>FWPV01013534.1_pt1 | contig 12220 bp, 14 predicted proteins | sample 2228371 | NCBI WGS metagenome assembly FWPV01 (sample SAMEA103939776, study PRJEB20133) | metagenome | reverse complement strand
CCATAACGATAAGCACGATGTATGAAAGATTGGCAGAGCATTCCTTTCACCACACCCAACTTTAACTAAGTGGATAGGAAAACTTTTTGCCGGCAAGTCCTACTCCGGGTCGCTCAGCATTTCCAACCCGGAACATATTGTAATGTGCTAGCCTTTGAACCTCAGCCTAGTTACCACGCACCCGATCCTGCCAAAGGCCTGGCACAGCTCGGCGAATTTCTCTCTCGTGGGACATACACCTATGATCGCACCGCCTGAGCCCGGAAATTTGGCTGACACACCCAGGGATCGTGCCAGTGTAATCATCTCCATATTGGAGGCAGCGATGGGATAGATCTGACTTCGCAAGTCGAAATTTCTATCGATCAACCGGTTGAAGCGCTCTATGTCGCCATCAAGCAGCGCCTGTCTACCAAGGACTGCGTTTTCTGCAATGGCTTTCATAACCTCGATAACCTGTGCATCCCCACGTTCGAACCGAGCGCGCACATCGTTGTGCAGGACGTCTTTGTGTGTCAATGTGGCGCGATACGCAAGATACATAGGGGGTAGGAGGTCGGGGTCGAGGACCTCGTAGTTTCCATATCCCTGAGCCTCCATCAATGACCGATCGAAATCCATAAACAAAGTGGTATCGTACACCTGAGCAACGCGATCCTGTAGTCCTCCGTAGATGCCAAGTTCGTCTGTCTCTGCCGCGAGCACGAGGTTTGCAAGGTAGGTGTCGGGAATGTCGATCTTGAAAAATTGCATCAAGGCCTTCATAGCCGCTGTGATGATTGCAGATGATCCTGCCAGACCAACCTGTCGAGGAATGTCCGACTCATACCTGATAGAGAATGAGCGGCGGTCGAGCGCGTGTCCTTTCTCGTGACACCACTCCACAAACTTCTTGATTGCAGCCTTGATCAGTCGCACGCCGCCATAGTACCCGTGGGTCCTTACGTCATCGACCAGTGCCTCAAGCGAAGCGAATCGGGCTACGTCAGAGGCTCCAGGCAGGATCTCGATCACCGGCCACTCATAGAGCACTATCTGGGCACGAAAGTTATGAATCGCACCGGCAATGGTCTTTCCGTAGAATCCGTCGCTCGGGTTACCAAGGATGCCTACGCGCGCATGGCTTATTGCACGGACGATCTCCATCTGCGAACACCTTACTCACGAGAAACGCCCGATACGCCTTGTCGTATCAACATTGCCGAAAATAGAACCAGCCGCCTACTCGAGGGGGTCGAGCTGGGCCCTGACAAACTGCCTCAATGCAGGCCCCAATTCCTGGTCGCGCAGTGCAAAATGAAAAAAGGCCTTCCAGTATGACTCGTAGTTCCCTATGTCAAACCGCCGCTCGCCTTCGGTCATCAATATCCCCATCACCTTGCCGCCCTCCCGAATGAGCATGCGGATCGCATCTGTCAACTGGAGCTCTTCACCATAGCCTGGACGTATACGCTTTAGATAGGAGTAAATGCCCGGTGTGAAGATGTACCGCCCTGCTACCGCGAATGTCGAAGGCGCCTCTGAAGGCCGTGGCTTTTCTACAATATCGTCTAGTTGAAATGGCTGAAGAGGCCGAACGCCCTCAGCGACCTTGGCAATCCCATAGTTGCTGGCCAGAGACCGTTCGATCTCCTCGAACAATATGACCGCATCACATTCCGAGTCTTGTTCAAAGGCTTCGATAAGTCGACGTAACGGATGCGGACCACTCTCGCCTCTGGTTACTATGGAATCACCGAGGGCGACGACGAACGGTTCTTTGCCAGTGAAGTTCTCGCCATAGCCAACAGCGTCGCCAAGACCAAGCTGCATAGGCTGCCTTGTATAATGGATCTGTGTAGTGAGGTACTGGAACAGGACGTGCTGAAGTAGCTCCTCTTTACCAGTGACTCTCAGTCTGCTGACAAGCTCTTCGTCGTAGTCGAAATGATCCTCGATCGAGGTCTTCTTGGCGCCTGTCACAAAAAGGATACTATTTACGTTGCATTCTGCCATCTCCTCTACGATATACTGCACTGCAGGCTTGCGGCCTACAGGAAGCATCTCCTTGGGCTGGCTCTTGGTCGCTGGCAAAAGTCGTGTACCCACTCCTGCAACAGGGATCACCGCCTTCCTGATCCGCCGATTTACAACTCCTTGCATCACACCCTCGCCTTGGTAAAGCGTTCGAACTCACCTCCAAGAAGCATCTGTACGTCCCGCTCGATCTCCTCCGCGGTCGGATACCACCTCTCATCGATCAAGTAGCCATACTTCTCGATCAGGACCTCAGCCAGTATCTGTCGTGAATGCGCCCATTTGTACACCATCTGATCCAAGACACGGGCATCCGAATGGATAGGACTCATGCTCGTGCCGAGCATCTCGATCCGCTCGCGCGTAATCTCCTCTATCACACTTGGATTGTTGTTGAACCACCAGCAGCCGAACAGATGCAGATTCCGACATTTTCGGGTGATTGCAACTGCCTCGTGCTGGTTCTCGCGTGAGAGCACGGTCAGGAGAAAACGGTTCTGAGGAAAGGCCTTACACAGGTACACCACTGTGTCGAGATCGCATCTCTTGAGTGCATCGCCTGCATCGGCAAGTTCAGGGAACACCCTGCGCCGCACCCCAAGCATCATGGCGAACGGGATTTCGAGCCTTCGACATACTGGAAGTACGCAGTTGGCAATAAGCTGGCTGCCAATAGACGCATCCGGCATCCGAAAATCGTCGGGAAGAGAGGCAGCCATATAGATCGCTTTCATCCTGCAGGCCCAATCCTCAAGAAAACGGCACACCTCTCGCATGGTGCTGCCGGTCAGGTGTTGTTCGACATCGTAGCCCATGGAGCGCATCACCGGCCACATCGTCGGCCAGTTGACCAGAATGTCGTCGATACGAAGTGCTGCCCTGAAACGACGATCGATAGCGCGGCCTTTGAGCCATACCGCTGCCTCTGCCTGGTCGAACGGGTCATTGGTCATGACAACCTGAGATACGTTGGCAATACGAAAGACAAGATTCACGTGTTCAGAGGTCGTCATCGCAGCCAGGTAGGTACGGCTCGACTCGTAATCCCTAGGGTCAGGAGCGCCGAGACGAGTGAGCGCTGTAACGACCCCCCTGGTTGCCTCTGACAAAGGAGAGCGTTTCAGAAAGAGTTCTTGCCACACAAGTTTCGCCTGCTCCTGCCTACCCATCTGTGTCAGTTGACGAGGTGTGATGTGGTCAATGACGCGATTCACTTCTGCCCTAAGGTAGTGGTAGGTGAGGAGGGCATCCAATCCGCGGAGCACAAGATCTCCGAATTCCTCGCTATAAAGGTGGGTATGTATGTCGAATGCGGGCACGCTGTGCACCTTCTCTACCACGACCCGCCGAAGTGTCTCACGGTCTTGTATCACATTCATCGGAAGCACCTCATAACAGTGAGGGAGGATGTGACTGTTGCCCTCTTACCAGCTCGCCTATCAATTGTCAAAATCGGGTGATATAATCATTTCGGGATGAATTTGTGTGCCACTGCGATGTACATGTGTTCGTCCCCTACCTTTCCTGACGAGATAGTTCTTTCAAACACTCTGGCCATGTGCGGAACAAGATCTTGCCTAGGCAAAGGTTCATGAGTTGTGGGGATCTTCTCCCGAGATGGAGAGATCCTGGTCTCCTTAGAGCACATTCTGCACCGCCTTTCCAGCACTAATGGGGTCAAAATCGGGCGGGGACACCACGTATTGATAGGCGTGGTCAATCTCCATATATTTTCTCTCGGGCGAAGCTATTTCGGTACACGAACTTACCTCGTTGAAGCAAAGAAATAAGGCACGTGAGGCAATCGTATGAGTCACGCACATGAAGAAATCCGTAAAACCGTTTCCCAATTCTACGTAAAAGAAATCTCGTCTCCAAAGAGCTGTTCCTGTTGCAGTCCAACAGTAGCCCCCAAAGGTATGGCAGCAACGATCGCCGGGTACACCAGCCAAGAGTTGGAAGCATTGCCTACTGATGCCGTAGTCAACTCGTTCGGTTGTGGCAACCCTCTGGCCTTCAGCGACGTCAAGGAAGGAGACGTGGTGCTCGATCTAGGGTGTGGAGCAGGCATTGATCTCCTGTTGGCAGCCAAGAAGGTCGGGTCCTCTGGCAGAGCCATAGGTGTCGATATGACGGATGAGATGATTGCCAAGGCCCGTGAGAATATTGCCGCTGCGGGATTGACGAATGCTGAAGTTAGGAAAGGCATCATCGAAGCGCTACCTGTTGAGGACTCCTCTGTAGACTGGGTAATCTCCAACTGCGTCATAAATCTCTCACCCGACAAGCCCCGTGCTTTTGCAGAGATTGCAAGGGTCCTAAAGCCTGGCGGTCGCATGTTGGTCTCGGATATCATTGCAGAAGACTTGCCTGCCTGGGTCCGCGAGAATGCAGATCTTTATTGCATGTGCGTTGCCGGAGCGATCAGCGAAAAAGACTACCTGGCTGGCCTGCAGGCCGCCGGTCTCGAGGATGTGGCAGTCCTTGAGCGGATTGCATACGACGCTACTCAAATCAAAGCGATTGTTGCATCCGAACTTCCCAAGATGTCCTGCGGCTGCTGTGGGACACTTGACGAGAATAAGCTCAGTGAAATAGCTGAGTCGTTGGTCAGCAAGATCTGGAGTGCAAAGATATTCGCGAGAAAACCTAAAGTAGATTAGCTGAGCAACAAGGAGCACGTCCCTTTGCTCTGTAGCTCAAAGGCCGGCGTTAGCCCCAATGATGACTTATGCACTTCTCCTTAACCCCTTCAGTAAAATGGGCCCACCTGAGACTGGCCTTGCGGAGCCTACCCTCGTTGCGATGATCCCTTGACAATTTCAGCCAATGGATCATTGGAACACCGCAAAGATCGATTGACGTGAACAACTCCTCTTTGGTAGGAGTCGCTTGTAGGTGAATGTATCCAGCCCCATTGGGCTGTGCAGTTAGTAGTTGGGCAGCAAGGAACCCCTACCGCTGGCTAAGCCCCAATGGGGAGCAAAAGGAGGATAGTGCAATGAATGAAGGAACCTCAAGAATGCCATTGATTGGTGACAAAGCACCGGAGTTCACCGCTAGGACTACGCAAGGTGAAATCAACTTCCCCAAAGACTTCGAGGGTAGTTGGGTCGTGTTCTTCTCGCACCCGGCTGATTTCACACCAGTATGCACCACAGAATTCATGACGTTCGCATCCATGCAGGATGAATTCGCCAAAAGAAACTGTAAGCTGCTTGGACTCTCCATTGATAGCATCTACGCGCATATCGCCTGGCTGCGGACGATCAAGGAGAAGATCAAGTACAAAGGCATGCAGGACATCGAGGTCACCTTTCCGGTGATTGAAGACTTAAAGATGGAGGTCTCGAAAGCCTTTGGCATGCTACAGCCTGGTGCAAGTACGACACAGGCGGTCAGAGCGGTATTTATCATTGATCCAAAAGGAATAGTGCGGGCGATTTTGTATTACCCGCTTTCGAATGGACGCAATATGGATGAGATTCTACGACTCCTGATCGCCATGCAGACATCCGATAAGTATGGTGTCGCTACACCGGCAAACTGGCGACCCGGCGATGATGTCATTGTTCCACCTCCGGGATCATGCGGCGTTGCCAAAGAGCGCACTGAAAAGCCTGACCCCGACACCACATGCCTAGATTGGTTCATGTGTCTGAAAAAGATGCCGGGCATCAAATAGATAATGCCCTATGAGGAAGTGCAGGTATGGTTCACGGCGATCAGGTCTCCTGACGTTGATCACACCAGCCAAGCCTTGATCCAAGTGGCATGCTGTATCAGGGGAAGTGGAAACCTCGCCTTTAAGGTGGCCGAGCGCTGAAACTGTGGGGATCGATACTGCATGAGTATCTGCCCTCACCATTGCTCCGCTCGGCCGATTCATGGCCTTGTTCTTCTCCTCGCTTGGCTATCCTCAGGAGTATTGGACGAAGCTCGGGTCTGACCTTTTGCCATCAGTACCTCACTCGAGATATTCTTCGGCAAGAACCTCGCTGCAGCATCCGATACGCGATTCGTGGTAGGATAAGGGCACCTGGGGGAAGGACTGCACAACGTGATCTTTGGTGGCAGAGAAATGAAGAAGAAAACATTACTGAGTTGGAGTACCGGCAAAGACAGCGCGTGGGCACTTCACCTGCTCCAACAAGACCCAGGGGTCGAACTTGTCGGCCTGTTTACCGTTATGAACCACAAATACAACCGTGTCTCTATGCACGCCACACGAATGGAACTGCTCGAAAGACAGGCCAACGCTGTCGGGCTGCCCCTTCAGACGGTCAATCTCCCTGATCCTTGCACAAAAGAACAGTGCGAGGAAATCATGCGGCACTTTGTCCTCGTCTCAGCAGCCAAGGGGATTGAGTGTATGGCGTTTGGAGACTTGTTCCTTGAGGACGTCCGAAAGTATCGTGAGAACCAACTGAAAGGAACTGGGATAGAACCTGTTTTCCCTTTGTGGGCAATCCCCACGAGGGAACTTGTGGAGCACATGCTATCAGCAGGGCTCGTCGCATATGTCAGTTGTGTTGACCTCAAGAAACTGCCGTCGTGTCTTGCCGGAAGGAAATGGTCCAGGGAGTTGATTGCCGAACTACCACAAGATTGCGATCCGTGCGGTGAGAACGGTGAACTTCACACAGTCGTTGTCGCTGGTCCCATGTTCCAAGCGCCACTACCAATACGTGTTGGAAATATCGTTCAACGGAATGGATTTGCGTACGCAGATATCATCCCGATCAGTTGAAAAGATCGCCAAATAGCAGGCTGAAGGTGCCCTGCGGATAGACCCTGCGCCCTACCCAGGACGTGAGATACCTTAGGACCCAAGATGCCTGTCCGTGAAGCACCGCAGGCTTCTGCATACGAGAGATGAAAACCGAGCAATGAATAGAAAGTGGAATTCTACAATGCCCAACGAGATGTGTGTGGGAGAAGAGGGCTTGCCGCAGAAATAAATGGGGAGCACTGCTACAACACGCTGTCTTGCCACGAACGAAAAAGGTTCTGTAGTATGATAGCCATGGTAGAACCAAAAAAGTAAAAGGCGATCAGTGCCATGGCTTCTTTACGTAGTACGAACTCGGAGTGGCATTAACTCGGATTGGGAGTGGATCGAGCCATTGATATGGGGCTTAAAGCCATGAGCCAGGTGCAAGAAAGAGCCAAGGCCATTATAACAGAGGAAGTTGAGGGGGCTTGTTGCAAGGTCAAACGTATCCTCCTTTTCGGCAGCAGGGCCACTGCGACTTTCCGGCCTGACAGCGACTGGGACTTCTATGTGATCATTGACCGCGATCTCGGGTTTCATCAGCAGGAAGCCATCGCTTGCCAGATCCGCTTTCGTCTCGCCCAAGAGGATATTTTCGCTGATGTGTTTGTTCAGTCCGAGGAGGTGGTGAATCAGAGGAAGGGCGATACGGGCTACCTCACTTATTACGTACTTAAGGAAGGGATCCCGATATGAACGAGAACACCACATTTCCTTTGATGGCTTACCCGTGACTGGAATGGGTTCGGGAATTGAAAATGGAGACCAGGTGCCATTTACCGGGATCTAACTGCATCACATTTTTCTTTTCTGAGTAGCCGCCTTGGATTATTATTGCTGCAAAGGCCTTTTAAAGAACGGCTAAGGACAACTATTGCCCAATCTCTGCATCTTTTCAAAGCTCACCGGCTCAGTGCCGGATATGAGGCTCGAACGAGCCAGACAGAAAATGATATCTGGCCAGTCCCTGCAAGACCGCCATAAGGAGGCGCAATCATAGAATGGATGTAGTTTTCTGAGGGCCTGGAAGGCGGCTAGTGAAATGGAAGGGCGCAAAGGCAAAAAATAGAGTAGGAGAAAAGGTGGTCCTACAGTAGCTCCGAGCGTATCGGCTCCAACTGCTTGAATCTGCTTTACCTGCCACCTGCTCTGAGCCAGTTCTAGCCCTTGAGTACGCACAAATGGGAAGCAATCCGACGCCCAGCCAGGGTTGGTGCAGGCTGCGAATAAGCCGCGCCGGTGAGCCTATTCGCTATCCCCATATTGACCACCTAAACAAGAAAGGAGAATGAGGAAATGGATTGGAGAAAACTAGTATTGTGTCTTTGGGTCGTCATTTTCGTAACTCCAGCATGCTCAAAGCAATCACAGCAAGTCATCGAACTAAAACGATTCTCAATCGACACCCTTGAAGGAATTCTCACAAAATCAGGTGTTGAGCTGGACAAAGACATTTCAAGTGACGGCAATGGCTCTTTACGAATAGATACAACTGGTCCAACAGTTATTCGCTTGTTCGAGTTAGGGGATATAGATGTGGAGAACGCACGACTGATCTATCAAAGCAAAGATGCGGACAGAAGGCGTGGAGGGGCAGGTATTTCTGGAAATGTGGTGCCATTTTGCTGGCAAAGGTGAGTTTTTTTCACGTGGACTTCAGGCACCTCTTACAGGGACCACAGATTGGACAACAGAAGAAACCCCTTTTTTCCTCAAAAAGGGAGAAAATCCTGATAACGTAAAACTCAACGTGGTTATCAACGGTAAGGGGACCGCGTGGGTTGATGACGTCAAGCTTCTACGCGCTCCTCTCAAGTAAGAACGTAACCGTCAATGAGCGCTGAGGTCAATCCGACCAACAATCCCAGCTGAGCTGCGCCAGTCTGGAGAATGTTGTGATCAAAACAGCTGATGGTTCCAGCAGCCTCCCAGGTTGGATTTCATTATTGGTGCCGGAGGGGGGAATCGAACCCCCATGGTGCAGAGCACCGGAGGATTTTGAGTCCTCTGCGTCTACCAGTTCCACCACTCCGGCATATGCGAGATTGAAACGAAAGGCGATGACGGGCTCACACGCCTTCCCTGGCGTCTTCTTACGTATATTTTTTAGGCCGCGTAATGTCAAGGAGCCTGCTCAACGTACACAACCTCAGCCTACACACCTCTTGTTGACGCGGTCAAGCCAAAAGACTCACTGTGGTCTCTGATCCTACCCCTTTTTTGTTTGATCCCGAACTCACACATCCTCTTGCGCAAGTCCCTTTATTTCAGCTATGAATGAAATTACCATACGATGCGCCATCTATCCTCCATCTTACGCCTCAAGGAGTGTTCAATGAATGGGATCAACAGAAACATCCTGATAGGTGTGTTTCTCGTCCTTACTGCTGGCTGCAGCTCATCAGATCACGAGCCATCACCATTGCCTCTGCCTGAAAGCTGCGGCAATGGCCTTTGCGAGTTCGGTGAATTTTGCGCAATCTGTCCTTCTGATTGCGACTGCAACACGCTTGCCGCAACTCCGCCCATGGGATGGAACTCATGGAACCGCTTTGGGTGCGATATTGACGAACGTCTCGCTAAAGAGACGGCTGACGCTATGGTCGAAACAGGCATGCGCGATGCAGGTTATGTATACCTCAATCTTGACGACTGTTGGCAGATAAGTAGAGCACCAGACGGCACGATCATCGAAGACCGAGAACGATTCCCTTCAGGGATCCCTGCACTTTCCGACTACGTACACTCGAAGGGACTCAAATTCGGCCTTTATACGTGCGCAGGAACCAGGACCTGCCAAGAGAGACCAGGGAGTGCAGGCTACGAGTATATCGATGCCAAGACCTACGCGCTATGGAACATTGATTACATAAAGGTCGACTGGTGCAATACCCAGGGGATGGTGCCACATGTACAGTATCAGATCATGAAAGAGGCCATCGAATACGCAGGCCGTCCGATGGTCTACAGTATCTGCAACTGGGGATGGGATTATCCGCACATCTGGGGGCCCTACACTGGGAATCTCTGGCGGACAACAGGCGATATCGCAGACGAGTTCATCAGGATGCTGTACAACTTTTATATGACCGAGCAGTTGTCTGCGTTTGCCGGGCCAGGGCATTGGAACGATCCAGATATGCTCGAGGTGGGAAACGGCGGCATGACCGACGAAGAGTATCGAGCGCACATGTCACTATGGGCGATCATGGCAGCACCCCTGATCGCTGGAAACGACCTAAGGATCATGAGCGAAGCGACCAAAGAGATCCTTCTCAATAGGGAGGTAATCGCAGTAGACCAAGACCCATGGGGACTTCCTGGGGTGCGCTTCACCAAAGGACTTGCTGGTGTGTGGGCTCGGCCAGTAGCTGCCGAGGGGACAAGGGCCGTAGTGCTCTTCAACCCACTCTGGGATACAAGGGAACTTTCAGTGCAATGGAGTTCACTAGGTCTGGCGTCTACGTCGGCGCGCGTACGGGATCTGTGGCTGCATAAGGACCTTGGTGTATTTGCCTCAGGCTATAGAGCAGCAGTGCCCCCACACCACGCCCAGATGTTGCTTGTGAAGGGCCAAGAGCACATCCCGCCTTCGGGTGTCACATACCTCAGTGACTACCCATGGATGTACGCATCGAATGCCAAAGGGGATGTCCTCAGGGACCGTGCTGCTCCAGGGACACCTATCACGATACGAGGGAAAAGATACGACAAGGGTCTCGGAGTGTTTGGCGCCTCTACCATTCTTTTTCATTTAGGAGATGCCTGCACGTGGCTGAGTACAGAGGTCGGTATCGACGACAGTGCTCCTGAGGGCCAGGGCTCGGTGGTCTTTCGTGTAGCTACCGATCACGTCGAGCGTTTTAAAAGCGAGGTGGTTCGACAAGGAATGGAGCCCCAGAAGGTAGAAATTTCCCTCTCTGGAGTGCATGTACTCAAGCTCGTTGTAGAAACAACCGGAGATAGCCTCTACGGCGATCACGCTGTCTGGGCAGATGCCAGGGTTTCGTGTCGCTGAGACCGGTCTGTAAAGAGACAGTCTTTAAGACGCCCAGATAGGTATGAGTATCAGTATGAGTATAAGGGCACATGAAAATAGAGACACAGCGATTGATCCTGCGAGAGGTCTTGCCTAAAGACCTAAAGCCACTATGCAGGCATATGAACAATATCAAGATCGCCAGTGGCCTTGTCGGTGTACCTCACCCTTATTCTGAGAAGGAGGGCCTTTGGTGGATCCGTCATGCTGCCTACGAACGCCGCAAGCGGCCTAGGACTGAATATATCCTTGCAATAACCAGAAAACACCACGACACCATGATCGGCGAGATGATACTGGGCGAGGTCGATGCCACTCATAAGACAGCATCCCTGGTGTATTGGATCGCTGAGGAGGAATGGAGACAAGGCATTGCAACCGAAGCAGCTCGAGCAGTGATGAACTTTGCCTTTCGGAAACTCCACCTAAGAAGGCTCGAGATTTCAGCCTTTGCCGACAATCAGGCCTCGCACCGACTCGCCCTCAGGCTCGGCTTCACGTATGAAGGCACGAAAAGACAGGCTGTGTGGGCTGAATCAACAGGCATGGTCCACGACGACAGCTTCTATGGAATGCTCGATCACGAATACTTTGCCAGGGATGGGGATGCCAAGGGAATTACTTGAAGAGATCCTTTGTCTCTTCTAGGTCTTTGGCTGTCTCATCGATGTCGCTTTTTATCTTCTCCTTTTCTTCTAGTACGCCCCCGGTCACCTTTTCCTTTGTTGCCTTGATATCCTCCTCAATCCTTTTCTTACCTGAAGTGATGTCCTCTTTGACCTCTTTCTTGCTTGCCTTGACCTTTGCCTTTACGCTTTCCTTCTTTTCTTTGGCCTCCTGCACAGCCTCTTTCACTTGGCCGGTTGCCTTTTTGACCTCTCCTGTTGCCTTTTCAACCTCGCCTATTGCCTGTCGCTCGACCGCACCGAGTTCTTCTTCCACAAGCGACTTTTCCTGGCACTGCACGTCGATAGGACGCACCATGAGAGAAATTGCAACAATACCCATAATGATGAGGAATCCAAGACACCTGTTCATAGCTTTTCCCTCCGTATCCGATTAAAGAACCTGCAAAATAGCTCACGACTCTCTACAACGAACCATGTGCATTCTTGAAGATCCCTTGGTGCATTGTCAAGTACGTAGATGAAGCAAGGCCCCTCTAATGAAAAAGGAATGCATGAGGAACAGCAAGGATCTCTCCTCGAGGAAGCCGCCTACACAATAGTTTGATTCCAGCGATACTGCGGTGTTATTCTAGGAGCAACTAGAATCTAGCCAAGTCTCAGATAGAGCCTTGTAGACAGAAGACCTTACCAGTGTCAGGTGCAAGGCATGTAGTATACATATGAGGGAGATCTGCACTATGTTGAAGCAGACCTTCTCTGTGA
>FWPV01013531.1_pt1 | contig 12223 bp, 6 predicted proteins | sample 2228371 | NCBI WGS metagenome assembly FWPV01 (sample SAMEA103939776, study PRJEB20133) | metagenome | reverse complement strand
TTTTGCACATTCTCCAGGATGAGTTTTGCCTTCCCCGGCGCGTGTCACGCGCGCTGCTGGATGTGGCACAAGAGACCCTGCTGGGTAGTGCTGCCTCAACAAAAGCGTCAAGCGGTAGTTGAAGGATTATGAGCGGGTCAAGCGGCTGCTCAAACGCGGGATGAAGGCGAAGGAGATCGGCCAACGCATGGCAATCCCTTTACTTCTATTTATAACTGGTCAGGGGGTGTCCATGTCCCGCAGAGGACACGGAGCGCGCAGAGATTGCGGAGGCAAAATGCTGTCAGATTGCCCCCAAGTCTGCCAATCCATTTTGGCGGTCTCTGCGACCTCGGCGGTGCAAGATTTCTGACCTGCTGAGCAGTTGCCTTTTATTTTTGTCAGGCTGGACTATACTGTAACGGTGAGGCTTGGACGCTAATTCTGATGGGCGCCGGATAATCTCGCGTTTTTCAGGAGGGATGATGGAGATTTTGGGCATTGACATCGGCGGTTCCGGCATCAAAGCTGCGCCGGTTGAGACCGACACGGGGGGATTTTTGGCGGAACGGCATCGGATCGCCACGCCTGAGGGAGCAAAGCCGGCCGATGTGGCGAAAGTGGTGAAGAAGATGGCAGAACATTTTGCCTGGCAAGGACTGATCGGCTGTTGCTTTCCGGCTGCAATTCAGCATGGCGTTGCGCGCACGGCCGCCAATGTTGATAAGAGTTGGATCGGCATGAACGTGGAAAAACTCTTCGCCACGGCGACCGGTCGTCCGGTACGGGTGATCAACGATGCCGATGCCGCCGGGCTGGCAGAGATGCGTTTTGGCGCCGGCAAAGGAGTGAAAGGATCGGTGCTGATCGTCACGATTGGTACCGGACTCGGCACGGCGCTTTTCGTGGACGGCGTTCTTGTCCCCAACACCGAACTGGGACATATCGAGATGAACGGTAAGGATGCCGAACTGCAGGCTTCGGACGCTGCCCGCAAAAGGGATGACCTCTCTTGGGAAGCATGGGCAAAACGCTTTGACCAGTATTTGCAGAAGATGAGATCCCTTTTGTGGCCCGACCTCATTATACTCGGCGGTGGCGCCAGCAAAAAATTGGATAAGTTTGCGCGCTATCTGACGGCAGACGTGCCCATCGTTCCGGCGGTAACGCTGAATGACGCCGGCATCATCGGTGCGGCGCTTGCTGCAGAATCGTACAAGTCTGAATTGTCGGACGAGAGCTGACAGTTTACGTGCCTCTCCGCATGATTCGATTACCCAACCATCTGTTTATCCGCCTCCTCGGCTCATCATTGCCGGCGATGCCCCCTATCTCGTAGAGTAATCGAAGCGGCAGAAAGAGACAAAAGGGCTCTCTCTGCGCGTTTTGTGACCTCTGCAGTCAACAGTGCGCGGATCAACACGGGTAGATTTGATAGGACTTCCGCAGACGCGGCTGTTTTTTTACCGCAGAGGCCGCTGAGGACGCTGAGAAATTGTAAAATCTCTGCGCCCTTTGCGTTCTCAGCGGTAAAACTCAGGGAACTTGCGTAAGTCCTGTTCGATAAAGAAAAAAACGGTGTTCCGTGAAATCCGTGACCGCAATCTCGGCATGTGCAAATAGGAAGCCGCTTGGGTTCAATAAACCCTGGGGCGGTGGCGACATGGGGATCATCTGCGGGGCATTGGGCTTGACATTAAGAAGATAATCGTCTATAATATTATCAGGACAGGCATTGGCAGAATGGATATAAACCGGGTGGACAATCCACGGAGAGGATTTAAGGAAGATGCAAAACAGGCAAATAGAAGTGACTACGCTAGGGGGCGGTTGTTTTTGGTGCCTGGAGGCTGTTTTTGATAAGCTGAAGGGCGTGTTGCACGTCGAATCCGGCTATGCCGGTGGCACGCTGGTCAATCCGACCTATCATGAGGTCTGTAGCGGCTCGACCGGCCATGCCGAAGTGGTGCAGATCACATTTGATCCGGCGGTGGTGACGTTTCGTGAGATCCTGGAAGTCTTTTTCAGCGTCCACGATCCGACGACGCTCAACCGGCAAGGGGCCGATGTGGGGACACAATATCGCTCGGTCATCTTTTACCATTCAGAGGTGCAGAGAGCAACCGCCGAGGCATTGATCGCCGAATTGGAAGCTGCCGATGTATGGAAATCACCCATTGTCACGGCAGTACAGCCGTTTACGGCGTTTTATAAAGCAGAAGATTATCATCAAAACTATTATGCGCAGAATCAGCAACAGCCTTACTGTCGGGCGGTCATTGCGCCCAAGCTGGCCAAATTTACGCAACACTTCGTGACTAAGCTGAAAGTGGATTGAGGGTGTAGGTCGGTCAACGGATCGGGTGGATTTTAACAGATTCTTAACTTACAAGAGTAGCTCATGGGAGGTGAACAATGAAAAAGAATATGGGAACTGTAGATCGGGTGGTGCGTGTGGTCGTCGCTGCGATTATCGCCGTGCTGTGGTTGACGAACACGATCTCAGGCGCGCTCGCCATCATTTTGGGCCTTCTGGCGCTGGTTTTCCTGGCGACGAGCGCGGTCGGTTTTTGCCCGTTGTACGTGCCGTTCAAGTTTTCGACGCGCCGGCAGCCTTGAGGAGCTCGTATGACCGTAAAAATTGTCAAGAGTGAGGCGGAATGGCAGGCGCTCCTCACCCCGGAGCAATATCGCGTGATGCGCCAAAAAGGCACCGAACGCCCCTTCATCGGCAAGTATTACGCCTTCAACGATGAGGGGGTTTACCGTTGTGCGGCATGCGGACAGGAGCTGTTCAGTTCTGCCACCAAGTTTGACTCCGGTAGCGGGTGGCCGAGTTTCTACGCGCCCCTTGCACCGGATCGCATTGCGGAAACGACGGATTATAGTCACTTTATGGTGCGGACCGAAGTGACGTGCAGCCGCTGTGGCGCGCATCTGGGACACGTTTTCGACGATGGCCCTGCACCGACCGGACGGCGTTACTGTGTGAATTCGGTTTCTTTGGATTTCAAGCCGTGCCAGGGCAAGTAGCCTTCGCGCATGGTAACTGCTCAGCAGACAACATGAACTACGTTCTCCACCAAAGATGAAAATGGTTCAGAAACTGTTGGACGCCGATTTTCGCAGATGCACGCAGATTTTATCGCTTTGCTTACTTTATCTGCGAAAATCTGCGTGAATCTGCGTACAGTCTCAGAGTGCTGCATAAGTCCTGTATTATTTTCGGAATAGGTCATACATCTTGCACCGCCGAGTTCGCAGAGATCGCTGAGATGGATGGATTGGCAGACGTGGGGGCAATTTTGCAGCATTTTGTCTCCGAAATCTCCGCACGCTCCGCGCGGCCTCTGCGGTAAAAAAACAGCCGCGTCTGCGTAAGTCCTATAAATAATAGCTGCAGGACTCCGTTTCCATAAGGGTAACGGAGCGGTCAATAGGAAGAGAAGCGCCAAAATGAAGATCAAAAACCCCGCCGATACTCATATCTTGATAGTTGAAGATGACCCTTTAGCGGTTGAAATGTTGACCGCCATTTTGGGCGACCTGGCGTATTCTGTCGTCGGCGTGGCGATTAACGGCTACCAGGCTATCGAAATGATCGAAACTTTACAGCCGGATGTGGTGTTGATGGATATCGGCCTTCCTGGGATTGACGGCATTGAAGCTGCACGTCGGATTCAAGAGGTACGCTCCACACCGGTTATCATCTTGACCGCCTACGATAGGAGCGATTTGGTAGAACAGGCCGCCGATGCCGGTGTGGGTGCTTATCTCCTTAAACCGGTAACCTCCCATAGCTTGCAAAATGCCATCACGACCGTTTTGGCCCGCTTTGACGACATGTTAGAATTACGGCGCTTGAACGTCCGGCTGCAGAGCGAAGTTGAACACCGCCAACAACTTGAAGAAGATCACGCGCGTTTACTGGCTGTTGAGCGCGAACAACGGCTTCTGGCCGAGACTTTGGCCGAAATCACGCTCGCCTTGACTTCGCAGACCGATTACGAGGCAATTCTGGATGAGATCCTGAGCCAGACAGCGCGCATTATTTCTTTTGAAATGGCCTCTATTTTTCGTCTTGAGGGTGAGGTGCTTCGGGCGGTACGTTTTTGGGGATACGGAGAATATGCTACTTTTATGCAGCATTTCGTGTTACCGCTGGCCGATTTTCCTATTATGGCCGAGGTTGTGCGTTCTCAGAAACCCCGTGTTATTTTCGATGTATCCCAAGAGCCGGATTGGGTGATTATTGATGAAATCCCTTTGACAAAGTCTGCGTTGTTTATTCCACTATGCTTGCGGCAGCAAGTGCTAGGGGTATTTATTCTGGACAGCTTAAGGCCGCATGCTTTTACAATGACGGATGCCGATCGTTTGGCTCCTTTAGTCAACGCTGCCGCCATTGCGATTGAAAATGTCGAACTGCGGAGAGACCTGGAAGCCGAAGTTGCCGCGCGCACGGCAGAAATTGTAGCCGAACGGGACAAGAGCAACGCCATTTTGCGCAGCACCGGCGATGCTATTGCCATGCTTGACAAGGACCTGGCGATTCAATATGTGAACCCGGCCTTTGAACGTCTTACCGGCTATACGGCTACGGAAGTACTGGGGAAGAATATTCACCGCATCATAAAAGCCGAGTTGTCCGATCAGAGCAGGCAGGCGATGTATACCGCTTATCGTACGGCGAGCGAGTGGCGGGGTGAATTCGTAGCCTCTCGCAAGGACGGCCGAACGTATGACGCTATGATTGTGATCACGCCGATCCTGCAAACCGCCGGTGATGTATTAGGCTATGTTTTCTGCCATCAAGACATCAGCCCACTCAAAGCTTTGGCGCGTGCCCGTAACCAATTCATCACCGGCATCTCACACGAGTTGCGCACCCCTTTGACGATCCTCGATCTGACCTTGCAGAAATTGCGGCGCCAATTGCCACCGGATATGGACCTCTCTGCCGTGGAAACGATTGCGCAGCAGATTGCGCAATTGACGCACTTTACCGAGGATATCCTTGCAATGGCTGCTTTGGACAGTGGCAAAGCTATATCGCAGTGGGCGCCGCTTATGCTGTTGCAACTGGTCACGGATATGGTCAGACGTTATCAAGAGCGCGCCCAGGCAGCGGGTTTGATTTTGACCTGGCAGTCGGCGGAAGCCGCTTTGCCGGTTGTGTACGGGGATCATAGTTGGGTCGTGCGCATGATCGCTGAAATCATCGAAAACGCGCTTCATTTTACTCCCGCCGGCGGCAGCATCACCGTCGCGTTGCGCTCCGTTGTGCAAGACGCGCGGGCCTGGCTTACTATTGCTGTCCGTGATACCGGCCCGGGCTTAACGCCGGAAGAATGTGAACGAGTCTTTGAACGCTTCTACCGGGGACGTCTGGCCGAATCAGGACATATTCCTGGGTGCGGGTTAGGTTTGAGTATTGCCCAGGAAATCGCCCGTGCTCATGGTGGTTCGATTACCGTCGAAAGCACGCCGGGAGAAGGCTCAACGTTCACGATATGGTTGCCGGCAGTTGTATAAGATAAACCGAGGCACGATTTTCATAGTAAAAAAGCCCGACACCTTCAGATGTCGGGCTTTTTGTCGGATTCTTGCGGAATTGCTAATAGTTCCGCATCACCAGCGGCAGGAAGATGTACTTTTTGTCGCTGACAACCTGGATCGCTGCCCGGTAGCTATCGCTATAGCCGAGGCTATCGGTAACGGTTAGCGTAACGGTGAAGGTCCCCACCGTATAGAAGACATGCGAAGCATTTTGTGTGGAGGCGAACGTCTGATCGCCGAAGTCCCAGCCCCAGGCCACGAGGGGCGGGCCGTCGGTGGTGGTCGTGTCGGTGAAGTAAACCGTCGTGCCGACCTTGACCAAATTGTTGCTGGCATTGAAGTTCGCCTGTAGCGTCGGCGGGTTGATCTGCACCGTGGCGGTGTAGAAGGCCGCGTAGCCGAAGGTATCGGTGACGGTGAGCGTGACCGTGAAGATGCCGTGACGGGTGTAAGCGTGCGCTGCATCTTGTGTGAAGACCGGCGCGCTGCCGTCGCCGAAATCCCAGGCCCAGGCCGCAAAGGACGGCCCGTTGGTGGTCGCTGTGCCCGTAAAGTCGAAGGTGTGGCCGACGAGCGCCTCTGTAGCGCTTTGCGCGAAGCCCACGGCAAGGGTGGGAGCCAGCACTTCCAGGCTGACCGGCGCGCCCACGGCGCTGCTCACCCCCTGATCGCTGTCCGCCACGGAGTAGTCGTCATTGACCACCGTTCCCCGGCATGGCAGCGTGGCCGAGAACGTGGCCGTGGCGACGCCGCCTTGCGCCGCGAGGCGGTCAATCGTCCACCATACCCAGGGCGGCGTCACCGTTCCGCCGCCGATGTTTTCCAGTCCTGTCGGAATCACATCCTTTAGGACGATGCTTGTGCCTGCGCTGTTGCCGACGTTCATGACCGTCAACGTGTAGGTGATCGTGTCTCCTGCGATGGCCGTGCTTTCGTAGGCCTTGCCGACCTCGAAGTGCGGCAGGTCAATCGTCACCTCCACGGAGTTGGCGTTGTCCCCGGTATAGGGTTCGCGGTCTACATCTGGCCGGTCACTGCCGATTTCTGCCCGGTTGGTGAAGGTGTCCAGGCCGGTCGCGGTGTCGGTGATGCGGACGGTCACGTAGATTTCGTTCCACTCGCTGGCGTGCAGCGGCCACAGGTCCCATACGGCTTGATTGCCCTCCCAGCGGTCGGGATCGCGCTCGCACCACTCGGTCCAGCCGCACCAGTGTTGGGTCGCGCTGACAAATTCCAGGCCTTCGGGCAGCGTGTCGGTCAAGACGGCGTTGCCCTGCATTTCCCACCACCACTGCCAGCCCTCGCGGTCGTTGCCGAAGACCAGGCTGAAGGTGACCAGTTCACCGGGCAGGAAGACGCCATCCACAACGTCTTTCTTGACCCACAGGTCGGGGCCGGTGGTGAGTGTGACGGCATCCACGTTATCGTTGGGGTTCGTATCGTCCGCCGTCAGCATAATCTCAGCGGTGTTGGTGAGGATCAAGCCGGTGGGGATGGGATCACTGTCGCTGATCAGTCCGAAGTCGAAGCCCACCGCCCAGCCCGGTTCCAGCATCTCCAGCGTCATCGTGAAGTGATCGCCGTTGTCGCGCCGATCCCACCGGCGCCAGAAGCCGCCACCGATGCCGCCGTCGAGATGCATCCCCGCGGGGTAGGTGTCGGTGATGGTGACCATATCTACCCGCACATCGCCCACATTTTCAACGTTGAGCCAGTAAGAAGCGCGCCGTGTGTTTGTTCCCCAGTCATCCCACCGCCCGTCTTTGCGTATGCGTAAGTTCGGGCCGTGATCGAAGAGGGTTTCTGTCCAGACAGCGGTGTTGTCGTCGTAGTTGTCCTCGTCGGGCAGGGATGTGACCTCGGCGGTGTTGACTAACACTGTTCCGGGCAGTGCGTTCCGGTCCACTTTCAAAACGACCCTGAAGTTGTCGTTATAGCCGTTGTCCAATCCTGTGAATTCCCACACGACGTAGCCGTCGCCGATTTCGGCAGGCGCGAATTCGTATTGCCCGTATTCGTCCTGATGCCACGCTCCGGAGAAGGTGGTCGAGACCGGCAACGTGTCGGTGATGCGGAATGATCCGACCGGAACGTTGCCGTTGTTGTAGATATTGACCCAGTAGTTCAACTCCCCGCCGGGTACAAGCCGCCCATGTCCCCAGTTCTTGTCAACGCCGAGGTTGATATGCGGCGTGTTGACGTTGCCCCGCCACCAGGCTTCATCGTCTCCCTCACTGAGGTCGTTGGCGGCGTGGATGACGGCCTGGTTCCAAAGCTCCATGCCCGGCCAGGCGGCGGCATCCACGGTCGCGCGGACATAGACGGCCTCACAGCGCCACGAGGCGAGACTGGCCTTGGTCAAGACCAGCTCGTGCGCGTCGCGGCTGACCTCGTTCCAGCCGGGCGCATTGCTCCACCAGGTTTTCAGGGTCATTGAGAAGTGCAGGGTATCGGTGAGCATGAGCTGCGTGCTGCCGGTGCCGCCGTTGTTGCAGGGATTGATGTGGAAGACCACGTCATAGCCGGCAGCGGGGTTGCCTGTCCATGCCCATTTGCCGAGGTTGAGGTGGGTGTCGTTGGGCTGCACTTCGCCGCGCCACTCGGAGAAGCGCTCCCAGAGCGGGGCTTGATCGTAGGGTGTGCTCGTGGCAATTTCGGCGGTGTTCGTCACCCACTCGCCGGCCGCCGCGTCAACGCCGACATAGACGTAGAAGCGAATCCATTCGCCAGGCGGGACTGTTCCCAACTGCCAGACGACTTGGTTGCCGCTGCCGGTGTGGGCGAAGCCGGCGGTGTCAGTGATGTAAGTCATCCCTTGCAGTGTGTCGGTGATGACCACATTCTCTGCCGGAGCGTCGCCCTCGTTGCGGTATTGCACGTAGAAGACGGCATTGCCGCCTTCGCCGGGGTTGTTGCCATCCAGCCACTTCTCCACGCGTATGCGCGGCGCCGGACCACGGAACACGGCGAAGACATTGTGCCCCTCTGGCTCGCGGTACATTACGGCGAGGTTTTGCCCCGGTTGGATGTCCCATTCACTGTTGGGGTCCCAGGCGCAGGTATAGGTGTCGTTGCCATCGGGAATGACGCTATCGTACCTGTTAGGTGTGTTCGGCGGCGCTCCCCAGGTGTGACATTCGATGTCCACCGGCCCCGGCATTAACCAGGGAACGTTGACCGTTCCGGTGATGCTGTCAGTATCCACATCCAAAAAGCCGGCGATCTGGCCGATATGCACGTCGGCAGTGTAGCCGGTCTCCGTTGCGCCGTAAACCCAATCCCCAGGCTGGATGTCGGGATGTTCTGGTCGCCAGGGATCGTTGAGATTGGTGGAGAAGCCGATTCCGCTATTCCACCAGGGGATGACGCCGGTGGTCAGTTCCGCAGTAGCCTTGATGGCACCCATAGCATCGGTGAGTGTGATCCAGACGGTATGTCCGCTCTCGTAGTTGCCTTCCACCCACTCGTGGTCGTAGTTGATGTTGAGGGTCAGATCATAGTTGATCAGCCGGTGATGGAAGCCGACGTTGGCGTAGCCAATCTCGGTATAGTAGCTAACGTCACCTTGCGCGCCCCGGGGAATGTCGAAGGGGAACGTGACGCTGTAATGGCCCTGATCGTCGGTTTCTGTCCGTTGCGAGGGGAAGCCCCACAAACCGACTTGGACGATCTCATGATCCAGCGTATCAATCTGTCCCCAGACGGTGTCGTTGGCCGAGGAGATTTGCCCGGTGAAGGGATCGGGAATCGTAACGACGACCGGCTGCAGTCCTGCGCCCGCCGTCACGGTGACGATGTCGCCGGGATCGAAGGTGTCGGGGAAGTTGTTTTCGTTCCAGCAAGTATTCCAGAAGGTCATCTCCGCCAGCGCCGTGGTCACGGTAATGGGACCTTGCGGCGCGCAGCCCCACACACGGGTGCGGTACACGTCGAAGTCCACCCACTGCACTTCGCCGCCGCTGAAGGCTACATCTTCGTAAGAGTTGTCATCGGGGGCAATATCGCCGGCCAGCGGTGCGATTTCCACCACGTTGGTGAACCAGCGCAGCGGTGCGCCGGGTGCATCCAGGTTGGCGTTGAACTCGATGTTGCCTGCATCGCCTGGATAGAGTTCTGAGAAGCGCCAGGCCAGCACGTCGCTGTTGAGCGATTGCTCGGCCAGGCGGTTTTGGTCGAAACTCAGGTTCCACCAGCCATCCCAGGCCGTGTCGGCCGGCAGTGTGTCGGTGATCCAGACGTCGGCAATGGTTTCATCGCCCATGTTGTGGAAGTAGATGCGATAGCCCAACTGCCCGTCGCCGTTCCACCAGTGCTCTTTGGTCACGCGCAGGTTCGGGCCGGCGGGATTGAGCGTGACAGGGTAACAACTGTGGTTGTCGTCCGGTGTGTCGTCCTCCCCGCCGCTGCCGATCTCGGCGCAGTTGGTGACGGTGTCGCCGGCCCCCAGAGTTTCGCCGCTGAGGTTCATCTGCACGTGGAACCAGCGGCTGCCGCCGACCGGCAGCTCGCCCAAATCCCAAACGAGCTGATCGCCGATGACCGTGGGATCGGGCAACGGCTCGTTCTCGTCGGGTTGCCCACCGCCCCAACGGGCGAAGTCGTAGCTAAGGCCGGACGGGACGGTATCCGTGACCCAGATGTGCACTGCCGTATTGCCCTGGTTGCCATACCAGAAGAAGTAATTGATCCAGCCGCCGGGCACCGGGACGCCATTGTGGACGCTTTTATTCAGATTCACGTCGGGACGCGGCCCGCTCACATACGCCTCTTGATTGAGGCGTTCATTGTTGTCAGGCCGTGCATCGCCGGGTGTTGTCACGATGACATGGTTGCTCAATGTCATCCCCTGCGGCGCATTGGGATCGAGCAACAGACGCAGGTTGATGTGCTGGCAAAAATTACCGGGCAGCCCTGGAGCGTAGAGCACAAATTGTCCGTCGGCGGCCCCGACCGGAGTCCACATATTCCATGGCCAGTCGGTGCGCCAACTCAGGAGCGTCGTGGAAAGCGGCAGCGTGTCGGTGAGCCAGACGGGGCCGAAGTTTGCGCCATAGTCACTGCACCAGCGGATGGTGTACTCGAACTCCTGACCTGGGGTGGGGTCGTTGAGATTGGGCCATTTGTCCACATTGATACTCACGTCGCTGTCCCATACGTCTATGGGACCTGTGCAGGCCGTGTCGTTGTCGGGAGAATTATCGCCGGGCGAAGCCGTCGAGATCGTGGCGCAATTAGGAGTGAGGACGCCGTTGCCGGTGGGCATGTCCTCGGCGACGTCCAGCGTCACGGCGAAGATGCCCCAGTTGTCGCCGTTGCCGGTGGCAGGAAGATCCCCGATGTGCCAGGTGATGACACCGTTGGCGCCGATGTCCGGCGTGAGGCCGCTTGTGTCGCCGGCGTAGGTGGTGGAAAGCGGCAATGTGTCCACGATGACGGTGTCATTGGCCGGGCCGTTGCCATCGTTCCAATAGACGACGCTGTACACGATCTTGCCGCCCGGACGCGCGAAGCCGCCGGGATTCCATTTGTTCATCCCTACTTCCGGCGCCGCCAGCCAGAACACCGACTCGACGTAGTGTCCCCCGCGGGCACGGTAATACACATGGAACTCGTCGCGGGGCCGGATGTCCCATCCCTCGGCGCCAAAGTCCAGCGTGTAGACGCCGCCGGCATCCACCTGCACATTGTTGATAATTGCCTGATTGCCGTCCCGCTGCACGAAGGCATTGAGTTCACCCCCGGCCGGCGCGCTGCCGATGACGAGATCCGTGTCTATATCGGGGTTGCCGGTGATGGCGACCACCTTGACCAATTCGATCAGACCCCCGCCGCAGTCTACCGTCACGCTGACGCCGGGGCTGAATGTCCAATCGGGGAAACCGAGCTGGTAATCGGTCGGGCTGCACCCATTGCACGTCCCGGCGGTGGTGCTGCCCGTAGCGATGACGCCGCTGATGGGGTGGGTGAGGGTGATCAAGAGCGGGCTGTTGGCGACGGCGTTGAACCCGAAGACGTCGTTGCGCCCATCCATATAGTATCTGGCGAAGATCTGCGGCGCTTGCGTCGGGGCCAGCAGCCGTTCAGTTGTAAGCGCAAGCGAGGGAGGTGGCGAGGCTGGTGTAGCAGGAGCGTGATCCTTACCTAACGGCGGAAATGTCCCGTCGCGCGCCGGAGCAGTAACCGGCAAGTCCGTGGCTTGCCTATCATACTTCTCAGGGGCAAGCCTGCTTTCCACTGCCGTCTTGATATTTGATGATGGCAACGCCTCGGTTTTTATCTCCGACGGGGGAGCATCCGGCAGTGCGACGGCGCCATCAGTGGGCGGAATGCCGCTATTGGCCGAGGCAAGCGAAACCGCATCGAGCGGATAGCCGAGGCCTGGCCGGGCCGACAGATGCAGCAAAGCCAATGCCGCAAGCAACAACACCCCGCCCAGGCCAAGTGCAAGAGAAAAGAAAAAATGTTTGTGTTTCACGGTTCATCCTCCTGGTGAAATAATGGGGTAGATAGATTGATCGCGCGAGCTACCCTCTCACGCTACATTCCCGAAAAAAAATCTGTCGTCAAAGTGGCAGCGACGACAAACCCCTACCCCCTACGGTCCACTTAGGGGGGGGCATATTATGTTGCCACAAGCTGCTGTTATGGTTCTCGAAGTGTTTAATCGCATTAGAGTAGAATCCGC
>FWPV01013529.1_pt1 | contig 12224 bp, 10 predicted proteins | sample 2228371 | NCBI WGS metagenome assembly FWPV01 (sample SAMEA103939776, study PRJEB20133) | metagenome | reverse complement strand
TGCCTGATCATGATACCAGCAGAGAACGAGATGCTGCTCATCTTCTTCAACCTTGCGGAAAACTACATCTGCCGGAAAAATGCCGGCTATCTTCATCTCGTTCTTTAATTTTTTTATCAGCGGATAAAAAATATCCTGCTCTTCATCGCCCAGCAATCCGTTTTCTCCGCAATGAGGATTCAGGCCGCAGATATAAAAACAGAACTCTTTTTTAAAAACATTCCGCATTGCGCTGTTTAAAAAAAGTAAAAATGACTCCACCTTATCCGCTCTGATTTGTTTGAAAATTGTCTTCAGTGGCTGATGAATGGTAAAGGGAACCACGCGCAGTCGTTTTGAATAAAAAAGCATGGCGTAATTTTTTACCTTAAATGCCCTGGCCAGAAAATCCGTATGCCCCTTAAACCTTATTCCGGCCTGCTGCCAGGAGGTTTTATTGATCGGAGCAGTTACCAGGGCATCAACTTCTCCTCTCCGGGCAAGTTTTACAGCATATTGCAGGGCTGTAAATGAGGGCTCGTGAAAATTTTTGAGCGTAATAACCTTTAACTTTAAAGCTGGATTACACTTTTTCTGAATCTGTGCCAGCTGACTTTCTGTGCCGAAAAGAATAAATTCATTACTGCTGCACAGATTCTGCAGCGTAGAGGCAATTATTTCTGCTCCGATTCCGCCGGGGCTACCGGAAGTAATGGCAATTCTTTTAATCTTCAGTCTCTTTTGAATTTGCCGAACTCTCTTCTTCAGGCTGAAATTCCGGATCCTTCTGCATATATTTGATGCTGTGCTTGAAAACGATCAGCGAATTACCTTCCTGGGATTTAATTTTCAGACATTTTTCATCATACCATTCCAGCCTGCCTTTCAATATTTCTCCGCTCAGCAGGGCGACAATCAACGGAATTTTATAATTCATCTGTTTAACATAATAGTAGTTTTCAGCATGAGTTTTATAAGGTGGCGGGGGTTTATGCGATGCCTCTTTTTTTACCTGCTTACCAATCTCTTTTAAATTTGGCTTTAACAGCTTTCTGTTCATTTCATTCTCCTCGGTTGAAAGGTCTCTGTTTTTTCTAACTAAAATTATAGAGGAAAATTAAAAAAAGTCAACAAATTTTTTTGCAAAGCAAAAAACAAAAAAAATTATTGCCCTGTCTTGCCAAAAAGAGATTTTCAGGGCATAATAAAAAATAAGCAAAAATGAGTTTAAAAATTACTTTTTTTTCAGATCTTCACTGCCCGGGGCTGATAAAATGAGCAGAACCGGCAGGAGCAGGATAAAGAAAAAGAGAAATATACTCTTTTGAATGCAGTAATGAGAAGAACCTTTCTTTTTCAAAAAAGCAAAAGCGATGATTTTTCTGCCCGGCAGGAAAAAGAGAGTAGTAAAAACACTCTTTATAGCCTGAACGATCCTCGTTTTTATCTCAATCTGTTTCAGCTGCAGACAGGTGATATTGATAAAATAATTTCTGCCGGAATGGAAACAGGCGCAACATATTGTGATATCTTCTTTCAGAAAACGATAACCAATGATTTTGCCCTGGAAGACAACCGTGTCAGTCAGGCTTTCAGCTCAGTTGACTTCGGAGCCGGTGTGCGCGTGCTGTTCAAAGATCAGTGCGGTTATTGCTTCACTCAGGATCTGCGCCTTAAAAGCCTGCTTGCTGCAGCCAGAACCGCCGCGCTGATTGCCGCTTCCAGGAAAGTTACAAAACCGCAGAACATTTCCCCTGCCTTTCTGCCGCCGGCGGATTATCTTCACGAAGAGCTTTTTCAGATTTCTCCGAAAAGAAAGATCAGACTGCTGCAAAAGCTAAATGAGATAATTTTAAAGAAAGACTCCAGGATCCTGAAGACAAACATTCTCTTTTCCGACGAGACAAGCTGGATTCTTGTTGCCAGCTCTGCAGGAATTCTTGCCTTTGACTACCGACCCCTAACCGAACTTGCAGCAACCATTGTCATGGAAAACAAGAATCAGAAGGAATCAAACAACTATTCGCTTTCTTACCGTTCAGATTTTTCAGTTTATGATAAAAACAGACTTAATGATTTCGCCGAGACTTTAATCAGCAGAACGGCAATTCTTTTTGACGCCCGCAAACCACGCGGAGGAGAACTGCCGCTGGTACTCGCTCCCGGAAGCAGCGGCATCCTGCTGCACGAAGCAATCGGTCACGGACTGGAAGCAGATTTTAACCGCAAAAAAATATCAATCTTTTCCGGAAAGATCGGTAAACGCATAGCTCCGGAAAATGTCACCATAGTTGATGACGGAACTCTTCCCCAAAGCCGCGGCTCATCAAGAATTGATGATGAGGGATTCCCCACAAAGCATACCGTGCTGGTGGAAAACGGTATTTTAGTCTCCTATCTTCACGATTATCTCAGCTCTGAATATTTCAGGGTCAATCCGACGGGAAATGGTCGTCGCGAAAGTTTTCGCCGCCCCCCTCTGCCGCGTATGTGCAATACATTTATGCTTCCCGGTTCAGCAACCAGGGAAGAAATAATTAAATCCATCAGCTACGGGATTTATGCCGAAACATTTACCAACGGTCAGGTTCAAATAGGAGCAGGAGATTTCACATTTTATGTAAAAAACGGCTTTTTAATTGAAAACGGAAAAATAACGGCTCCGATCAAAGATGTCAATATTATCGGCAACGGCCCGGATATTTTAACGAGAATAGAACTTGTAGCCAATGATTTAAAGATTTCTTCCGCAACCTGGACCTGCGGCAAAGATGGTCAGGGAGTTCCGGTTTCCCAGGGATTACCAACGGTAAAAATCTCCCGGATTACTGTTGGAGGCGACTAAGAAGTAAGTAAGATGAGCAGTTCAAAACTTCTCGAACTTGCCGAATGGCTGAGTAGCTGTGCCCGGAAAAAAGGAGTCCAGAATATTGCTGTTAATATCTCCACCGAAAAAACAATCGATATTGATGTTCACAAACAAAAAACAGAGCGTATTGAAAAATCAGAAAGCCAGACACTAACCCTGGCAATCTACCATCAGAACCGCTATTCTGTTCACAGCACAAATCTTTTGGCCCGGGAAGAGCTGTCTGGTTTTCTGGAAAATGCCATTGCCATGACTTCATTTTTAGAAGAAGATGCTGATCGTCAGCTACCCGATCCTCAATACTACATTCCGGAAGAGAATCCCCGGCTTGAGCTGAACGATCAGCAGTTTGCTGCAATAGATTTAAAAGAAAAAATTGCTGTTCTGGAATTTGCCGAAAGTAAAATACTCCAGACCGACAAAAAAATCAGTCAGGCTTTTGCCACCTATTCTCAGAGCGAAATCAAAAATGTTAAATTTCATAGTAACGGTTTAACGGCTGAAAGCGAATCTTCCTTCTATTCTTACCAGCTGGAAGCTGTTGCCCGCGACCGCTACGGCGCACGTCCTTCCGACTGGTCGGAAGCAAACAGTGTCTGGCACGAAGACCTTCCTCAAATCGGGGATCTGGCAGAAGAAGCTGCCCGGCGGGCACTGCAAAAGCTGAAACCGCAAAAGCTCAGATCGGCAAAATATCCGGTGATTATTGAAAACCGTGTTGCTTCAAGACTGCTTGCCCTGCTTATTGCTCCGCTGAGCGGACGGCTTCTTTTTCTGAAAGCAAGCTGCCTTGACAATAAAATAGGCCGGCAGGTTGCCGCAGAAATTCTGAATATTTCAGATCAGCCGTTTATCAGGCGTGGTCTGGGATCGCGACTTTTTGACCATGAAGGACTGGGAGCACGCCGCCGCATTCTCTACGAGAACGGGATATTGCAAAACTACCTCCTGGATTGCTATTATGCCCGCAAGCTGAAAAAAGAGCCCAACAGCGGCTCTGTTTCCAATCTGGTCGTTACTCCAGGTTCAAAAAACCTGACCGAATTAATGGCAACTATAAACAACGGAATACTGATTACTGAATTTTTAGGTGGTAATGCCAGCAACATCAGCGGAGATTTTTCTCTGGGCATAGCCGGTCTTTTGATCAAAAACGGCCAGCCAGCTTTTCCGGTTTCAGAGATGATTTTAAGCGGAAATATCCTCAGCTTTTTTCAGGAACTGAAAGAGATCGGCAGTGATGTTTATCCTTTTTCCTCATTTATGACTCCCAGTCTGCTTTTTGAACAGGCTCAAATAAGTGGTCTATAAAGAGGTGCAACGATGTTTAAGGCTTATCTGGCGCTTTTTGGAGTGCCGGCGCTAATCATTCTCATTGCTTTTTTGCTGCAACTTCCCGGCAGAAAGAAAAATCTCCGGAGTGATGAATAATGCCTGTAGGAGAAACTTTAAACCATCCGGCAGCACTGACTGTTTTTTTGCTTACCCTTCTTGCCCCGGTAATTGTCGGTTTTCTAGCAATCAAACGCACCAGAAATGAAGAAGATTTTTTTATTGGCGGCCGCTCAATGTCAAAATTCATGGTTGCTCTTTCTGCTGTTTCTTCAGGACGCTCTTCCTGGTTAATTCTGGGAGTAAGCGGCATTGCCTTTCTGCGCGGAGTGGCAGCAATCTGGGCTGTAACCGGCTACATTCTGGTCGAGCTGTTGCAATTTGTTGTTATCGGGAAAAAATTGCGTCAGGAGAGTGGCAGACAGCAGAGCATTACCCTTCTTGACTATTTCTGTTCAAAATTCAGAAGCGAGTTTGCTCTCAGATTAACCGGAGCAATTATTTTAATTGTTTTTTTAACTGCCTATGTCGGAGCTCAGTTTAATGCCGGAGCCAAATCATTGAGCGCAGCCCTCCAGATCTCCTTTCCCCTGGCGCTTGTCATAACTTTGCTCTTAATTTTAATCTATATGATTGCCGGAGGCTATATTGCTGTTGTCTATAATGATGTTATGCGGGCTTTTATTATGATTCTGGCTCTTCTCTTTCTTCCGGTCTACTCTATTTTTAAAACCGGCGGGATTAACACTCTTTTAAGAACACTGCAGGCGCTTGACCCGACACTGATCGATCCCTTTAGCCTGACGGCCGGAATGCTCATCGGTTATCTGGGAATCGGTCTCGGCTCTCCCGGCCAGCCGCACATTGTTGTCCGTTATATGTCAATTAAATGTGCCGGTGAATTAAAAAAAGCTGCACTGATCGGAACAGTCTGGAATGTGTTTATGGCCTGGGGCGCTATATTTATCGGGCTTGCCGGAAGAGCAATTTTTAACAACCTGGAGAGCCTGCCCCAACGTGACCCGGAAATGACCTATATTGCTTTATCGTCTTTTCATTTAAGTCCGCTGATTTTCGGTTTTTTAATCGGAGGTATTTTTGCTGCCATTCTCTCCACTGCTGATTCACAGCTTCTTGTGCTGGCTTCAACTTTTGTCCGGGATATTTATGAAAAACTAATCCTGGAAAAACTGATTAAAAGCGAAGCTTTACTCTCTGAACAGAAAAAAGTCGCCGTCAGCCGCTTAGTGGTTCTGATCTGCGGTATTTTTTCCGCCTTACTCGCCTACTTTGCCCAGGAGACTATTTTCTGGCTGGTTCTCTTTGCCTGGGGTGGTCTGGGAGCTGCTTTCGGCACAACACTGCTCTTTTCCCTTTACTGGAAAAAAACTTCCGCCGCCGGAATAATTGCCGCTTTTATCGGCTCAACTTTAACTCTGATTGGCTGGAAACTTTTTCTGATTAAACTTCTGCCGGTTTATGAACTAATTCCGGCGTTTCTTGCCGCCTGCCTCCTGCTGATAATTTTTTCACTTTTATTCCCGCAAAAGAAATATTGGCCCTGACAATTGCAAAAAATCCAACCGGCTACAAAGTTGACAGAAATTATCTTCTATAATAAAATAATCAAATATCAAATTTGTTTCCGGAGGTCCAATGAACGGAGAGGATATAAATAAAAGCGCAAATCACTCTCAGGAAGATGAAGCTCAGAGCGACGAGAAAAAAAAGAGCTCTCATAGCCGACACCATTCATCAAAATTAAGCGAACTGGAAAAAAAATGTCAGCAGCTGGAAGAGAGTCTCAGGCAGACCGCTCAGGAAAGAGATGAAATAAGGGATCGTTACCTGCGCTCACTGGCGGACATTGACAATACAAGAAAAAGATTGCTTAAAGACAAAGAAGAATATCAGAAATACGCGCTCAGCTCTTTTCTGCTTGAAATACTTCCGGTTTATGACAATCTGGAGCGAGCAGTGAATGTCAGCTCAGATCAGGAATCGGCTTTTTCTTCAGGAATTAAAATCATTTTAAAACAGTTTCTGGATATTTTAAAGAAGAATAAGGTTGTCGAAATTGAAGCCCAGGACAAGCCTTTTAATCCAGAGATTCACCAGGCAATTGCCCGTGAAGAACGCACTGACATTGATCAGCCGACGGTAGTGGAGGTCTATCAGAAGGGATTTATCTTTAACGATCGTCTGCTTCGTCCGGCGATTGTAAAAGTTGCTCTTCCGGCAGAGCATGACACCATGATTGAGGAGCGCAAAGATGATTAATATCGGTATTGACTTCGGAACAACCAATTCCTGCGTCAGTTTTCTGGAAGGTTCAGCGCCAAACATCATTCCCAACCCTGAAGGATCAAGAGTTATCCCGACAATTGTTGCTTTTACCAGAGACAACACCAGGATCTTCGGAACAGCTGCCAAAAGACAGATCCTCACCAATCCCAGAAAAACAATCTCTTCGGTGAAGCGCCTGCTAGGAAGAAAATTCGAGAGCGAAGAAGTTCAGCAGCTTTTAAAAAGAAGCCGTTATGAAATAGTTCCTTCGGAAAATGGCGATGCTTATGTCAAAATAGATGACCAGATCTACTCACCTCAGGAAATTGCCTCGATGTTTTTTTCTTACTTGCGGAATATCTCTGAAACCTTTCTGGGAACTCCGATTGATAATGTAGTGGTCACGGTTCCTGCATTTTACAATGATTCCCAAAGACAGGCGACTAAAGTTGCCGCAGAAATTGCCGGATTAAATGTCATCCGCATCATCAACGAGCCAACCGCTGCTTTACTTGCTTATGGACAGAAAACAAAAAAGGATGGTATTTACACCGTCTACGATCTGGGAGGAGGAACTTTTGATATATCCATAATCGAAGTTATCGGTGATATTTATAAAGTTATCGGCTCGCTGGGAGATACTTTCCTTGGCGGAAATGATTTCGATAACCGGATCGCCGACTGGATAATAAAAAAAGCTGAAGCTGATATGAAACAGGAACTGGAAATTGACAGTGAACTATTGCAAAGAATTTATCAGGCTGCAGAAAAAGCAAAAATTGAGCTCTCCTTTACCAGTGAAACCCAAATTGCCCTGCCCTATTTTCAGCGGCTTTCCAACGGTGAGTTCTACCATTTTCAGAAGATGATGACCAGGGCAGAGCTCGAGGATCTGACACTGGATCTGGTAAAAAAATCAATTGATCTGGTAAAGAAAGTCCTAAACGAAGTAAACATTTTCCCTGACAGGATTAACGGCATCCTTCTTGTCGGAGGTCAGAGCAGAATGCCGCTGGTAAGCAAAATGCTTTACGACTTTTTCAAAATCCAGCCGATGCTTGACCTCAATCCGGAAGAAGTTGTTGCCCAGGGAGCAGCTTTCCAGGCTGATATTGCCAAAGGTCGGCTAAAGGATCTGCTCCTGCTTGATGTTACTCCGCTCTCTTTGGGTGTGGAAACAAAAAACGACATCTTTCAGAAAGTAGTTGAACGCAATACAACTATTCCGGTAAAGAAAGGAATGATTTTCACAACCATTGCCGATAACCAGACAGTAGTCAAAATAAAGGTTTATCAGGGAGAGAGGGAAATTGCTTCGAAAAATCATTATCTGGGCGAACTGGAATTAAAGAACATTCCTCTGGCACCTAAAGGCATTCCGCAAATCAGTGTAACTTTTGAAGTCGATGTCAACGGAATGGTTAAAGTAGCGGCAAAAGACCTTCGCACCGGACAGCTTCAGGAGATGTCGTTCCATCCTTCCTCCGGTCTTGCCCCGGAAGAGATCGAAAAAATGGTTAAAGAGGCAAAAGAGCATGAAGATGAAGATAAGCGGATAATAAAATTAAACAAACTGGCTGAAGAGATTGATGCTGAAACAGATGTTATTTCAACTCACTATAAGCTGCTTACCGAAAACCTGGATCAGTTCGAAAAAGATGAGCTTTTTGCCATGCTTCAGGATATAGCTTCAGCAAAAGAGCAGCAAAATATTGAGCTGCTGGAGAAACTGCTTTCCAGAGCAAAAACCTACCGGGCAAAGATCAATCAGATCGTTTTAGCCCAATTTCAGAAATAACCGAAAATGCGTAAAAATAAAGATTATTACCAGATTCTTGGCGTAAGCCGCAACGCTTCTTCTGAAGAGATTAAAAAAGCCTACCGGCAGCTTGCGCTGAAATACCACCCCGACCGCAATAAAGAAAATCCGGAAGCCGAAGAAAAATTCAAAGAGGCTTCTGAAGCCTACTCGGTTCTGGGCAACCCGGAAAAAAGAAAAATTTATGACCAGTATGGAATTGATGGCTTAAAAACAGGCGGCGGCTTTAATTTTAATGATTTTTTCTCTGATTCAATCTTTTCTGATTTTGAGGATATTTTAGGTAATCTGTTCGGATTCGGCTCAATATTTGGCCAGAGCTCACGACGAGCCCGACGCGGCAGAGATTTGCATCTCGAATTAAAAATAACAATGCAGGAAGCCTATCAGGGAACTAAAAAAGAGATCAGCTACCTTCAGGAAGCAAAATGTCAGAACTGCGACGGAACCGGTTCAGCTCCGGGAAGCTCGGCACAAACATGCCGCCATTGCGGCGGAAACGGCCAGTATTTGCATCGTCAGGGCTTTTTTGCCATTCGTACAACCTGTCCGGTTTGTAACGGCAGCGGAAAAGTAATTACCCATCCCTGTCCAAAATGTCAGGGAAGCGGCAAAGAGCAAACGGAAAAGAAAATTGAGGTAAAAATTCCAGCCGGAATTGATTCCGGAATGACCCTGCGCGTAAACAATGCCGGAGACATCGGCGCTGCTGGCAGCGGAGATCTTTATATTACAATTCAGATCGAGCCACATGACTATTTCCGCAGGGAAGGCGACAACCTCATCTATGAACTGCCAATTACTTTCTCTCAGGCTGCCCTTGGCGATACAGTGGCTATTGAGACATTTGACGGAACCGAAAAAATTAATATTCAGCCAGGCATTCAGAGCGGAGAAATAATTAAAATTAAAAACAAGGGATTTAAATCGCTTCAGGGATGGTCAAAAGGCGATTTGCTGGTTATCGTCAAAATTTTAACTCCCAGAAAATTAAGCCGTCAGGAGATTGAAATCTTTAAACAGCTGCGCGCAATCGAGCTGGAAAAAAAAGAACCGAAAATCATCTGATGCGCCTGAACCGCTTTTTCTGTGATCGAATCAAAGGCGAAGAGCTGATTCTTGATGCTGAAGAGAGTCATCATTTACTGCATGTTTTACGGTTAAAGCCCCAGACCAGAATTGAAATTTATAACGGTAACGGCTCATTACTGGAGGGAATTTTTATTAAGGAAATTAAAGGAAGAGCATTAATTGCCATAAAAAAAAGTGAACAGTTTAACCGCCCTCCGGTTAAAATAGCAATTGCTGCCGGATTAACACGCTCAAACCTGATGGATGAAATTGTCAGGCGTGTTTCAGAAATCGGAATTGACCAATTTATTGCCTTCCGCTCCCGGCACACCTCGGAAGAATTTTATCCATCAGCAATCAAACGCTGGAAAAGAACAGCGCTTCAGACACTGAAAATCTCCGGACTGCTCTTTATTCCAGAATTTATTGCCCCGTTAAACCTGGAAAATCTTTTAAATATTGCGCAAAGTTTCAGAACCAGAATTTTTTTCGATATTAACGGCCAATCTTTTAAATCTCTGAATATTGAATATCCTGTAATTGGCCTGATCGGACCTCCCGGCGATTTCAGCGAGCAGGAAAAAGATTTACTGCTTGCAAATAATTTTAAAACTGTTAAAATAAATGATTCCATAATGAAAACAGAAACAGCAGCAATTCTTGCCGCCGGAATGTTGAAAAATGCTTGAAATAAATGGTGAAATCGGAAAATACCGTATCCTGCAAAAGATTGGCAGCGGAGGTTTCGGCACTGTCTATCTGGCAGAAGATACAATTTTAAAAGCAAAAAGAGCGATCAAGATTCCCCACCGCACAAGTACCAATATGAACAAGCTTCTCCAGGAATCAATTGTTCAGGCAAAACTTCTCGATCATCCGCATATCGTCAAACTACTTACAGTTGACATCATCAATGATACGATCGTTATGGTTATGGAATATATAGAAGGAAAAGATCTGGAAAAAATAATTGACGAAAACGAGAAGCTCTCCCTTGATCTTGCACTTAACTATTTCCGCCAGATTCTTTCAGCTCTTGACTATGCTCACCGCCAGAATATCCTTCATCGTGACATTCGCCCTTCAAATATATTAATTACCAGAGATAACCAGATAAAAATTACCGATTTCGGCACATCTAAACTTCTTAAAGATAAGGAATATGCCACCACTCGCATCGGATCTCCGCCCTATATGGCTCCCGAGCAGTTCGAAGGCCGGGCTATTCTCTGCTCGGACATCTATTCCTGCGGTTGTATTTTCTATGAAATGATAACCGGTTTTCCGCCGATCATTTCAGCCAACCCGGTAGAAATTTATAACCGGGCAAAAGCCGGAAACATTATACCGCTTATCAAAAAAGCACCAAAAATATCTTCCGGACTCAATGCGATTATTATGCGCTGTCTGGAAGCCGATTTTAGAAAACGCTACAGCCGCGCTGCCGATGTTCTGAACGAACTCGATCAGCTGGAAAATAAAAAGAGTGAGCCGAAAGTTGATTTTAATATCAAAGAGGCTCAGGAGCGGATCCGTGCCCGCGAAACCGGCTTTAACTTCAGATCGTGCTGGAATTGCCGGCGGGAAATCCTTGCGACAATTGAACGCTGCCCGCACTGTGGCGAAAAGCAATAAGAAAATATAGCGAGGTAATGATGAGAAGGTTTGATTTATTTAAAAAAATAACTCAACAAAATGAACGCAAAATTGTCCTGATCGTCCTTGACGGACTCGGTGGTCTGCCGCTTGAAGGCAAGACTGAGCTGGAGCAGGCAGCAACTCCCAACCTTGACTTACTCAGTCAGGAAAGCGAGCTCGGTCTGACTCATCCAATTATGATGGGCGTAACTCCGGGCAGCGGTCCGGCTCATCTCTCACTTTTTGGCTATGACCCACTGGAGTATGAAATCGGCCGGGGAGTTCTTGAAGCTGTGGGACTTGATATTGAGCTTTCGGAAACAGACCTTGCCGTACGCGGAAACTTTGCCACCATCAAAGACGGAGTAATAGTTGACCGCCGCGCCGGTAGAATCAGTACCGCCGAAAATCAGAAAATCGTTGCTGAACTCAGCTCAAAGATAAAAAAAATTGAAGATGTTGAAATAAAGCTCTTCAGCGGAGAAGAGCACCGCTTTGTACTGATTCTCAGCGGTCCTGAACTGAGCGACCAGTTGAGCGACGCCGATCCCGAAAAGGAAAATGCCCCGCTTACTTACACCCGTCCCAAATCTCCGGAAGCCGAAAAAACAGCCCGTATTATTAATAAATTCATCGATCAGCTTATCAGTTGCCGCCAGAAACAGTTGCCTGCCAACTGCTGCCTGCTGAGAGGATATGCCAAACCACCTAAAATTCCATCAATGAGCGAAGTTTTCGGCTTAAAACCGGCTGCCATTGCAGTTTATCCAATGTATCGGGGACTTGCCCGCCTGGTGGGAATGGAAATTCTTCCTGCGGGAAAAACGATTTCCGATCAGATTAATTTCCTGAAAAAACATTACAGTGAATTCGACTTTTTCTTCATCCATATAAAGAAAACCGATTCTTACGGTGAGGACGGTAATTTTGCCGGTAAAATTAAAATTATCGAAGAATTTGATCATCTGTTGCCGGAAATAATGGAACTGACTCCGGATGTTCTGGCAATTACCGGAGACCACTCTACTCCTTCTTTAATGAAATCTCACTCCTGGCATCCGAATCCCTTTTTATTAAAATCAAAGACTATCACCGGGAGTCCCGCTTTCTGGCAGAGGATTATGGCAGTTAAGTCCATAACTTCCAGTCTTCTCTGTAAAAATTCCTCATAGGAAATCTGGGGCAAAAACTGGGCGGTCTGGTCTTTTTCCGGGTCCCGGGCATAAATAC
>FWPV01013525.1_pt1 | contig 12227 bp, 13 predicted proteins | sample 2228371 | NCBI WGS metagenome assembly FWPV01 (sample SAMEA103939776, study PRJEB20133) | metagenome | reverse complement strand
GCGAGCGCGTCGGCGCGCAGGGGGACGGCAGCCACGGCGAGGTGCTGCGTGCCGAGCCCGGGCCACAGCTCGACCTCGACCTCGAGGCGGACCGGGGCACCATCCCGGCTGGCGGCGCCGAGTCGTTGCAGCAGCGGCCGGCTCCGCGACCCGCCGAGCCCGGCGAACACGTCCACGAGCGGCACGCCAACTGCGTGGGTCGGCTCCACCGTGAGATAGCGCTGCATCGCCGGGTTGGCCGCGGCGACCACGAGCGACTCGACATCGCCAGGCCGCTCGAACCGCAGCAACAGCACGCCGAAGGGCAGCTGCTGGACGAACTCGGCGAACTGCTCGGCACGCACCCGGGCAGCCACCTCGTCGTCGACGTCGCGGATCAGCCCGCGCAGTCGCCGTGCGTGCCTGGCGCCCGCGGCCGTCACCTTGACGACCTCCTCACGCCAGCTCGTCCGGCCGTCGGGCAGCACCGTTCGGTACCGGAACGTGTGGTCCCGACCGGCACCGACTTGCCGCTGGGCGTCTGCCACGACCTGACGATCCTCGGCGTGGACGAACCGCGACCAAGTCCCCAGCCGCTCGAGGTCCTCGGTGCGGTGGCCCGTCTGACGCTCGACCGGGCCGAGCGCGGTGCGGATCGGACCGCCGAAGTCGTCGGCCTCCCAGATCATGACGTCGAGGGTGTCGAGCAGGTCGTCGATGGCGCCTCGGAGCTCGACGGCTCGTGACATCGCCTCCCCGGCGACGAACACCGCGTTCGAGGCGAGCACCACGTACGCACCCAGCGCCCCGATCCACTGGTCGGGCTGGTTGCCGACGAGCCCGACCGCCACCGGCACCGCACACACGGTCGCCAGCACCACCACGTGCCGGCGGCCGAACGCCGCTGCCACGTAGTGCAGGTACGCACCGAGGAACACTGCGGCGTAGAGGGCCAGCTCGGGCACGAGCAGCACACCGAGCGACATGGCCAGCGCATCGGGCCACGCCGTCAACGGCACGATCGCCACCCCACGCCGACGCCGCAGCACGTACCCGACGAAGGCCGCATGACCGGCCACGACCGCACCGACGAGCCAGGGGGTGGCCGGTGCGGGGTCGACGTCGAGGATCAGCCAGCAGGCCGCGGCGACGGCGAGCGTCCGCAGCACGAGCATGCGCACCCAGAACCGATCGTGCGCCGCGTGCAGGCTGGTCGGGGGCGGCGGCTCGACGAGGCTGCGCCCGAACCTGCGGAGCGGACCGCGTCCGTCGTCGGTGGGGGTCATCACCACCGAGCGTACTGACTGTCACGCTGCGTCAGGGTGACGGCGTCAGCGCCCACCCATCGGTCGCGTTCGGGGATCGTCGAGGTGTCCCCGGCGCACCGCGTCGGCGATGCGCTCGCGAGCCGCCTCCCACAGCGCCGACGCCCCGAGGTCGATCGGTGCGTTCCGCTCGACCACCCGATCCACGGTGACCGCGTGCTGCCTCCACGGTCCGGCTGCACCGGCGTCGTGGTTCAGCAGCACCGGCTGGAGCCGGTCGACGGCGTTCGCGAACCGGCTCTCGGCGGTCTCGGCGGCCTCGTACTCGTCCCACAGGGCGCGCAGCGCCGTCGCCTGGTCGGCCGGCAGCAGACCGAAGATCCGCTCGGCGGCCCGCCGCTCCCGTTCGGCCTTGGTCCGGTTCGCCACCTCGTCGTAGGCGAAGGTGTCGCCCGCATCGATCTCGACCAGGTCGTGCACGAGGCACAGTGCCAGCACACGGCCGAGGTCGACCGGCTCGTTGGCCCACTCGGCCAGCACGAGGGCGAACAGGGCCAGGTGCCAGGAGTGCTCGGCCGTGTTCTCCCGCCGTGACCCACCCCGGATCGACGTCTGGCGCTCCACCTGCTTCAACGCGTCGACCTCGAGCAGGAACGTGAGCTGCCGCTCGAGTCGCTGCCGCTCGTCGGCGGTCATCCCGACACCAGCGATCCGAGCGCCCAGGCTGCCGCCACGAAGCCGACGAGTGCCATCAGCAGGCTGCGCCCGACCGGCGCCCGCGGGAGGTCACCGGCCGCCTGAGGCCGAGCCGGGGGCCGCACCACGGCCAGCAGGTTGCCGACGAACAGCGCGCCGCCGAGCGCGAGCACCAACCAGGCGAGGAGGTCCTCTCCGAGGAACATGGCCCCATCATGCCGGGTCGCCTGCGGAACCACCCACGTCGACCCGGGCCGACGCCGTTCGCGAGACTGGGGCCATGGGGTTCCACCATGTCGCGCTGGCCACACGTGATCCGGCCGCCAACTACGACTTCTACACCCGCGTGATGGGCTTCGAGCTCGTCAAGGTCGTCACGGCGCCGACGCCGGGGGACCACGGAGGCTGGAGCAAGCACTTCTTCTACTCCACCGGCCGCTCGCCGTCGGGCGAGCAGGGGATGATGGCGTTCTGGGAGATCCACGACGACCAGATCGGCGAGGTGACCCGGACCAACCTCAACGACAACGCCGGGTTGCCGTGGTGGGTGAACCACATCGCGTTCGACGCGCCGACCCTGGAAGACCTGCACCGCCATCGCGACCGCTGGCGCTCGCACGGCTACCACGTGCTCGAGGTCGACCACGAGTTCTGCATCTCCATCTACGTGCGCGACCCCGACGGCAACATGGTCGAGTTCTGCCACAGCGTGCGCGAGTTCACCCCTGACGAGATCGCCCACGCGCAAGAGCTGCTCCACGATCCGCACCCACCCCTCGACAAGGAGTTCTCGAGCCGCGTGTGGGAACCCCTGCCTGCCGGGACTCCCACCTGAGCGAAGGCCCGGCCGGTCCTCGGTTCACAGGTACCGCTTCGTGATCAGCCAGCGGTAGGCGACGTAGCCCCAGATCGGGGGGAGGTAGAAGCTGGCGAACCGGTACGCGATGGCGATGGCGAATGCCGTCTCGGCCGGCACACCGAGGCGCGTGAGGCCCAAGGTGATGCCACCTTCGCTGACCCCCATACCGCCGGGGACCGGCAGCAGACCGGCGAACAGGCTGACCAGCGTGTTGACGAGCACCAGCTCGACGAGCGACAGGTCGTAGCCGAAGGCGCGGGCCGTGGCGCCGAGCGCAACGGCGAACAGCACTTGGCTGGCCAGGTTGCCCCCGAACAGGTAGAGCAGCTTGCGGGGGTCACGCAGGACCGAGAGCGTCTCGGCGCCCTTGCGGAGCGCGCCGACGACCCGCGCCCGCAGCGAGGGCACGACGGCCACGACTGCGGCCAACACCACGAGCACGACGACGGCGACCAGCGCGTAGGTGGCGAGCCCGCTCAGCCGATCGGCAGCCGTGGACAGTTCGAGGTCGAGGTCGCTCGACCACCACAGCGACACGAACAGCCCGACCTGCACGAGGAAGCCGGCGAACGAGTCGAGCGCACCTGCGGTGAGTGCGGCGGGTGGGGGCACACCCAGCCGCTGGAAGAACCGGACGTTGACGGCGACTCGAGCTGCGGTGCTCGGGATCGCCAGGTTCACGTACGTGATGGCGTACTGCAACACCGTGACCGGCCCCAGCGGCAGCGGCTGGGGGGTGGAGCCGAGCGTGCTCAGCGCTGCGGGCACCCGGGGAAGTTGGGCGAGGACCAGGGCCAAGGCGAGCCAGGCCCAGCTGGCCTCGCGAAGCGCGTCCAAGAACGCGGCGAGGTCGATGTCACCGAGCAGGCCGATCAGCATGTAGGCGGCGAACCCGAGCAGGGCCAGGTTCAGGATCGAACCCCACGTGACCCGGCGCAGTTTGATCAGCTCCTGCTGGTCGACCCCCAGCTCGCCCTGCAAACGAGTCCGAAGGCGGTCGAGATCGATGTCCCGGCGATCCAGCTCGTCGCGCACGAGCGGAGCCATCGCTGCCTCTTGCAGGTAGGGCAAGACTGCGGCGAAGGCGTCGTCGCCGAGCTCGGCACGTGCGATCGCAACGGCGCGATCGGGGTCGAGCAGGATCAGCGACAGGCCCAGCAACTGAGCCTGGTCGGTGACCATCTCGTGGGGCGAATCGACGACGGTGGCCGAGGACAGATCGGCGAACACGGCCTGGCCACGGCTGTCTCGCAGCACCCGGTCGAGATCGAGGCGGCCGTGGGCGATACCCGCTGCATGCAGGGTACGCAGGTTCGCCCAGACGCTCCGGACGAAGTCGGTGGCGGCCGCATCTGGCCCAGCCACCGGCGCCAGCCCGTCGTGGCGCACCACCAGGAGGGCGTCGCCTCGCCCGGCGCTCCCGGCGGTGACGACCTGAGGGACCGACACCCCGGCCCGCTCGGCCAACAGCGTGACGAACGCCTCGTGCTCGACGAGCTGGACCCGGCTGAGTCGGAGTGAGCCCTCGGCTCCTCGATACCAGAGCCGTCGCCAGACGATCGTGAGCAGCTGGGCGTCCCAGGCGTCGCGTCCGTACACCTTCACGATCAGGGGTCCGCGGTCGTCGGTGCCGCGGAGCACCAGCACCCCGGCCGGTTGCATCTCGGCCGGGTGCAGCTCGCGCACGTCGACGCCCAGACCACGCACCGCGAACTCGATCCGTCCGGTCGTGGGTCGACCCCCCGGCGAACCGAACAGCAGATGCACGGTGCCGGCTGCGATGAGCCCCACGGCCACACCGCCGATCGCCCCCGAGGTGGTAGTGGCCCCGAGGCCCATCAGGGCGAGCGCCCCCAGTCCCGAGGCCCACCGGCCCAGGTATCGCGCCGGGCGGGTCACGTGCGGTGAAGCCGTCGAGAGCAGAGCGGTGACGACCGCCAGCGCCGCCGGCGGGTACACCGGTGGCCCGTTGGGATCGACCAGCAGCGAGGCGAGGCTGAGGCCGTCGCTCATGACCACCAGCGCGAGCCCGCCGGTGACCAGCAGCGCCGCGCCGGCGGCGAGCACCAGGTCGCGGGCGAGGGCGATCCGCCGGCGCACCAGGGCGATCGGCGCCAGCGCCGCAGCCCAGAGCCCGGCTGACACGAACAGCGTGCGCCACAGCGAATCGATGCCAGCCGGCAGCGACGACACCAACTCCGACAAGGCCGACTCTGTTCGACCCCGGATGCTGAAAGCAACCCCCGTGAGGAGCAATACCAACGACGAGACGGCGATCTGGGCGACGTCGGTCGGCCGACGGGCTCGTGGTTCGTCTGCCGCCGAGGCGAACAACTGCAGACCGGCGACGGGGCGGATCAGCGAGCGCCGCTCGAACGACACGGCCGCACACTAGGCGGTCCCCACGCCCGGTCCGTTCACCCGATCCAGGTGACCAGCTGGACGCGTCGAGCGCAGTACGTTCGGAGTGCTGCCGGAGCCGCGGCCGCACCCGACTCCCGGCGCCCGGACCCCACGTGGGCACACGCCCGGAACGAGGACGCATGGACGACGCACCCGAGGTCAGGCGGCCAGCTGGCCGGAGCTGGCGCAGCCTCGTGGCCGGGATCGCTGGGCTGCTCGCGGTCGTCGGCGTGCTCGCCAGCAGCCTCGCCGTCTGGACCCGAGCCGTCATCTTCGACAGCGACAAGGTCGCCGCAGCGGTGAGCGGCACGCTCAGCGAGCCTGACGTCGCCCAGGCCCTGGCTCGGTACGTCACGGACCAGGTGTTCGTGGCGGTCGACGTCGACAGGTTCGTCACCGCAGCGCTGCCAGCGCCCCTGACACCCCTCGCGCCAGCCATCGTCGGGGGAGCACGATCGTTCGTGGCCGACCGGGTGAGCACCGTCATCGCCACCGACGCCGTCCGCGAGCTGGTGCGAGTGCTCGTCCGCCAAGCCCACCAGGCCTTCGTGCGCCTCGTCGAGGGCGACGGCCTCGTCGCGGGCCTCACCGTGTCCGAGGGCCAGGTCACCGTCAACCTGGTGCCGCTCGTGGGACGCGGCCTCGGTGTGGCGCAGAGCGTCGGGCTGTTCCGCGACCTCGAGCTTCCCGAGCTCACGAGAGATGGTGATCCGGCCCAGCAGATCGCTGCGCTGGAGCAGGCGACGGGTCGTGACCTGCCGGACGACTTCGCCCAGCTCGTGGTGTACGAGAGCGCGGCACTGGCCGACGCCGAGGCCTCGGTGGCGACCGCCCAACGGGTGGTGACCCTGTTCAAGCGCGCTGTGTGGGTGTTGCTGGTCGTCACCGTGGGGCTGCTCGTCGGTGCCATTGTGCTGGCCCGGGACCGACGACGAGCCGCCATCGTGCTCGCGCTCGGGGTCGCTGCATCGCTGCTCGTCGTCCGGGCCCTGATCGGACGGGTGGTCGACCGGCTCCCCGAGATCGTGGGCGATCCCGGAGCCCGCGCCGCGCTCACGAGCGCCCTCGGCGACCTCGTGAGCGGGCTGATCGGGCTGACGACCCTCCTCGTGGTGGCCGGGCTCGTCGTCGCCGCGGGCGCGTTCTTGCTCGGTGAGAGCACTGCGGCCGCGGCGATCCGCGGGCGCGTGGGCGCCACCTCGGGATCGCTCCGCTCGACCATCGATCAGCATCGCGACGGCACCTCGCTCGTGGCATTCGGCGCTGCGGTGCTACTGCTCGTGATCGCCGGGCTGTCGTGGTGGAGCCTCGCCACCGGGCTCGTGCTCACGGGCGCCGGTGCCTGGACCCTGTGGGCCCCCCGGCCCGGGTGACCGTCCACTGCGCCTGGGCTCGGTACGCTGAGGTCGCGCCGGTCCTGTCGCCGTTGCGCTGGTGAGTTTGCCTGCCGTCCGACCATCGAGGAGGGGCCCATGAACATGGAACGGGAGCCCGGCAAGGCCTTCGGAGAGTCGAAGGACGCGACCGATCGCGCCATCAACGGTGGCCTGGTGGCCGGCGTCGTGGCCTTGACGGTGCTCGTCGTCTTCGTGCTGCAGAACACCCAGAAGACCGAGATCGAGTTCCTGTTCTGGAGCTTCGAGTTCTCGGTGTGGTTCGCGCTGGTGATCGCGATCGTGCTGACCCTCGTCGTCGAGCGTCTCGGCGGCTGGGTCTGGCGGCGTCGCCGCCGCAAGCGGGCCGAACTGGGGCGCTGAGCCGACGACGAGCGGACCCGCACTGGGGGTCTGGTCGGTCTCACGGCCGCGTCGTGACTACATCGTGAAGCGCAGGTTGCGAGCGGCCCGTTCACCCCACTCGGCGTCACCGGTCCAGGTGATGCGCCCGGCGTCGATCGGCCCCTGGGGGTCGATGCGCCCACAGGCGAGCAGCAAGAAGGTGAGCGAATCGGTGGTGACCTCGACCGCCGCATGATCGAGCCGTTGCACCACCTGGGCTCGACCGTCGACGTGGACGTGCAAGTCGCGCACGACTGGCCCCGTGAGGTGGAAGGTGATGCCCGAGCCGTCGGGCAATCCGATCTTCTTGCCGACGATGTAGCCGAGCGATCGCTGCACCTCGTCGACGGACATCTCGGCGGCTGGGCCTGTCAGATGCCCCGGACGCTCGAGCGGAACGCGGATGTCCTGCTCGTGCACCCAGAAGTCGAACACCCGAATGGCCATGAATCGGCCATAGGTGGCCGGACCGACCGGAGTCATGGAGGGCGCGGACCACTGCTCGTCGGTGAGCGCCCCCAGCTGGGCCCGGCGGCGGTCGATCAGCTCGCGGTACCGGCCGAGCACGGCGGGCCCGTCCAAGTCGGCTGTCTCGGCGAGGAAGGCGGCCAGCTGATCGAACGGCAGCGGAGCCTCGCCCGACTCGGGGAACCAGTCGACCAACAGGTGCTCGACGCTCGCGAGGTGGGCCACCACGTCTCGCAGACTCCAGCCAGGACACAGCGACGCCACCGACCACTCTTCGGGGCGCAGGCCACCGAGCAGCTCCTCGAGCGAGCTCCAGCAGTCTTCCAACGCCTGCATCGTGCGCTCGCGATCACTCATCGTTTCCCTCCCTCGACGTCCTCTCGGACCGGCGACGCTCGAGCGCCGACCCTAGCTGTGGGTCGAGCGACCGCCGTCCACCGCCGCCAGCAGCGTCGCCCCCCGACCGCACGAACCGACGAACGTGCTAACTGTCACGTCAAGAGTGCTTGCAAAAGTTAGCAACCCGGCGTATGGTGACAGTGGGCCACCGTGGCCCGAGGAGGTGATGAAGGTGTCGGCGATGATGACGACGATGAAGCGCTGGCAGGACGAGTACCTGAAGTTCATGGCCCGGATCGAGGAGCCCGTGGTCCGCTTCACCGAGGAAGCGAGCGAGCAGGTGGCCGAGTACGTGCCCGAGCGTCCGGAGTGGAAGTTCCTGGCCGAGCTGCCCACGGTCACCGAGCTCGTGGAGAGCCAGTTGAAGTTCCGCCGCCGGGTCGTTGACGAGCAGGCCGCGTTCGTCCGCCGGATGCTGAAGGCGATGCACCCGGCGCTGGTCAAGATCGACCACAAGCCGACGGCGAAGAAGGCAGCCCCCAAGGCTGCCCCGGCCCGTCGGGTCGCCGTGAAGGCAAGCTGAACCAGTTCGACGAGCGACGGCGGGGCCTGGTGGCCCCGCCGTCGGCGCGTCAGACGCCTCGGGCGGCGTTGTCGAAGCGGGTGTACGGGCCGAGGAACACCAGCCGCTTGGTGCCGATCGGGCCCGAGCGGTGCTTGGCGACGATCACCTCGGCCACGCCCTTGTCCTGGCTGTCGGGGTGGTACACCTCGTCGCGGTAGATGAACATCACGACGTCGGCGTCTTGCTCGAGCGATCCGGACTCGCGCAGATCCGACAGCATGGGACGCTTGTCGGCCCGTGATTCGAGGCCGCGTGACAGCTGGCTGAGAGCGATGATCGGTACCTCGAGCTCACGGGCCAGGATCTTCAAGTTGCGGCTGATCTCGGACACCTCGAGTTGTCGGTTCTCGGCGCTGGTCGAGCCCGTCATGAGCTGGAGGTAGTCGACCACGATGAGCGCGAGCGACCCGTAGCGGGCCTTGATACGTCGGGCCTTCGCGCGGATCTCCATCACCGTCACGCTCGGGTTGTCATCGAGGAACAGCGGCACCTCGAGCCGGCCGATCGCCCGGCCGATCTTGGACCAGTCGGCCTCGGTGAGCCGGCCGGTGCGCAGCTTCTGCGAGTCGACGCGAGCCTCGGCGGACAAGATCCGCTGGGCGAGCTCGGCGTGACCCATCTCGAGTGAGAACACCAGCGTCGGCTGGTTGGTGGTCTGGGCCACGTGGACCGCGATGCCCAGGGCGAACGACGTCTTCCCCATGGCCGGCCGCGCGCCGACGATGTTGAGCGTGGACGGCTGCAGGCCCGAGAGCAGCTCGTCGAGGTCGTGGAAGCCGGTGGCAGTGCCGGTGATCGAACTGCCCCGCTCGTAGGTGCTCTCGAGGTGGTCGTTCACCAGCTGCAACAGCTCCGACAGCGGCTTGACGCTGTCGGTCACCCGCTGCTCGGCGACTTCGAACACCTTGGTCTCGGCCTCGTCGATCGCCTTGGCCACGTCGTCGGGCTCGCGGTACGCGATCTCGGCGATGTCGCTCGCCACGGCGATCAGGCGCCGCAACGCAGAGGTGTCCTGGACGATCTTCGCGTAGCGCGCCGCGTTGGAGATCGCCGGGGTGGCGTTCTGCAGCTCGAGCAGCACGTCGATGCCGCCGATCTCGTCGAGCAGGCCGGCTCGGCGCAGCTCGTCGGCCACGGTCACGGCGTCGATGGGCTGGCCCGAAGCCATCAGCACCCGGATGGCTTCGTAGATGTGCTGGTGCGCCGGCTTGTAGAAGTCGCCGGCGACCAGCCCCAGCTCGGCGACCGTCCCCACGGCGTCGCGCGACAGCAGCAGCGCGCCGAGCAGTGACTCCTCGGCGTCGAGGTTGTGCGGCGGGACGCGCTGGTCGGTGCGGCGGCGAGGGGTGTCGTCGCGGCCGGTGCGCCGGGCGCGACGGGGCGTGTCGACGAAGTCGGACATGGGGTCCTCACTGTGGCGGGTCGGGCCTGTGGGTCGCTAGTAGCACAGCCCTGTGACAAGGTTGTGGGAGCGGTGTGGACAACGGGGCCGAGCTGTGGACGGCACCAACCGGTGAAGGGCGGACGGGTCTGCGGCCTGGACGCGTCGAAGCCCCGGCTCGGAGCCGGGGCCTCGACGACAGTTGGGCCGGCCGCGCCGGCCAGGGCTCACTTCGCGACGACGTTGATCGTGATCGGGAACTCGACCTCGCTGTGCAGCTTGGCCATCACGTGGTACTCGCCGAGCTGCTTGATGTGCTCGGGCATCGTGAGGCGCTTGCGATCGAGCACGATGCCGGTCTGGGCCTCGACAGCCTCGGCCACGTCGGCGGCCGTGACCGAACCGTAGAGCCGACCCTCGGCACCAGCCTTGACCACCAGTGAGATCACCTTGGGTACGAGCGCCGACGCCACGGTCTGGGCGGCCTCGCGGTCGGCGGCGTCGCGCAGGTCGCGTGCCCGGCGCATGGCCGCCGCCTGGGCGACGGCACCCTCGGACGCGACGATGGCGAGGCCCCGAGGGAGCAGATAGTTGCGGGCGTGGCCGTCGCGCACCTCGACGATGTCGCCGCGCTTGCCCAGCTGATCGATGTCGGAACGCAGGATCACCTTCATGCTCACGCCTCCTCGTCAGCGGGCACAGCCTCGTCGTCGACCACTTCGATCTCGTCCACGAGCTCTTCGGTCGCGACCTGGTCGGCCACGTCGGCCTGCGACTCGTCGTCGCGGCGGCTGCGCAGCGGTCGCCCGGCGCTCGCCACGCGCTTGGTGTAGGGCAGCAGTGCCATCTCCCGGGCGTTCTTGATCGCCGTTGCGAGCTCGCGCTGCTGCTGGACGCTGTTGCCGGTGACCCGCCGGCCGCGGATCTTCGAGCGGTCCGACATGAACCGCTGCAGCAGGTTCACGTCTTTGTAGTCGATGTACTCGACCTTCTCGGTGACGAGCAGGCTGGTCTTCTTCTTGGGCTTGCGACCTGCGTCTTTCGGGGCGCGGGTCCGGGGGCTCTTCTTGGTCGCTATGGTTCTTTCGTCGGTCTCATTCGGTGTTCGGAGATCAGAACGGCTCTTCGTCGCCGTAGTAGGGCTCGGTGGGGCGGCTACCACCGACCGGGGCGCCGCCCCGGTCGCCGCCCTCGCTCGAGCGGGAGGTGCGCTCGACCTGGGCGGTTGCCCAGCGCAGCGAGGGGCCGACCTCGTCGGCGACCACCTCGACCACCGAGCGCTTGTTGCCGTCCCGGTCGGTGTACTCGCGCTGTTCGAGCCGGCCGGTGACGATGACTCGGGCGCCCTTGGTGAGCGAGGCGGCGGCGTTCTCACCGGTCTGGCCCCACACGACCACGTTGAAGTACGAGGTCTGCTCCTGCCACTCGTTGTTGACCTGGTACCGGCGATTGACGGCGAGCCCGAACGAGGCCACGCCGCGGCCGCCCGTGGTGAAACGCAGCTCGGGGTCGCGTGTGAGGTTGCCGATGAGGGTGACGGTGTTGTCGGCCATGGTGTTCCTCCTGGGAACGTGGGCGGCGCTCAGGCCGCCGTGCCGGCCATGCCGCGGCGCTCGGCCTCGGCATCGGGCAGGCGGATCAGCTTGTGGCGGACCACCTGGTCCGCGATGCGCAGCGACCGCTCGAGCTCGTCGAGCGCACCACCTTCGGCCAGGAGCTCGACGACCACGTAGTAGCCCTCCTCCTGGTGCTTGATCGGGTAGGCGAAGCGGCGCTTGCCCCACCAGTCGGGCTTGCCGTGGACGGAGCCGCCGGCCGCCTCGATGCCCTGGGTGATGGTGGTCACCCACCGATGGGCGTCGGGCTCGTCGAGCGATCCGTCGATGATGACCATGAGCTCGTACGCACGCATGAGCTGCGTGTACCTCCCTTCGGACACGGACCGGGTGCTCGCACCGGGCCGGGGCCCCGGACGGGGCAGGGCTGATGTGGACCCGGCGAGTGTAGCGGTGAGAACCTCAGACGTCACCTGGGCAGCATGCACGAGGGGTGTCCTAGGGTATCGGGGTGGACCTGCGCGACTGGATCATCACCGACCACGCAACCGTGCACGCCCGGTTCGAGCAGGCCGTCGTGCGCTTGGTGCCACCGGAGCGCTGGAAGGAGCAGGCCGATGGCGGGGGCTCCTCGATCGCTTGGCTGCTCCTGCACTTCAGCTACCACCAGGACCTGGCCGTGCAGACGGCACTCGACAACCGTCCGCCACTGCTGGCCGAGCACCGGGCTCGCCTCGGGCTCGCCGCCCACCCCACCTGGGCCGGCCTCGGGGAGGCCGAGGACCCGAGCGTCACCGAGGCGCTCGACGTGGCCGCCCTCCAGGCGTACGCGCTCGCCGTCCATGCCGCCACGCAGACCTGGCTCGCCGAGATGCCGC
>FWPV01013524.1_pt1 | contig 12227 bp, 8 predicted proteins | sample 2228371 | NCBI WGS metagenome assembly FWPV01 (sample SAMEA103939776, study PRJEB20133) | metagenome | reverse complement strand
TCCTCGAAAAAAAACTGCTTGATGAGAAAGCTCTCATCTACCTGAAAGAGTGTATCACGCTGGAAGCGGGCTTGTCAAGCACCAATTTTTTGATTTTTATCATTTCCTAAGCATTTCCTGAGTTTGCAGGCTGCGTCTTGCCGGCCTGGACCGCGTCCAGCACGGCCTGCGGGTTGCGGGAAGCCACCATCAGGAGCACGCGCGCCGGCACTATTATGGTTCCAGAGCTTCCAAATAGACCTCATCGACATAAAAATTGGTCACCAGGCTGGAATCCGTCGCGGCTTCGAAGCTGACGCGCAGCACCTCGCCCTGCCGGCCGACCAGGGCCGGGATGTCAATCTCGCGCCGCACCCACTGGTTGGCCGGGATGAAGGTATTGTCCAGGGCTTCCAGGTCCTGGATGAGGTCGCCGCTGCCCGTGCGCAGCCGCACCCAGAAACGGTCGTAGACTCCGCCGGTTTCGGCGGTGGTCACCATCACGTAGTAGCTGAGCCGGGCTCCCGCCAGCCCGGTGGGCACCTGGAAAGTCTGGTAAAGCGTGTCGGCGGCGGAATTGCGCCCGCCCAGCCAGCCCAACCAGCTTCCCGCGTAGGGCGCAACCGGCAGACTCGGGTGGCTGGTGCTGGCGATGATATCCACGCCGATGGTGACCCATTCGGTCGGGCCGGACTCAAAGCCGTTGTTGCGCAGCAGCTCGCCGCAGCCCGGGCATACCAGGCTGGCCCACGCGCGGTTGCCGATGAACGGCAGATGGGTGTTGTGATCATAATGCTGCGGATACCGCCACAGCACATCATTCTGGTACGGCCACGGGTCGGTTCCAGGCCCGGTCCAGCCGTATGGATCGACCGACCAGACTGTCGTGCTGAAGTTGTCGCTCGAGCGCTGGATCTCGAAATGCAGGTGAGGGGATGAGGAGTAGCCGGTCGAGCCGCCCAGCCCAAGGTACTGCCCTTCGCTGACCAGCTGGTTGGTCTGCACGGCCAGCGCGTTGGCGGTGAAGTGCAGGTAGTTCGAGCGAAGACCATCGTCCTCATAGCTGCCGTTGCCGTTCAGGTCGTGCTTGATGCGAATGTGCCAGCCGTTCCCCGGGCGGCTTGGGTCATAGCCGGCGAACTGCACTCTCCCGGCAGCCGGCGCGTAGATGGGCATGGTTATCCCGGTGAAGAGGGTCGGGTTGCAGACGGCCCCGGTGTGCCAGTTGGCGGAAAATTCGTAATCCGTCCCGCGATGGCCGTCGTACCACACCTCGCGGTAATTTGGGCAGGCCGGTTCGCCGGCGACGTTGTCTGCGCAGCCGACAAAGTCATACATGGACGGCGTCGAGCAGGAGAAGTAGAAACCATAACTCGGGCTGGTGTTCTGCATCCCATCGTACCAGGTGACCCGTCCAGAGGTCGGGTTATGGTCGAAGTAGCCTGAGATCACCACGCCCGGCACGACCGGGTAGCGGAAGATCGGCGTGGTGGCTGCGGCCGGGGCGGTCACGCCGGCGGGGGCGTTTTCGGCGCTCACGGCGGAACCGGTCGACGGGAGCGCCGGGCGGTAAGGCAGCTCAACCCAGCCGTTGGCCGGGCGGCCAAAACTCAACACCAGGACCGCGGTCAGTGCCAGGGCCAGCGTTCGCAGGGCGGTTTTATGCATGATCCATCTCCACATCCTATCCCCCATTTGCTCAAGGAACGAAAAACGCGCTGGTCATCAGCGGCATCTCGGGCGAGGCCTGCGCGGCGAGCCAGATGCGCCCCGGCCGGCGGATATCCACCAGCCCGACCTGCCCATCCTGGTTGACAAACACCAGCGTCTGGCTGTCGTAGTTCCAGGCCGGGCTGCGCGCCCAGCCATCGACGGCAGTAACCTGCTGCGCCGGCCCGCCCGCCACCGGCGCGACCCAGATGTTGCCGCGCATGGGTGGGCGCGTTTGCCCGGGGATGACGAGATCCGGCTCATCCGGCTCCTTGCGGGTGAAGGCAATCTGCTGCCCGTCCGGAGACCAGGCCGGCACGGTCAGGCCCAGGTTGCCCTCCACCAGGGTCCGCACAGTGCTGGATTGAAGGGAATAGAGGTGGATGGCGTAGGTCTGGCCGGTTGTGGGCAGGCCTCTCTGCGCCAGGTAAGCGATGGTTGATCCGTCCGGAGCGAAGCGCGGGTAGTATAACAGCTCTTCCCCGGCCGCCGACCTTGCCAGCACGCTCATCTGCCCGGAAGCCAGGTCGAAGCGAGTCAGCGCCTGCCCGCCGTCCTCTTCATTGGCGATAAAGACGAAGGATGCGCCGTCTGGCGCCAGGTCGATGAAACCGCCCCCGCCCATCCCACCGCTGGGCAAGGGGTAGACCTGGAAGGCATAACTTTCCAGGTCGACGACATAAACCGCGCTCAGCTCAGCCGGGCCGATCATCAGCCGGCGGCTGTCAGGGAACCAGCCGATCACCTCCCACCACCAGTAGGACGGCAGGACCGGCTGGTTTTCCGTGAGCCGGGCGTTGATGGCTTCGATCAGGTTAATCCACCGCTGTGTTTTTAGATCCAGCAAAAATATCGGGCCGCCGGTTTCGTACCCCAGGCTGGTGAAAGCGACTTGCTGCCCGTCTGGCGCGACCTGCCCGCCGTCCATCACCCAGCCCCTGGCTTCTGGCGAAGCCTGGGCCGAGGCGGCTTGCATCCCGACCGCGGACCATTCCACCTGCCCGGGCGGGGCGTCGAATTGGGTCACGAATAAGCGCGCGCAGACCGCCCGTTCGATCCCCAGGCCGGACTGCACCTGCCGCCCGACCTGGATCAGGGCTGTGGGAGCGTCTCCATTCAAAACCCCTTCTTCCAGCCGGCCCAACAGGTCCCCGACCGTGCTGATCTCTGGAAAATCTGGCAAATCCAGCTCTGTTGCGCGGTTTAACCGGCCGCTGGCCACGTTCAGCGCCAGCCCGGTCAGCACGCCTTGCGCCTCGCCGCCCGCCAGCAGCGCCTGGGTGCTGCCCGCATGGGTCAGCCCGGCTGCCTGCTGCAGGCCCAGGGGATCGACTCGCAGCCTGTCCAGCGCTTCAGGGCTCAGCGGGCGGATGTCGCACGGGGGCGGCGCATTCCAATCGCCGGGTGGAAGGGGCTGTTCCAGCAGGTTAGATGGCGTTTCTGGCGCGGCGGCCGAAACCAACCGCATCCCCAGGCGATCATTTGCCGGCCCGGTCTCCTGCGCCGGGTGAGATGGGTTGGCCGCAGGGTTTTTCTCGCCCCGGCAGGCTGCCAACCCTAATCCCACTGCTCCAAGCAGGATGAGCGGCAGAAATGATCGCAGTGCTGTTCGTATGACCGCCATTACATTCCTCCGGTTTGTTCGCCGAATATATTAATTGACAAATTATATCAACTATTATAGACCAAATCGCCGGCCTTTGAGTCATGAAGATCATGGCCCTGGTTCCGAAGTGACTGATTTAAGATTATAATCTTAGCGCCATGGAAAGACTGTACCAGGACGCCCTAAATTTGCTTGGAATCCAGCTCACCCAGCGCCAGCTGGCAGCTTTCGAGCGCTACGAGCAGGAACTGCTGGATTGGAATGCCCGCTTCAATTTAACCGCCATCCGTGAGGTCGAAAGCGTCCGCACCAAGCACTTCCTCGATTCCCTGACCTGCCTGCTGGCCTGGCGCGATAACCCGCCCGACAGCCTGGTCGATGTGGGCACCGGGGCGGGTTTCCCAGGGATCCCGCTTAAGATCCTCCAGCCTTCGCTCCATTTGACGTTGGTGGAGTCGGTGGGGAAAAAAGTCGAATTCTGCCGGCACGTGGTTGCGAAATTGGGTCTGGAACGGGTCGAAATCCTCCAGGCGCGGGCAGAAGAGGTGGGCCAGATGCCCAAATGGCGCGAGCAGTCCGCCTGGGCCGTGGGGCGCGCGGTCGCCAATCTGCCGATCCTGGTCGAGTATCTTCTCCCACTGGTGCGCATTGGCGGTGGGGTGCTGGCGCAAAAGGGCGAGAGCGCCCCGGCTGAAGCGCAGGCCAGCGAGCGGGCTATCCGCCTGCTGGGCGGCCGGCTGCGCCAGATAGTCAAGATCCACCTGCCCGGGGTGGCAGAAGACCGCTACCTGGTCATCATCGACAAAATTGCGGCTACCCCGCCCAATTATCCCCGGCGGGTCGGCTTGCCCGCCAAGAAACCCCTTTAGGGTGAGGTCGCCTGGTCCTGGACCATGCCCTGCTCGACCTGCCAGATGGTACCCTGTTCGATAAAATCTGGCTCAAACTGGCTCAGGTCGGTGGTGGTCAGCAAAGTCTGCTCAGCTTCGCTCAAGAAGCCTTGCAGATCCGCGCGGCGCCGGGTATCCAGCTCGGCCAGGATCTCATCCAATAACAGCACCGGCCACTCCCCGGTGTGTTTCTTGATCCAGTCCACCTCAGCCAGCTTCAGCGCCAGCAGGGCGGTGCGCACCTGGCCGCGCGAGCCATAACTGCCCAGGTCGATCCCGTTGGTCAACAGGCGTAGCTCATCGCGGTGCGGGCCGATGGTGGTGACCCCACGGGCGATTTCCTCGCGGCGCAGCTCGGCCAGGCGCTGGAGAAACCCCTGGCGGATGCGTTCCTGGCTGAATCCGGCCCGGTTGACCGGGGCCTGCAGCGGCAGGGCAAACTGCCCTTCTGGACTTGGGAGCGGATCGTAGGCCGGCTGGTAGACCAGGCGCAGGATTTCGCCTGAATGCGTCAGGCGGTGGTGAATGCGCGCCGCGATTTGCTCCAGCTCCTGGACCGCTTTGATGCGGGCATGGATGATCATCGCCCCGCGCTCGGCCAGCAGGGTGTCCCAGTACACGGTTTGCTCCGGGTCGCCGCCGCGCTCAAAAAGCTGTTTGAGCAGCGCATTGCGCTGGGTCAGGGCCTGCCCGTACTCGCTCAGCGCCTGTGAATACCCCGGGATAATCTGCGACAGGGCCAGGTTGAGATAGCGCCGCCGCTCTTCCGGGCCGCCCTCGATCATGCGGGTCATCTGCGGGAGAAAGATTACACTGGTGAACGCCCCCATTGCCTCGTGGACTGTGCGCTTGACCCCATCCAGCAGAATCTCTTTGCGAAGGCGCGTTCCACTGCCGCCGTTGATTTCCTGGATCAGCCGCACTTCCAGGTGGCGGATTCGGTCTCCGCCCGGCCCGAGGCTGTGATAGTCGGCGACCAGGCGGGCCACCGCCAGGGGTTCCTGGCTGGCCAGGAAGTTGATCAGCTGGCGGTCGTTCTGGGCGTGGAACGAGGTAAATGTCGCCAGGTAATAAATTGCTTCCAGGATGGACGTTTTCCCCTGCGCATTGTCACCCACAAGCAGCAATGTCCGCCTGGGGACTTCCATATCCAGGCGGCTGAAGGCGCGGAAGTTTGTGAGTGACAGGTGTTTCAGGTACATTGGGGCCGCGGCCCATTCCTAGACTTCATCTTTGATGACCTCACCTTCCTGGGCCCGCCAGATGCGCGAGGCCCGGTCGGTGAACAGGACGCCTTCCAGGTGGTCGATCTCGTGCTGAAAGATGCGGGCTAACCAGCCCTTGAGCTTGTACTTGACCGGCTTGCCATGCCGGTTTAGGCCCTTCACGATGATCTTCTCGTGCCGGTCGACCTCGCCCATCATGCGCGGGACAGAAAGGCAGGCTTCGACGCCCTCAACTTTTTCTTCTGATGCGGCGGTGATTTCTGGATTGATCACCACGAACAGCTTCTTCGGAGCCTCTTCGTCTTCTTCTTCTTCATTCTCGCCGTATTCGACCACGATTAACTGTTCGGAAACGCCCACCTGCGGCGCAGCCAGGCCGACGCCTGGGGCCGCCCGCATGGTCTCGATCATGTCATCGATCAACACCTGTAAATCTTTATCAAAAACCGTAATCTTGCGCGCTCTGCGGCGCAGTACGGGATCAGGCGTAAACACTATTTCGCGAATTGCCATTCCTCTTCCTCTTTACAGCTTCACGCCGTTTTGCGCGGGCAGCGCCGCCGCCCGCGCAAAACGGTGCAAAGCCTGAATGCCTAATTTTACCTTAAAACCCTTCCCGGGTGGGCGGGTTGGCGGGCGGCGGATTGCTGCGCTGCAGCCGGTCATAGATAGCAATGTAATCTGCCATGCGCTGGCGCTCGTTTTCGGCCTGGGCTTGCCGGTCGCTGTAGGTCTTGGCTGCCAGGCGGTGGAACAGCTCGCGCTGCACTTCTGCCGGGTTGAAAACATCGTCAAAGGTGAGCTGCTGGTCGCCGACGCGGATGTAAACCGTGCCGAAATTGAGCAGCAGCCCGATAATACCCAGGCGCTTATATTCGATCGAGAGGATATTCCTGAGCGGCGCAACCTTACGTTCCTCGTGCCCCAGCGGTTTCTTGTTGACGTCCGCGATTTGCTCGGGTCCAATAATGTAAATATCGTTGTGCCAGTCCAGGTACTGGTACAAAAACCACAGGAAGACGATCAGGCCGATCAGGATGTTCACTCCGCAAAATGCCGGAACAGATATGATGGTAAACAGGTTGAACAGCCGCGCTACAGAAAGCACAAAGATCCCCACCAGAATCAGGAAAGGCAGGCCGGTCTTCTTCAGCAGGATAAACCAGTGCGTGCGGTAAGTCACCGATGCGCCTGAAACATAACGCAGGTGGAGCAGGTTTGTGAGCAGGCGCTGCATTACGCTGGGCTGGGCCGGGGGCGGGCCTGCCTGCCTGGCCGGGGACGGCTCTGGCTCGCCGCTGATCCGGCGCTTAATGATCTGTTCGATGGCAGCCAGCTCGGCCCGGCGCTGGCTGGTTTGCGAACGGGCCTGCTGCTCCTGGATCAGGCTCATCACCAGGTCAGGCCGGTTGATATCTCGGAATAAAATTGTGCCGATATAAGTGCGGATGACCACGTTGCCATAACCCAGGAAGCGACCCAACAGTGAGGTGTTAATCGAGGTGGATTGGATCGCCTCAATGGGCGACTCCTGCCGGCTGTCATAAATCAAGATCACTTTTTCCTGGTACAGGACCCGCCGGTTGGTGATGATGTAATAATCATTGCCCCAATCGATATAGGCCAAAATAATCCATACGGCGACCACCATACTCCATAGCCCCAGCGCGATAAATGGACCCAGCGATGACAGGCCTATCTCAATCGCGATGAGAATGGCGAAACCGATAACGCCGACGATGATAGGCGGGAGGAGGGCCAGCCACAGGAACAGTACGTGCTTCCGGGCAACGTAATAAATTACTTCTTGCGGATCGATCCAGGAAAAGCGGGTGCGCAGCATCAACCGGTAGCCGTCGAGGATGAGCTGGAGGCGCTGGCCCAGGAACGGCAGGATATTCAGCAAGGCGATGAAGTTGGGCACCGACAGGCGCATCAGGGTGGCCTCTGTCTCAGTCGCCGCGCTGATCTGGCGGGGCCAGTTTTTCTCCAGCACCTCGTGACCGAAGGAATCCCCTTCATCCAGGGTTCCCAACGGCTCCGGTTGTCGTGTTTCCCGGTTGATCCGCGAGATGCGGACCCGGCCGGAGTAAATGATGTAAAAGAAATCGGCGGCGTTTCCCTCGTTAAAGATTTCGGCCCCGGCCGGGAATTCGACCACCTCCATCAGCCTGACGGCGTTTTCCAGCATCTGTTCGTCGACTCCCTGGAACAGGTGGATCTTCTTCAGCAGCTGGATGGCGCGAACCAGGTTGTATGGCATAAATCAAGTATATCTTATCCCGATTCGTTAAGAAAGCTGATTGGCGGTCGGATCTTTCTGCCAGGTATCTGAGTATAAAAATGGGGCTGTCCAAATGTTCTTTTGGACAGCCCCCAAACCAGCCTTAGAGGGGTAGGTTTTTAAAATAGGGACAAAAAAGCTCCGACTTTGGGGTAGACTGTTTTTGCCAAAACACAAACCACAAAGAAGGAGCAAGCTATTTATACCATGAAGGAACTGCAGGAGTGGCGTGAAATGGTCGAGAAACAGATGCCGCACATGAGCAAAGCGCAAGCCACGGTATTGGCGCTGTGGAGCTTTGGGATGGTGGTGGCACAATCGAGTGGTCTGACCAGTGTCACACGGGTGATTGCGGAGCTGACGAAACAGAAAGAAGGCAATGTGCGGCAGCGATTGCGAGAATGGAACCGGGATCGCGGGGATAAAACAGGGGACAAACGGCAAGAACTGGTGGTCGAAAGCTGTTTCGTGCCCCTGCTGCGCTGGGTGCTGGCGTGGTGGCCGCTCGAGGAGCGGCGGATCATCCTGGCGATGGATGCGACCAGCTTGCGGGATTGTTTTGTGGTGTTGGCGATCAGTGTCGTGTACCGGGGCTGTGCCATCCCGATCGCCTGGTGTGTGACGGCCAGTGGGCAAAAACGGGCCTGGAAAGGGGAATGGCTGGGCTTGTTCGCGCACTTTGAGCAGGTTCTGGGGGCTGAATGGCAGGTGCTGGTGATGGCCGACCGGGGTTTGTACGGTCAGTGGTTGTTCCAGGCCATCCAAAAACTGCACTGGCATCCCTTTCTGCGCATCAATGCCAATGGCAAGTACTGTCTGCCGGGTTCTAGCCAGTTTTTCCCCATGCAGCAGTTGATTAGCGGTGTGGGGTGTGAATGGAGTGGTGTGGTGACCTGCTTCAAATCCAGGCCAGTCCAGGCCAGCTTGTTGATCCGTTGGGAAGCGGATTATACCGATCCTTGGTTGATCATGACGGATCTGCCGCTTGCGCATGCCCACATTGCCTGGTATGGCATGCGCGCCTGGATTGAGTGCGGCTTTCGCCAAACCAAGCGGGCTGGTTGGCGCTGGCACCAAACCCGTATGACCGATCCCGCTCGGGCGGCCCGCCACTGGCTGGCGATGGCCGTCGCTACCTTGTGGGTCGTTTCGGTTGGCGGTCAGGTGGACCTGGCTCAGCCGCCTGCCTCCATTCTGCCTTTCTTGCCCATTCTCCGCCCAAGGCATCGCCCTCGCCTACTATCCTGTTTCCGTCAAGGTCTCCTGTCTATCCTCGTCGCCTTGATCGATCATCGCCCTTTACCCTTTGGTCGCTTTTGCTCACCGTATGATCTCGTCACTTAATAAACCTACCCGTGTAAGCCCAAACCAGCAGGTAACGACGAAACGATTATATGGTGTTTTCGGTTTCGCTCAACTGCTCGATCTCGACCGGCTCGCTCTTGCGGAACACAATCCGGTTTTGATCGGCGTCGAAATCGACCAGCACGTGGTCGCCAGAGTGAAATTCATTTGAAAGCATGCTGATGGACAGCGGGCTCTCAACGTATTTTTGCAGGGCGCAGCGGGCGAGCGCCGAAATTCTGGTCGAACCCAACCTTGGCCAGCCAGGCGCGGGCCGCCTGTGTCAGCTCGACGGTCAAATCGTGCTCTTCCAGGCGCTGGCGGATCTCGGCCATTTGCAGGTCGACGATCTGGTTAACATCTTCCTCGCTCAACGGCGAGAACATGATGATCTCATCGATACGGTTGAGGAACTCGGGCCGGAAGGTGGACTTGAGCGCCTTTTCGATCTTGTCGTGGGCCTGCTGCTCTTCCGGGTCATTGCGCTGCAAGAAGCCCAGCGTGCCGCCCTGGCGGACAAATTCAGTGCCCAGGTTGCTGGTCATGATCAGGACGGTGTTGCGGAAGTCGACGATTCGCCCCTGGCCGTCCGTCAGGCGGCCATCGTCCAGGATTTGCAGCAGCGCGTTCCAGACTTCTGGGTGGGCTTTCTCGATCTCGTCGAACAGGATCACCCGGTAGGGGCGGCGCCGGACGGCTTCGGTCAACTGGCCGCCTTCTTCATAGCCGATATAACCGGGCGGCGCGCCAAACAGGCGCGATACGGTATGCTGCTCGCGGTACTCGCTCATATCCATCCGCACCAGCGCGTCTTCGTCGCCGAAGAGGAACTCGGCCAGGGCTTTGGCCAGCTCAGTCTTGCCGACGCCGGACGGGCCAATAAAGATGAATGAGCCAATTGGCCGGCGCGGATCTTTCAGCCCCGACCGGGCGCGGCGGATCGCGTCGGAAATGGCGCGGATGGCTGCATCCTGGCCGATGATGCGCTCGTGCAGGCGCTCTTCCATGCGCAGCAGCTTGGCGGCCTCGCTCTCCATCATCTGGCTGACCGGGATGCCGGTCCACTGGGCGATCACCTGGGCGATATCATCCTCATCGACTTTCCCGTCGATCTGGTGTTCGGTTTCCCACCGGTCGCGCCGCGCGCTGAAGTCGGACTCCAGGCGCAGCCGCTCGGCCTTCTTCTTGGCGGCGCGTTCGTAATCGCGTTCCAGGCCGGCCTGTTCTTCTTCGGCGGCCAGCCGGTCGATCTCGACCTTTAACTGCTTCAACTCGGCCGGGAGCGAGAACAGGGCCACGCGCAGCTTGGCCGCTGCTTCGTCGATCAGGTCGATGGCCTTGTCCGGCAGGCGCCGGTCTGGCACGTACTGGTTGGAAAGCCGGGCTGCGGCAACCAGGGCCGCGTCGGTGATTTCGACCTTGTGGTGGGCTTCGTAGCGGTCCCGCAGGCCGCGCAGCATCTTGATCGTATCGTCGATATTGGGCTCTTCGACAAAAACGGGCGCAAAGCGGCGTTCCAGCGCGGCATCTTTTTCGATGTGCTTCTGGTATTCGTCGAGGGTGGTCGCACCCACGCACTGCAGCTCGCCGCGCGCCAGGGCTGGTTTGAGCATGTTCGATGCATCCATCGCGCCTTGCGCCGCTCCCGCGCCTACCACGGTGTGCAGCTCGTCGATAAAGAGGATAATTTCTCCCTCGCTGCGCTGTACCTCTTCGATGGCGGCTTTCAAGCGCTCTTCGAATTCGCCGCGGAAGCGCGAGCCGGCGATCATCCCGCTCAGGTCGAGCGAGAGCACGCGCTTGCCGGCCAGGATTTCGGGCACATCGTTGGAAGCGATCTTTTGGGCCAGGCCTTCGACGATGGCGGTTTTGCCGACGCCGGCTTCACCGATCAAAACCGGGTTGTTCTTGGTGCGGCGGGAGAGGATTTGCATCACGCGCTGGATTTCCATATCGCGCCCGATGACCGGATCCAGCTTACCCTCGCGGGCCTGTTGGGTCAGGTCGCGTGAATATTTCTCCAGGGTGCGGTAGCGCGTTTCGGCCTGCGGGTCAGACACGCGCTGGCCGCCGCGCAGCTGCTGGATGGCATCGTTGACCCGGTCACGGGTGATGCCAGAGCCTTCCATCAGGCGGGCAGCCGGGGTGTTTCGCTCGCTCAGGATGGCCAGGAAAAGGTGTTCAGTGGAGATATATTCATCTTTCATCCGGTTGGCTTCTTCGTTGGCCAGGTCAATAATGCGCTTGACCCGCGGCGTGATAAAGATCTGGCCGGCGCCGCCGCCAAAGATGCTGGCTTTGGGGCTTGTGCGCAGGATGTAATCCAGGCGTTCCGCCAGCGCATTCGCGTCAATCTTCAACATCTCTAAGAGCTGTGAAATGACACCCTGCGGCTGCTCGATGAGCGCCAGCAGGATGTGTTCGGTATCAATTTGATTATGGCCATAGCGCTGGATGATTTCGGCCGCTCGCTGGGCCGCTTCCTGCGCTCTCTCGGTAAAGCGATCAAATCTCATCATAATGTTTATCCATCCTTTAGGCAGATACAGTGCCTGCAGGTTCATTATAGCCGGGTTGCATCAGATTAAAAATAGATTCGCATAAGATTCGTGTTAGATGCTTTCCAATTTCATGTTGTAACACCCCCAATGGCTCCATTGTATGAGGGTTTTTTCTTGAAATCAAGTGCCAGCGAACGAAGATGCGTGTACAATTATTTTAAGATGACGGCGATATCCCTGGTTGCGCCTTCTCACATCCGTCAGGTAAACGTCCGCCAGGATCTGCTGGCAATTGCCGACCTGATTGAGATTTGTTTTGCCTCAACGCTGGATGAAGACGGGCGCGATTACCTGCGCCAGCTGCGCTGGGCCGCCCGGGATGCCACTTACTTATCCTGGATGCAGGGCGCGGCGGAGCGGATTGCTTCACCGCTGTACGGCTTTGTCTGGGAAGAAAGCGGCCGGATTGTCGGCAACCTCAGCCTGATTCCGCTCTACCGCCGGGGAAAGATCATCTACCTGATTGCTAACGTGGCCGTTCATCCTGATTTCCGGCAGCGGGGGATTGGCCGCGAGCTCACCCAGGCCGCTTTAAATCACCTGCGCCAGCGCGGGGTGGATGGGGCCTGGCTGCAGGTGCGCGACGATAACCCGGTGGCCTATCGTCTTTATCTTTCCTTAGGCTTT
>FWPV01013521.1_pt1 | contig 12229 bp, 10 predicted proteins | sample 2228371 | NCBI WGS metagenome assembly FWPV01 (sample SAMEA103939776, study PRJEB20133) | metagenome | reverse complement strand
TTGCTCAAGGTAGTTTAATCCACTAATAAGCAGTTTTACTGAGAAGCCGAGGTTGGTGGTAGTGTTAAAGATAACATGGGTGCCGAAAGGCTCTGTCTTGCGGCACTTATCAAGACGCTTTTTGAACTCATTAGGTTGAGTATAACGCCAAGAAGCTGTCTCTGTAACTATCTTGTAACCAGCTTTATCAGTAGGAGGTTTCTTTCTTTTTAAGAGACTTAGAATCTGGTTCCCTTTATCTTTTTTCCTGCCGTGACTTTCGGCTAATTCATAAATGTTATGCAGGTTACGCAGTTCAAACCAATCCGCACGACTCCGTTCTTCACGGAGAAGTAATACACCCATCTCTGCCAGGTCCATATTCCGGACATCAAGAACAAAATCTATTATTTTAGAAAATGAGTCGGAAAAGACCAAGAGGGTTAATTCGTGCCAGGAGTAACTTTCAAGGATTATGATGTGGGTATTTTTGTCGTTATTCCCGTTTTCTCGGAATCTGAGGCGGAAAAGGGAGTCAATCGCCTTGATAAGACAGCGGAGAAATGTTGTTCCACCGCCGATTAAGAAACTGGTGTTCACCTCAATTTGGCAGATGCCAATGAGAGGGCTGGGGTCATCTTTTTTCAGAAAAGTTTCCTGGGCTAAATCCAGCAACTTGCGAATATATAGCTCCTGATTAATTTCATCAGGGTTCCACCGCGGGGCGGGTCCGAGAATCACCCGATAGGCAAAATCTAAGTATTTAGGAAAATCCGGCTCACAAGGGTCAAATCTCTGAACTGGAAATTCAAAATCGTCAATCAGGCTTAATACCGCAAGGTCAAAGGCGCCGAACATATAATACATTGAGGGCTGATAAAAGAGGTTTTTGAATTCCCCCTCCGATTTAAGATAGTCGCACAACCCTTTCTCTTTCCAGCTATTCACAGAATAGCCCTCACGGTAATTCTTAAAGAAACCAATCATATTGTCAATAAAATCTTGCTCTTCGGCTAAGGGGATGGTTGTCATACCGATGAAGATTGATGCATCCGCAAGGAGACAATGGGGTTGTTTTTGCTGGCTTGACCCTCCGCCGGTAAGGGGTTGCTTGCCAACGCTCATATCTTCCTCCTGTTAAGTTATTATCTACTTAAATGTAGTCATTTAAAAATGCCTGTCAAGTTTTTCTTTAACAAGTTCAAAAGGGTTAGTTGGTTAGGTAAATAGGGGCTATTTCTTTTTTGCGTTGAGGGTGTTGTTGGGGGAACTGCTGAGGGCTCTGACCGGGAGTCATATGGGGGGTGATTCCCCCCACCATCTCAATCATCGCCACCGTCATCACCGTTGCTGTTACTGTCAGCGTCATCACCCTCATTGTCTCCTTTCTTACCATCAGGTTCACCTCTGCCTATATCCGGCAGAGAACCACCGAATTTGCCCTACCAGGTAATCCCCAGGGCACATTGTCAGTAACCTCCCCTACTGTCCTCCATCTCTCTCCCCTTCTCACCTCCCGAGCCGCTCCTAACATCCTACCGTTTCTTGGATTGGAAGATATCGTTTGGAGGAGAAGCGGTTACGAGCAAGTGTTCCAAAGGTGACGCCGTCCCCAGCGGAGCGAGGGAACTCCCCGATGAGACTCCGTTCCGAGCGGAGCGAGGAATCTCCCCGAGGAGATTGCCACGCCCCTTCGGGGCTCGCAATGACGGAAAAGGGGCTTGCGCCCTCGCAATGACGAAAGCGGGGAGGGTCGGAGTGAGATTGACAGGGATGAAATAGATATTATGCTGGTGGGTTAATGATAGCGGTTAAAAGCCAAAATTATAGGGTAGGTTTATGCCTCTGGTGAGTTTAATTGGCGTGGTTGTTTTGACCCTGCTCGGGGTTCTGGTCTGTTTCTTTGGCTATCGGCTTTTGCGGTTTACCTTAACTGTTGCCGGTCTGGCTTTGGGCGGATACCTGGGGTATTTTATCGCTACTAAGGCGGGCGCGGTTAACTGGGTCGTTTTGGTGGTAACGATTCTGTTGGGAATTGTTGGCGCGGTGGTAACCGCCTTTCTTTTTAAGGCGGCGGTTTTTTTATTGGGGGCGGCCGCGGGCGGATTGGTGGCGGCGGTTTTTTCTTCAGCGACCGGCTGGCAGCATCTTCTTATTCTGGCTATCGCCGGTCTTATCGGCGGAGTTCTCGCGCTATTTATCCAGCGTCCGGTGCTCTCTTTTTTAACCGCATTTCTGGGCTCCTGGTGGGTGGTTGCCGGGTTATATAATCTACTGGGAGTGGTATTAAAAGGTTCAAGGCACATCACCCGGCTGCGGTTAGGTGAAGGGATAGAACTTCCCTTACTTCTCATCTCCTGGCTGGTTTTGGGTATGGTTGGGTTTTTCGTCCAGATGGTTAAAACCGGAAAGGGAAGGAAGAAGGAGAAGTGAGCGAAAGTTGGGAGGAGCAGGGGCGGGTAGAACGGATTGAAGGGAGACGGGCGATAGTGCGGGTTATCCCGAGCGGTTTTTGCCAACATTGTCGCTCGGCTGGTTTTTGTAACTGGAGCGGAAAGCGGGAGAGGGTGGTGGTAGCGGTTAATCCGGTTGGGGCAAAGTTAGGTGATGAGGTTATTATTGCCCGGAAAGTAAAACCCGGGGTATGGTCAGCGCTGACGCTGTTTGGCTTGCCGGCGGTATTAATGCTGTTTGGTGGTTTGATTGGCGGGCTTTTGTTAGGCGATGTTTGGGCGGTAGTTCTTGCTGGCATCGGGCTTGCTCTCGCAGTAGTTATTGTTAAATTAATAGATAAAAAGAAAGGTGGCACGGGCGCCGATTTGCCAGTAATAAGTGAGGTAATTTTGGGTCACAAAGGAGAAGGAGATAAGAATGAAGAGAAGTCTACTGGTGTTGCTGGTGAGTCTAATAACCCTCTTTTGTCCTAAGGAGAGGGGTATGGGTCAGGTTAAGAAATTAGAAGGGAAGCAGGGGTTCTGGCAGGAGGTGGAGTTTATCCCGGACCCGAACGATTCAACCGGCAAGAGGGGTGTTTATAAAGGTTGGTTCCATCAGGATAACATTGATGTTGCCAAAATTGGTGAAGGTCGGATTCGGGCAAGGGTTGAAGGGGAGTGGCGTGATTTCCAGGTTGTTGAGCTACCGGAGGAGTTTCTGAAATGGAACTTCAGTCGGCGGTTGGCACAGATTCAGGCGATTGAGAAGATGGTAAAAGAAAAAAGTAAAGAGATGCCCGAGATTGCCGGTCCGCACAACGGGATTGTTGCCAGTCACGGAAAGAGACGGGAAGATGCCGAATTCTCTATTAACAATGCGGTTAAGGGGATGGGCTGGTTGCCTCGGAAGGAAAGGATAGGGGAGGTTGCGGATTTGCTGAAACGCACTTGGGAGGAGCCGATTGAGAAGAAGCTGGCGGTTTTGGCGAGTTTGTATCGGCAGGGGAAGGAGGTTTTTGATTTAACCAAGCAGACCTCACTGGAGCTCTACTCTAACCCCAATTTTGAGACCCACACATTTTTGAACCAGATGACCGACCCCGGGGTGGCGATTGTCTTTCTGGACTTGCCCAACTCTTATGAACTGCGGGCAGTTGCCCAAATGCTCCATCCCGATGACCCTAACTTAACCGATTATGAGAGAGAGGTGGTTGAGTATGTAAATCTCGTTCATGACTACTTCCACGGCAAGTCACCCCGGAGTTCAATTGCGGTCGTTTATCATATAATTCAGGTGTTTGATAACTCACCTGGGGTTGGCCGCGGTCAGCGGGTCACACCCCCGGTTGAGAAGTAATAAGGAGGCGAGATGAGAAAGATAATCATCGGACTGTTTTGCCTGGCGATGAGCGCTGGGGCGGTTACTTTAAGAAAAGAGTTCAAGTTCAGTCCAAAAGATTTTGAGTTCACCGAAATGGACAATTATCTAATTCTGACTGGTAGAGATATGGACCTTACTGATGAGCCCGGCTGTCCCCAACTGCCAAGGGTGCCGATAAGAGTTACCCTGCCGACGCCCGCTCGAGTGAAGAATGTTTCGGTTCGGGCAACCGGTTTACTGGAGTTGAAGAGTAAAGGGGTGATATTTCCGGTTCAACCGCCAGTTATTTTGAGTAAACGCAACCTCACTGACCAGTTCTGTGCGCCCAACCCGGCGGTTTACAGTTCCTTTTCTCCTTGGCCGGAAAAGCCCTGGCGCTGGACCGGAACTGGTAGGGAAAAAGGCAATACGGTGGTTGATTTGGTTCTTTTTCCGGTACGTTATATTGGTGCGGAAAGCAAACTTGAGTGCTACTCAAGGTTTGAGGTTACAGTTGACTACGAGCCCCTGCCAGCTGCCAATAGACCGGTGGCATTGGGTCCAGCCGCTTTTGAGTATGTGATTATTACCGCTCAAGAGTTTGACAGTATCTTTGCCCGACTCGCAGAATGGAAAACCCAGAAAGGGGTGCCAGCAGTAATCCGTCATATTGATTGGGTTTGTAGCAACTTTTCCGGACGGGATGATGCCGAGCGCCTGCGCAACTATTTAAAGACCTTACCCGATTCGGGTGTCAGTTGGGTGCTTTTGGGTGGTGATGTTGGTCTGATTCCCTTCCGGAAGGCGTTTGCGATGGAAAGTGAAGGGTATATCCATGAGCGGGAGGACTCACTGCCCTGCGACCAATACTATGCGGACCTGGATGGCGATTGGGATTTAAACGGTAATAATGTGTTCGGTGAGGTGGCGGATTCGGTTGACCTCTATCCGGAACTTTTTGTTGGTCGGGCGCCGGTAAATACCGCAAGCGAGGTTCAGGGTTTTGTTAATAAAGTTCTGGCGTATGAAAAGGGGACAACCCCTCAACGCCAAAAAAATGCGCTCTTCTTTGCCGAGGTGATGTGGTACGACCCCTATACTGATGGCGGTCGGCACAAGGACAAACTGGAGGCGCGCTCTTTTTCCTCAGGTTATACGGTAACAAAACTCTATCAGCGGCTGGGCAATTTGAGCAGGAGTGCGGTGATGTCGGCGCTCCGTTCGGGGCAGAACTTCTCTAACCATGACGGTCACGGCTGGATTGATGTAATGAGTTGCGGATATAGTTACCTGCGGACGCCGGATGCGGAGACCATTACCAATTCTTATTATGGGGTTCTCTACTCAATTGGCTGTTGGACCACCGCATTTGACTATAACAGTATTGGCGAGGCGTTTGTTGCCAACCCGAAAGGGGGCACGGTCGCGACGATTGGGCACTCATCTTACGGTTGGGGCTCACCGGGTAATCCGGGGTTTGGCTATTCGGACCGATTTGACGACCGGTTTTGGTTTGAGGTGCTGAATCAGGGAAATCAAAGAATCGGCTCAGCACTGGCTAATGCCAAGGCGTTTTTTGTGCCCTTTTCCCGGGGTGAGAATGTTTACCGCTGGCACCAGTATCAGACCAATCTGATGGGCGACCCGGAGATGCCAATCTGGACCAAAGTTCCGGAAACTTTAACCGTGACCGCACCAGCTGAGATTCCGGTCGGTTCTGCGCGCATTTTAATTACCGTAACCAATAAGGGGAAACCGGTGGCAAACGCGCTGGTGTGCTTAATGCAGGGTAATGAGAGTTACAGCAAGGGTAAAACCAATTCCGCCGGGCAAGTATGGCTGACAAGTAACGCGGAGAACTTAGAGAATTTCACCCTAACGGTAACCGCTAATAACTACCTCCCTGATATTACTACCATTCCGGTTACCACCGGCGCATTTATCAACCTCGCCGGCTGGGAGGTTAATGATTCGCTTGGTAACAATGACCGGGTGCCCAACCCGGGAGAACCGCTCTTCCTAACGGTCGTGATTCACAATGCCGGTGATTCGGTCGCGGCACCGACCAGTTTAATTTTACGGGCTTGGGACTCGGTGGTAGTAACCGACAGTATTGAGGTTTTGAGCGGTGGTCTTGCTCCGCAGGAGTCAATCCGGCTGGTCAATGGGTTTTCTGTCAATATACCCGCTTCGGCTCAAGATGGAAAACTTCTCCGGTTGGAGTTGATTGACTCCGCCAATAACCGCAAGTTCAATCCATCACTTTTGGTTGGCTGTCCCGAGTTGAGAATTGAACGGTACTTCTGGGTTCAACCGCCGGCACTGCCGGGCGAGGACAAAAAACTAAGGGTGGTGGTGGAGAATCAGGGCTGGGGCTGGGGTCACAGTGTCGTCGGCAGAATCAATTCCCTTGACGGCAATCTTACGGTATTAGGACCGGAGAGCATCATTATCGGTGCGGTAGCGCCGAAGAGCAAGAGTGTCCCGGTTGACACTTTTTTAGTCAGCATCAAGCTGGACTGTCCTGGTTCCTACCTTGCCCCGGTTGAGTTTAAACTTAACTGTGAGAGCTACTCCTTTTCCGACACACTCCGGCTACTCATTGGCGAATTCGGGTTCTTTGATGATATGGAAAACGGTCCCGGGCAGTGGAGCCACGAGGGCACACCGGACCTCTGGCATCTTTCCTCCTATCGTAAACGCTCCGGCAGCTACTCCTGGTACTGTGGCGAGGAGTCCAACCATCGCTACCTTGACAATATCAACTGCTGGCTGCAGACGGTTCCTTTTATGGTTGCGGAAAATTGCTCCTTGCGGTTCTGGCGCTGGTTCCAGGTGCCCAATTACGGGGTTGATGGGATTTATCTAATTATCCAACGCCCGACCAGCGCTGAGACACTTGATTTTATCGGGACTGGTGGCGCGCTGGGAGGAGAGGTTTTGGGGATAGAGAGTGATTGGTTTGAGGAGACCTATGACCTCAGTTGGCTGCCGGTGGGCGAGACCATCCAGGTTTGTTTCGCCTTCAAGAGCGATGGCGATGGACTCCGGGGTGAAGGGTTTTATATTGATGATGTCGCGGTAACCGGCGGAGAGGGTCCAGCGGTAATTTTGACTACCGAGCCTGAGAAACCAATCCCGGTAAGTTTGCTGGTTTATCCCAACCCGTTTCGTAACCACCTACAGATTAATCTGACCGGGGTATTAGAGAAAGAGATAACCGGGGCAATTTACGATATCAGCGGGCGGATGGTACGCGAGGTGCGGTTAATAACTAATAATGGGACGGCAAACGGGTCCTGGAACGGGGCTGACGAGGCTGGAAATAAAGTGAGTGCTGGTGTATACTTTTTCACCTTGAGGGTCTCGGGTAGAAGGTTATGCCAGAAGGTGGTGCTGAACGCAGGAAAAAGGTAAAAGGGTGAATATCTTATAAGAGGTGTCGGCAGAAAAAAGTAAGAGCCTTCAGACAGCCGGATTGGCAAAACCACCGGTAGCGGCGGTGCCGGGTCTCCCCCTACCGGATGCGGAGTTAGTGCGTCGGGCGCAGAGGGGTAATACTAACGCATTCGAGGAACTGGTGCGGCGGTATGAACGGAAAGTTTATAACATCGCCTATCGGCTATTAGGGGATGAGGAGGAGGCAACCGAGGCTTTACAGGATACTTTTCTGCGGGCTTACCGGTTTATCAAGAAGTTTAAGTTTAAGTCTAGCTTCTATACCTGGCTTTATCGGATTGCCACTAATGTTAGCCTTTCTCGCCTCGCTCGGCGGAAGAAGCAAGATACCGTTTCTCTTGATATGCCTTTAAAGGAGAGCGAAAATATCCTCTTGGAGATTCCCGATGAGGAGCATAGCCCGGAACGGGCGTTTCAGCAGAAAATGCTCCGGGAGAAGATTCAGGAAGCGGTTGCTTCGCTCCCCGAAGACTACCGAACGGTGGTTGTGCTCCGCGACCTGGAGGGGTTGAGCAACGAGGAGGTTAGCCGGGTACTAAGACTCTCGGTGGCCGCGGTGAAGTCGCGTCTGCATCGGGGGCGCCTGGTGCTTCGTCAGCGGTTAGCAGAACATCTCTAGGAAGGAGAATATGGGCAGGAGAAAGTTTAAGGATGAGGGAAAAAGTTGTGATACGGAGTGTGTCCAGATTAGCCAGTGGGTTGCCTTTTATATTGAAGGTGAGGCAGCACCGGAAATAAGACAACAATTGCTCATTCATATTCAGTCCTGTGCTGCCTGTGCCAGATTAGTGCGGAGTCTGAAGCGGCTGGTCGATTATTGCTCAATTGAACCGGGCTGGGATGTGCCGGAGAGAGCGCATAAACTCCTTTGGGAGGCGTTAAGGCAAAATTTTGAGATTTAGATTCTGGCAAAGGGAGCGGTTTAGATGCGGGTAGTAGTCGGGCTTTCTGGTGGTGTGGATTCGGCGGTTGCCGCGGGGTTATTAAAGGAGAAGGGGTATGAGGTAATTGGAATAACACTCCGGCTGGTGGATGAAGAAAGGGAACTAACCCAACGCTCAGTAAGGGGTTGCTGCGGTTCAGAAGCGGTTGCGAGCGCCCGGCGGGTTGCGGCTGTCATTGGTATTCCATTTTATGTCCGAGACCTGCGGAAGGAGTTTAGTCAGTTAGTAATAGAAAATTTCTTCAAGGAGTATGCAAACGGGAGGACCCCAAACCCCTGTATCCGATGTAATCAGTTGATAAAGTTTCCTTTATTGCTTAAGTTGGCTCGTCAGTTGAAAGCGGATTTCGTCGCCACCGGTCATTATGCCCAGATTGGTAAGGACGAAAAAGGGGGTTGGCATCTTTATAAGGGGGTTGACACCAAGAAAGACCAGTCCTATTTTCTCTATATTCTTAACCAGGAGACCCTGGCCTGGCTTCTTTTCCCGGTGGGCGGTTTTACTAAACAGGAGGTAAGGGAGTGGGCAAAGCGGTTGGGATTGCCCAATGCGGAAAGGTCGGAAAGTCAGGACTTCTGTGCTAATTTTATTAAGAAACACCGTCCGGAGTTGTTTCGTCCTGGTCCGGTTTACTCTCCTGAGGGAGATTTGATTGGTGAACACCAAGGAATTGCTTACTTCACCCTCGGGCAGAGAAGGGGTTTAGGGGTTGCATTTGGGGAAAGGAGATATGTTGTTAGGATTGACCGGGAGAGAAATGCGATTATTCTTGGTAAAGAAGGGGATGTTTACCATCGGATTGTTGAGGTCGAAGATGTTCACTGGGTCCTGGGAAAGCCACCGGGTCAGGTTTTTAAGTGTTTTAGCAAGGTGCGTTATCAAGGACCGGGTGGTTTTGCCGAAGTGGAGGTTTTGCCGAAGAATCGGGTGCGGGTTGTGTTTGAGACACCGCAATGGGCACCAACACCAGGACAGGCGATAGTCTTCTGGGATGGTGATGAGGTGCTGGGTGGAGGGATAATTGAGAGGTAAAGGTAATAGGGATTAGGAGGTTTTATGAATTATTTATTAGCGGTGATTGTTGGTCTGGTAATCCCGTCAAAAGTTGAGACCGTTTTTGTTTATCCCAATCAGGTGGTTGTGCTCCGTAGCGCCACGGTGAATCTAAGCGGTCCTGAAGAAATAGTTTTTTCAGGGTTACCCGGGGGGATTGATGATAATACCATCCGGGTTCGGGCACCAGGATTGCGAATTGGCGAGGTTCAGGTGAAGCGGGGTTATCTCGCTGTTCCCACACCGGCGGTTCGGCGTCTTGAGGAGAAGGTGAAGATTCTGGAGGATAGCTTGAAAGGGGTTGATGATGCCCTTACCGTTTTCAGGGTTAAGGAAGAGTTCTTAAATTCGGTGAAGTTGGGTGCACCGGAAATAATTGCTAAGGAGTTACAGCAGGGGAAAGTGGCACCGGAGTCGTGGCGGGGGGCTTTAGGATTTCTCAGTGAGGAGTTGAGTAAGGTAAAGATGAGCCAGGTTACATTAACCAGAAAGAGTGAAGAGGTTAAAAAGAGGGTGGCGGCGGCGCGCCAGGAGCTGCAAGAAGCACGGGCGCTAATTGAGAATCAGAAGGAGGTCAGGTTGGAAGTTGATGGCGAGCCAGGAACTTATCGGATAGCGCTCGCTTATGCGATTCCTCGCTCCGCCGAGTGGCGACCCTACTACGAATTAAGGGCAAAACCGGAACAGGATAAAGTGGAGGTGGCATATTTTGCCAAGGTTTCTCAACGCAGTGGCGAAGACTGGGACCAAGTTAAACTCAACCTTTCTACTGCCACCCCATTAAGAGAGGTCCAACCGCCTGAACCTCAACCGTGGTTTCTAAGAGTGATAGAAGAGGTTTACCCAAAAAGGGCTCGACCAGCACCAGGTGCGATGGCGGAAAGGGCGCTGGTGGAAGAGATGCCGGAGGCGGAATCGCCGATGGATATTGGTGTGGTTGAGACCGGGGTCTCGCTTCAGTTTATTATCCCGGGGAGGATAAGCCTGAAATCAGGCGAACCGGCTAAGAAAGTCCAATTGAAGCAAACAACCCTACCAGCCCAGTTTGAATATTACACCCTGCCGAGAGCGCTGGAGAAGGCTTTCCTTACGGGCAAAGTGGTGAATACTACCGATTTAATCCTTTTGGCGGGAGAGGCTAATACCTATGTGAATGATGAGTTTACCGGGTCAACCAGGATGTCGGCGGTCGCACCTCAGGAGTCATTAAAGTTAGGCTTTGGGTTCGATGAACGGGTCAAGGTCAAACGGGAGTTAGTAAAGACCTTTAAGTCCCAAACCGGTATCTTAGGCAAGACCGAGAGGGTTTATTTCCACTATCGGACCAGGGTGGAGAATTACCATTCCCAAGCGGTGAAAATCAAAATCGTTGAGCAGGTGCCGGTCTCGCAAGAGAAAGAGGTTAAGGTTACAGTAACAAAGATAGCGCCGAGATTCTCAGAACGGGATGAGTCAAAGGGAACATATACTTATCAAATAGAGATAAAACCAAAGGAGCGATTTGAGATAGAGTTGGAGTTTGTGGTAGAATATCCTAAGGGGAAAAGGATAAGCGGACTGTATTGAGAAGCAAATTCAAAAGTCAAAATGAGAAATGCCGATTTGAGTTGCGAGATTGGCAATTTGACTTTTGACTTACGCCCAAAGGCGGAAGATGGTAACGGTTATCGGGGCTGGGCTCAGTGGGTGTGAAGCGGCGCTTCAGTGCGCCCGCTTCGGTGTGCCGGTTAAACTCTATGAGATGCGCCCGGAAGTGATGACCCCAGCGCATCAGAGCGGTGATGTTGCCGAACTGGTCTGCTCCAACTCTTTAAAGTCCGATGAAATTACCAATGCTCACGGGCTATTGAAGGCAGAATTGAGGATTCTCGGCTCATTTTTACTGCGGTGTGCAGAAAGGGCAAGGATTCCCGGGGGTAAGGCGCTAGTTGTTGACCGCAAACGGTTCTCAGCAGAGGTTCAAAATGAGTTAAACCGAGCCGGGATAGAAATTGTCCGGGTGGAAAAAACCATCCCCAAAGACGGGATCACAATTGTTGCCACCGGTCCTTTGACATCCGAAGCAATGACGGAGGCGCTCAGGGAGACCCTTGGTGCTGAGCACCTTTTTTACTACGATGCGATTGCGCCGATTGTTGCCGGTGAATCGCTTGACCTAAAGAAACTTTTCGTTGCCTCCCGTTACGGTGCTGGGGAAGACTATTTGAACTCCCCCCTAACTAAAGAAGATTATGACCGATTGGTTCAGGAGTTGTGTCAGGCAGAGCTCTATCCGGCTCACGAGTTTGAGAAAATCCCATTTTTTGAGGGGTGTTTGCCAATTGAAGAACTGGCGAGAAGAGACCGACTCGCCCTCGCCTTTGGTCCATTAAAGCCGGTAGGTTTGATTGACCTACGCACCGGGAAAAGACCATATGCGGTGGTGCAACTGCGCAAGGAAGACGCAGGGGGCAGGATGTTTAACCTCGTGGGTTTTCAGACCCGACTCAGGCGTTCAGAACAAGAAAGGGTATTTCGCTTGATACCGGGGTTAGAACGGGCGGTCTTTCTCCGTTACGGTAGTATCCATCGTAACACCTTTCTTAAAAGCCCCGAGGTTCTTCTTCCTACCCTTCAAACTCGGATTCGGGCTGATTTATTTATCGCCGGTCAACTAACCGGAGTTGAAGGGTATGTTGAATCAATTGCGACCGGAGTAGTTGCCGGGATTAATGCCAGTAGGCTTTTCTTGGGCAAAACACCTTTGACCTTACCCGAGCAAACAGTCCTGGGTTCACTGCTCAGATACATCACTACCGCCAACCCCCAGTTTCAACCGATGAATGCGAACTTTGGGCTCCTCCCACCTTTATCCCGCTCAGCCCGAGGGCTTATGAAACGGTTGCTCTTTGCGGCAAGGTCGCTTTCTATTGCGAGTCAGACATCGTCCTCGCTTTGCCCGCCGGGCGTATTTTGAGGCTCCGTCCCGAGCAAAGCGAGGGATCTCCCCGATGAGATTG
>FWPV01011942.1_pt1 | contig 12230 bp, 8 predicted proteins | sample 2228371 | NCBI WGS metagenome assembly FWPV01 (sample SAMEA103939776, study PRJEB20133) | metagenome | reverse complement strand
AGCAAAGGGCCTTCCTTCATCAGACCGAGCTGGCGCACCGAGTCCGGCCAGAGATCGGCTATGTTGAAGATGAAAGGCACACCAAAGCGCCTCGAGGCCAGGTAGCCCGTTAGGCTCAGAAACAGGGGCGGCGATTCCACAAAGATGTAATCGGGCTTTTGAACCTTTAGCACTCCGCCCAGCGCGCTCAGTACAAAGCTAAAGTAGTTAAGCAGCCGCTTGGGGCCGGTGCCCATGGCGGGGTAGAGCCAGGTGCGCACCACCCGCACCCCTTCCCAGTCTTCCTCGAGCCAGAGCCTGCCGCGGTAGCCGTCAAACACACGCCCGGTGGGGTAGTTTGGCATAGCCGTAACCACTTCTACCTGATGCCCTAACCGCACCAGCTCGCGGATAACCGAAGCCAGCCGCACCTGGGCTGCGCCGATCTCGGGGGGGAAGTACTGGGTTAGAAACAAGAAGCGCATCTTCCCTCCAATGCGATACCCGGCAAAACAAGGGATTGCTTAGACGCACACTGAACGATCATCTTGGGTTAGTTTAGATAGTTTTTCCGGTTTCGACTGGGTTGTTTGACCCAAGCGGCGTTACAAATAGGCTTGTTTAGATATAAATTGAGCGCTTCGTTAAGATGCAATTGATAACGGGGTGTACTTCCAGACGATTACCGCACCTCGAAGGGACCCAGGTCGGGTGCAGCGCCGAGGACCCGTGGGTTGCCGAGGAAGTCGAAGGGTGGAAGACCTTCACGGATGCCGTAATCAATGACGGGGCTGTTCTGGGCTGGACGGTAGTCGCCGGTGCCGTCGGGTTGGTAGTTGAGGAGGAGGGGATTGGTGGAGAGGCTGCCCTGGTGGGTGCTGGTAGAAAGACGCCAGTTGACGTTGTTGCTGGTGCCGTTGTTCCAGGAGAGGTTGTTGAGGAAACGGTTGAGGCCGGTGTTGAACTCTTCGACGATGCCCCTGGGGTTGTTTATGACGATGTTGTTGGCGACTAAGAAGTTTTCGGCCCTGTTGCCTCGGGTGTTGTCGCCGGAGCCGACCTTGAGACCACCATAGAGGTTGGCGAAGGAGAGGTTGTGGGTGATGGTGGCGGCGGTAACGGCATGCCAGGTGTCGATGCCAAAACCTCTGGCACGGAAGGCGATGTTGTTCTGGACGACCACCCTGGGTGCGGCGGCATAGACGCCGTGGATACGGGTGCAGAAACCCTGGGAGAGGTTGCCGATGTCGTGAACGAGGTTGCCGAGGAGGAGACCCTCATCGGCATAGGGGGACATATTGACGCCGGAGCCTCCATTGGAGTCGCACTGGGCGTTGATGTGGTGGACATAGTTGAAGAGGAGACGGTTGTGGGGCCTCCAGCTGATGATGCCGGTGTTGGAGGCGTTGGTGACTTCAAAGCCGACGATATCGACGAAGCTGCTGCGGACGTCAATGCCGAAGAGCTGACCCTGGGCGTTGATTTTGGCGGCCCAACGGGTGTCGGAGATGATGGTGATACGCTGGCTTGCTGTGCCGGAGACGTTGACCTGGACGGATTCGTTGTAGGTGCCGGGCAGCACGCGGAGCACGTAGCCGGGCCGTAGCTGCTGCACGGCGTAGGAAAGGGTGGCCCAGGGGCGGTCGCGGGAGCCGTCGTTGGCGTTGCTGCCGGAGGGGCTGACGTAGTAGGTGGGGCCGCTGGGTGGGGTGTAGCTGCCGTAGGAGGGGGTGGCTGGCCAGTTGGGTTGCTGCAACCCAGTAATGCAAGCTGCTAATGTGATAACAATAAAACTGGTGATTAGTCTATTTTTGACCATATTCAAGCCTTTTCTTCAGAAAATAAGACCAAATGTCCGGTGCTTGCACGGGAATTTTAGGAGCTAGATAGACGATCTCGCACGGCTAGCACAATAAATCCAAACAACATGGTTGCAATTGCGGCAATACCGGCGGATAGTAGAGGACGCGGTTGAACAGCTTTTGTAGGTATTTCTGCTTGCGATAATAAAGAAAGTTGCCCAGTGGCGCTGTTTTCTAGCGAGCGAGCCACGCCTAGATCGCGCTCAAGGGAGGCCCTTAGTTGGCGCAGTCCAGTTAAGTCAGTTTGACTAGAAGGTTGAGTCAGCTGGCTTACTACCCAGTCTAGCCGGTTTTTTAAGGAGTTTGCTGCTCGTTTATAACTCTCCCTTATTAGCGCTATTTCCCAGTCCTGCAGAGCTTTAGCCCAGGCATCGGCCATCTGGGCTGCTTCCCGCGGATTATTGTTGCGCACACTCAATACGAAAACGATGGAGCTAGAGCCAACGGTTTCGATTGAACGAATCCGCATAATTTCACGAACTTTCTCGCTGTCGTTGGGCAGTTTACCTGGGAATTGTCGGTTCATTTGCTCAAGCACAGCCGTGCTAAAAGCGGCTTCCCGATAAGCTGCTGCTGCCAATGGACGCACTTGTGGCACATCTAATGTAGAACCAATGTTGACGGGTTCGGCTAGAAGCAAACGTGTATAGGCTTCATAAACGCGGGGTTGAGCGTTGAAGATGTAAAAGGTCAGAGTTGCAATGACAATTGCAAAGGCCACTATGACCCAAACAAGGCGGGTAAAGCTGGCCATCATACGATCAAAGTCGGTAAGTGTGGCGGTGTTTTTCATGTGTTCATCCTGGGCAGAGACTCTGGCAACTATAGATGCGATTGGATTATGTCACGACTTAGCAGCATTTGGTATAGCAGAACCAGGTAAACTTTCTATACCCTGTTACCCTGCTTTATTTTATTAGCCAAGATTGCCAAGATAGCCATTATGTAACTCTATGTAACTAGAGGATTTGCCCAATTAACGGGATGGGTTATGCAAGTAACCTGTGATCGCTTATTTTTGTTGTGTAGCATAAGCAGGAGCGGGAGTATGAATCGTAGCCCTCAAATCTAGATGCCTGTCTGAATAAACCTATGATCCGGATAAAAAGTCTACTAGCTGGTTCTACTTTTTTGCGCAGCGCGGCCCTACTGGCTGGTAGTACGGTGCTGGGTCAAGGTTTGGTGCTGCTGATACAGCCACTACTAACACGGCTTTACCGACCGGAAGATTTTGGTTTACTGGCCTTATATACTTCGATTCTCTCGTTGCTGGCCGTGGTAGTTAACCTTCGTTATGAACAGGCCATTCAGTTACCCAAAGAAGAAGTAGAAGCTCGTAGCTTATTGGCATTGTCATTGCTGATAGGTATAGTGATTAGCTTGTTGGTTGGAGGTATATTCTGGTTTTTGCGAGATACATTCGCAAAGTGGTTTGGCATAACGCTACCCGGTTTTTTTATTTTGCTGCTGGTTTTGGGCCTCATCTGCGTGGCCATCATGCAAGCTGGTAGTATGTGGGCCTTGCGTATGGCACAGTTTCGTGCACTGGCCCAGACCAAGCTACAACAAGGGATATGGCAGGCGGTTGGGCAAGTGGCGTTGGCTGTTTTCAAAGGGCCAACAGGTTTGCTTTTAGGAGATGTGTTAGGACGCCTGGGTGGGGTGCAGGTTTTATTACGTCTGCTTCCAGGGTTTGTAGGTCTTTCGATACAGACCCTATGGAACACAGCCCGGCGGTACCAGAGCTTTTTGTTTTTTGGTGCGGGGGCTGCGTTGTTTACAGCAGCTAGCTTCCATCTCCCTTTCATCTTATTGACAGCTCACTTTGGTACAGCCGCAATGGGACAATTCAGTTTAAGTTATCGCATCACCACCATTCCGGTCACTTTGGTAGCTCAGTCGATCGGTCAGGTGTTTTTTTTCAGAGCAGCAGCAGTGCGGGCTTCTACCAACCTGGCTAAGCTAACGGAGCAAACGGCAGCGGCCTTATTTATGTTGGGGCTTCCGATATTTGGTAGTTTGTTTGTTGTAGCCCCACAGGTCTTTCCACAGATTTTCGGAAATAACTGGGCTGAAGCTGGAATCTATGCCCAACTTCTAGCCCCCTACCTTCTACTTTCTTTTGTTGCTCAGCCGCTATCGCATTTACTAACGGTGCGTGAGTGGCAGAAGATGCTATTTGTCTTTACTGCGTTTGAATTGTTGCTGCGGTTGGGGGCTATTTTTTGGGGGGTATCCACTCAGCAGATGTACTGGGCTGTCGTACTTTTTTCTACCAGTAGCGCCCTGATCGCAGCCTTATCCTTAATGCTTTTTTTTAGAGCTGCCGGTGCTAGGTGGGTGGTGTTTTGGTCGCGGGTTGCGCCTATTACAGTAGCCAATTCGCTTTTACTGTTGCTACTGTGGTTTGCAAGCCAGCATATTTCGGGATGGAATCTATTGGCCCTGACTGTACTCTCGACTGGTACAGCTTTACTATGCACGGGCATGGGTTGGCGTCAAGAAGGTTTACGATGAGGCTGCTATCCAGAATAGCAACATTTGCGTTTTTTCCTATCTGGGGCTGGTTAGCTTTCCCCCAAATTGTGCTTTATTTTTATGTATTTACCCTTCCGCTGGAAGGTTTGTTTGCTATCGAGGGTTTATTCACTTTGTCTAAGGGTTTGATGGCGTTGTTTTTATTGGTTCAAGCCACCCGGGTACGGCGTCCCAAAATCCCTTGGTTGCCAGCGCTTCTGTTGACTTGGAGGCAAGTTCCCAGGTTTCGTATCTCCTTGTTGGCGGTGGTTTTGCTTTTTTGGGTATTTTTGAGCTATTTCTGGTCTTCGAATCCGTCTGCAACTTGGGATAGGATCCAAGTTTTGGTACAGCAGGTGGTAGGAGCTTTACTTATCGCTTTCTTCGTTTTTTCTAGACCAAAAACTTTGGTGCCTTTAATGTTTTTCTACTCTCTGGGGGCTTTGATTGCTGCATCGGTGGGTATTGTCAATTACTGGCAAAACCCCTTGAATCGCACGACCTTTGCCGGCTCTGCGGATGCTGCCGATTTTGCGGCAGTAGCATTGCTTGGTGCACTTCTAGGGCTAGGGCTATGGCTAGTAACAACTCGGCACCTTCTGCGTTGGTACGGCATTCTGTGCTTTGTGATATGTACTTTGGGAGTGGTTTTGTCTGGAACCCGCAGTGCTTGGGTGGCCATCATAGCAACTTTGTCATTCCTAATTCTTCCAAGGCTCGGTTGGAAGCGCATGTTGTTACTGTTGCTGGTTTTGGGAGTGATTGTGGTGAGTCTCAGCCAATTACCGGCGGTGGGCCAGTTTCTGGCTTACCGTGTGGATTCGGCAGGGGATAGCGGTGGGGCTGGTCGCACAGCGATCTGGCTGGTGGGCTTTGAGCTTGTAGAAAGAAATCCTTTTTTTGGTAACGGTTTTGGTACTTTTGTCGCGTTGTTCGATCAGGGTGTGGCTGCTCGCTCAGCGCTCGAGTCCATTGATACCTACTACATCATTGATGGTCGGGGAGCACACAACATCTACCTCGAGCTACTCTCGGAAATTGGTTTGGTGGGATTGGGCATCTTCCTGGTTTGGATAATGCTATTGCTTCAAGTAAGTATGCGCCAAGCGGTACATCCAGATCTTATTTTGATTCTGAAAGCTTGCCTGCTCGCCTACCTAATCCAGGGGGCCTTTTTAGGCATTTTAGAGCGAAAATATTTATGGCTTACCATCGGCCTGCTACATGGCCTAGCAATGATGACGCGAGGTTACTTTTATGCGTCTATTAATTCTAAGCCCTGATTTCCCTTCGCCAGCCAATCCGGTGCCCTCGATTTTTGTGCAGACCCAGGCTATAGAGTTACAGCGCCACGGGGTTTTGGTAACGGTTTGTGCGCCGACGCCGATGGTGTTGCCGGGCCAAGCGGCTCTAAAACCTCAATGGCGTACTTATGCTCAAATTCCCCGCAGCTACCAAGTGGAAAGGGTAGAGGTACGGCGTCCGCGCTACTTTGCTTTTCCGGGCGAAAACTTTTGGGCTTGGCCGCACTACGCTAAGGCTTTGAGTCTTAGGGGGCTGTCTGCTGATCAGTTTAATCTGATCCACGCCCACTTCGCCCATCCCGAGGGAACCCTGGGTCTTTTACTCAAGCGCCGCTGGAAGAAGCCGCTGGTGGTTACGCTGCACGGCGACGACGCCAACACCTACCCCGAGCAAAGCCCCCGTTACCGCAAATACTACGAGCGGGTGTTGGCCCAGGCCGACCTGATTCTGGCTGTAAGCGATGGAATCCGCCAAAAAGCCCAGGCCCGCACCCAGCGCCCGGTGCTGACCCACCGGGTGGGCCTCAGACTGCCACCAATACAAGAAAAGCCCGACAAAAGAGCGCTTCGCTCTGAGCTCGGGCTTCCCCAAGACCGCTTCGTCTTGTTGTTTGTGGGCACATTGGTGCAGTACAAAGGGGTGCTCGAGCTCTCCGAAGCCTTGCGTCAGCTCGACGACGAGGGGGTGCTGGCTGTATTTATCGGTGATGGGCCGCTGCGTGATGGTCTGGGTGGTACTTCCCGAACGCGGCGTATTTTATTGGGCCAGCAACCCAATGCGGTGGTACGCCGCTACATGGCCGCCGCCGATGCGCTCATCCTGCCTTCCTACCGCGAGGGGCTGCCCACGGTGGTGGTGGAAGCCGGTGCGGTAGGCCTGCCGGTGATCGCCAGCAACCGGGGGGGCACGCCCGAAATTGTGACCCCCGAGACCGGTTACCGCCTCGAGGAGATCAGCCCGGCAGCGATACTGGCGGCCATCGCCCAGGTGCGAAGCGACCCACTGGAGGCCCGGGCCCGGGGCGAGCGCTTGCGGCAGCACGTCTACCGCCACTACGATGCCAGCCGAAATGCACAGGAACTGGTGCAGTTGTACCGTCGACTGCTGGAGGGAGCGTTGGGTTGAGTATGCCGACGTCTTCGAAGCCCCTTAAGTTCCAGCAGGCCCTGCGGTCGAGCTGGCACCGTTTTTACTCCGACTTTTTGCTCCCCAGCCGGGTGCATGAATTGCGCAGCTTGCTCGAGCAGGCCCTGGCCCAGGGCTACCAGATGCACTCCATTGCTTCCATCTGGGAGAAAATCAAGGCCGGGCAGCTTCAGGATGGCCCATACCTGGTTTTGCGGCTGGACATTGATACTGACCTACGTACCACGCGGGCTTTGTGGCAGGTTGTGCGCGAAATGGGTGTGCAAGCCTCGTTTTACTTTCGGCTCTCTACGCTGGATGTGAACCTGATGCGGGAGATTCACGCTTCCGGTAGTGAGGCCAGCTACCACTACGAAGAGATCGCCACCTATGCCAAACGCCACCGCCTCAAAAGCCGTGCTGAGGTTGAGGCCCATATGCCCGCCATCCAGGCTTTGTTTGCAGAAAACTACCGCAGGGTAAAAGCCCTCACCGGTCTGCCCCTGCACACGGTAGCCTCGCACGGCGACTGGCTCAACCGCCGGTTGGGGGTGATCAACCATGAACTGTTGCAAGACCGTGGCCTGCGTGAGGAGCTGGGTATCGAGCTCGAGGCCTACGATCCGGTCTTGCAGCAACGCTACACCCAACGTTTTTCTGATGGGGCCCACCCCAACCTATGGCTGAACGGCAACCCCCTCGAGGCCATCCGCACCGGTCTTCCGTTTGTAGAAGTCCTGCTGCATCCCCGGCACTGGGGGGCCAACATCCCTGTTAATTTGCGGGACAACCTGCGCCGCCTGGGCGAGGAGCTGGCCTACCGCCAATCCTGGTGGTTCTGCCTGATCGGGCCGCTGAATCCTCTGTGGCCCATAGTTCAAGGCGGTCTTGTGGAAAGTGGCTTCTGACCATAACAAACCGACTACCCCGGCGTGGACGCAGGTCATAATTCCTGGACGCAAGGAGCGTGGAAACCTTGTAGGGCCGGTCAGATTGGTGTTTTTGGACATACTACCCCAATGCTGGATATGGCCGAACAAAAACAGGCTAAATAAACTGCATCGTTATCAGAGCGTTAACCACCAGCGCTTTTCTGACCGATCGGCCAGGCGTTTGGTTTGTTGCTTGCCAGCCATATTAAAAAGCCTGGCTGGATGATCGGATAGAGATTTACAAGCCGGGCTTGAGCGGCGTTAAGTCTTTGGGTCACGGCCGTTTCTTCCGGTACCAACGAGCATTTTCAACCAGTTTTTTGTGACTATACTCAAGGCCTAGGATCACCTAGATCCAAAACTCCAAGGAGGTACTTCATGACCTATCGCTGGTTTGTACTACTATTAGCCGCGCTGTTCCTGGCTGCCTGCGGGGGGGGTGGGGCGCCTAGCATTAGCACCATTGATGTCACCCCAGCCACCGCCAGCAAGCAGGTGGGCCAGACCCAGCAGTTCACCGCGGTAGCCAAGGATGCGAGCGGCAACGTGATATCCGGTGTGACCTTTACCTGGAGCTCGAGCGACCCCAACATTGCCACCGTGGATAGCAACGGCCTGGCCACTGCCGTTGCCGCGGGCACGGCCACCATCACCGCTGCGGCCGGGGGCAAGAGCGGCAGCGCTACCTTTACCGTGACCAACCCACCACCCCCGACCATCGAGACCATCGAGGTCAGCCCGGCGACCGCCAGCAAAGAGGTGGGCCAGACCCAGCAGTTCACCGCGGTAGCCAAGGATGCGAGCGGCAACGTGATTTCCGGTGTGACCTTTACCTGGAGCTCGAGCGACCCCAACATTGCCACCGTGAATAACAGCGGCCTGGCCACTGCTGTTGCCGCGGGCACGGCCACCATCACCGCCACGGCCGGGGGCAAGAGCGGCAGCGCTACCTTTAACGTGACCCCCATGCCTACCTACACCGTGGGCGGTGAGGTGCGCTACCTGAACGGCAGCGGCCTGGTGCTGGCTTTGGGTTCGCAGACCAAAACCATTAGCAGCAACGGTTCCTTCACCTTCGACACCCCCGTACCAAACGGCACCTACAGTGTGAGTGTGCAGACCCAGCCCACCAACCCCCCTCAGACCTGCACCGTCGCCCCCAGCAGCGTGACCGTGAGCGGGGCCAACGTGACCAACCTGGTGGTGGAGTGCAGCCCCTACACCAAGTGGCTGGCTTCCAGCGCAACCGATATCGGAAACGCCATTACCACTGATGCCCAAGGCAACGTGATTGTGGCGGGTCTTTCTAAAGAAGTGCTGGGTGATGAGGTGGGCACGCTGGCCCTGGCCTTCCCGGACGTGGTGGTGGCCAAGTACGCGCCCAACGGCAGCCGTCTGTGGGTCAAGCAGTTTACTGTAGGCGACCCCAATACGCCGGGCAGTGCCGAGTCGCAGGCCAAAGGGGTGGCCACCGACGCTGCGGGCAACATCTACGTGGTGGGCCAGGCGTACACGAATGGTAACTTCAAAGGCTTTATTCTTAAGCTTGACTCGAGTGGTAACAAGGTAGCCTCTATCAAGATAGATGTTGCTGGCTCCTCGGAGAATGTTTTTACCGGCGTGGCTGTTGTGGGCAGTGCGCTGTATGCTGCAGGCTACACCAATGGTGTGGTGGTGGGTACGAATGCAAGCGGGACCAACGCCGGTGGTCGGGATGCAGCAGTATACAAGTTCGACCTCGACCTCAACCAGCAATGGGCAAGGCAGTTCGGTTCGTCGGGAGAGGATCGGATTAAGGCCCTGTCCGCCGATGCTAACGCTGTCTACGTGGCCGGGTTTGCTAGAGATGCCCTGCCAGGGAACACCTATGTGGGAGGCCCGGTAGATGCCTTTCTGGCTAAGCTGAACGCTGATGGAAGCACCGCCTGGATCAGGCAGTTCGGCACCACTACCAGTGATGAAGCCAGTGCGGTTGCAGTGTCTGGAACGGATGTTTATGTGACAGGTTACACCACCAACGCTTTTGCAGCAGGGTTCGACTACAACGGTGGTACCGATCTTTTCCTGGTCAAGTTTGCCTCCGATGGTAGCGAGACCTTACGCCGCCAGTACAGCCCCATCGACCCGGCGCAAATTAATCCCTATGGCATGGTCGCCGATGCCGCGGGCAACGTCTACATCGTGGGGGATGTCAATGTTTCGGTAGACGGCACAGCAACCCCCGCCGGTGCTAAGGATGTCTTCATCCTGCAGTATCTGGCCGACGGTAACGTGGGCTGGGCCCGCCAGCAAGGCAGCGACCAGGACGAGATCGCCCTGGCCGTCACCCTGCGCGGCAGCGACCTCTACCTGACCGGCTGGAGCAAAGGAGCGCTGGACGGCTACACCAACCAGGGCGAAGAGGATATCTTCGTGCTGAAGTACGATACCGACGGCAACAAGAAGTAGCGGTGGTTTTTCTGGGGCTCGAGGGTAACCTCGAGCCCCCCTTCTTTGAACAGCGTTATACCCATCGTTACGTGAGAGTTGCGTGCTATTAATAACCCGCTATCCAAGTTAACGCGCTCTATGCTGCCTTTAGCAGAGGGGATTTCTATCGAAATAACGCGATCATAACGAGGCCTGGACTAAACTTTGGGGCATATTTCGGAGGAATCCACCTCGTAAGGAGCACGTAGATGCTAAAAGAACCCTTCATTACAGCGCCTTTTGCACCATGGCCCCACTTTGAGCCGGACGAGATCGAAGCTGCTACAAAGGTGCTCCAGTCGGGAAAAGTGAACTACTGGACAGGGCAGGAGGGCCGCCTGTTCGAACGTGAATTCGCCGAATATGTCGGAACCAAACACGCCATTGCCCTGCACAACGGTACGGTGGCGCTCGAGCTGGCCCTTTACGCCATGGGGGTGGGCGACGGGGACGAGGTTATCACCACCCCCCGCACCTTCATTGCCTCGGCCAGCGCGGCGGTGATGCGCGGGGCAAGGCCTGTTTTTGCCGATGTAGATCCCGAGAGCGGTCTGATTACCGCCGAGACCATCGAGCGGGCCATCACCCCCCGTACCAAGGCCATTATCGTGGTGCACCTGGCGGGCTGGCCGGCCGATATGGACGCCATCATGGCCCTGGCCCGCAAGCACAACCTCTGGGTCATTGAGGACTGCGCCCAGGCCCACGGGGCCCGGTACAAGGGCCGGAGCGTAGGCTCGATTGGTCATGCCGGGGCCTGGTCGTTCTGCCAGGACAAAATTCTCACCACCGGCGGCGAGGGGGGGATGCTTACCCTCAACGACGACGAACTCTGGAGCAAAGCCTGGAGCTTCAAAGACCACGGCAAGAGCTACGATGCGGTCTACAACCGCCAGCACCCCCCCGGCTTCCGCTGGCTGCACGAAGACTTCGGCACCAACTGGCGGATGCTCGAGGTGCAGTCGGCCATTGGCCGGGTGATTCTGCGCAAGCTGGACGGCTGGGTTGAGCAGCGCCGGGCCAACGCCCACTACCTGAGCGAGCGCTTCCGCCAGATTCCGGCCCTGCGGGTGCCCGAAGTACCCGCCCACCTGTACCACGCCTACTACAAGTACTACGTGTATGTGCGCCCCGAGCGGCTCAAGCCCGGTTGGAGCCGCGACCGCATCATGCAGACCGTTAGTGAAATGGGCATTCCCTGCATGAGCGGTAGCTGCAGTGAGGTTTATCTCGAGAAAGCCTTTACCCGGCGGGGCTGGCAGCCAGCCGAGCGATTGCCGGTGGCCAGGGAACTGGGCGAAACCTCGCTGATGTTTCTGGTGCACCCCACCCTGGGCCAGGCCCAGATGCAAGCCACCGCCGATGCAGTTGAACGGGTGATGGAACAAGCCTCGATCTGAGGGGGGAGCAGGGCATGGTCTATTTGAGGGAATTGCGTTTCACCGCCGATGTGATTTTGCGGGTGCTGGCCGACCAGCTCATGGTGGCCGGCAGCTTCGCCGTTGCCATGGTGATTCACCTGCTGTGGGCCTACCGCGGTGCTGCCGACGCGGCCTTGCTGGGGGCATATGCCCAGATTTACGGCAAGAACGTGGGCATCCTGATGCTCATTGCCTTTGTGGTGTTTGCAGCCAGTGGGTTTTACAGCCGCGGCCGGGCCTACCAGAGCCGCTACAAGATGCTGGTGGTGGCCCAGGCGGTGATGCTGGCCTACCTCATTTTTGGCTTTGCAGTGTTCATGTTGCCGCTAAAAGATCCGCCGCGCTCGGTGCTGTTTGCCAGCGGATTCTTGACCCTAGGCCTGACCCTGGCCTCGAGGGCCTGGGTGCACTACTGGGATAGCGTGGAGGCCCGGCGCAAGGCCAGGGCCAATCCCATCCTTCCCCTCACCGTCGACGAGCGCATCGTGCTGGTGATTGGTGGGGCGGGATACATCGGTTCGGGGTTGCTGCCGCGGCTGCTCGAGCGCGGCTACCGGGTGCGCTTGCTCGACCTGCTCTTGTTTGGCAAAGAGCCCATCGCCCACGTGCTGCACCACCCC
>FWPV01009837.1_pt1 | contig 12230 bp, 9 predicted proteins | sample 2228371 | NCBI WGS metagenome assembly FWPV01 (sample SAMEA103939776, study PRJEB20133) | metagenome | reverse complement strand
ACGAGAATGTAGCCTGGGGAGCGAGAATCAACGGTTTTCGCGGCAACATGGACGACCTGGTTGAAGAAACCCTGCGCGCAGCCGCGCTGTGGGATGAAGTCAAGGATAACTTGAAGAAAAGCGCACTGGCACTTTCTGGTGGTCAGCAACAGCGCTTGTGTATTGCCCGGGCACTGGCCGTCAAACCAGAAATCATCCTGATGGATGAACCCTGCTCCGCCCTTGACCCGATTGCTACCCTGAAGATTGAAGACCTGATGCGGGAACTTTCCCAGAATTACACCATCATCATCGTAACTCACAACATGCAGCAGGCAGCCCGCGCCTCGGATTTCACCGCGTTTTTCACAATGGCAGAAGACCGGGCGGGTGTGATGGTGGAATACGGAACAACCAATCAAATCTTTACCCGTCCGCGTGATCAGCGTACCGAAGATTACATTACCGGCCGATTCGGCTAAATCTCTCACAGAAAGGCTTTCCAATGCCACGCGATACCTTAATCCGACAAATCAATCAGATACGGGATGAGATTCTCATTCTCGGCAGCATGGTGGAACAGGCTACCCTGTCTGCAATTCAGGCATTGAAGAACCGCGATATTAATCTGGCCCGCGAAATTTTCGAAGCCGATCAAACCATCAACGAAAAACGCTTTGCCATCGAAAATGCCATCATCATCTTGATGGCTACTCAACAGCCCATGGCACGCGACTTGCGCGAGATGACTGCCATGCTGGAAGTCAACACCGAATTGGAACGTATGGGAGATTATGCCAAAGGCATCGCCAAAGTGGTTACCCGCCTTGGCGAAGGGGAAGTCATTATACCGCTTCAGGAAATCGAAAAGATGGCTGAAATTGCCGTTAGCATGTTACACCGTGCACTTGGAGCCTTCGTTTCGGAAAATCACATCCAGGCCCTTGCCATTCCAAAAGAAGATGACCAGGTGGATGAACTGTTCAATCAGGCTTATCGTAAAATTGTCGAAGCGATGATTGCCAACCCCGGCCTGATTGACCATACCAATCTCATGTTGTGGGTCATTCACAATCTGGAACGCATGGCAGACCGTGTCACCAATATTTGTGAACGCACTGTGTTCAGTGCCACCGGGGAACTGTTCGAAATTGACAGCATGGACGAAGACGACGCCAACGTCTGACATATTCATATTCTTTTATACTACAACCTTACCCCCGTCAAAAATCAGGCGGGGCTTTTTTTTACACTGCTTAAAAGCCGCTTGGACAATGCTATAATGAAATACAGTCAGTGCGTGGAGGTGCCCTCATGCCAAAGTCTCAGGTCAACCAGAATATCCAGATTTTTGGAGCGACCATCATCCTGCGGCAGCTAAGTGCTATGGTGGATGAAATCGAGGGCGTAAAGAAAGCCGAAGATATTGAAGCCGTCCATCGGATGCGGGTGGCCACCCGCCGTCTGCGGAGTGCCTTACCCATCTTTGGGCCATTCCTCGCCCCGCGCCGCTACGAAAACTGGCGTAAGCGCATCCGCGCCGTAACCCGTGCGCTGGGAGCAGCCCGCGATGCAGACGTGCAGATTGAGCACCTGAGCGAACTGGTCAGCCGGTTAAACCCCCCTGAACGGGCTGGCGTGCTACGTCTCTTGTTACGCCTGCGTCAGCGGCGGCGTGAGATGCAAAAAGACGTACTCAAAGCTCTGCGCAGGCTGGAAAAAGACGATCTGGTAGCCGAGATCACCCAGAAACTCGCCCCTTTCGAAATCTACAAAAATCAACTGAACCTGAGCGATACTGCATTAAGAAAATTGGCCGATGAGCACATTGAGGCACACCTGGATGAGTTTCTTGCCTTTGAACCGTATGTTACCCAACCGGAATGTGTGGCAGAATTGCACGCCATGCGGATTGCGGGGAAACATTTGCGTTATACCTTAGAGTTTTTTGCGCCGTTATACGAGGATGAATTGAAATATTTCATCAAGTCCTTGCGGCAGTGCCAGGATCTGCTGGGAGCAATTCACGATGCGGATGTCTGGATTGCGTACTTACCACAATTCATTGAAGAGGAACGCCAACGTACTATTGAATATTTTGGTCACCCGCGTCCTTTCAAACGATTACTGCCCGGATTGTTGTACTACCGGGAACTGCGGGAGCAGGAACGCCAAAATCTCTACCAGCAATTTGTCCGTTCGTGGCAGGAATGGCAGACAGAAAACTTATGGGAAAATCTACGCAATACCGTAGCAGTCCAGTTACCGTCTGCGGAGCCTGACGCCCAACTTACTCAGCCGGAGGAGATGAACGATGGAGAATTCTGAAATCCCTTCCAAAAGCCGGGTGGTCGCTTTCATTGACATTGGCACAAACTCCATCCGTCTTTTATTGGTACGGATCAACCCCAACAAAACCTATCAGGTGCTTACGGCTCAAAAAGAAGTCGTCCGTCTCGGTGAAGGCGAGTTTATTGAGCAAATCCTTCAGCCTGAAGCGATGGATCGTGCCATAATCGTTTGCCGCAAATTTGCCGAACTTGCCCGCCAGCGGCACGCTGAAGAAATCATCGCGGTTGCCACATCGGCCACCCGCGAAGCCAGCAACCGAAGCGAATTCATCCAGCGACTGAAAGATGAAGCCGGTTTGGATGTCCGCGCCATTTCCGGTCTTGAAGAAGCCCGTCTGATTTATCTAGGCGTTGCTTCGGGTGTCCATCTGGCAGATAAGCAGGCTCTCTTTATTGATATTGGCGGCGGTAGTACGGAAATCATTGTCGGCGATCAGCAGCAGTATCACCTGTTGGATTCGCTTAAGTTAGGTGCAATCCGCCTGACGACCATGTTCTTCCTGCCCAACGAACAGGAACCCATTTCCCCCATTCGCTACGCCTTGATTCAAAACTACGTCCGCAATATTATCGTGCGCACCATTCAACGAGTCCAGCCCTACAAAATTGATGTGGTTTACGGATCTTCCGGCACGATTCTAAATCTGGCAGACATTGCAGCCCATCGCTTTTTCAGACGTAAATTGGAGCGCGAGGATGAAATCACCCACGCGCAACTCAAAGAGGTGATTCAGATTCTCTGTCAGGCCAATCTGGAAGAGCGCCGGCAGATTCCCGGCATCAACCCGGAACGGGCCGATATTATCATCGCCGGGGCGGCTATCATTGATACCATCATGGAAGAACTTAAACTGCCCTCATTCCGTCCCAGTGAACGCGGCTTGCGGGACGGATTGCTGATTGATTATCTCTCGCGCACCGACCAGTCTCTGATGCTCGGTCAGATGACAGTGCGGGAGCGGTCTGTTCTGCATCTGGCGCGTACCGTCAACTTCGATGAACCGCATGCCCGCCATGTTGCCAGACTGGCCTTACAGCTGTACGATTCGGGCTACCAGATCGGCCTGCACCAGCTTGGCCGCTGGGAGCGTGAACTGCTGGAATATGCCGCCTTGCTGCATGATATTGGCGCATTCCTTTCCTATCAAAATCATCAAATGCACACCTACTATCTGATTCGCAACGCCGACCTGCTGGGCTTCGACCAGAAAGAGATCGCCATCATGGCCCTGTCAAGCCTGCATCACCGCAAAGCCCTGCCCAGCAAAAAAGAACCGGAATTTGCCGCATTGGATAAAGACTCCCAAACAGCGGTTAAGGTATTGGGTATGATATTGCGCCTGTCCGAAAGTCTGGATCGCAGCCATACTGGAGCAGTCCACCGTGCCCGTTTTGTGGCTGGCGATAAAAAAGAAGTCATCCTTGAGATGTTTTCCGATCAAGACTGTCAGTTAGAGCAATGGGGCGTGGAAAATCATCTCGAAGCCTTCGAGAAAACATTCAACCGCCCGCTGGTGGTGCGAGTAATTGCCAAATCATCCGTATAAACCAGAAGGCAGAGAAGCCTGCCACTGGATCAAGGTATCAAACACCGTTGTGAACTCGCGGCTAACCTGTTCGGCCACCTCCCGCACCGACGGGCAGGGTGAAAGCCAGTCCGCCATGGCCGCCATTTGTACGCCGTCCAGACCGCAAGGAACAATCCCCTGCCAGTAGAGCATGTCCGGTTGAACATTCAGGGCAAAGCCGTGCCGCGATACGCCGCGCGCATCCACCTTGACGCCAATCGAGGCAATTTTGACCGGCAGATTAAATTCACCGCTGGCATGATTCACCCAGACACCGGTCAATCCTTCCCGCCGGAAGGCCTGAATCCCATAATACGCCAGCGTCCGAATCAAAAGTTCTTCAAGTTTACGCACGTATCCGACAAAATCAGCCTGCGGCAGCCGCTCACCCTGCCAGCCGGGCGCGGCCAGGGGCAAGAGCGGGTAACCCACCAGTTGGCCCGGGCCGTGGTAGGTGATATCACCGCCGCGGTCAACCTCAAAAATGGCAATGCCCCGTTTTTGAATTTCCTCCGGCGGCCAGAGGATATGCTCACGTCCGCCGCGCCGACCGATGGTGTAAGTGTGAGGGTGTTCCAGTAACAACAATGCTGGTGGCTGCTCACCGCCCGCAATCCGCTCTGCCAGTCGGTTCTGCAGATCCCACGCCTGCTGATACTCAATCTCTCCCAGCCAGTAAACCTGACAAACCTTTACATTTTCCATATGAGGAATATGCTCTCTGTTTTGTTTGCTTAACTAAATCAAGTATACCCTTAATTGTTTAGCCTACGTTTTGTTTTCTTAACATTCTCTAATATTTTACCGACACAAATCTTATATTTTCAGCCTAGCATGAATACAGCCATGATAGACCCGTCATGGATTTATTGGTAAATCAGCAATTATAAGGAGGATCATATGAACTTAGATAAATACACCCAAAAAGCCCAGGAAGCCATTTTTCAGGCGCAAAGACTGGCACAGGACTTGAACCATCAAGCCATTGAACCAGCCCATTTGCTGCTTGCATTAATTCAACAGGAAGATGGCGTTGTCCCTGCTGTGATTACGCGCATCGCCGGGAGTGTGCTGGCCATCCGGCAGGAGTTAACTCAGGATCTGGAAAAACGCCCCAAAGTCTACGGCGCGGCGGGGGAAGTCGGCCTATCACGTCCGGCGGCGGATGTGCTCAGCAGCGCCGAACGCTACGCCAAAGGCATGCAGGATGATTATGTTTCAACAGAACACATCCTGCTGGGCTTGACCGAAAGCATCGAAGGCCGCCGGTTAAGCCAGTATGGCGTAACCAAGGAATCCATTCTCAAAGCCCTTGCTTCGGTGCGGGGTACGCAGCGGGTTACTTCACAAAACCCGGAAGCCACCTATCAGGCATTGGAAAAGTACGGGCGCGACCTGACCGCCATGGCGCGCCAGGGCAAACTTGACCCGGTTATCGGGCGTGATGAAGAAATCCGCCGTGTGATTCAAATTCTTTCGCGCCGCACCAAAAACAACCCCGCCTTAATTGGCGACCCCGGCGTGGGGAAAACCGCCATCGTGGAAGGCTTGGCTCAGCGCATCGTCAACGGTGATGTACCGGAAGGCTTGAAGCACAAACGCATCGTGCAGCTCGATATGGGCGCACTGGTTGCCGGGGCGAAATACCGCGGTGAATTTGAAGAACGTCTCAAGGCTGTGCTGCACGAAATTACCAGCGCAGCCGGGGAAATTATTCTGTTCGTGGACGAGATGCATACCGTTGTCGGAGCCGGTGCAGCCGAAGGCGCCATGGACGCCGGTAACATGCTCAAGCCCATGCTGGCGCGCGGTGAACTGCACATGATTGGCGCCACCACGATTGACGAATACCGCAAGCACATTGAAAAAGACCCGGCGCTGGAACGCCGCTTCCAGCCTGTGCTGGTGGAAGAACCCTCGGTTGAAGATACCATCAGCATCTTGCGCGGGTTAAAACAACGCTATGAAGTGCATCACGGTGTTCGCATTACCGATGCCGCTGTCATTGCTGCGGCTACGCTTTCACACCGCTACATCACTGACCGGCATTTGCCCGACAAAGCCATTGACCTGATTGACGAAGCCGCTGCCCGCCTGCGCACCGAAATTGACTCCAAACCGCAGGCGCTGGATGAAGTGGATCGTCAGATCATGCAATTGGAAATTGAACGGCAGGCGCTTCAAAAGGAAAAGGACAAGGCCTCCAAAGAACGGCTGGAAAAACTGGAGCAGGAACTGGCCGATCTGCGCGAGCATGCCGCCGAATTGCACACCCGCTGGGAGACCGAAAAGCAGGCGATTGCGGCTCTGCGGGAAGTCAAGGAAAAGATTGAGCAGGCCCGCATCGAAATGGAAGACGCCGAACGGCGTAATGACCTTGAAAAAGCCGCCCGTTTGCGCTACGGTTTGCTGCGCGAACTTGAACAGCAACTGCGTGAGGCTGAAAACCGCCTGAAAGAAATTCAGGCTGAGGGCGCTCTGCTCAAAGAAGAAGTGGACGCCGAAGAAATCGCCGAAATCGTCTCACGCTGGACGGGTATTCCCGTTTCGCGACTGATGGAAGGCGAAATGCAGAAACTGCTGCACATGGAAGAACGCCTGCACCAGCGTGTGGTTGGGCAGGATGAAGCCATCCGGGTGGTCTCCAATGCGGTGCGCCGCGCCAGAGCGGGTCTGCAAGACCCCAACCGCCCCATCGGTTCGTTCATCTTCCTTGGGCCAACCGGTGTGGGTAAAACGGAACTGGCACGCGCTCTGGCGGAGTTCCTCTTTGACGATGAGAAAGCCATGATCCGCATTGACATGAGCGAGTATCAGGAAAAGCACACCGTTTCGCGGTTGGTCGGTGCTCCGCCGGGATATGTCGGCTACGAAGAAGGCGGCCAGCTAACCGAAGCCGTGCGGCGCAAGCCGTACAGTGTGGTGCTGTTCGATGAGATCGAAAAGGCCCATCCAGAGGTCTTTAACGTCCTGCTGCAACTGCTGGACGACGGCCGTCTGACCGATGGTCAGGGACGTACGGTAGACTTCCGTAATACGGTGGTCATTATGACCTCCAATCTGGGCAGCGAACTGTGGCTGAACCACGCCGGCGGAAAGCCCGGACGGGAGACCCTCAATCGCATCTTGCAGGCTCACTTCCGCCCGGAGTTCTTGAACCGCATTGATGAAATCGTGGTGTTCGATCCGCTCACCCGCGAGGATCTGGTCAAGATCGTGGATATCCAGCTGGCGCGGCTGGCCAACTTGCTGGCACAACGCCACTTGAAACTGGAAGTTACCCCGGCCGCTAAGGAATATCTGGCTCAGGCCGGTTATGACCCTGACTTTGGGGCCCGCCCGCTCAAACGCACCATCCAGCGCGAGGTGCAGGACGTGCTGGCGCTCAAAGTTCTGGCAGGTGAATTCAAGGAAGGCGACACCGTTTTGATTGATGCTTCACCCGAAGGACTGGTGTTCCAGTCTGTTGTAGAAGGCGAACCCGTTGAAGCCTGATTGAGTCATCAGGACTCACGTTTGAAGGGCGGCAGTTGAACGATACCATCAAAGAGGTCTCGTTCAACCCGCCCATTTTTTGGCTCAGGATAGTATTGCATGTACAGCTCTTTTGAGGCGAAAATCCGCCTTAATGGAGCAAACAAACCGCCGGTCAGTGAGCCGCCGCCCTGGCTGGCATGGCAGCGTGAGGCCTCGTCGCGAATATCCGCTACCGGGCGGTAATCAATCACGGCATGTGTGGGAAAATCCACCTCGCTGATAGCCACCAGATCAATATCACCGTTTCGCCCGTACTTACGGGGGTCTCTGCCAAACAGCCGCAACAAACGGACGATGAAACGCAAGAAACCGCGCGGAATGGTTTGAAAATAGAACTTAGCCGGACGGTGGGGGGGCAAATTTTCGGCATCCTGCCAGTTTTCATCACTGGCCAGCCGGAACGCCTCAACGGTGGCGCGATGGATGAAGATATGATCGGGGTGGCGATAACCACCAATGGGGTCAAACGTAATCAGCACGTCCGGTCTGAGTTTGCGGATGTATCCTGCTATTTGGGCAGCCACCTGCTCTAACGGCTGCTGAATAAGGGCCTGCGGATGCTGATTATCGGGCGAGCCGGGCATGCCCGAATCGCGCCAGCCAAGAAAGTAAACCCCCGCCAGCCCTAATTTTCCAGCAGCACAGCGCAGCTCGGCCTCTCTTCTTTCGGCAATCGAGCGGTAGCCTTTCAGGTATTCTTCATCCACATCGCCGGCTTCGCCGCGCGTCGCACAAATCAGATGAGCGGCCACATTTCTACGGGCATAATAAGCCAGCGTACCGCCCATCCCAAAGGTTTCATCATCCGGATGAGCCAGAACCGCCAGTAAGACGGGTTTTTCTTTGTTGTTTTCTTTCATCACCACACAAACCTCTATCAGTATTTCAACATGGTTGGGTCAACCTGCTCGGCCCAGGCATTCAAACCTCCACGCAGGTTTTTGACCTTGCGAAAACCTGCCGCAGACATTTGCCGCACACCGCGCGCCGAGCGCACTCCCGTTCGGCAAAACAGTACATACTCGCGCTCCGGATCAAGTTCCTTCATACGCTGTCCCAACCGCTCCAGCGGAATCACCAATGCACCGGGCAGGGCTGATACCTGCTGCTCCACCGGATCCCGCACATCAATTAAGATCAGTTCATCCCCTCTTTTAAGGCGTTCTTTCAGTTCGAGCGGTTCGATCACCTTTTCGCCTTCCAACGCGTTTTCCTGTGGAGCGCGGGCCGGGACACCGCAGAAGGCTTCGTAATCTATTAATCGTGTGATTTCAGGTGATTCCCCACAAACCTTACAATGGGGATTTTTGCGCAGATGAATCACCTGCATACTCATATCCAACGCATCGTACAACAGCAGCTTGCCGATCAGCGGCTCGCCGATTCCTAAAATCAACTTGATCACTTCGGTTGCCTGAATGGAACCAATGGTACCCGGCAAAACCCCAAACACACCCGCATCCGCGCAGGACGGTACCGTATCCGGCGGGGGCGGTTCAGGGAATAAACAGCGGTAACAGGGGCCTTTACGGGCATCGAACACACTCACCTGTCCCTCAAAGCGGAAAATTGAGCCATACACAAAAGGTTTACCGCTCAACACTCCCAAATCGTTCAACAAATAACGGGTGGGGAAGTTATCACTCCCATCCACCAGAATGTCATATTCCGCAGCAATCCGTTCGGCGTTTTGAGAGGTGAACACCTCGTTGTAAGCATCCACCTGTACAAATGGGTTCAAAGCCAGCAGGCGGCTGCGCGCCGATTCAACCTTGAGCATCCCAATCCGTTGGGTATCATGGATGATTTGCCTTTGTAAATTGGAAGCATCCACCACATCATAGTCAATGATGCCAATTCGCCCAACCCCGGCGGCCGCCAGATACAAGGCAATTGGCGAACCCAAGCCACCGCTGCCAACCAGCAAAACCGAAGCAGCCTTCAATTTGCGCTGTCCTTCCAGCCCCACCTCAGGAATCAGCAGATGACGTGAGTAGCGGAGGATTTCCTCTTGGGTTAATTCGACATTTCCGCTCATGGGTTTATCCCTTCGGTTGCATGATGAAAAATTGTACTACGAAGTCTCGGTTTGGATGAGCCATTGCATCAGATTCGGATAAACCAAGGGGTATTTTCGCTGGTAATTAAAAACAAACCCCCGCGCATGGCCTGTGATTCAAGCACCGCGCGGGGGTTGCCTTAACATTTTCCCATCAAATCAGCAGGGCTTGGGCTATATTATGTGCCTTCTTCCCATGAGTTCAGGTAGCGCACCTGTTCCTCGGTCAATACATCAATTTCAACACCCATCGCAGCCAGTTTCAGGCGGGCAATTTCGCTGTCAATTTCAGCCGGTACGCTGTAAACCTGCTTCTTGAGCTCGGCAGCATGTTTGACCATGTACTCCACGCTCAACGCCTGATTGGCAAAGGACATATCCATCACGCTGGCGGGATGTCCCTCTGCGGCAGCCAGATTGATCAAACGGCCTTCACCCAACAGGTAAATGCGCCGCCCGTCTTTTAACTCGTACTCTTCGACGAAGGGACGTACCAGCCGTTTGGAAGTGGACATTTCTTCTAAAACGGGGATATTGATTTCTACATTAAAGTGACCGGAATTGGAAATGATCGCCCCGTCCTTCATCACCTCAAAGTGCGGTTTATCAATTACGTTGATGTCGCCGGTCAGGGTGCAGAACACATCGCCAATTTTGGCGGCTTCTTTCATCGGCATGACGCGGTAGCCGTCCATCACGGCTTCCAGCGCTTTGAGCGGATCCACTTCGGTCACAATCACATTGGCGCCCATGCCGCGCGCCCGCATTGCCAGCCCGCGACCGCACCAGCCGTAGCCCGCCACCACAAAATTTTTGCCCGCCAGCAGGATATTGGTAGCACGGATAATTCCATCAATGGTGGATTGACCGGTGCCGTAACGGTTATCGAAAAAGTGCTTGGTCATCGCATCGTTGACTGCAATGATCGGGAAAGCCAGCGCCCCATCGGCTGCCATTGCCCGCAAGCGGATCACGCCGGTGGTGGTTTCTTCCGTGCCGCCGATCACGTTTGGCAGCAGTTCGCGGCGTTCCTTGTGCAACACACTGACCAGGTCGGCGCCATCATCCATCGTCAAATGCGGTTTATGATCCAGTGCAGCGTGAATATGCTTGTAATAAACCGTATTGTTTTCACCCTTGATGGCAAACACCGGTATTTCGGAATGAGAAACCAGCGCAGCTGCCACATCATCTTGGGTCGAAAGCGGATTGGAGGCAGTCAACACCACTTCCGCTCCGCCAGCCTGTAAGGTCTGCATCAGGTTAGCAGTCTCGGTGGTCACGTGCAGACAGGCCGAAATGCGGATGCCCGCCAGCGGACGTTCTTTTTCAAACCGTTCGCGAATTTGGCGCAAAACCGGCATTTCACGGGCAGCCCACTCAATCCGCCGCCGGCCGCCTTCGGCCAGTTTCAGGTCTTTTACATCAAAATTGGTCATTCGTTTCCTCCATACAAAAAATCAGGCATTATTTTGAGTCATTAAATCCAGCACACCGCCATCATCAAAATGGGTGCGGAATCGTTCAATAAATTCTTCAACTGTAAAGTAGTGTGATTGGGTGCCGCGCTGCTCCAAACAATAGGCTGCTGCCAGCGAGCCCATCTTGCCACAGATTTCAAAATCAAAGCCCAACCGCCAGCCGCGCAAAAAACCACCCCGAAAGGCATCCCCCACCCCGGTTGGATCCACAATCTTTTCCACCGGTACGGCGGGAACTTCCACCTCGTTAGCCTGCCAGTAAATAGAAGCCCCTTTAGCCCCGCGCGTAATCACCACCAGCGGCACTCGGTGCAAAATAAAATCTGCGCTAAAAAGGGTGTGTTTTTGCAGCAATTCCCATTCGTATTCGTTGACAAACAGGCTGTAAGCCCCATCTACACCGCGGCGCAATTCATCCGGGTTCGATCGGGCAATTTGCTGGCTTGGATCGTATACATACGGAATTTGCATCTGTTTGCATTCCTCTACATACCGATCCATCGCCACCGGGTCGTTGGGAGAAATTACCACCATTTCGGGGCGGGCTTGCAGCATTTCCAGCGACAACTCGCGCGCATAGGCCATCGCACCGGTATAAAAACTGCAAATTTGATTATTGGCAAGGTCAGTATTGGCAAAGAAACTGGCAGTAAAAACACCCGGCACAATGCGGATATAGGTTGTATCAATATGATGGCTTTCCAGCCATTGGCGATAATCCTCAAAATCTTCTCCCGCCGTTCCAAAGATCAGCGGTTTGTCCCCCAACAGCGCCAGAGTATAGGCAATATTCGGGGCTATTCCCCCGCGCTGCCGAACCATGTGATCAACCAGAAAAGACAGACTGATCGAATCCAGACGATCCGGCATAATATGGTCTTTGAAGTAACGGGGAAAGGTCATCAAATAGTCATAGGCAATTGAGCCGGTCAAAACAATGCTCATGCTTGGTGTTATGTCCTTCTTAAAGTAGTCAATTAACCCCTCGAAATATGCCAGAGGGTCATCAAAATTGCTCCCGCCGGGGAGCGTGTTGATTATACCATTGAAAAAGCAGCCCTGACGAATTCCAAACATTGACACATCTCTCACATTCCGGTATAAGGCATTATGCCGCAAATGAAAAACATCCTTTTTGTTTTGATTATCTTAGCGCTGGTGATGGTAGGCTGTAACCTGCCCATCGCCCTCAGCCAGCCAACCAATCCGCCGGAGGGACAGGCAACGCTAAACCTTAATAATCCAGAGGCCCCAA
>FWPV01013517.1_pt1 | contig 12233 bp, 6 predicted proteins | sample 2228371 | NCBI WGS metagenome assembly FWPV01 (sample SAMEA103939776, study PRJEB20133) | metagenome | reverse complement strand
GTATGGACAGATATCAATGGGAATGTGATTGCAAGTGGTTCAACAGCTACAACTATTACGGTGGGTGCAGGAACCTATAGATTGGTTGTCACCAAAGACGGCTGTACTTCTGGTCCAGTTACGAAAGAAGTGAATGCTACAGCTTTGAACCAACCAACGATTGAAGTTGTAAGTGGCTCTACAACATTTTGTGAAGGTCAGGGTAGTCTTGTTTTGAGATCATCAAGTTCAGGTATTATTGGTGAGCAGTTTCAATGGTTTAAAAACGGAACTGCTATTGATGGCGCAAATACACAACAATACACGCCTATACAATCGGGTAGTTATACTGTTGTCATCCGTAATGGTAGTTGCAATTCACCTATGAGTATAGCAACTGTTGTTACTATTCATCCTGTTTCGTCACCTCCGGTGATTACATCACATAGTTCATCAGCAGTATTTTGCGCTTCGGGGGAACTTATCTCTCAGGCACTTCCGGGACTTCAATGGTATAGAGATGGCATAGCTATTGAAGGGCAGCAAGCTACACTACTTACTGTGAGTATCAGTGGCAGTTATCAGGTGAAGAGTACGGGGGCGAATGGTTGTGTAACAGCTTTTTCTGCACCCGTGCAAGTGACAGTGCATCCTTTACCTAATGTGGGTAATATTAGTGGACCATCAACCATTTGTGCAGGCTCACAAACTCTGTTTACGAATCTAGTTACCGGCGGCACCTGGACTAGCGCAAACACCAACATCGCCACCATCAACGCCCAAAGCGGTGAACTATTGGGTGTACAACCCGGTACGGTGGTGATTACTTATACAGTTACTGATGCTATCACCGGATGTGAAAACACCACCCAAACATCCATTCAAGTACTTGATCAACCGACAGTAACTGCCATCAGTGGCCCTGACAAAATCAAATTAAATACATCCGCATCTTATTCATCCAATCCTGCAGGTGGTACTTGGACGAGCAGTAATACCCTTGTTGCTTCTATTGATGCATTGGGCAATGTTCAAGCCTTGCAAACCGGTACCAGTTTTATTCAATATACTGTTATTGGTGTGGGTGGTTGCAGTAGTTCTCAAACCAAACAAATTACTGTTTATCAACCGCTACAATCTGTTACAATTTCTCCATCCTTATCTTCTACTGATTATGATGGTGTGGGAGATAGACTCTACTCCAGTGAACTACGCGGCGGACGTGAAACAACTTATCAATTACAATGGCAAGCATCTACAGACAGTACCAATTGGACCAACGCAGATATCAATGGTGCCATTGGTGCTGATCATAGACCTGTGAATGTATTCAACACCACTTATTTCCGTTTACGTGTTACCAATGCCGATGAAATCGTCTATAGTAATATCGCCAGTATTACTACACCACTAGTAGCTGGCATCATTCGTATCAGCATCCCCAGAATGGCTGCCGGTGGATCTGCTACGCTTGAAAACATTGAACCCGCTACCGGTGCTTTTGGTAATTATGTGTACCAATGGCAATCATCTACCGACAGACAAAATTGGCAAAACACCACCGAAACAGTTTCTAATGTACAACGCACCACTTGGTATCGCAGACAAGTGAACAGCGAAGGCATCATTGGGTATTCCAATATGGTCACTATTTATATTACCCAGGAACCTTCACCCGTACAAACACCACAAACTGGAACGGCACCGATACCTACTGCGCCTGTTATTGCTTTGCCGAATAACGGACAACCCGATAGTGAAAACCGAAATTTTATTCGCACCAGAACCATTACAAAAGCGGGTATCACTGATTCTTTGGTGGCTGCATCTTTAGAAGACCCTTTTGATGTACAACAAAGCACTACCTATTTTGATGGTCTCGGTCGCCCTGAACAAACCGTTCTGAAGAAAGCCACGTTCAATGGGGCGGATATGGTGAGCGTTAACGTGTATGATGCTTTTGGCAGAGAAGCCCTGCAATACCTGCCTTATACTGACGGACTATCTTCCGGCAGGTTCCGTATCAATGCGCATACACAGCAACCACAGTTCTACCAAAACCTATATGGTGGTACGGAACAATATTTTTATGGACAAACCCATTTTGAAGCATCGCCGCTAAACCGTGTATTGAAAACCACCGCAGCCGGTAACAGCTTTACCGGTGCGGGTAATGGTGTGTCTATGTTGTACCGCAGCCATGCCATGTATGACAGTGTGCGCATCTGGAATGTAGATGCTGCCGGTGTGCTGAGTTCACCCGGAAGGTACTTGCCCGGTAAACTGTATGTGGAAGAAACCGTGGATGAACACAATAAATTGGTCATTACCTATAAAGATTTGGATCAACGGGTGGTATTGAAAAAAGTACAATTGTCGCACCAAGTTTATCCCGGACATATTGGTTGGTTGAATACTTATTATGTGTATGATGATCTCGGTCAGTTGCGTCATGTACTGCCACCAAAAGCGGTGGAGTACCTTTACCAAAACAATTGGAATCTTTCTACTGCCATCGATGATGAATTGTGTTTTAGTTATCGCTATGATGAACGCAGAAGAATGAGTAGTAAAAAAGTACCGGGTGCAGGTATCGTGTACATGGTGTATGATCAACGCGATCGTTTGGTGTTTACACAAGATGCCAATATGCGCACTAAAACCCAATGGATGTACACCCTCTATGATGGATTGAACCGCGCCGTTGAAACCGGCATGTTGAACAATTATACCGGCACCAGAGAACAGTTGCAGCAATACGTGAACAGTATTGATGCCAACAGCACAGGCACCCATACCATTACAGGCGAACGCCCCGATGCCAAACCGGAAGATGCAGTGTACACTGAACATAACCTGTCTGTAACAGAATACACCGCCGGTAGGTCTATCACTTTTGGTACCGGTTTTAATTCGGGTACGGGTACATTTACCGCACAGATTGTACCGGGCTCTAATGGTGTTGGTTTTAGTACGACGGTACAAACAACAGGTGCTGTATTGCCACCGGGTACTTCACGTATCGCACTTACCATCAGTCATTATGATGATTATACCCCTACGCAAAAAACCTTTGCAACCCATGTGATGCAAAGCTTAACCGGTGAACACCCTCATGCCGAACCGATTGTACAAACTGCTACCAAAGCTACCCGTGGTATGACCACTGTTACTAGGGTTAGGGTTTTGGAAAACCCTGATAACCTTGATGCCGGTAATTGGCTGGAAACAGTACAGTTTTATGATGACAAGGGTAGGGCAGTACAAACGCAGAGTGATAATTATAAGGGCGGACAAGATATCACCGGCACTCGCTATGAATTTGCGGGTAAGCCCATTAGTATGAGTCAGCAGCATCACAATGCCGCCTCTACCACTACGGTTAAGGTTTTAACGAATATGATGTATGACCATGGCGGACGTTTACTGCGCAGCACCAAAAAAATAAATGATGAAGCCCCACGCACGGTGTCTGTACAAACCTATGATGAACTGGGTCGTATGCTGCATAAAGACCTGGGTAAAAAGATCGATGGACAAACCATTGAAGCGCAGGATTATCGTTATACGATCAGAGGGTGGTTGGAAAGTGTGAATGAGTCTTATGCGCACTCACAAAATAGTAACCGTTGGTTTGGTATGCAATTGTATTATGATCGCGGTCATGCGCTCTCTCAGTTGAATGGTAATATTGGTGGAACGGTATGGCGTAGTAAGGGAGATGGGGAAGCGCGTTCTTTTGGGTATGGTTATGATAATGTGAATAGAATTTTGAAAGCTGATTTTACGCAGTACACCGATAATAGTTGGAACCGCAATGCAGGATTAGACTTTAGTATGCAGATGGGAGATGGACAAAATGGAGGATCGGCGTATGATGCGAATGGAAATATACTGGCGATGAAACAATGGGGTGCGAAACTGAACAGCAGTAGTTTAATTGACGAGTTGCAATACAACTATTATAGTGGAAGCAATAAGTTGCAAAACGTGATTGACTTACGTAATGATACGGCAACAAGATTGGGAGATTTCCGGAGCTCGAAAACGTATATGGATCAGTTGGGTAATCAGAAAACGGTAGTAGCAACGGATTATGCGTATGATGTCAACGGAAATCTTTCATTGGATAAGAATAAGGATATCAGTGTGATTGGTTACAATCATTTGAATTTGCCTTATCGAGTAACAGTACCGAATAAGGGAACGATTACGTATGTCTATGATGCAACAGGTACTAAATTAGAGAAGCGAGTAGTAGAAGGAGATAAGGATACGAAGACGAATTACCTTGGAAGCTTTGTATATGAAAACAATAAGTTACAGTTCTTAGGACAAGAAGAAGGACGCATAAGAGCGGTGTATGACTCAACAGGAGTAGTGCCTCATTATGTGTATGATTATTTTGTAAAAGATCATTTGGGGAATACAAGAATGGTGTTAACAGAGGAGTGGGAGCGACAGGTTTATCCTGCTGCTACTTTAGAAACTGCTTCTGTTGAAACGGAGAAATTATACTACCAGATCAATCCCGCAGCAGTTGTACCGAAACCGGTGAGTTTGAATGCAGATTATCCGAACAATAATGGCATACCAAACCCGGGTAATAACAATGTAACTGCGAATAGTACTCAAATGTACAGGCTCAATGCAGCAACGGGCGATAAAATGGGCTTGGGTATTATGTTGAAAGTTATGAGTGGAGATACGGTGAGTATATTAGGTAAGAGCTTCTGGCATAACAATGCGCAGACTACTCCTGATAATAATTACCAGATACCATTGAATGATCTACTGATGGCACTTACCGGAAGCGGAACGGTGTTGAATGGGAAAGGTATTACTACCACCATACTGGGCACGCAGCCTATAACACCGGGTGCATTGCAAGAGTTTTTAAATAACGTACCGCAAAATGGCTCTGCTCCTAAAGCGTATATCAACTGGATATTATTAGATGAGCAGTTGAAACCTGTAACCAATAACAGTGGATTTGACCCAATTGACTCGCAATCTGAAATTGTAAAAACACATACACGTTCTGTGAACATCAGCCGAAATGGTTATCTTTATGTGTACGTAAGTAACCAGAGTAATCTGGATGTGTTCTTTGATAATTTGCAGGTGGTGCATAGTAGAGGACCGTTGTTGGATGAGACGCATTATTATCCATTCGGAAATACATTAGCGGGAATCTCATCTAAGGCAGTCGGTAAATTATCCACAAATTATAAGTTTAATGGCTACGAAAAACAAAGCAGTGAGTTTACTGACGGAAGTGGTTTGGAGTGGTATGACTATAAACACAGATTCTACGATAATCAATTAGGTAGGTTCTTCAGTGTTGATGCGTTATTGGATAAATATCCTTTTTACTCACCTTACCAATTTGCAGGTAATCAGCCAATAATTGCGATAGATTTAGATGGATTAGAACCTTGGTACACAATTGATGGACACAGGGCTATTAGTGGCGGTCCATATCGGGAAGCGTATATGAATACGTTAGGGTTGTACTCTGCAAGACAAATGGTAGCCAGATCAAACGTAGGGAATAGTCAAGCTGCTGGTAATACAATTAAGCAGGATAATCGAAGTCCCCAACAACAGGCAGAAGATTATGCACGAGGAGAGGCTAATCAGCAAATGAACAAAATGTATGCTTCTAATTCACAGGAATCAGAATCGTTTAGAATTTTTGCAGGAATGGGAGCTGCTGCAACTTCATATCTCCCTGGTTTAGCTATTGAAACTGCATTCTCAAAATTAGCTACTTCATCTATATGGGGAGCAAATGCATTGCAGCGAGGTCTTACAATCGAAAAAATGTTAGGCGGTAATCTGCCGGCAAATTTTCCTGTCATTGATAAAGTAGCGGATGGTGTTGCAACAAGTATTAAGAGTATAGATGTTACCCTAAGTAGCTATAATAAGGGAAATGGGTTACTAAATACCTTAAATGGGTATATAAATAAGTTAAGCAATTTTACCTCTGGAAGATTGTCAGGCGTAACGGTACGTGAAGGATTTGAGTTTACGAGTAAGTCATTGGAAGTAGCCATACAGCCGGGTAAAGCATCCCTTTCTCAATGGGAGCAAATTGCTCAAGCTATGAAAAATGCGAAAGATGTTGGTATTGATTTTAAACTTCAATTTATTAAGTAACAATGGAGAAAATGATGGGTCGAGCTTCTATTTATAGGTTCAAAAAAACAGGAAAAATATTTATTCATAGTGAATCACAGTTGCAAATGGGTGTAGGTGTTGCTTCTGAGCCTTATATATGGCTTGATGTAAATACATCTCATGAAGAGGTTATTAATGCTTTAATCGTAGCTATGAGTCAAAGTAAAAAAGGGTTGCCTAATCCGAAAGATTGGGCTTCATTTACCAAAGACTTTATTAATGCTATAGGACTAAAAAAAGAAAGCGACTTGTACAAAGGTAGCATCAATGTTGGTGTAATGCATAAAGATGGTATTGTATCGTTTACGCCGATGATTAACAATGGTAGCAAGGGCTTTGTAAATGTGCCGCAAGCTGAAATCCAACTACCAGACACTGCAAGCATCGAAGAGTTGGGGTCGGCATTGGAAGCGGCGTTTAACAAATGTGAGTGAGAAATATTAATAATTGTATCAGTACAATCTCCAAGAACTTTCCGCAATAAAACATTCGAAAATTCAAGCGGAAAGTAAACTGGGTTGATGTAGAATCAAGTTTAGTGTCGGAATGTAAATAGAGTACTAATTAGTTCTTTGAAAAGCTGAATATTTGACCGAACGCCGAAGTGAGTGACACAACGAAGATGAGTGGTGTTATAAAGCTGGTTCAAAAAAAGCCGATGGACAAACCATGGAAGCGCAGGATTATCGTTATACGATCAGGGGTTGGTTGGAAGGAATCAATCAAGGTTATAGTAGTTCGCAGTCGCCTGACCACTGGTTTGGTATGCAATTGTATTATGACCGTGGTCATGCGCTTTCTCAGTTGAATGGTAATATTGGCGGAACGGTATGGCGTAGTAAGGGAGATGGAGAAGCACGATCGTTTGGGTATGGTTATGATAATGTGAATAGAATTTTGAAAGCTGATTTTACACAGTACACCGATAATAGTTGGAACCGCAATGCGGGATTGGATTTTAGTATGCAGATGGGTAATGGTGTAGATCCAATAACGGCCTATGATGCGAATGGAAATATACTCGCCATGAAGCAATGGGGGGCGAAACTGAACAGCAGTAGTTTGATAGATGAGTTGCAGTATAATTATTACGGAGGAAGTAACAAGTTGCAAAACGTGATTGACTTACGCAATGATACGGCAACGAGGTTGGGAGATTTCAGAAGCTCACAGCAATACATGACACAACTGCAAAATAATAAAACGGCGGCTGCAACGGATTACAGTTATGATGTGAATGGAAATCTCGAGATGGATAAGAATAAAGATATCAGTGTGATTAGTTACAATCATCTAAATCTTCCTTATCGAGTGAGTGTGCCGAACAAAGGAACAATCACCTATATCTACGATGCCACAGGAAACAAATTAGAGAAGCGAGTTGTAGAAGGAGATAAGAACACGAAGACGAATTACCTCGGAAGTTTTGTCTACGAGAACAACAAATTACAGTTCTTAGGACAAGAAGAAGGAAGAATAAGAGCCGTGTATGACTCAACAGGAGTAATACCGCATTATGTGTATGATTATTTTGTAAAAGATCATTTGGGGAATACGAGAATGGTGTTAACAGAGGAGTGGGAGCGGCAGATCTATCCGGCAGCAACATTGGAAACGAATGCTATTGAAACGGAGAAGCTGTACTACCAAATTAACCCCGGGGCAGTAGTAAACAAACCTGTTAGCTTAAATGCAGACTATCCAAATAACAATGGTATCCCCAACCCCGGCAGCCAACAGCCAACAGCCAATAGCACAAAAATGTACCGCCTGAATGCGGCAACAGGTGATAAAATGGGTTTGGGTATTATGCTGAAAGTAATGAGTGGTGATACGGTGAGTATTTTAGGTAAGAGCTTTTGGCATAATAATGCGCAGACTACTGTTGATAATAATTATCAGATACCATTGAATGATTTGTTGTTGGCATTGACCGGCACAAGTGCGTTATTAAAAAGTAAGGGTATTACGAGTGCTATTTTAGGAACACAACCCATTACACCTGGAGCGTTACAACAATTCTTAGACAACGTACCACAAAATGGTTCTGCACCAAAAGCGTATATCAATTGGATACTTTTAGATGAGCAGTTGAAACCTATTACCAACAATAGCGGCTTTGATGGCGTAGACGCCCAATCTGAAATTGTAAAAACACATACACGTTCTGTAAACATTAATAGGAATGGGTATCTTTATGTGTACGCAAGCAACCAGAGTAATTTGGATGTGTTCTTTGATAATTTACAGGTGGTACATTCTCGTGGGGCTTTGTTGGAGGAAACGCATTATTATCCATTCGGGTTAACGATGGCGGGGATTAGTAATAAGGCGGCGGGGAAGCTCGATAATAAGTATGAGTACAATGGTAAGGAGAAACAGGATAAAGAGTTTAGTGACGGCTCAGGACTTGAATGGTATGATTATGGGGCGAGGATGTATGATAATCAGATAGGACGTTTTAACGGAATTGATGCTTTGGCTGACAAGTATCATGAAGTATCTACATATTGTTACGTTGCAAACAACCCGACTAATGCGATTGATATTGATGGTAGAAGAATAATCTACGTTAATGGGTATTGGAACAGGTTATTAAATCAAGTAGGTGCCGCCCCCAATAGTGGAGGGCAAGGGTATTGGCAATATTTTTCGGGTTCCTTTTTAGGTAATTCCAGAAATTTTATGGGAGTTCAAAATTATGAAAGCGATGTTTTCGTCGATGGTTCAAGTCTGTTTGGTGGTGATATGTCTGGTGGTGATAGGTATGCAGCAGGTAGGCGATATGCGGAAGAAAACTATAAAGACTTAGTTAAAGGACTTAAGAAAGGTGAAACTTTTAAGTTTGTTAGCCATAGCGAAGGTGGGGCATACGCTGCTGGAATGGCTGCATATTTACAGCAAATGGGACAAACCGTTGAAAGTATGCTATACTTATCCCCAGACGAAGCCGATGAGTTCTCTTCGCCATTAGGTACATTTAGTATGCAGGCACATTTTGCAAGTGATGGAGTATCTCCATCAATGCGTTTGAGTGGCGTAGATGTCTATGCTAATTTTAATTACATGGATGGGAAAGAAGTGAAATCAGGGGGGCATGGTATGACCCCTACTTCTAAAACTTTAAACAAACTCGGAGATGCTTTGAATATGTTACATGGTGCTGTAGGAGATTCTTTCATGACAAAGCTTTTTGATGTAAAAGGTCAATGGACGGTTACAGAAACAGCAAGTGGGTATACATTTACTAGAGTTGATACCGTTTCAACAGATGAAAAAAAGACTAAAAAAATTGTACAATGATAAACGTAAAGCTGGCATACAAAAGTTTAATAATATTGGTTAATGCGCTTGCTTGCTTTTTTTTCGGCTTGTTTTTTTTAGGAGCATCTAATAATAATGGCGAAGGCGCACCAATAATTACTGAACAACAAACTCTATTTAAGCAAGCTGTTTATGGCTTAGGGGTTAGTCTGTTTTTTTCATTAATTACTTTTATGATTGGCGCAATTTTTAGAAAGAAAATGTCCTTTGGTTGGAAATATTTGGCAAGGCTTTTTATAATTCAAGTTATTATACTGATAGCGATTTATACAGTAATTAGTCTTTTTATGTATCTCAAATAACTAGCAGTGCAACCTCCAAGAACTTTCCGCAATAAAACGTTCGGAAATTCGAACAAGAGGATTGGTTATTGTTGTTTAAAAGAATGTAGATAGCTAAGAAAATTGTAAGTATCAGATTCGTGGTATTAGGATAATAAATCCTAAGCCTTATGTATTATTTGCGGCACTCGTTCTATTACTGACATATAACCTAAAATGGCATGTTAACTAATTTTAAAAATAAACTATGAACGATGATATTTTTAATAAACTCAGAGATTTTGTTTCTTCTCGGCAGGGTGTCCAAATAAAGAGAAGTTTTCCGCATCGTCTCCCGAGGTACGAGGGGACGTTGCGGTGTTACACAGCTTGGGTGTTAGCATTAAACAATCGCATTGCAATACGCGAGTACCGCAGCGAGCTTGAATATCTTTGTAAGATGTCAGTTCGTAAAGAAATAACTGAGGAGAGCGGCGTATACTTTATGACATTTACTTGTGCCAGATGGATGCCGTTATTTGAAATAGCCAATGGTTATGATGCGGTGTATAAATGGTTTGACTATTTAAAAGAAAAAGGTCATCATATTGTAGGATATGTAATTATGCCCAATCATCTTCATGTAATGATTGCATTTTCTAAAACAGATCAGCTCATTAATACGATTGTGGGTAATGGTAAAAGATTTATGGCATATGAATTAGTGAAACGCCTAAAGTTGCTAAACAGAAGAGATTTATTATCGCAATTATCTGGATGGGTGAATAAAACAGATCGACAGAAGAATAAAAAGCATGAGGTGTTTGAGCCTTCGTTTGATAGGAAGGAATGTTATTCAATAGCGTTTATGAAGCAGAAGATTAATTATATTCATTATAATCCGTGTAAAGAAAAATCGTTGGGTATAAGATATCCTGAAGACTATGTTCATAGTTCTGCGAAGTATTATTATACTATGGAACAAGGTGTATATCCTGTGATTACCTACATGGAATTACAAGATGTATATTTAGGATGAAAATGCAAAGAGGCTAATGGAATGATATATAAGAACAGTTGTAGCTGCCGCAACGTCCCCTCGTACCTCGGGAGACGATGCGGGAAACTGCTTTTTATGGAGATGATGGGGAGAGTGGAGAAGTACACTCTGCGGAGAAAAAAAGGGGTTAATCAAATTGCAGCGGAAGGCTATGTTGGGTTGGCTGGGAAGTCTGGTTCTTTCTCTTCTATTGAAGGATTTTCATTAAGGTTAGGATCTAATGACTTCGCCTATCACAATTCTATTGCCGCAGCAAAAAGCACTACATGGTCAACGCCTACATCGTTTGCTTCTTCAGGAGATGCCTTTAACTCTCTTGCCCTAGGCTATAAAGGAACTAGAAATTTTGCTCAAATGAAGTTCACTTTGAAAAATTATGGATTATTTGTTAAGGGTAAAGCAGCCCAGCAAGGAATAACATCAGGTGGAGGGACTCAATTATTACAAACACCTATCAGTTTAAAAACTAGTTTGAAGCAAGTTCCTTTTTGATTGAATTGAATCATTAAAATGAGTATTATGAAATACAGATATAAAGATATAAATGGATTAATCGACGTAAATACTTTGTCACCTTGTGGTAAATTTTATTATAAATTACAAGCCCCTGTAGCTTTAAATCCGTCGGCTTTTGGATGTAAGGTTGCATTTTTTACTATACACGATGAGTTGTTGTACCATCGTCGAAAAATGTTTGCTCATGAATTGCATGATAAAAGCGAATTAGAAAGAGAAAGGCAAAAGATGAACTCATATAATTTTTCTGAACAAGGAGATAATAAAACTATTGAAATTGTAAGATGGTCAAAGGGTGGAAATATGGTCTATTTTTTAGAACATTTAAGTTGGAATCAAAATAAAGTTTTTAATAGTGTTTTTATTAACCTAAAAGATAAGTTTTGCTATCGAATAAACGAATTAGATAACGATTTTGAGATAGTTACACAATTAGAAATAAAAAATGAATTTTATGATGAAAACGAAATAGAAGGAAAACTAAATGCATATGGGTTTATAAAGGAAAAGTTGATTAAAGATAGTATTGGGAACGGATTGTTTGGCGGAATGTTTTGGAGAAATAAATGGTATCCATAAATTAAATTGTAGTATCCACAACAACCACTCCACAAAAAAACGGGGTGGTTTTTTTATGCTCAAAACTCATGTTATGAAAATGAATACAGAAAATGCAGTGCAACCTCCAAGAACTTTCCGCAATAAAACGTTCGGAAATCCGGACAAATGAATTAGACCTTATTAATTCAAAAATTTTACCCAACCAAGGAAAATAAATTTCAGGTTTGAACTAATCTAATAGCAGGTGACAATTTGTCTGTATCATTTGCAACAGTCGATCTGTTTATTGAGGAATCTTCTATTTATGGATGCTTCTCTTATCAGCATATTTTCTTCTTCGCAGAGTG
>FWPV01013516.1_pt1 | contig 12236 bp, 11 predicted proteins | sample 2228371 | NCBI WGS metagenome assembly FWPV01 (sample SAMEA103939776, study PRJEB20133) | metagenome | reverse complement strand
ATAAAAACGGCCGCCAACTATTGGCGGCCGTTTTTATTTTGGGGGACTAAAAAAGGACTATTTGCTTATTTAGCCGCTTTGCGACGGCTCCAGCCCAATGCCATTAAAACCAATCCCAGCAGGGTCAGTGATGAAGGCTCAGAAACACCAACAGGAGTATCTGCAAAGGATTTGGCCTCAACGAAAATCCATGAGTCAAGAATGCTGTCGCCTGCATCGGCAATTGCAAACTCCATGGTGTGCAAACCTGCGCTCAAACCTTTCAGGGTGATTTGCAAGCTTTTGGTGAAGCCATCCATTTGGGTGGAATAGCTGCCGGAAGTGTTGTCAACAAACAGGCTGCTGTTTTGAGTGGTATTGATAGTGTTGATGGTAATCGGGTTGTTGGAACCAGGGGTCAGTGCAACGTTTACACCATCCACGAAGAAACCAAACACGTCATTGAATTGGGTGCCTACGTACTCAAGGTATTCTTCGGAACCGAATACGAAGTTGAAGAACAAGTCACCACCGGTGCCGCCGTTAAATTCAAAATCGAATTTCAGGCGAGTGGCATCAAACGTATTGAATCCAGCAATGGCGGTAAGCGGGGCGTAACCGGCGGTGCCATTAGAGGTGCCTGCACCGCTGCTGTTATTGGTGCCCATAGCGTTAGTGGCTTGACCGGTAGAGAGCACTATGCCCTTGTCAATTGCCAGGCCTGCGCTATTGCCGTTAGTAAAGGTGCCAGATGCGCCGTTTGCGCCAGTGTAGTTAACATTGCTAATGCTGATGCCTGAACCAAGGATAGTATTAGCGAGGTTAGAGCCGCTATTTTCCGGGGTGATAACCAGGGCGTTAGCAGCACTACTGAGTGCCATAGCGGTGATAAAGCCCGCTGCAACTAATGAATTTTTCATGTGACCTTTTCCTTTAAGAAACGAGATTGAATGCTGGAGTTTTCCCTAGCATCGCTTGCTATGCGGGTTTTGTGCCGAAGGTATTAAATGCCTTTTAAATCAGGGTTTTAGTGATTTTGTAATCTAGTGTAATTGTAAATTTGATCGACATATGTTTTGGCTGTTGCCGGGCTCAGCAAGGCCATGGAGGTCGGTATCCGCGATAAGAATATACAGGTGTACTAAATTTGCCTGATAAGTAAGGCTCTGCAGATGGATGTGAGCGGCAAGGGGGAGGGTTATTGGTGTCAACCGGGAGCATTCAGCTCCCGGCCAAGTGCGTCACTCACAGGCTTGTTCAATGATAGTTTGCATAGTATTGCGCTGAACTTCTTTCTCTTCTTCGGTGAGCAGGCGTTGAACTCCATCCTCCCCGGCAATTTTGATGCGTGCTGCAGTGTTTAACAGCTCCAGATTTTTTTGCGCAGTCAGACAGCGCTCGGGATCTTTCAGTGACGCGGCAATCTGGTCCGCAGTTGCATTTGCGGGTGCCGCCGGTGACGCGGGAGCAGCGGTGGCCGGTGTTGGGTCGCTATGGCCCGTACGTGTTTTTATTTGGCGCGCTTGGGAATCTTTGGGGGGGCGCTCGCCGTAGTGAACCACGCCTTTGTCATCGGTCCAGGTAAATACATTATCCTTCGCAGCTATTGCGCCATCGCTTGCTAATGCAGCAACCCAAAGGCTGATGATGCTAATTAAGAGTTTGTGGTTCATGGGGTTTGCCTTGTTTTGATGGTTGCAGCAGTAATTGTTTCAAATATAGCGCTTAAGCTGGGCCGGCGAAACCGCACCGCTGAAAACTGTGAGCAAGCGCAAGCCGGCAGCCATATACATCCCTCTATTAAAAAACGAACAAAAATTCATCTAATTTCTTGACATTGCGGCTTATCTTGGGAGAATTGCCGCTTCCGCTAGATGGTTGCAGATGCCCCTAAGCTTGGGCGTTAGGCTGCTCCCGCCAAGTCACCCTCTTGGCGACCCATCTAATGGTCGGGTTCCTACCAGAACCCCGCCTGAGAAAGCCTTGTTTACCTGCAGGGTTTTCGCTGGTCCGAGCTTGGCCTTGCCGGGTCTTGTTCGTGGATCATTCACTGCGCTGGTCCGCCGCTGTGCACTAGCGCCTGTTTTGTGTGATGTCTCGCTGTTCTTTCATACCTGCATGCGGCACACACTCGCAATTGCGATTTATTGTCCTAAAAGGGGAATTATTGTGGAAATGCTTTCCGGCGGAGATATGCTCATCCGCGCCCTGAAAGACGAAGGCGTTGAATACGTGTTCGGCTATCCAGGTGGCGCTGCGCTGCATATTTACGATGCCATCTTTCGTCAAAAAGACGTTAAACACATTCTTGTTCGCCACGAACAAGCCGCTACTCACGCCGCCGATGGTTACGCCCGTGCGACCGGCAAAGTGGGTACCGTTCTGGTAACTTCCGGCCCAGGTGCGACCAATGCCATTACTGGTATTGCCACGGCCTATATGGATTCCATTCCGATGGTGGTGATCTCCGGTCAAGTGCAGAGCCACTTGATTGGTGAAGATGCCTTCCAGGAAACCGACATGGTGGGGATTTCTCGCCCGATCGTAAAACACAGTTTTATGATCAAACACGCCAGTGAAATTCCCGAGATTGTTAAAAAGGCTTATTACATCGCCTCGACCGGTCGTCCTGGCCCCGTGGTCATTGATGTGCCTAAAGACCTGACACATCCGGCTTACACTTTTCCTTATGCCTATCCGGAAAAAGTAAAGCTGCGCTCCTACACGCCAGCGACTCGCGGTCACTCCGGCCAGATCAAAAAAGCAGTACAGCTACTGCTGGGTGCCAAGCGCCCGATGATCTACTCCGGCGGCGGCGTTATTCAAGGCAACGCATCACACTTGCTCAAAGAGTTGGTGGATCTGCTCAACTACCCAGTGACCAATACGCTGATGGGCTTGGGTGCCTACCCCGGCACCGGCAAAAACTTCCTCGGTATGCTCGGCATGCACGGCACCTATGAAGCCAACACCGCTATGCATCACAGCGATGTCATTCTGGCCGTTGGTGCGCGCTTTGATGACCGTGTGACTAACACTGTTAGCAAGTTCTGCCCTAACGCCAAAATTATCCACATTGATATAGACCCGGCGTCCATTTCAAAAACCGTGACTGCTGATGTGCCCATCGTAGGCGCGGTGGATAACGTGCTCAGCGAAATGCTTAGCCTGATTAAAGAAAGCGATGAAAAGCCTGATGCGCAAGCGATTGCCAGCTGGTGGGAGCAAATTAACGAGTGGCGCGAGCGTCACGGTTTGTATACCAAAAATCGCTTTGATACCACTGGCGATAAAATTAAACCGCAAGAAGTGATTCAGGCGATTTGGGAAGTCACCAAAGGCGATGCTTACGTCACCTCCGATGTTGGCCAGCACCAAATGTTTACCGCGCAATATTATTTATTTGATAAGCCGCGCCGTTGGATAAATTCCGGTGGTCTCGGCACCATGGGCTTTGGTTTGCCAGCTGCCATGGGCGTTCAAATGGCAGAGCGCTATGCAACCGTGGTATGTGTGACCGGTGAAGGTTCCATTCAAATGTGTATCCAGGAGTTGTCCACCTGCACCCAATATCACTTGCCAGTCAAAGTGATTTGTTTAAACAACCAGGCGCTGGGCATGGTTCGCCAGTGGCAAGACATGCAGTACTCCAGCCGCTACGCTGAAAGTCTGTATGAAGATTCACTGCCGGATTTCATAAAGTTAGCCGAAGCCTACGGTCATGTTGGTATTCGTGTGACCAAAAAAGAAGAGCTGAAAGCGAAATTGGCGGAGTGTTTTGCACTGAAAGATCGTGTGGTGTTTATGGATATCATGGTCGACCAATCTGAACACGTTTACCCCATGCAAGTTGCGCCCAATGGTTCCATGCGCGATATGTTGTTAAGCAAAACGGAGCGCACCTGATATGAGACGCATCATTTCTGTATTAGTTGAAAACGCTCCCGGCGCACTGTCGCGCGTAGTGGGTTTGTTTTCCCAGCGCGGCTACAACATTGAAAGCTTGACCGTTGCCCCAACGGAAGATGAAACCCTGTCGCGCCTGACGCTGACAACGCTGGGCGATGATCACAAAATCGAACAAATCACCAAACACCTCAACAAGTTAATTGATGTGGTGAAGCTGGTTGATTTGACCGAAGGTTCGCACATTGAGCGCGAACTCATGCTGATCAAAGTCAAAGCATCCGGTGCACAGCGCGCAGAAGTAAAACGCTGCGTGGATATTTTCCGCGGTCAAATCGTGGATGTCACCAGCACCCTCTACACCATCCAGATCACCGGCGCGAGCGACAAGCTCGACGCGTTTTTACAAGCGGTCGGTGATGCAGCGATTATCGAAGTCGTACGCACCGGCGTGTGCGGCATTTCGCGTGGCGAGAAGGTGTTGAGTTTATAAATTGTGTTTGTTGTTATAAAAAAGGCCGATACTCGTGAGGGTATCGGCCTTTTTTTATAGAGTGTCCCGTCCTGAAATAGGTTTTCAGAGTAATGCGTGAATTTATTTTAAATTGCAATATGTTCGAAATCGCCGGTGTCGGCCTCGCTTTTTTTGGCGGGATTTATTTAATGTTTGGTGCACTGAGCCTGATGCTCACCCAACAATTGCTACCGCGTTTACATATCGGTTGCCAGCTCGACCCTCGCCCGTTGGGTGATGGGCAGTTGCGGCGTGAGCTGTTGTTGTCTGCAAGTTCGATTGGTATTTTTGGGGTGGGGATGATTTTTCCTTGGGGATTGCTGCAGCTGGGTTGGGCCAAGTTGGCAATAAATCCTTCGGGTTTGCAAATCGGACTGGAAATTTTTGTATTGGTTATCTGGAATGAAATCCATTTTTACATCAACCATTGGTTGTTACACACACGCTGGTTGCGCCGTTTTCACTTGCCGCATCATCGCTCGGTGGTGACGACTCCCTGGTCTACTTATGCGTTTCATCCTATCGAAGCCTTGATGTTAGGGAACGTGATTTTACTGCCCATGCTGGTGCATGATTTTAGTGTTTATGCACTTTTTTCTGTGCCCTTATTTAGTTTGTTGTTTAACAGTATCGGCCATTCGAATTTTGATTTTAATCCCCGTTCGCCGCGCGTGATTTTTAACGGTGCGCGTCGTCACCATTTGCATCATGCCTGTTTTAATGGCAACTACGGTTTTATGTTTCCGTTTATGGATTGGATTTTTAAAACCGACTTACCTGCCGATGCTGCCGATAAACAGATTAATCGCTGGCGTGTGCGTTAGACACTATGCGTAATTGGCGCGATTGGCAGAGCATCGTCTATTTGCTGCTGTTGCCATTATTGGTGCTATGGCAATGGCAGCAGGGATTCAATTGGCTGCTCTATTTGTTGGAATTATTTTTAACGCTGGGTGTGGGAGTGATTCACCATAATCATACGCACTTGCGTATCTGGACTTCGCGCCGATTAAATCGCCTGACGGATTTATGGCTCACGCTCTTGCAAGGGCATCCCACCTTTGTGTTTTATCCCTCCCATATTGGCAATCACCATCGCTACCAACATGGCGAGCAGGATCTGGCTCGCACCTACCGTTTTAATACACCCGGTGCGTGTGGCGACACTAATCATTTATTGGGCTATTTGTTGCATCCGCTGCAGGCGATTTCGGTGCTCTATCCGGAATTTTTTGCTTACTTAAAACGCCGTTATCAATTCCAGCGTGCCTATTTTTATTATTGTGTGTTGCAGTATCTTCTCGTTATTGGTTTGTGGTTGGTCTTGGTGATAATTGACTGGGAAAAATGGCTTGTGTTGGTATTGCTTCCACAGTTGTATGGGCTGCATTGGTTATTGGCGACTAACTATTTGCAGCACGCACATGCCGATGGCTCTGGCAATAATTTACAGTTCGCGCGCAATTTTTATGGTTTGCTTAACCCCTTGTTATTTAATATCGGGTTGCATACGGCGCACCACCAACACCCGCGTGCCCATTGGTCACAGTTGCCGGAATTGCATCAAGTCTATGCTGCACAGGTTCACCCTGGGTTACAGGAAAATAGTTTACTGCGTTATATGTTGCGCACTTATTTATTGGCGTTGCTGCACCCGCGCTGGCGCAGTCGCTCGTTACATCACAAGGACTAATTTATGCCTACCCGCTTTAATCGTGTTTACATCCAATCCGCTGGTTATCACTTACCGGGTGAGCCAATCAACAATCAGGCGATGGATGATTTTATTGCGCCTCTTAATCGCATTTCATTGCGCATCAAAAATAAAATTTTGGCAGAAAATGGTATTCAAACTCGCCACTATGCGATTGATAAAAACGGTGAAACGATTACCTCACATGCGCAGCTTGCGGCCAATGCTATTCACGATTGTTTGGCGCGTGCCAATACGAGCCTGAGTGATGTGAGTTTGCTTTCGGTCGGTTCATCGGGTAGCGATGCATTAATTCCGGGTTTTGCCGCTATGGTGCAAGGTGAGTTGGGTGCACCGCCGATGGAAACCTTGTCGAGCCTTGGTGTGTGCGCTGCCGGTATTTCTGCATTAGCCTATGCAGCGCAATCGGTGGAGCTGGGTGCGCATCAACAATCCTTAGTGGCGACAGCCGAAATGCCCTCGCGTATTTTCAAAAAAAGTCGCTTTGCTCCGCGCGGTTATAGCAGCGATTTTGATGCACATTTTTTGCGTTGGATGTTATCCGACGGTGCTGGCGCTCTGTTGCTTACTGATGCGCCTCAAGCAAAAAGCGGTGTGCGCTTAAAAATAAACTGGATTCACCAAAAAAGTTTTGCTGGCGATTATCCTGTCTGTATGCAGCTTGGTTTAACCGAAGATCGGAGCAAATCCTTTCTCGATTTTCCGTCATCTAGCGAGGCGGAGGCAGCGGGTGCGCTTTCGCTGCGGCAGGATATTCGCCTCCTGCCACATTTATTCGATGTAAGCATTCACGAATATGTAAAACTGGTGCGCGATGGTTGGGTGAACTCGGATGAGATTGATCATTTCCTTTGCCATTACTCATCCGCACGTTTTATTCCGGTGGTGGAAGAGCTTCTGGATAAAGCTGGGCTAACCATTCCGCGCGAGCGTTGGTACAGCAACTTAACCACGCGCGGCAACACGGGCTCAGCATCGATTTTTATTATGCTTGCGGAATTTCTCGATACCCATCAGGTTAAACCGGGCGAAAAAATATTTTGTTTTATTCCCGAGTCAGGCCGTATGACGGCGGCCTATATGTTGATTGAAGTGGAGGCAGCTGATGCGCCTTTGGTTACGAATCTTACTCCGGTAATTGGATCAACAACCGCAGGAAAAACAGCGCTGCCAGATATTGCAGCGCCGCATGATCCGCAATCCGCTCCGCAATATTTACAAAGTCTGTTAACGACGCTAGCGGGTATCTGGCATGACTATCGTTCTCAGGTATGGCGCAGTCCTGTTATCCACAAATTGGTGAGCCAACAATTTACCGTGGCAGATTATCGCACTTGGACTGCCCAGTGGGTGCCACAAGTACGTGAAGGTAGCAAGTGGATGCGTGAAGCTGTGGCATCTTTGACTGGGAACTATGCAGATCTTGCCAATTTAATTGAAACCCATGCCGGTGAAGAGCAAAACGATTTTAAAATTTTATATGAAGATTACTGCGCGGCGGGGGGAAGGGAACCGCTGGATAATTTACGCCGCAATCCCGGTGGCGAGGCGTTAAATAGCTATTTGCATTCGCTTGCTGCAACAGCAAATCCCATCGGATTATTGGGTGCGATTTATATCATTGAAGGTACTGGCCAGCGTATCGTGCCCGCGCTTTTACCCTTGCTGCGTAAACAAGTGGATTTGCCGGCAAGTGCTTTTCGCTTTTTGGAATACCACGGCGCGAATGATGAGCATCACCTCGCGCGTTGGCTGGCAGCGGTTGAACTGGTGTTGGCGATTGAACCTGGAGCGGCTAATGCGATTATCACTACAGCTAAACGCACAGCACAACTTTACTTGATGCAGTTTGAACATATTCTGGAGTCATAAGCGATGGACAATTTGGAGCAGACAAAAAATGAACCAGAATTTTTGCAAGCTGAATTTGATCCGCGCGATCCTAATCCCTGGCTTGCACTTTATCTGGATCAAAGTACGCCACTGCCGGATCATGTTAAAAAAGCGTGGCTTACGGATTCTGCCGCGCCCTCGCGCCAATATTTATTGCCCTTTGTGCGCCCAATCGCCCGCACCTTTATTGTATTGATCCAGATTATAAAAGTGGTGGTGCCACGCAACTGGGCGGCCTCCAAACTGCTGCACTGGATTCTGGCAACTGGTCTAAAGCATTTTGTGAGGCCCGAGGCAAATTGGCTGGTGTTGCGACACTTTCATATGGGATCACAGATCCTGGAATTTATCGCCGCTAATTCACCCGTTGCGGTAGAGACTGCTCCGTTGAAACCGATGAATCTGGATGATTTAAAAGATGAGCTGTTTTTAAAGCACGATTTAAATTTATTTAATTTTGTTATCCGCTTGGGAAAAGCACTACGTGATGCCAATCAAAAACTGGTGCCGGTGAAAAATCCGGATTTCAGTATGATCAAAGAGCCAGAGGTAATACTGGAATCTATGCCACGCAGAATGTTAAACGGCATTGATCTGCAGACAGCGATTGAAATGTTTACGCCGACTTATCAATTATTTTTAACCGATAACGACTTCTGGCGCGCCTCCAATTCTTTGCAACTGGATGAAACTATTGGTCTGTATATAGCGACTATTTTAAATTCACCCCAGCATTTGGTATTGCTTAATAATAAGCATCCGCTGGTGCCAATGAGTACCTTGCGCGCCGGTTATCGTTTGGTGTTGCATGGGTTATCAACGGAAATGTTACATGCGCTGCTGATGGAGCTGAAAAAGCAACAAGGTTCTACTTCCGTTCAACAATAACATATGAAAAGTATCGCAATAGATTTCTCCCAACCATCACATATAGTTGCGCCCCAGTTAATCGGCGCGCACTTTTTTGTAAATGGTATTGGCGGTGTAATTGTTGAAGTGGAGGCTTACGATCAATCTGAGCCTGCATCGCATACTTTCTCAGGGCTGAGTGTTCGTAATGCGTCTATGTTTGGTGCGCCCGGTTGCGCCTATGTGTATCGCTCTTATGGAATTCATTGGTGTTTAAATTTTGTGTGTGCGCCAGAGGGGCATGGTGCGGGTGTTTTAATTCGTGCGATACAGCCCACGCAGGGTTTGGATGTGATGCGCGAGCGGCGTGGTGTCGATGCGGAAAAATTATTATGTTCCGGGCCGGGGCGAGTGGGGCAGGCGTTGGAAATCGTTCATGCGTTCAATGGGCGCTCGCTCGCACAAAAACCTTTCCGATTATCGCCCGCAATTACACCTGTTGAAGTGGTGACTGGCCCGCGCATCGGAATTTCCAAAGCGATGGATTTGCCTTGGCGTTTTGGTTTAGCGGGTTCGCCTTTTCTGAGCAAACCTTTTCGGTAAATATCTAACGATTCGGTTCTCGCAGCTGGCTCCAAAACGCATTGACAATCGGGCTTTTCAAACGTTTTTCCATCACACAGATTCCTGTGTCATAAGGGCCTAGGTCTGGTTGTGGATCAAAGCGTTTTACTTTGTTGGCGAGTGGGCTGTTGTCCACCACGATCTGCGGTGCTACGCCCACGCCGAATCCCAAACTTACCATGCTGACAATCGCTTCGTTCCCTTTTACTTCCGCATAAATATTGGGTTTGATGCCCAGGGAATCGAACCAGACGTTCAGCCGCTCCCGCGCCAAACCTTCTTCAGGAATGATCACTGGAATTTCATCCCAGCTTTTGCCTTGCCAATCTTCGTTATTCGCCGTGATAAAAATCAGCGGCGAGCTGTTGATAGGTTTGAAGCTGATGCCGGCGGGCAATTTGTCGGGTTTGGCGGCGATGGCAATATCTTCATCGCCGGCGAGGATTCGCTCGATCGACTGCGCCGGGTCGCCAGTGTGAAGTTTGATCGCAATACCTGGGTGTTTAACGCGAAACTCGGTGAGGATCTCATAGAGGAAGCTGTAGCTTGCGGTGACTGAGCAGTAAATGCTGAGTTGCCCGCGCAGTTGGTCGGCTTGCGCCAGTAGCGATTCCTGGTAAGTCTCCCATTGCTGTATTACCTCTTTGGCAAACTGTAAAAACTGTTCGCCTTCATGGGTGAGTATCACCGAGCGGTTGTCGCGCACGAACAGGTTCACCCCTAAATCGTCTTCCAGTTGCTTGATATTGCGGCTAAGCGTGGAAGGAGACACGTGGCTGCTATTAGCGGCGCGGCCAAAGTGCAGGCTATTGGCAAGGCTGCAAAACAGGCGAAGTTTGGTGATATCCATGAAGTGAGTAATAACCGTGTTTCATAAAATGAAATATTGAATTGCGAATATATCATTTTACGCGATGCAGGTGTTTCTCTACACTGGCGGCCTTTTATCCAAGTCGCCTTGTGATTTTCCACTCTCAGGCGGTAATCATCCCAACAGGAGTCTGTTATGCACGTTTATTACGATAAAGATGCCGATCTTTCTATCATCCAAGGCAAAAAAGTAGCCATCATCGGTTACGGTTCACAAGGTCACGCCCACGCGTGCAACCTGAAAGATTCAGGTGTTGATGTGGTTGTTGGTTTGCGCACCGGTTCTGCGACTGTAAGAAAAGCAGAAGCTCATGGCCTGAAAGTGACTGATGTTGCTACCGCGGTTAAATCAGCTGACGTAGTAATGATCCTGACTCCGGACGAGTTCCAATCAAAACTCTACAAAGAAGAGATCGAGCCAAACATCAAGCAAGGCGCTACTTTGGCTTTTGCTCACGGTTTTGCGATTCACTACAACCAAGTAGTTCCACGCAAAGATTTGGACGTAATCATGATTGCGCCAAAAGCACCAGGCCACACTGTACGTTCTGAATTTGTGCGTGGCGGCGGTGTTCCTGATTTGATTGCTGTCTTCCAGGATGCTTCTGGCAAGGCAAAAGATACTGCTCTGTCATACGCATCAGGCGTAGGCGGCGGCCGTACCGGTATCATCGAAACTACCTTTAAAGATGAAACCGAAACTGACCTGTTTGGTGAGCAAGCGGTTCTGTGCGGCGGCGCGGTTGAGCTGGTAAAAATGGGCTTCGAAACCTTGGTTGAAGCAGGCTACGAGCCAGAAATGGCTTACTTCGAGTGCTTGCACGAGCTGAAGCTGATTGTTGACCTGATGTTCGAAGGCGGTATCGCCAACATGAACTACTCCATCTCTAACAACGCTGAATACGGCGAATACGTGACTGGTCCTAAAGTGATCAACGAAGAGTCGCGCAAAGCGATGCGTCAGGCGCTGAAAGACATCCAGACTGGCGAATACGCCAAGAAGTTTATTCTGGAAGGTCAAACCAACTACTCATCAATGACTGCTGCCCGTCGCAACAACGCCGCTCACGGCATTGAAGTGGTTGGTGCCAAGTTGCGCGCGATGATGCCTTGGATTCAGGCTAACAAAATCGTTGACCAAACCAAGAACTAATTCCTGTTTTGGCGACAACAAAAAACGCGGCTCAGGCCGCGTTTTTTGTTGGTGACTGTGTAGAATGTCGCCCCCGGCTCCTAGCAATCGATGAGGTTGAGCATGACTAATAATGACCAGAAACAGTCCAGGCCCAATGAGGTGACGGATCATGAGGGGCCTTTGCCCTTTGGGGATTTGGTTGAAGAAGTTTCGGAGGGTGGTGAAAAGGTTCGTCATCGGGGGGTCTATCTGCTGCCAAACCTGTTTACTACTGGTGCGCTCTTTTGTGGCTTCTACGCCATTGTCTCGTCAATGAATGGCAATTTTTCCCATGCCGCTATCGCCATTTTTGTCGCTATGTTGCTGGATGGCATGGATGGACGTGTTGCGCGCATGACCAATACCCAAAGCGCGTTTGGTGAGCAATACGATAGTTTGGCGGACATGGTCTCTTTTGGGGTTGCGCCAGCGTTGGTGGTGTTTAGTTGGGTTCTGCAGGATTTAGGGCGCTGGGGTTGGGCGGCAGCTTTCGTCTACGTTGCTTGCGCTGCGCTACGATTGGCGCGGTTCAACACCCAGATTGGTGTTGTTGATAAAAAGTATTTTATGGGGTTGGCCAGTCCTGCGGCGGCATCGATTATCGCCGCTACTGTTTGGGTGTGGTTTGATAATCTGCCTACCGGCATTTGGGCTGCTGCTGTGGCCTTGTTGACAGCATTTACTGGTCTGCTCATGGTCTCCAATTTCCGTTA
>FWPV01013513.1_pt1 | contig 12236 bp, 12 predicted proteins | sample 2228371 | NCBI WGS metagenome assembly FWPV01 (sample SAMEA103939776, study PRJEB20133) | metagenome | reverse complement strand
GCCCATTCCTTTACAGGCCGGCCTAATGGTGCTACCGGTCATCGTGTTCATCCAACGACCCAACCCGTGGGCGAGAATCTGGCTCTTTTTAGTGCCGCTGATGCTGATCTGGGCTGCCGCTGGCCTGACCTATCTACTTGACCTGCTCTCGCGTCCTTTCAAGGATCCCCTGACCGTCCGTCGCATTCTGATTGCCCTGCTTTCGTTCAGCCTGCTGGCCGCTTCGCTGGGGTTTGTAGTGCAGCAGGCCCCGCTGGGTGAGCGGCGCTTTGGGGCGGTGGAGCAAAGTTTGCGCTTCATTCAACCGCAACTCCAATCCGGCGATCTGGTCATCATCACCGCGCCTGAGGATGCCCCATTGTGGTACTATTTTTACCAGTACAACTTGCCGCGCGAACTGCTACGCCGGGATGTGCCTTTTCGCCGTGCCTTTGTGCTGGTCAGCACGGCTCATCAGCAAACCCTTGAACAGGTCATCCGCGAGCGCGGCCCGGATTACGGCTTTTTCGATTTCTCCACCGCCCGCCGACTGGCAACTTTCGGCTACATGGATGTCTATCTTGTCGAGGCAGATCATCAGGCAATTGAACGGTATTATGGGAGCAGCCCGCCGTGACTCTGCCCCAGATTGATAAACTGGTTCGCAGCAAGCGCAAGACTATCGCCCTGATCATCCGCCCGGATGGCACGCTAGAAGTGCGCGCCCCGCTGCGCCTGTCCAAAAAGGACATTCTGGAATGGGTGGCCAGCAAGCGCGAGTGGATTGAAAAACACCGCCAGGAGGTGTTGAAGGCCCAAGCCGAAAAGGCCAAACCGGCCAACCGACCTCTGCAAAGCGGCGACTTGATTTATATACTCGGCCAGTCCTATCCGCTGCACATCATCGAAAGCAGAAACTCCACCTTGCGGCTGGAAACGACCCGCCTGGTGATGAGCAGCGAACTGCTGCCCCGCGCAGCGGCGGTTCTGCAAAACTTCTTATCCAACCATCTCAATCTGACCCTGTCTTTGCGCCTGCCGTATTTCACCGATCTGATTGGTAAAGCCCCCGCCAAAGTGCGCCTCAGCAAAGCCCGCACCCGCTGGGGCAGTTGCAGCAGCAACGGCAACATCGCCTTCAACTGGCGGCTGGCAATGGCTCCGCCAGAAATTGTAGATTACATCATTGTTCACGAACTGGCTCACCTCAAACACCCCAATCACAGCCGCGCCTTTTGGGCGGAGGTTGCCCGCATTCTGCCTGATTACAAAGCCCGCAAACGATGGCTCAGGCAATACGGCGCATGGCTGACCCTCGAACGCATCAACGATCAGCCTTTGCCGCCTTACCGGCCCGCCGCAAAATGATTTCATGCTCAATTTGCCGGGACGTATGGCGGTAAATTAACCGTTGGGCGTTCAGGTCAAGTTCAAACTCCCCGTCCGAAACCTCCACCGTGCAGCCCTGCGGGTATTGATAGGCCGGCACATACAGCTCGGTTGGGGCATGAACGGACGGGTCATGCCGGAAGCGGTAACGGAACAGACCGCTGCGGTAATCAAACTCTATCTGCACGGGCTGGCCGGCCGTGCAGCGCGGATAGGGCCTCAAAAGTGCCGGCAGCGCCCGCCCGCCGGAGTGAATATCGGCCGGGTTAGTCCGTTGATCGCGGGAGAAGATAGACAGATCCTCATCGTTCCACAGGTCGCCGCGTTCGTTGCTGTTATCAGGCGTGTAATTCCAGATGGTATAGCTCATGCAATTGTCATCCATCGCCCGCAGGCTGCGATCCAGCGCCTCGATTTGTTGGGAGTAATCCCCGCTACGATAAGCCTGCTTGCGGTTCAGGTCAAAGGCAATCCCAAACTCGCCAATCAATACCGGGGCATTGCCCAGACAGCGGCGGGACTGTTCCCGAAAGTGGGCAATCTGGGCGGCAAACGACCTGCGGATGGCTTTGCGGCCGAATACCAGCCGTCCGCCGTTGCGCACATCCACCCCCAGCCACGGCACAAAGGACTTGAAGAACAGCACAAAGGCATCGTACCAGTGCGGGGTATAGACAATGTTTTTTACATCCTCCGCCCCCCAGCATGGCACCGAATTAAATGCCTCACCTTCGATGAAAATCAGCGCGCCGGGATGCACCTGCCGAATTGACTCAGCATAGCGGTTGATAAAGGGTTTGAGATAATCGTTGGCAAAATCTACTGGTTTTCCGTTGACACGGGTAAAGTACTCCGGCTGGAGCAGCACCGGCTTTCCGCTTTTATCCACATCCCAGATACCGTGCTGACGCCAGATGCAACCATACCCCTCCCGCCAGGCCGAGAGGCCGCGGGGGTTGAGCAGCCGTTTGCCAACCCGGTGTATACCAAACACCCGCCGCTCCATCACATCCACCCATTGCGGATAGCCCGCTCCAAGCAGCATGGATTGAAACGGGGTAGGGGTTTCCCCGGTTTGCAGCACCCCCTCGCGCCGATCCAGCCGCTTCCAGCCGATATAACCATGTAATGGCTCGTTGAAGACATCGTACCCGACCACATTGGACAGGTCACACAGCCGTTCGGCCAGCCGGCTGATCGCCTGAATGTAGTGGCGCTGTAAATATTCTTGAACCGGCTCACCCTCAATTTTGGTTTGCGGGGCAAAGTGGTTTCCGCCAAAGAAAAGCGTAAACATGGTCGCCGAGGCCAGTTTGCTGCTATTGGAAGGCCAGACCATCCGCGGGAACGGATCGCCATGCTGCGAATGAACAATTGCCGCGCCGGTTTCGTGCAGATGGCGCAGATCAAAACCAACCGCTTCTAATGTCCAGCCCGGCGCGCCATCACCACCCGAAAAGCGGCTCCACACGTCTTGATGCGGGTCAATGAATACCTGAATATCGTACTCGGCGGCTTTTTTGCAACACCGCGCGGATGTAATCCAGATAGGCTTCATCATACAGTCCCGGCCCGGCATGCTCGATTGCTTCCCAGGTGACCAGAAAACGCAGGAAGGTCAGCCCCCAGGCACGCAGCCGGCGAAAATGCTCATCGGCTTCTTCCAGCGGGAAGGGACGCCCGACAAATGATACTTGCCGGTGGTCAAAAAACTGTTCACTGCGGTAGGTAGCCCCATCCGGCGAGGCCGGCACCTTGCTGGAACCGGCCAGATTGACCCCGCGCAGAATCAAAGTCCGCCCGTATTCATCCTTGAAATATTCACCCTCCACGCGAACCATATTGTCATCACCTCCGCCAATACCAGTAGAATGGTCTCGAAATCCTCGCGACCGATGTTGGACATTTTCGGATCAGAATGAACTAGAGCCGCTTGAAATCCCCAATGATTAATTTTACCGCAATCACGGCCTTACTTCATATCGCGCACTGCTGGGAAACGCAGGGCTACAAACAACCCATAGAGCAGCGAAACAACCGCCCCCACGCCGATCGAAATGGGCGCCCCCAGCCAGTCGGCCACCAGTCCGGCCTGCAAACCGCCCAGCCGCATGGTCACCTGAAAAGTCATGGTATAGAAACTCATCACCCGTCCGCGCAATTCATCCGGTGAGGCAATTTGCAGCAGAGTATTTGCCAGTGCGTTTTGCAGCACAAAGCAAAATCCCACACCCAGCATAATCAGCACAGAAAGAATGAACGAACGCGAAAGGGCAAAGCCAGTCAACAGAGCCGGAAAGGCAAGGTTGCCAAAAGTCAGCCAGCGTCCGCGCCGCGCTGAGGCCGGCAGCGAAGCCACGCTCAGCGCCGCAATCACCGCTCCGATCCCGACGGTAGTCAGTAAAATACCCAGCGGCAGCGCCTCCGGCGCCTGACAGCGAAACCAGCCCTGTTGCGGGTCACAGAAAAAGGCAATCACCGGCTCGGCGCTCTCCATCAGGATTTCACCGCCAAAGACCGGCATCAGGGTGTTGAAAGGCATGGAAAGAAAGGCACTGACCGCCACCAGACTGATCAGCACACGGATGGAACGGTTGGAAAACACGAAGCGCATCCCCTCAATCATGTGCTGAACGGTACCGCTGCGTGTATGAAGCGGACGGGACGAATCGGGCAGGTCACGCATCAGCAGCAAACTGGCAATCACCGCCAGGAATGTAGCCGCATTCAGCGAGAAGGCCATCGCCTCGCCCGTAGCTGCCACCACCATACCGGCCAGCGCCGGGCCGAGTGCACGGGCTGTGTTGAACATGGCCGAATTTAAGCCAATTGCGTTGGTCAGGTCTTCCTTGCCTTCGACCAAATCCACCGTAAAGGCCTGGCGGGCCGGCAGATCAATAGCGGTCAGCGCGCCGAACAGGAACGAGAGTAAGTACACATGCCAGATCTGCACAATTCCCAGCCAGGTCAGGGCCGCCAGCGCGATCGCCTGAACCATCATCCCCATTTGAGCAAACAGCACCACTTTTTGTTTGGGTTAACGGTCGGCCAGCGAGCCCGCCCAGAACGAAAGCGGGATGACCGGAATTAAGCCGACAAAACTGACAATGCCCAGCGCAGCCGCCGAGCCGGTCAGGCGGTAAACCAGCACCTGCTGTGCCATAGTTTGCATCCAGGTGCCGATTAAAGAGATCGTTTGTCCAATGAACCAGATGCGGTAATTGCGGTGGCGCAGGGCGCGGAATGTCCCTCTGCCCAAAGACTGCACCCCGCCGCCGGAAGGGAGCGTTTTAATTGTCATTGCTGGTTTCGTCGTTTGATAGTGGTGAGATACACCGATTATACACCCCCTCTCAGAGCGGCAGGCAGGCGGTGATATAATCCTGACAAAGATGTTAAGACGCCGCTATCGCCGCATTTTATGGTTCTTTGGCAGAGTGCTGCTGCACCTGATCTGGTGGGATATCTTCCTGCCGTTCGTTGGCTTTGGCAGGTGGTCAGGCCGCAGCCGCGCAAGGCGATTGCAGCGGATTGCCGCTCGCTTTCGGAAGATGGCGATTGAACTCGGCGGGGTGATGATCAAAGTTGGTCAATGGTTATCTTCGCGGCTGGATATCCTGCCGCCGGAAATCACCAGCGAGCTGGCCGGGCTGCAGGATGAAGTGGCAGCCGAGCCGTTCGAGGCCGTCAGAGGGGTTATCGAGAGTGAGTTTCAACGGCCGCTGGAAAGCCTTTTTGCATCCTTTGAGACCCAACCGGTTGCCGCTGCTTCCATCGGGCAGGTTCACCGCGCCCAACTTTATCCGGCTGACGATGGCAGCACCCCTTCCCCGGTAGTGGTCAAGGTGCAACGGCCGAACATCGAAGCCATTGTTGAAACGGATTTGAAGGCCCTGCAGGTGGTCGGCCGCTGGGTGGATTTATACCCGCCGGTGCGCCGGCGCGCCAACGTTCCCGCCCTGCTGGACGAGTTCAGCCGCACGCTGCTGGAAGAAATAGACTACCTGCATGAGGCCAAAAACGCCGAAACCTTCCGCGCCAACTTTCTGGATGACCCCGAAATTATCGTCCCCCAGATCCACTGGACTTACACCACCCGCCGGGTTTTGACACTGGAAGAAGTCGGCGGCATCAAAATCACCGACAAAGAAGCCATGCTGGCGGCCGGTATTGAGCCGGCGGAGGTGGCCAAACGCCTGTTCGATGCCTACCTCAAACAAATTCTGGATGATCACTTTTTTCACGCCGACCCGCACCCCGGCAATCTGTTTGTCCATCCCGTCCCCAATCCTGCCGGTGAGCAGGCAATCCGCTGGCAACTGGTTTTTGTAGATTTTGGCATGGCCGGAGAGGTGACGCCTCCCATTCTGGCGGGTATTCGGGAGATGATCATTGCCGTCGGGCAGCGCGATGCCGACCGTCTGATTAAGGCCTATCAGATTATGGGCGTCCTGCTGCCGGGTGCCGACCTCGAACTGCTGCGGCAGGCCAACCAGCGCGCCTTCGAACGCTTTTGGGGCAAATCCACCAGCGAACTGGTTGCCCTCAGCACCAGCGAAGCGATGGCGTTTGTGGCTGAGTTTCGCGAATTGATCTACGACGCGCCTTTTCAGCTGCCCGATAACCTGATCCTGCTGGGACGCTGTCTGTCCATCCTTAGCGGTATTTGCACCGGTTTAGATGAAAACTTCAATGTATGGATCAGCGTCATCCCCTACGCTCAGCGGTTGATCGCCGAGGAAGGCGGAGCAGGCTGGCGGGCATGGGTCATGGAAGCAGGGGATACCCTGCGGACACTGGTGACCCTGCCGCGCCGGGCCGATTCACTGCTCTCCCGTCTGGAACAGGGCCGGCTGGAATTTCGCAGCCCTGAACTGAAACAGCAGATCGGCCGGCTGGAAAAAGCCATGCGCCGGCTGACCGCAGCGTTATTTTTTGCCGTGTTTTTGTTCAGCGGGGTGCAGTTATATCTTGCCGGACAAATTCTGCTGGCAATTGTCTTTGCAGCAGCAGCTTTGCTGAGTTTGATTGTGCCATTATTTTTACCCTGAACTACCCAATCCTGACTTTTTATTGGAGTGATGGAATGACCGCTAACAATCTCTACATTCCCGAAAGCGCCATGGCGATTGTTGCCCACCCGGACGACATCGAATTTTCCTGCGCCGGCACACTGGCGCGTTGGGCGCGCGCCGGAGCGCGCATTTCGTATGTCCTTTGCACCAGCGGCGACGTGGGTATCGCCGACACCAAACTGACCCGCCAGCAGGCCGCTCAAATCCGCGAAGCCGAGCAAACCGCCGCCGCACGGGTGATTGGTGCCAGCGAAGTCATCTTCCTGCGCGAACCGGATGGTCTGCTCCAGCCCACCCTCGAACTGCGCAAGAAACTGGTGCGCGAGATTCGCCGCTTCCGTCCCGAAGTGGTCATTTGCGGTGACCCGACGGTTGTCTTTGCCAACGGCACCTACATCAACCATCCCGATCACCGCGCCGCTGCCACTGCTGCGTTAGATGCAGTCTTCCCCGCCGCCGGACAACCCCATCTATTCGAAGAACTGGCTGACGAAGGCTTGAAACCCCATAAAGTCCGCAAGGTCTATGTCAGCGTCTGGGGCAATGGCGATACCTTCGTCAGCATAGATGCAACAATTGATCTGAAAATTGAGGCTCTCAAGCAGCACAAAAGCCAGATGGAAGGCTGGGATCCCGGCGAGATGATCAGAAACTGGGCCGCTGAGACCGCCAGAGGCAAAGAAATGACCTACGCCGAATCCTACCGCGTGATTACCCTGATGAGCGATGAGGACTGGCAGAAGTATCTGGCTAATACGCTGACTACTGCCCAAACATCTCCCGCAGCAGCGGATTGATGCGTTCCCAGTTGGGCAGCAAGACGTTCGCACCGCCGCTGGTGGTAAACGGCGTGACCATCTCGCGGTCAAGCGTGCGGTTGTCAATTCCATCCGGACCGGCGCGCAGCAAGGCCAGCCCAAGGCGCGGCCACAACCAGACCGGCAGGTTGGTATCCACCGAATCCAGCACGGCCGCTGCCACCGCCGGAATCCGCCCCCATGATGCGGGATTAAGCATCTGCCGGAAGGCGGCTTTGAACAGCAGCTGCCCCTGCGCCATGCGGTAAAAATCATCCGTTCCAGTGCGGTTGCGGGCAAATGCCAGTGCCTGCTCACCGTTCAAAGTATGGCTGCCGGGCGGGTAACCGGCGGTCGGTTGATCCAGTTCAATGGTGATACCGCCCATCGCTTCGACAATCGGCTGAACGCTATCGAACCGCAGGCGCACGTAATAGGGCACATCCAATCCAAAATTGACCCGGATGGTTTCCAGCGTGGCGCGCGGGCCGGAGCCGGGCTGCTCAATTTCGGCAAAGAAATGCGCCGTGTTGATACGGTTCTCACCCACCCCCGGGATGTTGACCCACAGGTCGCGCGGGATAGATAACATCTTAACATCTGGGCGAAGCGGGTTGATGCTGAGCAGGATGTTGGTGTCACTGCGTCCCAGCGCACTGCCGTCCGGCGCACGGTCAATCCCTAAAATAAGAATGTTCGTGCGCAGCGGCGCAAGGAAATATAACACCAGGACTGCCACAACACCCAAAACCGGTAAAGAAAGCAACCCGCATCCCAGCCCCAAACCGCGCCGCTTTTTCGGGCGCGTAAGCGGGATCGCCTGAAAATGCTCATTCGGGTCAACCGGCCTTACCACCGCCGGCGGCGGGGTTTGTGTGCCGGTAGAATAATTTGGCTGTAAAATGTTCTGATCCATCATGTGACGTTCACCTGTCCCCGAATTTTAACCCAAAAATCCCCCCTTTCAGTGCATAACCTTGTGCATTTTCAGCGTTCGCGTTCGTGTTATACTCATTTACGGGTCACTTACCAATGGACTTATTCAACCATGGCTTGCAGGAACAGATGAAGAGTCAGGCGCCGCTGGCGGCGCGGATGCGCCCGCGCACGCTGGATGAATTTATCGGTCAGGAACACATTATCGGGCCGGGCAAGTTACTGCGCCGAGCCATTGAAGCCGACCGTTTGTTTTCCTCGATCATTTTCTTTGGCCCGCCGGGTACCGGTAAAACCACGCTGGCGCAAATCATCGCCAACAGCACCCAGGCCCACTTTGAAAGCATCTCTGCCGTGCTGGCCGGGGTAGCCGACCTGCGCCGCGTGATTCAGGAAGCCACCGAACGCCGCCGCTTGCACCGCAAGCGCACCATTTTATTTGTGGATGAAGTTCACCGCTGGAACAAAGCCCAGCAGGATGCCCTGCTGCCCCACGTCGAAAGCGGGATGATCACCCTGATCGGCGCCACCACCGAAAACCCGTACTTCGATGTCATTCCGGCGCTGGTTTCACGTTCGCGGCTCTTTCAACTGCTGCCGCTCAGCGAGGAACACCTTAACCGCATCCTCGATCAAGCCCTCAGCGACCCCGAGCGGGGTTACGGCGGTAAGTCCATCCTGCTGGATGAAGATGCGCGCGCCCATCTGATTCGCGTTTCCGGCGGGGATGCGCGTAACCTGCTCAACGCCATTGAACTGGCCGTCGAGACGACCCCGCCCGATCAAAGCGGTCTCATCCACATCACCCTTGAAGTAGCCCAGGAATCGATTCAAAAGCGGGCTGTTCTGTACGACCGGGACGGCGATGCCCACTACGATACCATTTCAGCCTTCATCAAGTCCGTGCGCGGCTCCGACCCGGATGCCGCTTTGTACTGGCTGGCCAAAATGATGATTGCCGGAGAAGACCCGCGCTTCATCCTGCGCCGCCTGCTGATACTGGCCGGCGAGGACATCGGTCTGGCCGACCCGCACGCCTTGCAGGTGGCCGCCGCAGCCGCCTACGCCTATGAATATGTCGGCCTGCCGGAAGGCATATTTCCCATCGTCGAAGCCACGCTTTATCTGGCCACCGCGCCCAAGTCGAACACCGCTCTAACCTACTTCAAGGTCAAAGAATGGATCGAACAGCACGGGGTTGGAATGGTTCCGCAGCACCTGATGGACAGCAGCCGCGATGCCAAAGGGCTGGGACACGGGGCTGGCTATCAGTACCCACACGAGTTTCCCGGCCATCACGTCGCGCAGCAGTACTTGCCGGACGCTTTGCTGGGCACGACTTTTTACACCCCCTCGAATCAGGGTTACGAAGCCGAAGTTGCCCGGCGGTTGGAGCGTTGGCGCAGAGCCCAGGCGCAGGCACTGGGATTTGAACAACCACCTGAAACGGTAGAAGACCATGACGCTGATTCTGTTGATTCGCCACGGTGAAAATGACGTCATGCACCGCCGCCTTGCCGGACGGCTGCCGGGGGTGCACCTCAATGAGAACGGGCGAAAACAGGCTCAAGCCCTTGCCAGAGCGCTGGAATACGCTCCGATTGAGTCGGTCTATTCCAGCCCATTGGAACGCGCCCTTGAAACCGCTCAACCGCTCGCCGAAGCACGCGGCCTGACCGTTCAGATCCGCCCGGCGCTCAGCGAAGTGGATTACGGCGATTGGCAGGGCCGCACCTACAAACAACTGCGCCGCGCAAAGTTATGGAAGACAGTTCAGGACGACCCGGTCAGTGTGCGCTTCCCGAACGGCGAAACGCTTGTAGAAGTCCAGCAGCGGGTCATCGAGGAACTGGAACATCTGGCACGGCTGCATACCCGCCCGTCGCAGGAAGGGCAGCAGCAGCCGGAGGCGGTCATCGCCGCCGTAGCGCACGGCGACATCATTCGTCTGGCGCTGGTGCATTACCTGAACATGGCCGTCAATGACTTTCACCGCCTGACGATTTTTCCAGCATCTCTTTCTCTGATTCGCCTTCAGCCGGAACAACGCCCGCTGGTCATTCACATCAATCAGATTGCCGGTTTTAGCTGGCCGCCCCCGCCGCCGGCTGAAAAATCACGCAAGCGAGGAAAAGCCCAGCCATGAGCCAGTCCGCCCTCAGCGAAAGTGCCAGAAAAGTTCAGGCAGCCCTCCATCAACTGGGGCTGCCCTGTCAGGTGATCGAACTGCCGGCCTCCACCCGCACCGCGCCGGAAGCCGCTCAAGCAGTCGGCTGTCAGGTGGGTCAGATTGTCAAATCACTGATTTTTCGTACCCAGACCTCCCGCCGTCCTGTGCTGGTGCTGGTCAGCGGCAGCAACCGCGTAGATGAGCGCAAACTTGCTACCTTGATTGGCGAGCCGATTGTGAAAGCCGAAGCCGATTTTGTGCGCGAACAAAGCGGCTTTGCCATCGGCGGTGTACCCCCGCTTGGACACCCCCGCCCCCTGCCAACTTACATTGACGAGGATTTGCTCCAATATGAAGAAGTCTGGGCGGCCGCTGGCACACCCAACGCCGTCTTCAAACTTGACCCGCGCGAATTAGCGCGCATTACCGGTGGCAGCCTGATCAAAGTGAATTAATCCTCAGAACACAAACGCCCACAACAGCCAGACCACAATCACCATTAGCCCAAAGCCAAAACGCAGCACCGCTCCCCAGCCGCAGCCGACGGCCAGCCCGCGGGTAGAATCCCACGCCTTGCGCAAATCACGGATGCGCAAATACTCGACCAGAAAGATGCCGCCCATCGCCAGCAGCAATCCGCCTAAGGGAGGAAAAATTAACGAGCCGACCACCCCGCCGATCAGTGCCGCGCCGATCGAAAGCCATGATGCGCCGGTCGTCTTGGCCGAGGCGCCCATCGCCACGTTGTCAATGATTCCGCCGACAATCACCAGCACGGTAATGATCCCGAACAGGATACCGCCGCTCAGATCAAAGCCGCTGACCAGCCCGTAGACCAGCGCAGCCGCCCATTGAATCCACAGCCCGGGCAGAAGCGGGATGATCGTCCCGACCTGCCCGAGCAATAAAAAGGCCAGAATAATCCACGGAAAGGCCGCCTGCAATGCTTCCTGCATCGGGCTTTATCCTTGCGGGCGGATGACTTCGATTCCGCCCATCCATGGCCGCAGCACCTCCGGCACCACCACACTGCCGTCCGGCTGCTGGTAGTTTTCCAGCACGGCGATCAGCGTGCGCGGCAGACCCAGCCCCGAACCGTTAAGGGTGTGGACGAAGCGGGCTTTGCCGCCATCGGCCGGGCGGTACTTGATGTTAGCCCGCCGCGCCTGAAAGTCCATCACATTGGAAACCGATGAAACCTCCAGCCACTCGCCGCAGCCGGGCGCCCACACCTCAATATCGTAGGTGATGGCGGCGTTGAAGCCCAAATCGCCGGTGCATAGCTGCACCACCCGGTAGGTCAGCCCCAGTTCGGCGCAGGTCTGCTCGGCATCGGCGACCATTTTTTCCAGTTCGCGCATGGATTCCTCCGGGCGGCAGAAGATGTACATCTCCACCTTGTCGAACTGATGGCCGCGCTTGATGCCGCGCACATCCCGCCCGGCGCTCATCTTCTCACGCCGGAAGCAGGGCGTATAAGCCGTGTAGCGGCGCGGCAGGCTGGCTTCTTCCAGAATCTCGTCCATCAGCATACCGGTCAGCGGCACCTCGGCGGTCAGCACGTTCCAGAAGTCCTCGTCGGCATCGTGATAGAGGTTATCTGCGAATTTCGGTAACTGCCCTGAGGCAAACAGCGTCTGCGATTTGACCATGAAGGGCAGGTAACGTTCTTCGTAACCCTGACGGATGTGCAGGTCGAGCATCCACGCAATCAGCGCGCGCTGCAAGCGCGCCCCGGCCCCATTCAGGATGTAAAAGCGCGAACCGGTGATCTTCACGCCGCGCTCAAAGTCAATAATGCCGAGATTGACACCCAGATCCCAATGCGGCAGAGGCTCAAAATCGAATGGCGGAATTTCGCCGGACTGGCGCACGACCCGGTTGTCGTGC
>FWPV01013512.1_pt1 | contig 12237 bp, 9 predicted proteins | sample 2228371 | NCBI WGS metagenome assembly FWPV01 (sample SAMEA103939776, study PRJEB20133) | metagenome | reverse complement strand
AACAGAGCGGGGCCCCGAAAGACCCCGCTCCGCGGTGACCGTCCTGCTCCGGAGCTAGATCGCGGTCTCGCCGCTCTCGCCCGTCCGGATGCGGTAGACCTCGCCGACGTCGTAGACGAAGATCTTGCCATCGCCCACCTCGCCGGTACGCGCCGCCGCCATGATCGCCTCGACGATCGCCGGCGCCGATCCGTCCCCGACGACCACTTCGAGCTTGTACTTCGGCAGGAGCTCGACTTTGTACTCGCGGCCCCTGAACTGCTGGAGCACACCCTTCTGCTTCCCGTGTCCCTCGATGCGGGTGACCATGAGGCCGGGGCAGTCGAGGGCGTCGAGGGCTGCCTTCACCGCATCGAGCTTCTCCACGCGGATGACAGCTTCCACCTTCTTCACGCGACACACCTCCCTGTCGTATCTGCCCGCACTCTACTCCTCGACGAGGATGAAGTTCGGGTAGGCTGAAGAACCGTGCTCGTCGATGTCCAGGCCGGCGAGCTCCTCTTCGGGGCTCACGCGGATGCCCATGATCATGTCCATGAGCTTGAACATCACGAACCCAAGGCCGAACGCCCAGGCAATGACGGTGCCCACGCCGGCAAGCTGCGCCCAGAGCTGGTCCGCGCCGCCGCCGTAGAACAGGCCCGTGATATCGCCGTACGTGCCGTCGGCGAACAGCCCCACGGCGATGAGGCCCCAGATGCCGTTCACGCCATGGACGCTGAACGCGCCCACCGGGTCGTCCACGCCGAGGTTCTCCACCGTCAGGATGGAGACGACCACGAGGACGCCGGCCACCAGTCCGATGAGGACGGCCCCGCCGCCGCTCACAACGGCGCACGGGGCGGTGATGCCCACGAGGCCGGCGAGCGCGCCGTTGAGCGCCATGCCGATATCGAACTTCTTGGTCTTCATGTAGATCAGGAGCAAGGCCGAGGCGGCGCCGGCCGCGGCCGCCATGTTGGTGTTGAGCGCGATCACCGCCATGCGCAGGTCGTGACCGCTCAGCGTGGACCCGGGGTTGAAGCCGAACCAGCCGAACCACAGGATGAACACGCCGAGCGCGGCGAGCGGGATGCTGTGACCGGGGATGGCGCGCGGCTTCCCGTTCTTGTCGTACTTGCCGAAGCGCGGACCCAGCACGACCGCGCCTGCCAGACCGATGAGGCCGCCGAGCGCGTGCACGACGCCCGAGCCGGCGAAGTCGTGGTGACCGAGGCTGCTGAGCCAACCGCCACCCCACACCCAGTGTCCGTAGATCGGGTAGATCACGGCCGAGATGATGACGCTGTAGATCAGGTACGACTTGAACTTGAGCCGCTCGGCCACAGCTCCGGAGACGATCGTGGCCGCCGTGGCCGCGAACACAACCTGGAACATGAAGTCGCGATAGACGGTGACGTCGTACGCGTCTCCACCCAACAGGAACTGGCTTGTGCCGATGAGCCCGGCTTTGTCGGCGCCGTACATGAACGCCCAGCCGACGACGAAGTACGCGAGCGAACCCATCACGAAGTCCATCAGGTTCTTCATCATGAGGTTGGTCGCGTTCTTCGCGCGACAAAAGCCCGCTTCCACCATCGCGAAGCCGGCCTGCATGAAGTAGACCAGGAAGGCAGCGACGAGCATCCAGATGAAGTCGACTGGCGCGCCCGGGTCTGCTTCGAGCGTTGCCGCTCCGGTCGGGTCTGCCGCGAACGCGAACGCGGGGATCGCGAGCACGAGGATCGCGGCGAGACCGAGCGAGAGCGGTAGCATGCCCTTTCGCATTGACATGACCTCCTTCGGTCGATCGGATCTGAACTGTGTGGCCGCACTCATCCTGCGTGCACCTCCTTGTCTCGGACGTCCTGGCAGCCCAACGCGGCGTCGACACGCCGCACGACCAGCGAACCAGCTGCATGTTGCGGCCGGTGTAAACCGTCGTTTCGGTCCTGTTACGCTTGGATGCGGCCGGTGTTTCCGGCCGAGAACGACGGTGTGGCGCAGCGGACGGCGGGCGGGGGTGCTATACTGCCCGCTGCGGAACAGCGACCATGGGCGAGTGGCGCAACGGGAGCGCACCTGCTTTGCACGCAGGGGGTTGAGGGTTCGAATCCCTTCTCGTCCACCACGGAATCTTCATCGGGAGCGCGGCCTGATCATGGCCGCGCTCCTGCGTGCTCACGCGCGGCATGGGGTATCCTAAGTACTACGCCGCAGTGGAGGTTTCGTGCACGAACCCACTCGCATAGCGCGCGCGACCAGGCTGCTGGCGCTGGCGGCCGTGTACGCTGTCACCGCATCGGCCTCGTCCGTGTTCGTGACCGGAACCCCCCGATCGGCCTGGCTTCCGGCGGGTATCGCGCTAGCGGCGCTTATCATCTACGGGCGGCGTCTTTGGCCCGGCATCTGGCTCGGGACCGCCGCCTACCTTGCGCTTCCCCCACCGCTCGGCGCAGGCTGGCCGGCCTGGGTGGCAGTCGTCGCAGGGGTCGTCACGGCAGGCGAGGCCCTCTTCGGGTCCACGCTCATCGGGTTGACGGGATTCGACAACGGCCTGCGGCGCCCCCGCGACGTCGTGGTGTTCCTCGGCATGGGCGCTGTGCTCGCGCCTGCCGTCGCCGCCATCGGAGGGGCGGCGCTGCTCCGGCTCGGGGGGCTCGCCTCGGCGACATCGGCATGGACAGACTGGTGGGTCTTCGCATCCGGGGACGCCCTGGGTATCACCGTCATCGCGCCCGTCCTCCTGAGCTTCCTCGGCTCGCGAACGCCGTCTTGGGAGCGGTGTGGTCCGACGTGGGAGGCGGCCATCGTCGGTGGCATCATCGTCTGGGTCGCGTTCGTCGTATTCGGCCCCGGCGCATTCCCGATCACCGCCAGCTGGCCGTTCGTGCTGTTCCCGCTCGTGATGTGGGCGGCGCTGCGGTTCCGGACACGGGGAGCGGCGCTCGCCCTCCTGTTGATCGGATGCATCGCGACGTGGGGGACGCTGTCCGGAACGGGGCCCTTCTCGACCGGTGACCTGACGGTCGACATGAGCCGCATGCAGCTCTTCGTGGGCGTCCTGTCCGGCACCGGGTTGATGCTGGCCGCCGTCGTTGCCGAGCGTGAGGCCGGCGCGAGCCGGCTGGCGGCGAGCGAGAGTCGCTTGCGCGCGATCGTCGAGCAGTCGCGTGACGGTATATCGATCGGCAGCCCGGACGGCACCGTTCTGGTCTACAACGCTGCCATGGAGCGGATCAGCGGCTTCACGCAACAGGAGGTCGACGAGAGGGGCTGGTTCGACTGCGTCTACCCGGATGACGGACTGCGGGAAGAGGCCCTCCGCCTGGCGGCGCAGGCCGTCGAGGGAGAGGCGCCCTACCTGGAGCTGCCCATCAAGCGCAAGGACGGCGTGGTCAGGTGGGTGTCGTTCTCCACGACGCCCATCGTCCTCGAGGGCCGTACGTACAACCTCTCGATCATCGGCGATGTGACCGAGCGGCGAGCGGCCGAGACGCGCCTGCGCGATCTCGACAGCATCATCCGGCGGAGCCAGGCGGTGGCGTTCCGCTGGTCCCGGGAGGAAGGATGGCCGATCGAGTTCGTCTCGGACAATGTCGCTCACTGGGGATACGACGCCGGGGACCTGACCGGAGTGTCCTATATGCGCCTCCTCCACCCCGACGATGTGTCGCGGATAGCAGCGGAGGTCGAGGCGAACCTGCTCGAAGGGCATGCGGAGTTCACCGAGGAGTACCGCATCGTCACCAAGGACGGCCGGACCCGCTGGGTGGAGGACAGCACGTGGGTTCTCCCGGGCGAGGAGCACGTACTCGGCGTAGTCGTCGACGTGACGGAGCGTCGGGAGCTGGAGCTCGAGCGGACGATGTTGCACGACGTGGTCGAGCGCAGCCTCAACGAGGTCTACGTCTTCGACGTGGATACCCTGCGGTTCGGTTACGTCAACGAGGCCGCTGCCGAGAATCTCGGCTACCCGCGCGAGCGGCTCCTCGAGCTGACCCCGGTCGACCTCAAGCCCGAGTTCGACAGGGAGAGCTTCGCGTCGCTCATCGAGCCTCTCAAGGCGGGCACGACCGACAATGTCGTGTTCGAGACGATCCACCAACGGGCGGATGGTTCGACCTATCCCGTGGAGGTCAGGCTCCAGATCGCCGACACGGCGCACGGGCGCGTGTTCGTCGCCATCATCAACGACATCACCGCGCGGAAGGCCGCCGAGGCGGCCGCCGAGGACTATCGGGAACACCTCGAAGCGCTGGTCGCGGAGCGGACGGCCTCTCTTGAGGACGCCAACGAGGAACTGCAGGCGGTGAACGAGGAGCTCGCGGCGGCCAACGAAGAGCTCGCGGTGAACAACGAGGAGCTGGCGCACTCCAGCGCAGAGATCATGCGGATGAATGCCGAGCTCCAGGAGGCCACCCGCGCCAAGAGCGACTTTCTCGCCGCGATGAGCCACGAGCTGCGGACGCCGCTCAACTCGATCCTCGGCTTCAGCGAGATCCTGCTCGAGGGAATGGCTGGCCCGCTGAACGAGGAGCAGTCCAAGCAGCTCTCCATGATCAACTCGTCAGGCAAGCACCTGCTCGAGCTCATCAACGACGTCCTCGATCTGTCCCGGATCGAGGCGGGTCGAATGCCCCTTACGGTGGGGGAGTTCGAACTGCGGGAGGAGATCGAGCCGCTCGTGCGTGGACTCTCGGCCCAGGCCGCCGAGAAAGACCTTACCCTCGTGGCCGAGTATCCTCCTGAGCCGGTGCTCATGCGGACCGATGCGCGCAAGGTGCGCCAGATCCTGTTGAACCTGCTATCGAACGCCGTGAAGTTCACCGACCGGGGCCAGGTCCGAATGACGGTATCGACCACGAAGGAGGGCGCCTCCATCGTGGTCAGCGACACGGGGCCGGGCATCGCTGAGGCGGACCAGCCGGCGCTCTTCGAGCCGTTCACGCAGGCCAGCACCACGGTGGCCGGGAAGCCCGAGGGCACGGGGCTCGGCCTTGCCATCTCGGCCCGCCTTGCCGAGACCCTCGGGGGAACCCTCGTCGTCGCGAGCCGGCCGGGCGAGGGTGCGGTCTTCACGCTCGAGATTCCACAGCGCCTTACCTTGGAGTAGGCTGTTCCGTGTGTCGACGCGCGGACCGAGGGAGGGCGCATGGGCGACATCGTCACCGTGGACGGGCTGGCAAAGCGCTTCGGCGACCTCGTAGCGGTCGACCACGTGAGCTTCAGCATCGCCGAGGGGGAGATCTTCGGTCTTCTCGGCCCCAATGGCGCCGGTAAGACGACCACCATCTCGATGATCTCGTGCCTCATCGATCCTACCGAGGGTGACGCGAGCGTCGCCGGCAGCTCGATCCGCAGCGAGCCGCTCGCGGTGAAACGCGCCCTTGGCGTCGTCCCGCAGGAGATCGCGCTGTACCCCACGCTGTCAGCCGCGGAGAACCTGGCGTTCTGGGGCCGCATGTACGGGCTGTCCGGCGCGGAGCTCAAGCACGCCGTGGACGACGCGCTCGAGCTGGCGGGTCTCGCTGACCGCGCGAAGGAACGGGTGGAGAAGTACTCCGGCGGCATGAAGCGCCGCATCAACATCGCCGCGGGCGTCCTGCACAAGCCGCAGGTGCTGCTCATGGACGAGCCGACGGTGGGGATCGACCCACAGAGCCGCAACCACATCCTTGAGACCGTGAAGGAGCTCAACGAGGCCGGCGTGACGGTGCTCTACACGAGCCACTACATGGAGGAAGTCGAGTTCCTCTGCGACCGCATCGCCATCATGGACCACGGCAGGATCATCGCGATGGGCACGCTCAACGAGCTGCGCGACGTGGTCGGGGGGATGGACGTGATCACCGTCTCCGTGGAGAACGTGAGCGATGACGTCCTCGAACAGGTTCGGGCATCCGAAGGCATCACGAAGGCGGACCGCTCGGACGGAGGCCTGACGGTGCTCACCGCCAGCAGCGGTTCTGTTCTCGGCAAGCTCGTCGCGACGCTCGAGTCGGAGGGAGCCCACGTCACCTCGGTGACCGTGGCCGAGCCGGACCTCGAGAGCGTGTTCCTGCACCTGACGGGGAAGAGCCTGCGAGACTGACGTGGCAAAGCTGCTGCACATCGCCGCCAAGGACTTCAAGATCGTCGCGCGCGACAAGGCCGCGTTCCTCATCCTGCTCGGCATGCCGCTGGCGCTCATCTTCATCCTCGGCTCCGCTCTGGGCGGAGTGGGCGAGAGCGAGAGCGTCGACATCGCTGTGGCGATCGTCGACGTCGATGAAGGCTCCTCGGGTGCCGACTTCGCCGAGCGGATCACCGAGGTCGAAGACTTGCAGGCGCTCTTCAACATGGAGGTGCGCAGTGACGCCGAGGCGGTTCGGGCCGAGGTGGAGCGCGGCGACCTCACCGCGGCGCTCGTCTTACCATCGGACTTCTCCGAACGGCTCGACGCGGGCGAGCCGGTGACGCTCGAGGTGCTGCAGGACCCGGGCTCTGAGATCGCCGCGGGCATCTGGAGCGGCGTCGCGCGCGCCGCGGCCGCGAACCTCTCGGCGGGTCAGGTCATCCGGGTGACGGTCGCCGATGCGCTCGCCGGGGCGGGCGTGCCTGCCGGAGCGCAGGACGAGCAGCCCGGGGGGCATGACCACGAGATCGAGCTGGATGCGGTCGTCGTCGAGGAGGCCGAGGTCGACACCGACACGCGTGTCGGGATGATCGACTTCTACGCGGCGGGGCAAACGGCGATGTTCCTGCTGTTCGGCAGCATGTTCGGCGCATTCACCTTCGTGAAGGAGCGTCGGGAGCAGACGCTGGCCCGGGCGCTGACGACACCCACCTCCAAGTTCCAGATCGTGGGCGGCAAGAGCCTCGGTATCCTCGGTGTGGCCGCCGGTCAGTTCCTCGTGCTCTACATCGGGACGATGCTCATCTTCCGGGTCGACTGGGGCAACGCCCCGGCCGCGACCGTCGTCGTCGGCATCGCCGAGGCGTGGGCGGCCACGGGCCTCGGAATGGCCCTCGCGGCGCTCGGCAAGACCGAGCGCTCCATCGGGGGCATCGGGCCCGCCGTCATCATGCTCTTCGGTGCCGTCGGTGGGTCGATGATCCCCGCCGAATTCATGCCGGCGTGGATGGCGCCCATCCAGTCGGTCAGCCCGAGCTACTGGGCGCTCGAGTCGTTCCTCGGCCTGATGCGCGGCGAGGCGGCGTCGACGGTCATCGGTCCGGTCGCCATCCTGCTCGGCATCGGAGCCGCGCTCTATGCGTTCGGCGTCTGGCGGCTGAGGTACGAATGATGCGGCGCATCCTCGCCATAGGCTGGCTCAACGTCCAGCAGATCGTGCGCAACCCGGCCGAGCTCGTCGGCGTGCTCATCCTCCCCATCGCGCTCACCCTGGTCTTCGGCTCGGCGTTCGGAGCATCGGAGGCGGCGCCGCTCACGGTGCTCGCCGTCGACGAGGACGCGACGTCGTACTCAGAGCAGGTGGTCGACCTGCTTGCCGAGGAGCCATCGTTCGAGATCGTGGAGGTCGAGCGCGACGAGGCCGAGCGTCGGATCCGGGAAGGCGAGGCATCGGTCGCGGTGGTTCTCGGCGACGGCTTCGGCGACGACGTGGAGCGCGGCGACGCGGTCATCGAGCTGCTGCGCGATCCGGCCTCCGACAACGCGTTCGCCATCGCGGCGGTCGCCCAGGGGATCGCCACGCGGATGTCGGGCAACGTCGCGGCGGCGTATGCGCTCGAGCAGATCCCGCTCCCCGGCTCCCCGGCGCCGTTCAGCGACCGTTATGCGTCCGCTGACGCTCTGTGGGAGCCCGAGCCGCCGGTGGACGTGAGCGGCGAGACGGTGATCGCCTCGGAGGTGCGGGGCGACACCGAGATGGCGCCGAACAACACGCAGTACTCCACCGGGTTCACCGTGATGTTCATCATGTTCGTGACGTTCGGTGGTGCCGCCGGGATCCTGGAGGAGCGTGAGCAAGGGACGCTGCGCCGTCTGCTCGTGACGCCGACGACACAGACGACGATCGTCTCGGGCAAGATCTTCGGCATCGTCATGACCGCGCTCATCCAGGCCGGCATCCTCGTCGGCGTCGGCGTGCTGCTCTTCCGCGTCCCGTGGGGTCGGGACCCCATCGCCGTCTCGCTCCTCCTGCTCGCCTACATCCTCTCGGTGACCGGGCTCGCGGTGCTGATGTCGTCCCTCGTGCGTTCGCGCGACCAGTTCTCGGGGCTGGGGCCGCTCATGTCTGTCGGGCTGGCCATGCTCGGCGGCAGCTTCTGGCCGATCGAGATCGTCTCGCCCCTGATGCAGACCATCGCCAAGCTCACGCCCACGGGCTGGGCGATGATCGGCCTCACCGACGTGGTCGCCCGCAACCAGGGGCTGGAGGCGGCGCTCGTGCCCATAGCGGTGCTGCTCGGGTTCGCCGTCGTGTCCCTCGGCCTGGGCGCGAAGCTCCTGAAGTTCGAGTAGCGGGCGGCGCTCCGTGGGGTATCCACCACCGTAGTGCCCGCTGCCCGAGGAGGGGCGATGGTTTCTGCGCGGATCATCGACGCCATACGCACGTTCGCCGATTGGACCGTCATCGCGCTCGTAGGGCTGCTCGTCTTCCTCGTCCTGCTCGGGCTGGTGAACGCCGTCTACGTGATCTTCCTCACGCTGCGCGACCGCAAGGCGCGCCTCGATGGCGGCGAGCACGCCAACGCACCCCTTCCCAACGGCGTCATATCCCTCTACAGCTACCTCCATCTGCTCGCCGATGTCCTGCTCGTCGTCGTGGCCGTGGAGCTCATCGAGACGCTCATCGCCTTCCTCAGCCGCGAGTCTCCCAAGGTCTATCTCACCGGCGTGCTCGGGGCGGCGCTCGTGGCGCTGGCCCGCCGCATCATCGTGTTCTTCAACCCCGAGGCCGAGAATCCGCATACCGCCGAGATGTACGCGTACGCCGCGCTCGTCGCGGCGCTCGCCGGCGCCTACGCAGCCATCCAGGCGTTCGGCTAGCTCCATGCGGGTCGCGAGAGGCCGGCAAGCGCAGCACTGTGCCGCGTGCCGAAGCGGTTGCCCTCGGCGGTCGCTTGCGTCAGCATGAATCGCAGCCCGCGCGGTGGATCGGCCGGGGCGCGATGCAAGAGCTTCAAAGCGCCGCCATCCACGAGCGCCTCGGCCTGTCCTGACCCCCGTCGGCCATCCGGGAGCCCGCATGTGTGACCTGTCGTGCCCGTGTCCGTCGTCCGGGCGAGCACTCGCGTGAGCGGGACGCGCATAGATGCTTCCACGGGGGCGGCGGTCGCCTTCACCCTCGTGTTCTGGGCATCCGCCTTCGCCGGCATCAAAGAGGGGCTCGTCGGCTATGAGCCGGGCCAACTCGCGCTCGTCCGCTTCGGGACGGCGTCGATCGTGCTCGCGATCTACGCGGTCATCACGCGGATGCGCCTTCCCCGGCTCGCGGACCTCTCCCGACTCGGGGTCGCGGGCTTTCTCGGCATCACCATCTACCACGTGGCGCTCAACTTCGGCGAGCTCACCGTGTCGGCGGGCGCTGCCAGCCTGCTCATCGCGGCTGCGCCGGTGTTCACGGCGCTGCTCGCTGCCGCGTTCCTCGGAGAGCGACTCACCGCCTGGGGCTGGCTGGGCATCGGCATCGCGTTCAGCGGCGCGGCCGCCATCGCGATCGGGGAGTCCGGCGGCGGCCTGGCGTTCGAGCCCGGCGCGCTCCTCATCCTGCTCGCGGCGGTGTCCACCTCGGCGTACTTCGTCGTCTCCAAGCCGCTGTTGACGCGCTATCGACCGCTTGAGTTCACCGCGTACGCCATCTGGGCGGGCACGGTGCCGATGCTCGTGTTCGCGCCGGGCCTCGTCGAACAGGCGGCCACCGCGCCGCTCTCGGCCACCGCTGCCGGCATCTACATCGGCGTGTTCCCGGGTGCGCTCGCGTACGTCTCGTGGTCGCGCGTGCTCTCCCGGCTGCCCGCCTCGGCGGTCTCGACGTTCCTGTACATAGCCCCCGTGCTCGCCATCATCATCGCGTGGGTGTGGATCGGCGAGGTGCCGGCCGTCACGTCGCTGGCAGGTGGCACCGTCGCGATCGCGGGTGTGGCGATCGTCCAGACCAAGGGCGTCCGACGGGCTCCGGCGCCGTCTCAGTAGGCGATCCGGAAGCCGTGACCGCCCTGGGGTTCCTCGGCGGACACGTCGATCCGCTCGACGACCGCGCGCTCCGGGCCATGGCGCATCCACGCGACGGCCTGCTCGACGGCGTCCGGCTCGCCTTCGAACACCGCCTCGACGCCACCGTCGGTGGTGTTGCGCACCCATCCGGCAAGGCCGAGGCGCACCGCCATGTCGCGGGTCGACGCCCTGAAGAAGACGCCCTGGACCACACCTGACACGCTCACCCTCCGCCGCGTGATCTGCTCGCTCACACAGACCCCCTCGGTCCGTTGCATTGCGCGCGTTGTGCGCCACCGTCATCATCAGGGTAGCGCCGGACGGCGGACGATGCATCTCAGACGGAGGAGGGGTCCTGGCCGAGACGTTCGACACGCACGCAGGTCCCGCATGGGGGCTCGACAGCGCGATCTTCCGCGTGCTGGCCGAGGCGCTGCCCGTCCCGGTCGTCGTCTACGACGCGGTCGGCTCGATCCAGGTGGCCAACGAGCAGGCCGACAGCCTGCTGGTACGCGCGGTGGAGGGCGGTCCGGCGCGGGTCGTGGCATTCGATGGCAGCGACCTCTGGGACGTGCTGCCGGCGGTGCTGGAGAACCACGGTCCGTCGATGCAGTACACGGGCCGGTTCAGGCTCGCGTCGGGCAAGTCGGGCGACGTCACGTTCGCGGTGATCCCGTCGTGGGACCGCCGCGGCTCCCTCACGAGCGCGATCGTCATGGCGCTCAGCATGCCCGAGGAGAGCAGCGACACCCTGGGCAGCACGCGGTCGTCCGCTCGCGACCCGCGCGAGGCGATCGACGCCGAGGTCCGCATGCTCGCTGAGACTCTGCACGCCGACATCGCGTACGTGGCCGAGATAGCGTCCGAGCGGCCGGCCCGCGCGCGGACCTGGTCGTACTTCAAGGACGGCGTGTTCGAGGCTCCCCTGGAGTGGCGGACCGCCGGGACGCCCGGCGGGACGGTGATCCCGCGCTCGATCGTCTGCTATCCCTCGGGGGTGCGCGAGCGCTTCTCGGACGACACCTGGCTGGCCGAGCAGGACGTCGAGGCCTTCGCGGCGGTCTCGGTCGGCGACCCCGACGGCCGGAAGCTCGCCGTCCTCGCGGTGTTGTGGCGCAAGCCGCTCTCCGACCCGACGGTCGTCCGCGCGGTCCTCACGGTCGCCGCGACACGCATGTCGCCGTGGCTGTGGCATCTGCGGAGCCAGCGGCAGCTGCTTGAGAGCGAGGAGCGCTACAGCTCCATCTTCCAGCACGCGCACCTGCCGATGATCGTCGTCGACCCCGCCTCCTCGCAGATCGTCGAGGCGAACACCGCAGCCTGCCATTTCTACGGGTACCCGTACCACGAGTTGACGACGATGAGCGTCTTCCAGATCGACACGATGCAACCCGAGCCGCTGCACGCGGAGATCCAGCGCGCGCTGGACGGCAGCCGCGACTACTTCCAGTTCAAGCACCGGACGGCGCGCGGTGCGGTGAAGGATGTGGAGGTCTACGCCGGACCCATCACCGTGGGGGGCCGACGAATGCTCTACGAGATCATCCACGACGTCTCCGAACGCAGGCGGGCGGAGGACGAGCTCGAGCACTACCGGCAGAACCTCGAGAAGCTCGTGGAACAGCGCACCGCGGATCTCATGCGGATGAACGCCGAGCTGCAGCAGGTGACGCGGGCGCGCGACTTCTTCTTCGCCAACATGAGCCATGAGCTGCGGACGCCGCTCTACACGATCATCGGCCTGACCGATCTGCTCCTCGGCGGGTACGTCGAAGAGCCCGAGGAGCGGGACAAGCAGCTGCGAGGCGAGGAGCACGGTCGCTGGTCTTGGCTGGCGCGCATTCTGGCTCTGCTCCGCCGCGAAGGCTACGTAGCGGACCTGACCATGACCGTTCCTGTGGAGAGCTTCGAAGCCTACCGCATGGAGCTGCACAACATCGCCCGCAAGCTGGGCGTTCAGGCGTTTCGCACACTGGACGAGCCCGTTGCAGCAGCCCTCGGCTATGGCGTGGACCTCACGGACGACAGGATCCTGCTGGTCGTGGACTTCGGCGGGGGCACCCTGCATGTAGCCCTGGTAAGGACCCTGCTCG
>FWPV01013509.1_pt1 | contig 12238 bp, 9 predicted proteins | sample 2228371 | NCBI WGS metagenome assembly FWPV01 (sample SAMEA103939776, study PRJEB20133) | metagenome | reverse complement strand
TCGTGAGTGGAGCACAAACCTGCGCTATCCTTTATGCAGCGACTCACCGTCAGCATCGAGAGCGGCTTCTTTGACAACTTCTGAGAGGGTTGGATGGGCGTGAATCGCACGTCCGATTACGTCAATAGTTGCTTCTGCCTCCATTCCAATTACTACCTCGTGGATTAGATCAGTTGCATGCGGACCAATTATATGGCAACCGAGTATCTCGCCGTATTTTGGATCGGTTATAAACTTAACGAATCCTTCTGTCTCCCCTAGTCCCAGAGCTTTTCCATTCGCTCGGAAGTAAAACTTGCCGACACGGTAATCAATTTCTGCGCGTTTCGCCTGGTCCTCAGTCATACCCACACCGGCTACTTCTGGAGTCGTGTAGACCGCAGAAGGCAACGTATTGTATTTCATTTTGCTTGGCTTGCCCATTATGTTTTCAGCGGCGACAACGCCTTCCTCGGATGCTTTATGTGCCAGAAGCATTCCACCAACTGCGTCACCGATCGCGTAAATTCTAGGAATGTTGGTCTGCATGCGCTCATCCACTTTGATTCCTTTCTGATCATAAACAACGCCAACTTGTTCCAATCCCAAATTATCCGTTACCGGCTTACGTCCAACGGCGACAAGCACTTTATCTGCCGCAATCTGCTGCTGAGATCCCTGAGAAACAATAGAAGCAACAACTTGGTTGTTCCTCTGCTCAATCTGCGATACCCGAAAATCTGTGAGGATTCGAATACCTGTCTTTTCGAGAGACTTTTTTAGCTCCTCTGCAACCTCTGAATCACCCATTGGTAAAATCTGAGGCATTAGCTCAACAATAGTGACTTCCGAGCCAAATTTTCGAAACATATAACCCCATTCAAGTCCAATTGCGCCGCCGCCGATGATTAAGATACTCCTTGGTGGTTCGGTTGCCGCAAGCGCACCGTCGCTATCCCAAACATTTTCACCTTGAAGGCCAGGAATTGGGAGCGAAACGGGTTCGGAGCCTGTTGCAATAATGATGCTTTGTCCGGCAATTTTTTCTTTTCTTCCATCCTCAAATACAACTTCTACTGTTGTTCGAGAAGCAATGCGCGCAGTTCCCTTAACTACGCGGATAGCATATTTTTTCATCAGGAAGTGGAGACCAGCAACTAATTGCTTGACAATTTTATCCCTTCGTTCAAGAACTTTTGCATAGTCTAGGGTGACGCTGCCCACAGTAAATCCAAACTCCGAACCACCGCGACGGGCTAGGTCGTAGGCATTGGCACTCGAAAGCATCGCCTTCGTTGGAATACAGCCTCGGTTTAGACACACACCACCTAGCTCGTTCTTTTCTATTAAAACAACTTTGCCGCCAAGTTGGGCTGCTCGAATTGCTGCCACGTATCCTCCAGCTCCGCCTCCAATAATTATTACATCAGCCGAAACCGGAAACGGCTGGTTCATCATTTCCTCGACCTGCTGAATCAATTGTTCACTGTTTTTCATTTCCGTGTCGAGTTGAGGCGAAAAAGATGCAAAAACTTCAGAAACCGGTTCTCGGACAAGGCAAATAGGGAAAACGCCGTTCACGCTTACAGTGTATTCTTCCAAATCCTCCATGCCGTCCACCTCCGGTGAATGTCCAAAAGTAATTATGACCCGCTATGGTGCGGGTCAACCATCCCGAGCGGAATGTTCGTTGAAAGCCTTCTTACTTTAACAAAACGATGCTTCATGTGTCAATTATAGTTTACCTCAGCAATTTGAGGGCATTGCAAAAATGGTTCCTCAGTAATCTTTTGGAGTTTAAGTTTTCAGGGTAAATCGAATATCGCATGATTTTTAAGGCTAAGGTAAGATCAACCGTGCCTATGTTTGACTTTTAATCTTACAACCTAAATTTCGTCCAGGAGTAATTTTGCCTAGTATAGTACGATACTTTGCACCAGTCGCAGATGGCACATTCGACGGCTGAAAGTGAATAGTCTCGCTGGCTAAAAAGGCAATCGCAAGGGCTTCCTTTGCCTCGCTATTAATCCCAAAGTCTTCATGGGGCATAACTTTTATGCCTCGCAACTCTTCCATAAGCATTTTCATGAGAGTCGGATTCCTTACGCCCTTTCCGCCAACAATTACTTCATCGGGTAATTTTGGGAGCCATTTGTGGTAGCTGCGTACTGTGGCACGGATAACGAAAGCTGTAACGGTAGCAACAAGGTCTTCAATTGGCAAACCCCCAAAGTCTTTTAGAATTCCCTTCGCAAACTCTCTTCCAAATTCGCTTGGTCCTGCAACTTTTGGCGGACGTTTTTGGAGAAATGGATGTTCTAGGATTCTGCCAAGCACGATCTTATCAACCTTGCCAGCTGCCGCAAGTTTGCCGCCTGCATCATAAGTAAGCTTACCATCGGTTGCAATACAAACAATTTCATCTATAAGAGCGCTTCCCGGTCCTGTTACAAACCCAATTACGCTTTCCAAATTTGCCCCAGCAGGTAGATATGTTACACTACCAACATCTCCTATTTGCTGAACAGCTCTCCATTTATTCGGTGCTCGAAATAAAATATAATCGGCATAAGCCATAAGCGGTCCACCTTTGCCTCCTGCAGCCATATCGGTTGCTTGAAAATCAGCAACAACAGTAACGCCTGTTCGACTTGCAATAACAGCAGGTTCTCCAATATGCATTGTAGAGACTGCCCACATACCTCCGATTTCTATTTGTTGAGTTTGGTGGATTATGGGTTGGCCATATGAGCCAATCAAATCAATTTGATCCACTGTTAAGCCATTTTGTTTCGCTAGGTCAATTACAAATGCAGTAAAAAGCTCCCCCAGGGCAAAATTCAGCGCTGAAATTGATTCTACGTGACTCATAAATGGATTGGACGCCTGTACTATGGCTTCTTTCATCTTTGATTGATACGGATAATATCTATAATCCAAAAGTCTAAGCTGAGAGTTTATGCCCGTGCCCTCAATCTCAACAAGGGCAGCATTAACGCCATCGCCTGATGAAACCGGCATTAAACCAATAACTTTAAGTGCGTTCATCTCATTCATTATTCAAATCACCCCCAGCTTATCAACTTTTGGACGCTGGTTCCTTGTCCTATTACACCAATTTTGATATAATTTTAACGGAAGACAACGTTATCATTCAGCCCTAAATATTATGGAGAGGTGATGCTATGCCGACGTACGGTTATGAATGTACGAAATGTGGTTACCGTTTTGAAGTCTTACAAAAAATAACCGACGAGCCCATCACCGAATGCGAAAAATGTAACGGCGAAGTTCGTAAGCTCTTATTCCCAGTTGGCATTGTATTCAAAGGTACTGGATTTCACGTTACTGATTATCGGAAACCCGAAAAGAAAGATGGTGACGGACGAAAGCCCGAGTTTTCTCTTCCGTCAGATGAGTCATCAGAGAAGGCTGAAACAAAAACCTAGCCTTCCTTAATGTATTCTCCCATTCCAAGAGTCTTCTTTATAAAGGAAGCGGGGACCATAATTCGACCATCCTGAACCAGCGCTTCCTTCTCCATCGTTATTTTCTGGAAGTTCACTATTGCTTCGGGACTTCCAAGTTGCAGCGTAACATCATATTCTGGTGAGAGCGCCCGAACAGTCTTGGATTCGCCGTCCCATACAATTGTTCCTTTAACGGCTTCAAAAATGGGCCTTATCGGAACCATCGAAGGTTCTTCTTGGGCTTGAGGTACTAGAAGCTTATCACCGATTTTGATAAGGCTGGGATCTTTTATATCATTTAACGAAATAAGTTTGTTAACTGGTACACCAAACTCCTTGGCAATTCGAATTAAACTGTCGCCTTCTTTTACTATGTACTCCGAAACAACCTCTTGTTTTGTTTGTGTATAGCTTTGTTTAACCTTATTGCCTGATACTTGAACTGCAGCATTGGGTATATTCCCCATTGATTCAATCGCACCAGCAACTGATGATTTAACAATTTGCACCTTTGTGGTAACAGATGATTTGGATTCGGAGGATGAGCGCTTTTCTCCACTTAGCCTTTCGGGTATAACCTCAGCCACAATCGGCGTAGTTCTCTTATATTCCTCAATGACTGAGCTCACCTTAACAATAGGCTCTTTTGTAATTGCCGACTTCGCAGGAGGATTCGAAGGAAGCGCACGAGAAGTAGGAGCTACCACTGGAGCACCTTTTGTTTGGTTCTTAACAATCACACGGATCGGCTTTGCATCGCGCCGATTATCAAAGTTATCAATTGCCTTGACTTCGATTGTATGTGAACCGTTTGGTACTTCGGTAGTATCCCATTCATAGATATACGGAGGGAAGTTTTTCATCGTTTTTACTACTTTGTCAATCAATATTGTTACATACGGCGGTTGGCCGCTATTATCGCGAGCTTGCACCTCTATCTTCACTTTTCCAGATATCTTTTGGCCCTCGGCAGGACTGTAGATTACCACTTCAGGCGGTTGAGTATCTAATTCTTTAGCTTTATTAGAAACCGTTACTACGCACGTAGCCATTGCCAAATATTGCTCACCTGCAAATATCTGGATATCCAGCCGATGGCTTCCGTCTTTGGTGCGTACCGTATCCCAAAGAAAACCAGCACTTCCTTTTGCTATCGGAGGATTGAAATTCCGCTCTGAGATAAACTTGCCATCTAAATAGACTTGTATTTTCGAAACAGGTTGCTTTTCGTTTGAACGGAATTCTGCCAAGATTTGAACTTTACTCCCACTTATAACAGCGCCGTTTTTCGGAGAAGTAATGACAATCGTAGGAAGGTCTGTTTCAACAGCATATTGTGCGTATGAAGGAAAAATAGCAATCAAAAGAAAAAAGACTACGCCTAAGGTAACCACATAGCGCAATCTACTCATTCCACTACCACCTTCCTGGTGTGTTAAAAGGCAATAAGAACCTTTGCCTTGATACGAAATCTATCATATTAAGAGCTCAAAGTCAAGCTGAATTATCTAGACTACAAACTCTTCTCCATAATCCAAAACGTCCTGGAAACAACTGCCCCGCCAATTTTCCAGTAAAAGTAAAGCGGACCAACTGCGCAAATATGGCATACAGGGTATCCTTTTTCTCGCATAGCATCCATACATTTAAGAAAAAGAATACCCCCTATCCCGCATCCCCTAAGAGACTGCGATGTTCCCATCGGACCAAACCATCCTGGCCTTACTGCATCGTAGGCGGCAAAACCTAAATATTTTCCATCACGTTCAGCAATAAATATGGTTGGAGGCTTAAAATCGCATGCGCGACCAACTTGGTACTGCCAGCTCTGCGACCACCCATCGTCTACCATCCAAGCAATGAAACTTTCTTTCTCTGCAGGATTCAACCGCCGCACAGCAATTCCTTGATCGGCGATTCTTTTTTCAAGCGCTCGGTCTGAAAAAGTACGACCTTCAAGGGTTAAGTCCATGTTGTAGCTAATTTTGATGCGCGTAAAGCCTCGCCTCAAAAGGAAAGCAATTGCCGGCGTGTATGCGTTTGCGTCTATTCCTGGGGTGAAATAGTTAGGTCTTGCCCAGCCTGCCTCAACTTTCTGAATCCCTAGCTTCTTAAATTCTTTTTCTGCTTGAGTTAAAAGGGCTGTCGCTATGCCTTTTCCCCTGTATTCAACTTCTGTTGCCCACGCCTTTAGAAAGCCTCTTCGATCACCATTCAACTCACGAACCACCGCGTCCATGAATGCTACAGGCTTATTAGATTCAACAGCCATTAAAGAAAACTGCGGGCTATAATCAGGATCGTTTAAGATTTTTTGTTCGAATAAATCTTCAGGAAGCCTATCACAATCGGCAACATTTCGCTGATAAATCTCCCACGCTTCACTTATGTTGCGCTTTGTTATAGGTAGGATCTCCATCTTTTTTTGAATACCTCAGCTAACTAATTTATGGGTAACAATAGTTCACCCAGTAAGAATCCTCGTATACCCTTGCCTCGACGTCCACGCCATAAAATTCGCCAATTGGCTGAAGTATCTCAGGGTTCTCGCTCCATACTTTATGTAGTGCATTGCGAACAACCTGTACACCTTCAGGCGTCATTCTTCCAAGCGGTTGGCGGGCAGGACCAGCAGGCATTCCCAAGCCTCCCATTAGAATCTTAATGCCCAAGGGGTTGCGAAACCGGTCTTGCACAACAACAACCTCTCCACTAGGCAACCTGCGCTTACTCTCAGCTTTGACCGTAACTATGCTGAAGAGCGGATTCAAAGCATCTCTGATAGCTGTTGCATTTTCCAAATTGCCGCAAAGTAAATCTGTTACCATTTGAGTAACGGCTTTGGGTGCAACGTTTGAAACAACCGAAATTACGCCTTGTGCTCTAATTGATGGCGAGGTCATCATCGTAAATGTCAGGTCATCATCCCCCGAAAGGATAAAGAAGTCCGGCCCCAGAAGTTCTCTCGTGCGAGCCATTCGGTCGAGATCTCCCGTCGCTTCCTTGACAGCACGAATATTGGAATATTCTTCTGCAAGGATTGCAAGATCCTCAACCGCAAGTGCAGTCCCGGATCTGCCCGGAATGACGTAGGGTACAAAAAAGACTTCAGGGAACATCTCTGCGAGCACACCGTAGTATTCATTACGCAACTCCAAAGATGAGGGACCGTTGTAGTAGCAATCAACAAGCAGCGCAGCCTTTGCTCCGTTTTCAAAGGCATGTTCTGTGCTCTCAGCAGCTTCCTGGGTTGAGTTGCTTCCCGTGCCTGCAATAACCTGACACCTACCCGCACTCATATCCAAGCAGGCTTTTATAACCGAGTTATGCTCTTCCCAATTTAATGTAGGAGACTCACCAGTTGTTCCGGTTGGAACCAAACCGGTAATTCCCTGTTCTATTTGAAACTGAATATTTTTTTCGAGCCCTTCCCAATCGATTGCGCCATCTTGCGTCATAGGGGTAATTAGCGCAGTCCATGCTCCTCGAAAATCCATCGTTACCTCCAAAACTCTGTTTGGCTTATTGTAAACTTCTACGCTTGATTTGGCAAGCAATTATTAAGCTATGCGCTTTATTGTTGCTGAGAAGTTTTTCGTAAAGAAAACAGAATGCAAGCAAATCTAATCAGAGATAATTTTAAACCTTCATGGATACTCTGAGAAGTAAGCTTGGCGGTTAAAATTATAGAGGAGGTAAAAGGCATTTTGTCTGTTTTCAAAAACAAATGCCTTGCAATTGCGAAAAGGGATATATGGAATGCCTTTGTTTTTTTTTGGTTTAGGTGACCTTTTCCAGCCTAATCTTTGTGAGGTCCTTTTTATCCATTGTAGCTACGCCGATGACTTTATCGGCTCCGCCATAGTATACATAATACCGACCATTCATGGAAATTGCGCCGCATGTGAAGACAACGTTAGGAACTAACCCAACTCTTTCATATTCCATGACAGGGCTTAAGACCGGCTCAGCGGACTTGCCTATAACCTTTGATGGGTCTTCTAAATCTAGAAGTAGTATCCCCAAGTGGTAATTGCGGTTGTTGTCAACACCATGATAGAAGTTCAGCCAGCCATACTCTGTCTTAATTGGAGGTGCACCTGCGCCAATGCGATTGCAATCCCAAGAATCAGGTTGAACGTGCATCAGCACTTTGTGATCGTGCCAATGTATAAGATCCTCTGAGTAAGCTATCCATATATTCGGGAAGATTCTGTGGAGCATAACATATTTGCCTTTTATCTTCTCGGGGAACAAAACGACGTCTTTATTGTCCATATCAGGCAAAATACATCCATGCTTCCGAAAAGTTTTAAAGTCCTTGGTAGACAAAAGACCCACACGGCAACGCCAAGGGACAGTATGAATTGCGGATGGATGCACCTCACAACATGGGTAAACGGATACGCCGGTATATGTTATGTAGTAAGTGTCATCTATGCGAGTAATTCGGGGATCTTCAACCCCAAGCCTTTCAAGTTCATCACCGACGGATTCGTAAATCGGCATGCTGTGGCGTTCGATCACATCCAAGCCGTTCTTGCTGGCGGCATATCCAAATCGAGATACACCATCTTCCCCGATGGCACGATAAATTATATGGACAGTTCCATTCGATCTTGCTGCTGCGCAATTAAAGACAGCCTTATTCTCCCACCAACGTTCGGTGGGCTCAAGAACCGGATTACCTTCGTAACGCTCCAGCTCCATTGCTAGACCCTAAAGCTTTAATTTATTTTATATGCTCCAGTATTTTAGAGAATTACTTTTATTTTCATCCGGCAACAACGCCGGCGCAGTATAGACAACCGCTCTTCGCTATTTAGTAGTATACTATCACAAAAAAGGCTAAAAGTCAAGAAATATAAACACTATTGTCACATTTTTGTCGAATATCTTCGTATCTTCCCGTTAAGATTGTTCCATGACTTTTGAAACTCTTCACAGAGCTTTCTTATGCTATGCTAAGACATCTTTCTTTGCAAGAGGTATTTTTAATTTTTTGCGGAAATTTTTTGAAATGGAACCCTTTGCATTACCAAGAGTGGAGTTTTCGCAAATCACCTCAATGATTTTACTTTTTCTGCTAGCCATACAAGCATGCGCCGCTGGAAAAGCTGAATTGTTGAAAGGATCTTTGGAATACCCGCTATTCAACGAGAAAATTCTGGAAGAGCGCAATAATTCGGGAATAAGGATGGTTATAAATGCTCCCAGTGTTTTCAAGTTTGATAGTCCTACTTTGGTTATATTCTATGCCACGCCAAATGGAAATACTATTGAACAAACTCTTGGAACTGCCATGATCGAATGTCTCGATTGGCATTTTGATATCCAACATATCGCCGCTCAAACTCGCCTTCTACGCAGCTTGGACAAAAGCAAGAACATAGTGCTAGTGTGCATGGAAACTAATGAACTAAGCTGGCCCACCTGGCAGCGCAAGCGTTCCGATAGCGCCCAAATTATCTATAAGACAATCGAAAATGTTCTGAACAAAATGCCAGGACAGCAGGTAAAGGCAGTGCTTGCTGGACACAGCGGCGGAGGAAGCATGATTTTTGGTTTCATTGATGCTTCCGTCTCTATTCCTTCTTGGGTGGAGCGAATTGTTTTTCTTGATGGAAACTACGGCTTTTCCGACGACAAGCATCATGGTGATAAACTCCTCGCATGGCTACAAGCCAACCCTAATACTCATCTGGTAGTAATCGCTTATGACGATCGCCGAATAACACTAGACGGCAAGCTGGTTGTGGGAACCTCAGGCGGCACACATCGTGCGACATACCGAATGCTTAGCAGTTTTGAGAAACGAGTTTGCTTTCAAAGGTCTTCTCAAGGTGAGATTGATATATACAAAGCATTCATTACTCCTCCTAATGTTGTCACCAAAAACAAGCCCCAAAAGAATAATGCTTCACATATCACTCTTCTTATTCACCGCAACCCTTTGAACAAGATTTTGCACACAGCCCTCGTCGGTGAAATGAACGGCTACCTTGAGGGTTTAACCTTGGGCACTAGCTTAGAGGGCAAGTGGGGCAAATTCTGCAGCCCTCGCGCTTATAATAAGTGGATTCAACCAACTGCGCCGGTGAACATACCTTCGCGTTCTAAATGTGCGACGGGCGGCAAAGTAATATTGAACAACATTAGCGATATTCCGCTGGCAGATCGAGAAAAAACTCTTTTTATGGAATCAATAAGCGGCAATATCCCTGAGTTTCTGAGGAAGTTTAAAACCGTTTCTTTCAAAGCAACGGATGCAGTTGGCAAAGAACACTCGGTCTGCTTCTATGCAATGCCTGACTATTTGGCTGTTGGCTCGAACAAGGACTTTGTGCGCGTGCCACTCACACCAATGACCGCGCAATCCGTCGCAGATTTCTTCAATTGCTCGCTCCCAACTCGCAAGATGGTTGATAAAATTTACCAACAAGCGGAAGTAAAGCTCGAGCCCAAACCACTATCAGAAAGACGTGAGTCAGTCGAAACCTTTATCCAGCATAATTCCATTATTGAAGAGCAGCGCAGGGGAAAGCCGTTGGGAGCATTAGTTGCAGGAATAAAGAAGGACGTAGTAATCACCAACCTGCCAAAGGATCGCCAAGATCATGTTGCAATTTATGGCTGGCACAAGCTTGATGGCACTCCGATACAGCCGCTGACCACAGTGCATGTGAATTGGTATGTTGATTACAGCCACGGAATTCGATTGATTAAGAGGACAGTGCTAATAGATGGAATGCCACACGACATCCGCGATGTGTTAAAAGACCCGATTCTCCATTCCCTGCTTAGCGATGAAGGACCAATTAGCAAGCCTTTTTATGACGCTGAAGCACACCCAATTATAAAATAATTTGAGTGGCGGATATGTTTCTAAATAGTCATGCCCGATGGAAGCAATTGAAAAAAGTGAATTTATACTTCACTAACTTCTACTACTCGACTTTCCTCAAGAGATTTAATTGCTGCATGGATTACTCTCTGAGCGGCTAATCCATCGGCTCCGGAACCATCAATCTCATCCGGCGATGCGCCATTAGAAACTTGTTGTAGAAAACAGTGAATCCTGTCCCTAAAAGTATCATTGAAATCCCGGAATCCGCCAAAAATTGGATTTGTATAAACTTGCTTTATAAGATCTCCTGCCGGATAGAGCGTTACCTCGCGCCACATATCCTCCAAAACAAAGCGGCCCTTTAAGCCTGCAACCTCACATCGCTCCATCGGATGCCCGCGAGCAATGTCATAACTACTAGTTAGATGACCAACTGCGCCGTTTTCGAATTGTAAATTCACCGAAGCAGTAGACCAAATTTTCCTTCCCGGCGCTTTCATTGCGAAGCATTGCACACGGGCAATTTCTCCACAGAAGTAACGCATCATATCAACCGAGTGTGGATTTAGCGCCTTTATATGGAAGTATGGCGAGTCAAATTCACCTTCCCTTCCAATCCAAAGCGCCATGTTGACAAACAGAAGATCACCAATCCGGCCCTCATCTAACCACTGCTTTGCAATACGTGCGGCAGGTGTAAAGCGGTGGTTGAAGTTAATTCCAAAGCATAGATTGAGCTCCTTGGCAGTGCGAACCATTTCCTCGGCTTTTGCTAAATCATTGCAGATTGGCTTTTCGCAAAGAATATGGCTACCGGCTTTCAGAGCAAGTATCGCAGGTTCGTAGTGATCGCTGCAATATTCATATCCGCCGGTTGTTATGCTACATACATCTGGCTGACAAGCGTCAAGCATTTCCTGATCATCTGTAAACCAACGGACGCCCAGACGCTCGCCAGCTGCCTTTGCTCGTTCCGGGATAATATCGCAAACTCCCACTAGCTCGGCAAGCTCATCGCCTTTATATAAATCTGCATGAAGGTTTCCAATCGGTCCCATGCCGATGACACAAACCCGCAACATATACCTTTTCCCCGCCGAAGGTTTTATGCTTTCTTTTCGAACCCAACCTTAAAGTTTTTCTTGTCCCCTTTGCCTCTGAAGTTCTCTTGCCTGGAGGGCTTCAGCCGCCTTTGGTGAACCTATATACAGGGTATTGTATGCCTCCTAACTTGTTTTAAAAGGTTCGCAGTGTCCATGCCAATTCAAATTGGTAAATATTGGATTTCTTCTCCCCGTTTCCTTTTCACGCTTTGCAATCCAAGCGTTCATTCGAGCCTCAAGCATTTTTACAATTTCCGGCTCCTGCTCAGCGACATTGAAATTTTCTTCTGGGTCTTTTATTAGATTGTACAATTCAACCTCGGGTTTGAAGTGAAAGTCCGGCTCCAGAGCATGTATCAGCTTCCATTCAGGAGTACGCCATCCATGTTTTCTCATCCATGTGGCTTCGGTGATATAAAACTCGGGCTCCTGCACACGGGGTTTCCCTGCAAAAAGTGGAACAAGGCTCCTCCCATCGAAATTTATTGTTGTTTCTATCCCCAACAAATCCAAAATCGTAGGAGCGATGTCCTTCATGTGAACATAATCGGAAAAGCGCATCGCAGCTGGAATTTTCGAAGGGAAAACGAATACCAAAGGGATATGCAGGGTGCAATCATAAAGCCCATGGTGGTCAAACCAACACTCATGGTCATATAGAGTTTCTCCATGATCTGCGCTTATCACAACCAGCGTATTTTCCCTTAGCCCAAGGTATTCTATCGTAGCAAAGATATTCGCAATACAGGCATCCATATAAGCAATTGCACCGTCATACTGGGCAATAATGTAATCTTTATCTGTACATCCTGGCGGGAACCAACTTGCAAAGAAGTCGC
>FWPV01013504.1_pt1 | contig 12241 bp, 11 predicted proteins | sample 2228371 | NCBI WGS metagenome assembly FWPV01 (sample SAMEA103939776, study PRJEB20133) | metagenome | reverse complement strand
CGGCGATGATGTGTTGACAGATGGTGGTCTTTCCCGATGCCTCTGGGCCGTAGATCTCCGTGATGCGACCGCGCGGCACGCCGCCGATTCCCAGCGCCAGGTCCAACGAAAGCGAACCGGTTGGGATGGCGGCTACCTTCAGGCGCTCCGCTTCGCCCAACTTCATCACAGTGCCCTCGCCGAAACGTTTCTTAAGGTTCGCCAGGGCGGTATCCAACGCTTTCTGCCTGCTCGGGTCTGCCATCCGCAACTCCCCTGAGATCGCAGCGGGATGCGCCGGGGAGCGGCGCCGCCGCGCGTTCTCAGATGGCTAGGTTATTGTCAACAGTCTACACCAGGGAGGGCAAAAAATCAAATCGCCCATGGCCCACGACGGGTCCGACCTGCGCCGTGCCGAGTGCCTCGTGCTGCACGCGCAGCAGTTCGCCGATCCCGGCGGCCGCCAGGTCAAGCAGGCGGTTCAGCATGGCCCGGTCGAAGGGTTGCCGCTCGGCGGTGCCCTGGAGTTCGATGAAGCGGCCGTCACGGTTCATCACGACGTTGAGGTCCACTGCGGCGCGGGCATCCTCGTCGTAGCACAGATCCAGCAGCGGCTCGCCGTCCGCCACGCCGACGCTGACCGCCGCCACGGGGGCCAGCATGACTCCGGCGGGCACCTCGCCGGCGGCGATCAGCCTGCGCAACGCCAACGCGAGCGCCAGGTAGCCGCCCGTGATCGAGGCGGTGCGCGTGCCGCCGTCCGCCTGCAACACGTCGCAGTCCACGATGATCTGGCGCTTGCCGAGCATCTCGAGGTCCACGCTAGCGCGCAGGCTGCGGGCGATCAGCCGGCGGATTTCCTGGGTGCGGGGCTGGGGTATGGTCTCGCGCGGGGTGCGCGTGTGCGTGCTGCGCGGCAGCATGGCGTATTCGGCGGTGACCCAACCTCGTTCCCCTTCCTCTCGCTGCATCCAGGCCGGGAGGCGGTCCTCGATGCTGGCGTTGCAGAGGACAACCGTCTGCCCCTGCGTGATCAGCGCCGAGCCCTCAGCGTAGCGTGTGTAGCCCAGTTCGATCTTCACGGGGCGCAATTCGTCGCTCCGACGTCCGTCAATGCGCATGTTGATTGCTCCTGTAGGGGGTCTACCTCATTCTACCACCGGCAAGGCGGTTGTGTATATCCCCAAGAGGTGCTATAGTGGGCCGCAAACCGGGCGGGAAATCCCGACCCGGCGGCCTGCGTGGCCGCGGGCTGGGGGCGTGTTACAGATACTCGGGGAGGATATGACGCCGTGGATATCGTCGCGTACAACCGCGCTGCGTGGGATCGGGAGGTGGAGCAGGGCAACCGGTGGACCGTTCCCGTGAGCCCGGAGGTCATCGCGGCAGCGAGGCAGGGCGACTGGTTCGTGCTGCTCACCCCGACGCGGCCGGTGCCGCGGGACTGGCTTGGTGAACTGAGCGGGGCCGACGTCCTGTGCCTGGCGTCGGGCGGCGGGCAGCAAGGCCCGATCTTCGCGGCGGCGGGCGCGCGGGTAACGGTGTTCGACAATTCGCCCAGGCAGCTGGCCCAAGACCGCGCCGTTGCCGAGCGGGAAGGTCTCGACATCGCCACCGTGCAGGGCGACATGGCCGACCTGTCGGCCTTCGAGGATGAGCGCTTCGACCTGATCTTCCACCCGGTGTCGAACGTCTTCGCGCCCGCCGTCCGACCGGTGTGGCGGGAAGCCTACCGCGTGTTGCGCCATGGGGGTGCGCTGCTGGCCGGCTTCATGAACCCGGCGATCTTCATCTTCGATCTGGAACTGGCGGACGACCACGGCATCCTCGAGGTCAAATACTCGCTGCCTTACTCCGACCTGGAGAGCGCCTCGGAGGATAAACGGCGGCGCTACGTCGAGCGCGGGTGGCCGCTCGAGTTCAGCCATACCCTGGAAGACCAGATCGGCGGCCAGACCGACGCCGGCTTCCTGATCGCGGGCTTCTATGAGGACAGGTCTCCGCCCGACGAGAACGACCTGCTGTCCAGGTATCTGCCCGTGTGCCTGGCCACGCGGGCGTTGAAGGTTTGATGGCGCGGACAGCAGACACGGCCCATCTCATGTCTTGGAGGTTTCGATGGCACGCTTTCCGATATCTCTCGACGAGTTCTGTGTGCGGCCGCACTACCTGTGGCACAGGCAGGCGCTGATCCTGACGGCGGGCGACTTCGCGGCAGGCCACTACAACGCCATGGCGGTCGGCTGGGGCAGTTTCGGCACGATGTGGGACCGGCCCTTCGCGCTGGTTGTGGTGCGGCCAAGCCGCTACACCTATCAGTTCATTGAGAAGTACCCCACCTTCACCCTCTGCGCCTTCCCCTCGGCCTATCGCCCGGCCGTGGACCTGATCGGGAGCAAGTCCGGCCGCCACATGGACAAGATCGCCGCGGCGGGCCTGACGCCTGTCGCCGCGAGCGCAGTCGCTGCCCCGGCCTACGCCGAGGCAGAACTGGTCGTGGAGTGCCGGAAGATCTTCCGGTCGGAGTTCGACCCGTCCCAGTTCATTGACCCCTCCATTGACGCCAACTACCCGAACAAGGACTACCATCGCATCTACTTCGGGGAGATCGTGGCCCTCTCCGGGACGGAGGCCTACGCGCAGGGGAGAGTCGGGTGATCCGGGGTGTGGGCGCTGCGGCAGGGGAGGTGAGGCCATGGCCGGGGAACTGGCAGTTGACGTGAGCGATATCGTCAGGCTGCTTCTGGCGCTGCTGGTCGGCGGCCTGATCGGGGCAGAACGCGAGTTCCGCGACAAGGCAGCCGGATTCCGGACGATCACCTTGATCTGCGTCGGCTCGGCGCTCTTCACCATGTTCTCCGTCCGCCTGGCCGGAGAGCATGACCCGGCACGCATCGCCGCCCAGATCGTGACGGGGGTAGGCTTCCTCGGCGCCGGGGTGATCCTGCATCAGGGCGGCGAGGTGCGGGGCCTGACCACGGCATCCACGATCTGGCTGGCCGCGGCGCTCGGCATGGGATTGGGGGGCGGCTATCTCCTCTTCTCCTGCATCGCGGCCGCGATCGTGCTTTTCGTCCTGTGGGTCCTGCCGGGCTTCGATACTCTGGTAGACCGGCTGCGCCAGACGCGCACCTACGAGGTGACCTGCGCCCTGGACCGGCAGAAGTACGCCCAGATCGCGGCGCTCTTCCGCCAGTGCGGGCTGCGGGCCAGGGCTCATGCTGAGGCCAAGCGCGAAGGTGAGATGGTGATCACCTGGACCGTACACGGTCCCCAAGAGGGGCATCGGCGGGCCCTGGAGGCGCTGTTCGCCGATCCCGACGTTCGGCGGCTGCGCGTGTAGGCGGGCGGGGGCTCAGAGCAGGCGCAGGACCTCGACGAGGAGCTGGGCGAGCAGGATCTTGAAGATCAGGACCACCGGGTAGACGCTGGCGTAGGCGACGGTCGGCAGATCGGTGCGGGTCTGGCTGCTGGCGGCGTCGAGCGCGGGTGGGTTGGTCATGCAGCCACAGAGCAGGCCCATCGTGGCCAGGAGATTCAGCCGGTAGATCCGATCCATCAGGAGCAGCGGGATCGCAACCGAGGATGCCGTGATCACGGCCCCGGCCAGGAAGAGCCCGGCGCCTTGCTCCCGGATGACCGCCACGAGTTGCGTGCCGGCGAAGGACCCCGCGCCGCCGAGGAACAGCATCAGGCCGAGTTCGCGCGCCAGGTTGCGCGCCGCCGTCGGCACATAGAGCCGGAACGGGCCGAGACGCCCGAAATGGCCCACCAGCAGGCTGACGAGGAAGGCTCCGCCCGCGATGCCCAGCCTGACGGCCATGCCGTTCGGCAGCCGGACCGGGATGATGCCGATCAGGATGCCCAGCAGGAGCCCCATCAGGAACGGCACCATGTTGGTCTCCTCGATCTTGCGCTGGTCCCCGCCGACGAGCCGCGCAAACGCCTCCACCGCGGCGCGCTCGCCGACCACGCGCAGGCTGTCCCCCATCTCCAGCGTGCTGGTGCCCACCGGCGTGATCTCGAAGCCCTGGCGCCGGATACGGGTGATCACGACGCCGTGCACCTCCGAGACACGCAGATCCATCAGGCGCTTGCCGGCCAGTGAACTCTCCGTGACGTCCACATCCATCGGCACGACATTGGAGGGTGCCCCCGCGGGCGCGGCGACCTCTTCCCCCAGCAGCAGGCGCAGTTTCTCCAGTTCGTCCGGCTGGCCGACCGCCGTGACGACATCGCCCAGATGGAGGACGACATCGGCGGTGGCCGCCACCTCTTGCTCGCCGTGACGCACGCGCGAGATGTTCGCCCGCGTGAGGCGGTGAGGGTCAACCTGGGCCAACCGCATGCCGTCGAGATTGGGGTTGGTGATGCGGAAGGCCATCTTCTGCAGGGCGGGCCGTTCCTGTTGTTGTTGCCTGTTCCACTGTGACTCGGCCTCCTCGACGCTGCGCCGCAGGAGGCGCGGCAGGAACTGGACGAAGAGGGTAACGCCGATGATGCTGAAGGGATACGCCACGCCGTAACCGACAGCGGCCAGGTCGCCGCTGGCGCCGGCCACCCGGTCAACGGCGTCAATGGCGGCCGCCAGCGCAGGCGTGTTGGTGATGGCTCCCGTGAAGAGGCCCGCCGCCAGGGGATAGGGCAGGCGCATCGCGAGCGCGAGGGCAACCGTCGCCAGGCCAGCCGTCAGCACGGCGGCCGCGGCGATCGCCACAAACTGGCCGCCCTGCCGGCGAAAGGTGCGGAAGAAGCTCGGCCCGGCCTGCAGACCGACGGCGTAGACGAAGAGCAGCAGGCCCAGGTCCATGATGGCCTTCGGGACGGTCAGGCCGAAGTGCCCGAAGAGGAGGGCCACGAAGAAGACCCCGGTCGGGCCCAGCGAGACGCGTCGCCAGGAGAGGCGGCCCAGCCATGAGCCCACGGCCAGGATCGCGAAGACCACGAGCATCTGCTCGGCAAGAAGGCTCGTCACGGTCTGCGGGGATGTCTGTCTATCAGTTCTGCGCGACAGGCAAGAACCTGTCGAGATCGTAGTTGCCGCTGTTGAAAGCGACCAGTTCAGCCCAATCTATGGCGCCTGTGCTGTCACAGAAACCCTGCATGAACTGCAGCGTGAGCCGATTGACGACGCGTCCGCGTTGCAGCCCAAACGCCTCGTTGTGTTCTTTCGCCCGGTGACCGATCGGTTCGATAATATCCTTGTACAGCTCTTTGTTCTCGCTGATCAGATACCAGAAGTTCTGGCCTACGACTTTCAAGTAGCCATCCCTCGTATGGCAGGATCGCGTCTTGCCGTAGCAGATGCCGAGCACTGGCTGGACGGCGACCGCTGTCCGCGACTGCCGTATGCGGGTCACAGCATCGCGCATGTCCTGAGCCAACCTTCTGTGCTGGGAACTGTTGCCCCAATTTGGTCCGGACTTGACTGAAACGACATAGTGAGTGCCTCTATTGATGAATTCCAGATCAATGCCCTGCGCCGCCGACTTGTGCCCACCGCAGGTTCGCTCCGCAACGAATACTGCCAGGCCCTCAAGGAAATCCCCGAAAAGCTTCTCCTCCGAAGACGACAGGAAGGCGTCAAGCAGCCCTTCGACCAACGCGCTCGCCGTGGTGACGTACTTGGCCCTGAACAGGTAGGGGTTCTTTTGCAGCAGGCGCTCGAGCGTCAATTGCTCAAGAGAGGCGATTCTGCGCTGGTGGAATGTGACGATGTTCTCGCTGACGTACACGCTGACGCTTTCCAGGTCGAGGTCTTTCACTGCGCGCTCTCGCTTTCATAGGTCTCGTTTGCTTCCAGGAGGCGCGGTTGCGTCTCGAATAGCCTGCCGCGGGCCACTCGACAGTATTCTGGGTTGATCTCGATACCTACATAATGGCGCTTGAGTCGGACCGCGGCAACTGCCGTGGTTCCTGAACCGCAGAATGGATCGAGTACCACGTCGTCAGGATCGGTGAACAACTTGATGAACCAAAGTGGCAAGTCCACAGGGAAGACGGCGCTATGGTTCCGGTTGGAGCATTCTGTGGCCATGTGGATCACATTGTCGGGATAGACCTTGCCCCGGCCGGCCCAATTCGACACGTTCTTGCCGAACCCGCTGCCAACCCTGGACTCGTCTCGGATCCTGTCCGTGGCGCTGAGATTGCTCAGCCGCTCCCTGGCCCATTCCCCGACGGGGATCATCACGGCTTCCTGGTGCATCTTGAAGTTGGGGCGCTTGTTGAACTGCAATAGCCTCTCCCAGGCGTCTCGGAAGCGATTCGGCCATTTGCCCGGGTAGGAGTTCTTCTTATGCCAGATGAACTCCTCCGTCCACAACCAGCCCTGCTTCCGCATTTCCAGGATGAGTTCGAGAACGTATGTGTGCCTCTCGCCATCAACCACGCGCTCCTTGATGTTGAGCACGAACGTTCCCGAGGGTTTCAGGACGCGCAGGAACTGCTGGGCCTTTGGCAGGAACCACGCCACGTAGTCATCGGGCCTGATTCCGCCATAGGTGTTGCGGCGCTGGTCTGCGTATGGCGGCGATGTGAAGATCAGGTCTATGCAGTCATCAGGAAACTGCTGCAACACCTGCTCACAGTCCCCGAGGATGATCTGATCCAGGTACTCCACCGTGTTCCTCCATCTCAGACTGCTATTCAATTATACACCACCCCGGCCAAAACAGACAAACTCCAAACATCTACAGAACACCCGTTCGCTCGTCTTGCGCAGCGCACTGTGGTACAATGGCCCGGTGAGTTTCGATCCGGAGGCGTTTCTCGAGGGTCTCTGCCGCGGGCGGGGCTATGCCGGCCAGCTGGTCTACAGGCAGGTCATCCCTGCCCGCCAGGCTCGCTACGGGCGGCTCCGCCACCGCCTGAGCCCGCCCGTGACGGAGGCGCTGCGCGCGGCCGGCGCCGAGCGCCTCTACACCCATCAGGCGGAGGCGATCAACGCTGCGCTGGACGGCCAGCACGTGGTCATTGCCACCTCCACGGCGAGCGGGAAGACCCTTTGCTTCAACGTGCCCGTGCTGGAGGCGCTGGCGCGCGATCCGCTGGCGCGGGCCCTCTACATCTACCCGACCAAGGCGCTGGCGCAGGACCAGTTGGGCAAGTGGCAGGCCTTCGCCAGGGGGGCCGGGGCCGGCATCGTCCGCCCTGAGGCAGCCACCTACGACGGCGATACCCCGCAGGGCGCTCGCGCGCGCATCCGCAAGACGGCCCGCGTCATCCTGACCAACCCCGACATGCTCCACGCCGGCATCCTGCCCAACCATCCGCTGTGGGCCGAGTTCTTCCGACACCTGAAGTACGTGGTCATAGACGAAGCCCACTCCTACCGCGGCGTCTTCGGGTCGCAGGTGGCCTGCGTCTTGCGCCGGTTGCGCCGGGTATGTGCCCTGTACGGCTCCGGGGCCGCACGGGCCTGGATGCCCGAGGGGGAGCGCGCGGCAGATGCCCTTCGCTCTGCCGGGCCGCAGTTCATCGCGGCTTCGGCGACCATCGCCAACCCGGCGGAGCACTTCGAACTGCTCACCGGCCTGCGGGGCGTGGTGGTCTCGGACGACGGCTCGCCCCACGGCCCGCGGGTCTTTGCCCTCTGGAATCCGCCCTTCCTGGACCGCGCGCAAGCCGCGCGCCGCAGCGCCAACCGCGAGGCGACCGATCTGTTCACGGCGCTGGTCGGCGCGGGGGTGCGGACGATCGCCTTCACGCGGGCGCGGGTGGTGGCTGAACTGCTCTTGCGCTACGCCCGCCAGCAACTGCAGCGGACGGCGCCCGAGATGGCCGGCCGCATAGCGGCCTACCGGGCCGGCTACCTGCCGGCGGAGCGGCGCCGGATCGAGCGTGACCTGTTCGGCGGCCGGCTGGTCGGCGTCACAGCCACCACGGCGCTTGAACTCGGTATTGATGTCGGCGGCCTGGACGCGGCGCTCCTCGTCGGCTATCCGGGCACGGTGGCCAGCACCTGGCAGCAGGCTGGCCGCGCGGGCCGGGGCCAGGACCCCTCCCTGGCGATCCTGGTCGGGCTGGACAACCCGCTCGACCAGTTCTACATGCGGCACGGGGCCGATCTGCTCGGGAAACCGCATGAGAACGCGCTGCTCGACCCGGACAACGTCTACATCTTGCAGCGGCATCTGCCCTGCGCGGCCCACGAGGTGCCGCTCACCGTCCCTGCCGGGGAGGAGCGTTCGCCCGCTGACGCCGGGGAGGCGGCCCGCGTCGGAGATGATGAGGCCCTCTTCGGCCCCGGATTTGTGGGTGCGATGATCGCCCTGGAGGAGAATGGCACGCTGCGCTACGACGGCGAGCGCTGGGTCTACACGGGGAGCGACTACCCGGCCCAGGACGTGAATCTGCGCGACGCCGAGGGGGAACGGTTCGCCATCCTGAACGCAGCGGACGACTTCCGCACCCTGGAAGAACTGAGCAGCAGTGCGGCGCCTTTCCGCGTGCACCCGGGCGCGATCTACATGCACCAGGGCGAGTCGTTCCTGGTCACCGAGTACAACCACGACATGCGGTACGCGATCGCCAGGCCGGTGGACGCGGACTACTATACACAGCCGCGGGAACTCAACGACGTGCGCATCGTGCGCTCGCTGCGCCACCGCGAGATCGTCGCGCCAGCCCGGCCGCGCGGGATCTTCCACGTCGGCGTCGCCGCTGGCCCAGGTCGCGGCGATGCGCCCCAGGCCGCGGCCTATCTGGGGCATGTGCGCGTGCGGAGCCAGGTGATCGGCTACCGGCGCTTGCAGCAGTTCACCGAGGCCGTGCTGGGAGACGAACCGCTCGAGATGCCCGTGCTTGAGTTCGAGACGGTCGCGCTGTGGTGGGACATCCCGCCCGAACTGCCGGCGCAACTGGCCGCCCGGGGCCTCGACTTCCGGGGCTGCATCCACGCGGTCGAGCACGCCGCCATCGGGATCCTGCCCCTGTTTGCCATGTGTGACCGCTGGGACATCGGCGGGCTGAGCACGCCCCGCCACCCCGACACCGACGCCCCGCAGATCTTCATTTACGATGGCTTCCCGGGCGGAGTCGGCATTGCGGAGAAGGGGTTCGAGTTGCTCCCGGCGTTGTGGGCCGCCACGCTGGATGTGATTCAGGGTTGCCCCTGCGCGGAGGGCTGCCCGAGTTGCGTCCAGAGCCCCAAGTGCGGCAACTTCAACCAGCCTCTGGACAAGCAGGCGGCGATCTACCTGTTGCGCGGCCTGCTGGGAACGTAGCGAGGGCACCGTGCGCAGAGTCATCCTCCTGTTGGCGGTGGTCGCGGGCGCATCGGCGGCGGTCGGCGGGCCGCTGCTGGCGGTCGCCCTGGTGGCCCTCTGGTGGCTTGGCCGGGGGCGGGACGGCGCAACGTACGCGCTGCCGATCGTCTCCGTGCCGCTGGCGCTGGCTTGCCTCGGCCTGGCCCTCGGGGTGGCGCTGGCGTGGGCGGGCTGGTCGGCGCTCCGCGGACGTCCGGGGCACCCGTTCCGGCTGCCGCGCTGGGGTTGGTGGGCCCTCGCGCTGGCGGCGACGGTTGCGGGCGGACAGGCCGCCATGACAGCCGGGGTCAAAGCGCCCGTGCCGCTCTTGCACCTTGCGGCGGCGGCGCTGCCCCCATTCCTCTTCCTCGCGCTGGCGCTCGGGCCGGCGCGCCGCGCCGGGTCGGCCGTCACGACCCGGCCGGCGGTCGGCAGCATCGCCTGGGGCGGCCTGGGTGGCGCGGGGCTGGCCATGATGCTGGAGGGGTTCATCGTCATGGCGTTCGCAACCGCGGCCGCGCTGTGGCTGGCGGCCAGCCATCCCGAGTGGCTGGCGGAGCTCCAGGCGTGGGCCCGCGAGGTTCAGGAGACGGGCAGTCTGGGAGACCTGACGGCCCTCATGCCGCTGGTGGCATCCCCGGTTCTCGTCGTGGGGATCCTGGGGTTGCTGGGCCTGGTGCTGCCGCTGATCGAGGAGGTCGCCAAGTCACTGGCGGTGCCGCTGGTGGCCCTGACCGGCCGCCGGCTGACAAGGACGGACGGCTTCCTGCTCGGGGCGGCGTCGGGCGCCGGGTTTGCGCTGCTCGAGGGGATCTTCAACGGTTCGCTGGCGCTCGTGGTCCCGTCCGGCGCGTGGGCGGGATTGATGCTGGCACGCGCGAGCACGGCTGCCGTCCACTGCTGCGCGGCCGGGCTGGCCGGCCTCGGCTGGCAGGCGATCCTGGTCGAGCGGCGCCGGGCGCGCGCGGCCGGCTTCTGGGCCCTGGCGACGGCGCTGCACGGCGGATGGAACCTGATCTCCGGCGTGCAATCGTGGCTCGGGCTGCGCAGGGCGCTGCAGGCCGGGGGCGAACCGCTCGGCGGCGGCGCGCCCCAGTCGCTGCCGTTCGTGCTGCTCCTGGGAGGCCTTTGGGTGGTTGCCCTGCTGGTCCTGGCCCTGCTGCCAGGCAGGTTGGCCCGCGCGGAGTGAAACGGATGAGCATGGCGAAGCCTGCCCTCCTGCGCCGCGCTGCGCTCTTCGCGAGCCTGCCGGAGAATCTGGTGGCGGATCTGGCGGCGGTGGCCGTTGAGAGACGCTACGGGCGCGGGCAGGTGATCTTTCTCGAAGGGGAGCCGTGCGCCGGCCTGCATATCGTCGCCGAAGGCCAGGTGCGGATCTACAAGGTCTCGCCGGGGGGCCGGGAGCAGGTGCTGGAGCAGGTGGGGCCGGGCGTCTCGTTCAACGATGTTGCCGTGCTGGACGGCGGGCCAAACCCGGCCAGCGCCATGGCGCTGACCGATGTGACGCTGCTGGTCATCGCCCGCGCCGACATCCGCCGTCTGGCGCATGAGCACCCCGGGCTGGCCTGGGCCCTGATCGAAAGCGTTGCCCGGCGCACCCGCCACCTGGTGAACATGGTGGAGGACCTGGCGCTGCGCTCCGTGAAAGCGCGGCTGGCCCGGCTGCTGCTGGCCGAAGCCGAGCGCACCGCCGCCCGCACGCAGATCGAGCGGAGCCAGATGCTGACGCAAGCGGAGATGGCGGCCCGCGTGGGCACCGTGCGCGAGATGGTCGGCCGGGCGCTGCGCGAACTGGCCGAGGAGCGGCTGATCGCGTTCGACCGCCATCGGATCACAATCCTCGACCGCGCGCGGCTCGCTCAGGTCGCGGATGGCGATTAGGCGGGCCGCAGCGCGGGCGTCTGAGACGAAAGTAACTGACGGCTCCCGCCGCAGATGATACGATGACGCTGTTCGAGCGCGCACTGAAGCCCTGAGGCGACTGACCGTGACATCCATTGTCCTGCCCGAGATCAACGAGAACCTCTGCACAGGCTGCGGGGCATGCCTGCTCGTCTGTCGGCCGCAAGCCCTGGCGCTGGTGGAGGGCAAGGCGGTCCTCGCGCGTCCCGACCTGTGCGAGTATGACGGCGGCTGCGAGCCGGCCTGTCCCGAAGGCGCGATCCGCCTGCCGTACCTGATCGTGTTCGCAGGCGCGGCGCCGGACGACTGACAGGGGGGGAAGAGGGCACCTTGTTCGCGGCGATGAAACGTTTCAACGCTCGATCGTTCTGACGTTCCAACGTTGAACCGGATGGAGGTAGGGTTGGCGGGGGAAGAAGCGGCGACGGATTTCTACGACGCGCTCGCGCCCATGTTCGATGTCATGACCGACTGGGAGGCCCGGCTGGCCGCGGAAGGGCCCTTCCTGCGCCAGGTCTTGAGCGAGGCGAAGGCGACCCGGGTGCTGGATGCCGCCTGCGGCAGCGGCGGGCACGCGCTGGCGCTGGCCCGCTGGGGCTACCAGGTGACCGGCGCCGATGCCAGCCCGGCGATGATCGCGCTGGCGCGACAGAAGGCGGCCGAGGCGGGGTTGGACGTGCCATTCGCGGTGTCCGACCTGGGGTCGCTGGCTGGGGCGACCACGGAGGGTCGGCCGTACGATGCGGTGCTGTGCCTGGGCAACTCGCTTCCGCATCTGTTGACCCAGGCCGAACTGGTCCGCGCGCTGGAGGGCGTGGCGCGTGCCCTCCGGCCGGGCGGCGTGTTCGTGACGCAGAACCTGAACTACGACCTGCGCTGGGCCCGGCAGCCGCGCTTCTTCGCGGCCCAGGGCGGCGTCCTGGAGGGCCGCGAGGTGCTCGTCTGGCGTTTTGCCGATTACGACCCGGGCGCCTGCCGGATTGCCTTCCACATCGCGCTCTTCCGCAAGGGGGAAGGCACCGCTGCGGCCCGGGATTGGGAGGTGGAGGTGCACACGACCCCCCAACGCCCCCTCTTCTATGCTGACCTGGTCTCCGCGCTGACGGCCGCCG
>FWPV01013503.1_pt1 | contig 12241 bp, 12 predicted proteins | sample 2228371 | NCBI WGS metagenome assembly FWPV01 (sample SAMEA103939776, study PRJEB20133) | metagenome | reverse complement strand
AAACCCGTTCGGTGTCGGCCAGACTGTGACCAGCGGCATCGTCTCGGGCCTCGCCCGGTCCGGCACGGCGACCGGCAGCGCGCGGGGGTGGTTCATCCAGACCGATGCCGCGATCAACCCCGGCAATTCCGGTGGCGCGCTCGTCGATATCGAGGGGCGGCTGGTCGGCATCAACACCTCGATCCTGACCCGGTCCGGAGGGTCGAACGGAATCGGCTTCGCGATACCGGCGAACCTGGTGGCCCGGTTCATCGACCTGGCGCAAGCGGGCGCGGACAGGTTCGAGGTCCCTTGGGCAGGGCTGGGCGGTCAGCCTGTCACGGCAGACATCGCGCAGGGCCTCGGGCTCGACGTTCCGCAGGGTTTCCTGGTGGCGGCCATCCATCCGGAAAGCCCGTTCGCGAGGGCGGGCATCGCGGTGGGCGACGTCATCCTGTCGATCGACGACGAGCCGGTCAGCGCCCCGCAGGACATGATCTATCGCCTCAGCCTGGCGGGGATCGGTGGCAGCGTCCGTGCCCTCGTCATACGCGGCGGCGTGCGCGAGGAGGTCGAGGTCACGCTATCCCCCCTGCCCAGCGACGACAGCGTTGCAACCCTGCGTCTGCCCGACGGGCTGCCGCTTGCCGGCCTGACCGTGGCCGAGGTCGGACCCCGGACCATCGCGGACTTCGGCCTTCCGCTCGAGGCGACGGGGGTCGTCGTCACCGACCCCGGCCCGCGCCTGTTGCGTGGCGGCCTGCGGCCGGGCGACCTGGTCCTGGGCGTGAATGGCGGCGAGGTGGCGGGGCTTGACGATTTTGCCGAGCTCGCGTCGCAGCGGACGCGCACCTGGCTGATCGAGGTCTGGCGCGAGGGTCGGCGCGTGCAGCTGGGATTCCGGCTTTGACGCCGCTTTCACGCGGCCCGGCGCCGGTCTAGGCTGCGCGCATGGCCGACCTTTTCGACCGCCCCTCCGACGCCCCGTCCTCCGCGCCGCGCCCGCTGGCCGACCGTCTGCGTCCGGCGCGGCTGTCCGACGTGGTCGGTCAGCAGAAGCTGCTGGGCCCGGATGGGCCGCTGGGCGTGATGCTGGCCTCGGGCGTGCTGTCGTCGCTGATCCTGTGGGGTCCGCCGGGCGTGGGCAAGACGACCATCGCGCGGCTTCTGGCCGAGGAAACCGACCTGAGCTTCGTGCAGATCAGCGCGATCTTCACAGGCGTGCCCGACCTGCGGAAGGTTTTCGACGCAGCCAAGCTGCGCCGGCAGAACGGGCAGGGGACGCTTCTGTTCGTGGACGAGATCCACCGCTTCAACAAGGCGCAGCAGGACGCCTTCCTGCCGCACATGGAGGACGGGACCATCCTCCTCGTCGGCGCCACGACCGAGAATCCGTCGTTCGAGCTGAACGCGGCGCTTCTGTCGCGGGCGCAGGTGATGGTGCTCGAACGGCTGTCGCTGGCCGACATGGAGCTTCTGACCCAGCGCGCCGAGGGCGAACTGGGGCGCCGCCTTCCCCTGACCGGCGAGGCGCGCGAACGGCTGATGGAAATGGCAGACGGCGATGGCCGTGCGCTGCTGAACCTCGTCGAACAGGTGGCGGCTTGGAAGGTCGACGATCCGTTGACGCCCGACCTGCTCGCGCAGCGGTTGATGAAGCGGGCGGCCAGATACGACAAGTCGGGGGACGAGCACTACAACCTGATCTCCGCTCTGCACAAATCGGTGCGCGGGTCCGACCCGGATGCGGCGCTCTACTGGCTGGCGCGGATGATCGGCGGGGGCGAGGATCCGCGCTACCTCGCCCGCCGGATCACGCGCATGGCGGTCGAGGATATCGGGCTGGCCGACCCGCAGGCGGCGCAGATGTGCCTGTCGGCCTGGGAAACCTACGAACGTCTGGGCAGCCCCGAGGGCGAGCTCGCGTTGGCCGAGGCGGTCGCCTACCTTGCCCTCGCGCCGAAGTCGAACGCGGTCTACACCGCCTGGAAGGCCGCACTGGCCGAGGCACGGCGCAGCGGGTCGGAAGCCCCCCCGCGTCATATCCTGAACGCGCCGACCAGGCTGATGAAGGAGCAGGGCTACGGGGCGGGCTACGAATACGACCACGACGCCGAGGATGGCTTCTCGGGTCAGAACTACTTCCCCGAGGGCATGAAGCGCCCGGTCTTCTACCAGCCCCCGGACCGGGGGTTCGAGCGCGAGCTGAGGAAGAGGGTCGAGTATTTCGCCAAGCTGCGCGCCAAGCGGCAGGGCGGTTGACTCTGCGCCTGCGTGGCGGGAGAGAGGCGGGATGATCGCAACCCTTCTTCAGGTCGCCCTCGGCGGCGCGCTCGGCGCCTCGGCCCGGTATCTCACCGGGGTCGCGGCGATGCGGACCTTCGGGCCGGGGTTTCCCTGGGCAACGGTGATCGTGAACGTGGCGGGATCGCTGTTGATGGGGGTCCTGGTGGTGGTGCTGGCGCACAAGGGCGGGACGCGGCTTGCGCCGTTCCTGATGACCGGCGTCCTGGGGGGGTTCACGACCTTCTCGGCCTTTTCACTCGATGCGCTGACCCTGTGGGAGAGAGGCCAGGCGCTTGCGGCCGCCGCCTATGTCGCAGGATCGGTCGCGCTGTCGCTGGCCGGCATCGTGGCCGGCGCCTATCTTGCGCGGGCGGCCCTGGCATGAGCGGCGTGAAGATCCTGACGGTGTCGGCCGACGAAGGCGACAGCCGGCTGGACCGATGGATGAAGCGGCGGTTCCCGCAGGTCACGCAAGGCGCCATCGAGAAGATGTGCCGCACCGGCCAGATCCGCGTGGACGGCGGCCGCGCCAAGGCCTCGACCCGCGTCGAGCCGGGGATGACGATCCGCGTCCCGCCGCTCCCCAGGGCCGACGCCCCGGCGCCCGAGCGCCCGGCCTTTCCCGATGCCGATGTCGAGATGATCCGCAAGGCCGTCATCTGGAAGGACGACCACATCATCGCGCTCAACAAGCCGCCGGGCCTGCCCAGTCAGGGAGGCAGCGGCCAGGGAAACCGGCATGTGGATGCGCTTGCCGAGGCGCTGAAGTTCGGGCTGGCGGACAAGCCGAGCCTGGTGCACCGGTTGGACAAGGACACGTCGGGCGTCCTGCTTCTGGCCCGGTCGAGCAGGATCGCGCGCCGCCTGTCCGAGGCGTTTCGCGCGCGAAACACGCGCAAGATCTACTGGGCCGCCGTCGCGGGCGTGCCTCACCCGCGCATGGGCACGATCCGCTTCGGGCTGGTCAAGGCGCCGGGCCACGGCCGGGGGGGCGAGGGCGAGAAGATGCTGTGCGTCCACCCGGGGAAGATCGACCAGACCGAGGGCGCGAAACGCGCGACGACCGATTACGCCGTGCTGGACGCGCTCGGCAGCCGGGCGTCCTGGGTGGCGCTGGTGCCGATCACCGGCCGTACGCACCAGTTGCGCGCCCACATGGCCGAGATCGGCCACCCCATCGTGGGCGATGGGAAATACGGCGGATCGGGCCAGGACAACCCGGGCGACGGCTGGGGCGCGCAGCTGGGGGGTGAGATCAGCCGCAAGCTGCACCTGCACGCGCGCTCGATAAGCTTCGACCACCCCGTGACCGGGCGGCGCGTGACGATCGTCGCCGACCTGCCAGACCACATGAAGCGGACCTGGAAGACGCTGGGCTGGAACCCGGCCGATGTCCCCGCCGACCCCTTCGCGGACGAGGCATGAGGCTGCGGCTGATCGTTTTCGACGTCGACGGCACGCTGGTTGACAGCCAGGCGCATATCCTTGCGTCGATGGAGGGCGCTTTTGCCCTTCTCGGCCGTCCGGTCCCTCAGCGCGAGGCGGCATTGTCGGTGGTGGGCCTGTCGCTGCCGGTCGCGCTCAGGCGGCTCGCGCCAGAGGTGACCGAGGCCGAAGCGGACGCCATGGTCGAGGCCTACAAGGCCGCGTTCCAGGCCATCCGCCTGTCGGGCAGGCTGGCCTCGCCACTCTACCCCGGAACGCGCGGGATGCTCGACGCCCTTCTGGCAGAGGATGACCTGCTCCTGGGGGTGGCAACCGGAAAGTCGCGCCGGGGGCTCGATCACCTGATCGCCCTGCATGGGCTGGAAGGGTTTTTCGCCACGCGGCAGGTTGCCGACGACCACCCGTCGAAGCCGCACCCCTCGATGTTGCTTGCCGCGCTGAGCGAGACGGGCGTGGAGGCGGCGGACGCGATCATGGTTGGCGATACGGAATACGACATCGAGATGGGACGCGCGGCCGGCATGCGCACCATAGGCGTCAGCTGGGGGTATCACGGCCGGGACCGGTTGTCGGGCGCCGACATCGTTATCGACGCCTGGAGCGAGCTCGACCACGCGCGCAGGACGCTTTGGGAGGACGCATGACGCAATGGAAGGCGCGCAGGTTCTGGGCCGAGGCTCGACCGGTTCAGGTTCCCGGAGGTTGGGGCGTCAATCTCGACAGCCGCCCCCTGCGGACGCCGGCCAAGGCGGCCCTGGTCGTCCCGACCCGCGCGTTGGCCGAGGGGATCACGGCCGAATGGAACGCGCAGCAGGGGGAGATCGCCCCCCGGACCATGCCGCTGACACGCGCGGCCAATTCGGCCATCGACAAGGTGACGCCGCAGCGGGCAGAGGTCGCAGAGCTTCTTGCCGCCTACGGCGAAACCGACCTGCTGTGCCACCGCGCGGAAGCGCCCGTCGCTCTGGTCGCGCGCCAGGCTCAAGCGTGGGACCCGCTTCTGGCCTGGGCCGCCGAAGACCTCGGTGCGCCCCTGAAGGTCACGACCGGGGTCATGTCGGTCACCCAGCCCGAAGACAGCTTGCGGCGGCTGCGGGCACTGGTTGACGGCCTCGACCCCTTCCGCCTGACCGGCTTCCATGACCTTGTCGCGCTGTCCGGTTCCCTGATCATCGGGCTCGCGACGCTCTACCGGCCGGACCGCGCGCAGGACCACTGGCAGGCCTCGCGCGTGGACGAGACCTGGCAGGCCGAGCTGTGGGGGCGCGACGAAGAGGCGGAATCGGCTGCCGAGCTAAGGCACCGCGCCTTTCTCGAGGCGGTGGCCTACCTCGATCTGCTGGCACGGGCGGACTGACTTGTTCCATGTGCCCTTCCGTTCGGCGCACGCTCGGGCCAACGCTTCTATTTTGGGCAAGTCAAGGGGTGTCAGGCCGACCTTTGACTTGACCTTTTAAGTCGGATTGCCGCAATGTGCCGCATGCCGGGGGACGGCTCCTCCCGCATGAAACACTATGGTCCGCTTGGACCTAATAAAGCTGTTTCCCCAGGAAACAGATCACCAGGAAGAGGTAAAAATGAAGAAATCCGTACTGCTCGGCACGTTGACGGTTGCTGGCCTCGCCGCCGGCGTCGCATCGGCTCAATCGACGCTGGAACAAGTCAAGGCCCGTGGCGAGCTGATCTGCGGCGCGAACACCGGTCTGACGGGTTTCGGTGCGCCCGACGCCAACGGCAACTGGCAGGGCTTCGACGTGGCGCTGTGCAAGGCGCTCGCCGCGGCAATCCTGGGCGACGTGACCAAGGTCAGGTTCGTGCCCACCACCGGTGAGACCCGCTTTACGTCGCTGGCCTCGGGCGAGGTCGACGTTCTCGTTCGCAACTCGACGCATACGCTCAGCCGCGACACCGAACTGGCGTTCGACTTCGTGGCGATCAACTACTACGACGGTCAGGGCTTCATGGTGAAGAAGGACCTCGGTGTTTCTTCGGCCAAGGAACTCGATGGCGCAACGGTCTGCATCCAGACCGGTACTACGACGGAGCTGAACCTCGCCGACTTCTTCAAGGCGAACAACATGGCTTACACGCCGGTCAACGTGGCCGACGACTCGGAAGCGCAGCGCCAGTACCTCGCCGGTGCCTGTGACGCCTACACCACCGACGCGTCGGGCCTCGCCGCCTCGCGCGCCACGATGGCCGACCCGGAGAACCACGTGATCCTGCCCGAGATCATCTCGAAGGAGCCGCTGGGCCCGGTCGTCCGCCATGGCGACAACAACTGGGGCGACATCGTCCGCTGGACCTACTACGCGCTCCTGACCGCGGAAGAGAAGGGCATCACCGCCGCCAACGTCGAGGAAGTCGCCGCGTCGAGCACCGACCCCGAAGTTCGACGTCTTCTGGGCGTCGAAGGCGACATGGGCGCCAAGATGGGCCTGGACAACGAATTCGCCAAACGCGCCATTGCCGCGGTCGGCAACTATGGCGAGGTCTTCGAGGCCAACATCGGCGAAGCCACCCCGATCGGTCTTGCGCGCGGTCTGAACGCGCTCTGGACGCAGGGCGGCCTCCAGTACGCTCCGCCGTTCCGCTGATCCTGCTCTAGCGAGGCGCGCCCTGCCGGGCGCGCCTCTTCGCTGAGGGATCGACTTTCTCGCGCTATCCGGGGTCCTTGGGCCATCCTGCGACCCTCGTGCCGTCAAGCGCGCAGACGAGGATTTGACATGGCAATGGCATCAGACGCGCCGAAGGACTCCTTTCGGCTGAGCATGCTCATCTACGACACGCGGTTCCGTTCGATGACCATTCAGGTTATCGTGCTGATCCTTTTCGGGCTCGCGCTCGCGTGGTTGTTGAACAATACCATCTCGAACCTCGAAGCAAAGGGACGGACGTTCAACTACGGCTTCCTCTGGCAGAGGGCCGGCTACGACATCCAGCAGCAGCTGATCCCCTACACGAACGACGACACGCATTTCCGTGCGATGATCGTCGGGCTTCTGAATACGCTCGTCGTGGCGATCCTCGGTTGCATCGGCGCGACCGTCGTGGGCGTCATGGTGGGCGTCCTGCGCCTGTCGAAGAACTGGCTCGTCGCCAAGCTGATGTCGGTCTACGTCGAGATCTTCAGGAACATCCCGCTTCTTCTCTGGATCCTGTTCATCTTCGTGCCGCTGGGCGAACTGGCGCCGAACCCGTCCGATTTCCGCGTTACGGACGAAATGGCCGCCAACGGCGAAGAACCCAAGGCGAGCATGATCCTGTTCGACACGGTCGCGATCACGGCGCGTGGCGTGAACGCGCCCTATCCGCTTCTCGAACGTCCGTTGGGCACCTTCGATGTTGCCGGCGTGCCGGTCAACCTGTCGGTCGTGGCCTTCGTGGCAATCCTCGTGGCCAGCTTCTGGGGCAACAGCCTTCTTCTCAGACGCGCGCGCGCCATCCAGGAAGCGACGGGCGTCCGCCCGACCACCTGGTGGCAGAGCCTCCTGATCCTGTTCGCACCGGCGATCCTGTTCCTCTGGGTCCTCGGCTTCCATCTCGAGGTGCCTGAGCTCACGCGCTTCAACTTCTCGGGCGGCATCCTCATCCAGAACTCGTTCATCGCGCTGCTGCTGGCGCTGATCCTCTATACCGGCGCCTTCATCGCCGAGATCGTGCGCGCAGGGATCCTCGCCATCTCGAAGGGCCAGACCGAAGCCGCCTACGCGCTTGGGATCCGCCCGAACCACACGATGAAACTCATCATCCTGCCGCAGGCGCTTCGCGTCATCATTCCTCCGCTGATCAGCCAGTTCCTGAACCTGACCAAGAACACGTCGCTGGGGATCGGCGTCAGCTACCTCGACCTGCGGGGCACGCTCGGGGGGATCACCCTGAACCAGACCGGCCGCGAGCTTGAATGCATGCTTCTGATGATGGCGATCTACCTGACGATCAGCCTGATCATCTCGGCGCTCATGAACGTCTACAACAAATCCGTGAAGCTGAAGGAGCGCTGACATGGCCGACATTGCCTATCACCGCCAGTCGATGCTTCCCGCGCAGGAGCCGCCCGTCACCGAACGGGGCATCGTGAAGTGGCTGCGCGAAAACCTGTTCGCCGGCCCGATCAACTCGGTCATGACCCTTCTGGCGATCTACATCATCTATCTGGGCCTGTCCGCGCTGGTTCCGTGGATGATGAACTCGGTCTGGAACGCGAATTCGCTGTCCGAATGCCGCGAGATCGTCGCGGCAAAGGGCGAAGGCGCCTCGGGCGCCTGCTGGGCCGTTATCCGCGCCCGCTGGCACCAGTACATGTTCGGCTTCTACCCGTCCGAGCTCTACTGGCGGCCGATCCTGGCATTCGGCCTTCTGTTCATCGCGCTGTCGCCGGTTCTCTACTACGGCAGTTCACGCGCCGCGACGGCGATTGCCGGGGTGGTGGCCACACTTGTCCTCGTGTCGCTTCTCGCCCTCGGCGAAACCGCGGCGCATGTCTCGGTGGTCATGGCGATCCTCCTTGCGCTGACCGCATTGTCGTGGATCGCGCCAAAGAAGCTGGTCTGGGTCACGCTGTTCTACGCGCCGGTCTGCTACCTGCTGCTGTGGGGCGGATCGGTCTGGGCGCCGGTCGTCGCCATTGCGGGCTTCGCCATCATCGCGGCCGCCTTCATCCTGGGGCAGGAGAAGATCGGCGTCGCCGGCTCGGTCGGCCTTGGTGTCGTTCTTGCCGTCCTGTGGTGGCTCTATCTCGACAAGGCCATCGTCGAGGCGCTGGCCTCGACCATTCCCATCGGCTTCGAGCCCGTGGACTCCGACCAGTTCGGCGGGTTCCTCCTGGCGATCACCATCGGCGTGACGGCGATCTCCTTCTCGCTGCCGCTGGGCATCCTGCTGGCCCTCGGGCGCCAGTCGGACATGCTGATCGTCAAGTCGCTGTCGGTGGGTTTCATCGAGTTCATCCGGGGCGTCCCACTGATAACGCTGCTGTTCACGGCGTCGCTGCTGCTTCAGTACTTCCTCCCGCCGGGGACGAACTTCGACATCATCCTGCGCGTCATCATCCTCGTGACCTTCTTCGCCGCCGCCTACCTGGCCGAGGTGATCCGCGGCGGCCTCGCCGCCCTTCCGCGCGGGCAGTACGAAGCCGCAGATGCGCTGGGGCTCGACTACTGGCAGGCGCAGCGGCTGATCATCCTGCCGCAAGCTCTGAAGATCTCGATCCCCGGGATCGTTTCGACCTTCATCGGGCTCTTCAAGGACACCACGCTCGTCAGCTTCGTGGGCCTTCTCGACCCGCTGCGGGGGGTGACGGCCGCGGTGCGCGCCGACATCAACTGGAAGGGCATCTACTGGGAGCCCTACATCTTCGTCGGCGCCCTGTTCTTCGTCATGTGCTACGGCATGTCGCGCTATTCGCAATACCTGGAGCGCAAGCTCCGGACCGATCATCGCTGAGGTAAGCCAATGTCAGAACTCGCCGTCGACCGCGAAATCGACCGGAGCCACATGCAGGTTTCCGACGAGGTCGCCATCCAGATCGAGAAGATGAACAAGTGGTACGGCCAGTTCCATGTCCTCCGCGACATCGACCTGACCGTCTACCGCGGCGAGCGGATCGTCATCTGCGGGCCCTCGGGGTCGGGCAAGTCGACCCTGATCCGGTGCATCAATGCGCTGGAAGAGCACCAGAAGGGCAAGATCGTCGTGGACGGCACCCTGCTGTCCTCCGACCTCAAGAACATCGACAAGGTAAGGTCGGAAGTCGGGATGGTGTTCCAGCACTTCAACCTGTTCCCGCACCTGACGATCCTTGAGAACTGCACGCTTGCCCCGATCTGGGTCCGCAAGACACCGAAGAAAGAGGCCGAGGAGGTGGCGATGCACTTCCTCAGGAAGGTCAAGATCCCTGAACAGGCGAACAAGTATCCCGGCCAGCTGTCGGGCGGCCAGCAGCAGCGCGTCGCCATCGCGCGGGCGCTCTGCATGAAGCCGCGCATCATGCTGTTCGACGAACCGACCTCGGCGCTTGACCCCGAGATGATCAAGGAAGTGCTCGATACCATGATCGAGCTCGCCGAAGAGGGGATGACCATGCTTTGCGTCACGCACGAAATGGGCTTTGCCCAGGCCGTGGCGAACCGCGTGATCTTCATGGACCAGGGTCAGATCGTCGAGCAGAACGAGCCCAAGGAATTCTTCAACAACCCGCAGAGCGACCGGACCAAGCTGTTCCTCAGCCAGATCCTGGGTCACTGAGCGGGGCGGGGGCGCTCAGCCCCCGCGTTCGCCGGGCACGAAGAAGTCCAGTGTGGACCCGCGGCCCGGTTCCGCCTCCCGCCAGCTTGCGATCTCGAAATCCACGACCAGCGTTGCGGCGGTCGGATACCGGCCAAAGTCGGGGTCCTGTGGCGGGCGCGCGGGAAGCATCGACGCGAAGGCCGCAATGCCCGGATTGTGGCCGATCATCATGACCGTCTGTCCCGTGGCGGCACGCAAGGCGGCCAGCATGGCTTCGGGCGAGGCATGGTAGAGTGCGCCGGTGAATGACGGCTCCGGTGCGTCGCGCAAGAAAGGCGCCACACCTTCCCATGTCTGCCGCGTGCGAACCGCGTCGGAGGACAGCACCTCGTCCGGCACGTAGCCGCGCGAGGCGAGCCAGCGCCCCAGTTCCTCGGCCGCGCGCCTGCCGCGGTCATTCAGTGGCCGGTCGTGGTCGTCGATGGCGGGATCGTCCCAGGACGACTTGGCGTGCCGGGTCAGGATCAGGCGGCGGTGCCCCTGCTGTGTCATGTGTGGAAGCGCCTCATGTGATAGGCAGATTGCTCAGGCACCCTGCCATAGGCCTGCGACACCGGGCAAGCGCGGCGGACGGCGCAGCCGAGGTCGAGGCAGTCGAGGCCGGGCGCGGTGTCGAGAAACTCATGGCACTTCGGCACGTCATAGCCGGAGGGGACAAGCGCCCCGGCGGGGCAGGCATCGCGGCAGGGTTGACCGGGGCAGGACTGGCAGGGGGAAGCAAGCGGCGGATCCGGCAGGCCGATCCTGTCCTTCAGCGCAAGCGCCCCTCGAAAGCTGACCATGAGACCGGCACGGTCGTGGACCAGAAGCTGCACGGGCGAAGCCCAGGCGCGCCCGCTTCTGACTGCCCAGGAAAAGAACGGCAGCCAGGGCGGACCAGTGAACGGGAACAGGGCCTTGGCGCCCAGATTGCAGGCCATCCGGCCGATGATCCGCCGGGACCAGCGGTCCAGCGGGTCGGGCCGGCCGTCCTGCCACTCCTCGCTTTCGGTCACGCGCGCCCAGAATCCTGGCTCATGCGGGCCGAGAAGGATCAGCGTCGCGGTGCCTTTCGGAATGTGGGGGTCGTCCCGGTCGGGGTGGAACGCGCCGAAGATGTCGAGGCCCCCGGAGCGGACCCTGGCGACCAGGTCTGCGTAACGCGGGTCCTCCATGCGATGACCCCCGTCCTTGCCGCTCAACTCCTGCGCGGCTTTACCCGAGGTTCGGTCGACCGGATGATCGACCCCGCGCCGTGTTCGGTGAACAACTCCAGCAGGCAGGCGTTCGGCGCGCGCCCGTCCAGGATCACGGCCGCCCGGACGCCCGCCTCGACGGCGGCCAGCGCCGTTTCGACCTTTGGGATCATCCCGCCCGAGATCGTACCTTCCGCGATCAGGCCACGCACCTCGTCGGGCGACAGCTGGGTCACCACCTCGCCCGAGGCGTCCCTGACGCCCGGCACGTCGGTCAGCAGCAGCAGGCGGTCCGCCTTCAACGCGCCGGCGATAGCGCCGGCAGCCGTGTCGCCGTTGACGTTGAAGGTCTCGTTCTCCTCCATGCCGGTCGCGACCGGCGCCACGACAGGGATGATGCCCGCATTGAAGAGGTCGCGCAGCACCTGAACGTTCATCTCGACGGGTTTGCCGACGAAGCCCAGTTCCGGGTCATCGGCCACACAGACGATCATGTCGTCGTCCTTGCCCGACAGGCCGACGGCGCGCCCGCCCGCGTCGTTGATCGCCTGGACGATCCGCTTGTTGACGAGGCCGGAGAGCACCATCTCGACCACCTCGACGGTCGCCTGGTCGGTGACCCGCTTGCCCCGCACGAATTGGGACTTGATGCCGAGCCTGGCCAGCAGATCGTTTATCATCGGTCCGCCGCCGTGGACTACCACAGGGTTCACCCCGACCTGTCGCATCAGGACGATGTCCTGCGCGAAGCTCGCCATCGCCTCGGCGTCGCCCATGGCGTTGCCGCCGAACTTCACGACCACGATGGCGCCGGAATAGCGCTGCAGGTAGGGCAGCGCCTCGGACAGGGTGCGTGCGGTGGCGATCCAGTCGCGAGTCATGGCGGTCTGCTTCTTCATCCGGGTTGCCCTTCGGTCACCCGATGTTGTTAGGGCAGGGGGCGGGGCGGCTCAAGGTCGGATTGCCAAAGACGCGCGACAGGCTAGGTCACGCACTCATAAAAGACTAGCAGTGTTCGAGCATTGCTGATTCACTCCCTGCAAGGAGGAGAGCAGCATGGCCCAACG
>FWPV01013502.1_pt1 | contig 12242 bp, 12 predicted proteins | sample 2228371 | NCBI WGS metagenome assembly FWPV01 (sample SAMEA103939776, study PRJEB20133) | metagenome | reverse complement strand
CAGAAGGGCACCTGTACGGGTTAGCCTCCTTTTATCACATGCTCAACACCAAAGCGGTTGGACGGCATGTGGTGCAATTTTGCGAATCGGCGCCGTGCCATGTGCAGGGCGGGCGCGAACTGTGGCAAAGCGTGCAGACCGAACTCAACCTGAAAAATGGCGAAACCGACCCGCATGGACGCTTCACACTCAAAACGGTTAGTTGCCTGGGCCTGTGTGGGGTGGGTCCGGTATTGGTGATTGATGAGGATGTGTACGGCAACGTCACCCCCGAGCAACTGCCCGGCATCTTCGCAAAATACGAATGAGAGACATGCCATGAATTTCAAACGGTCTATGGTTCTGGTTTCAATGGATGCCGACAGCCTGCAGCGCAATGCGCGCGAGGTTTTTCAGTGCTTTCAAAAAGAAATATCTGCCTTTGGGTTAAGTGATGAAATTGCCCTCTCGCAAATCGTAGATGTGGGGCGTCATGACGCTTTGCCGATGGTAATCGTCTACCCAGAAGCCTGCGCCTACGGCCCGGTTGCGCCAGAAGATGTCAGGCGCATAGTGGAAGAGCACCTGTATAAAGGGCGCATGGTCGAAGACCTGCTTGCGCCGGTCAGGGAACTTTCCGGACGCATTGGCTGGCTCAGGTTGCGCAAAGGTGCGGCGCCCATGGAAAAGCGCATCGTCACCCGCCGGGTTGGGCGCATTGACCCGGAAAACATTGAAGAATATATTGCCGAAGATGGCTACCAGGCACTGGCCAAAGCCTTGGGAATGCCACCTATACATGTCATTGAAGAATTAGAAAAATCGGGTTTACAGGGGCGTGGCGGGGCTGGCTTCCCTACCGGGCGCAAGTGGCGCTTTGTGGCTGACACAAAATCTAACAAAAAGTATGTAATCTGTAACGCGGACGAAAGCGAGCCAGGCACATTCAAAGACCGCGTCATCATCGAAGGCGACCCGCACAGCATCATCGAAGCCATGGCCATTGCCGGGTACTGCGTGGGCGCTGACGAAGGCTATATTTATGTGCGCGGCGAATATCAACTGGCGCAGCGTCGTCTGGAAAAAGCCATCCAACAGGCACATGAATACGGTCTGCTGGGCAAAAACATTTTAGATTCCGGGTTCAATTTCACCATCCATGTGCATAGCGGCGCAGGTGCGTATGTGTGCGGTGAAGAAACTGCCCTGCTGGAATCAATTGAAGGCAAGCGCGGCGAACCACGCGCCCGCCCGCCCTACCCCACCACGCACGGGTTGTGGGACAAACCCACCCTGGTAAATAATGTGGAAACGCTGTCCAACGTGCCGCCCATCATCCTCAATGGGGCAACCTGGTATCGCACCTTTGGCACACCCGGCAGCGCCGGGACAAAAGTTTATACCATTTTGGGGCATGTCAATTTTCGCGGGCTAATCGAGGTGCCCATGGGCATCACCTTGCGCGAAGTAATAAATATCTACGGGCAAGGCATGAAAAATGGCGCCACATTCAAACTGGCGCAAACTGGCGGCTCCAGCGGGTCTATCATTCCGGCTAGTTTGCAAGACACACCCATGGATTTTGAGTCTTTTCGCAAGGCAGGCGTTTCGCTGGGGTCGGGCGCGCTATTGATATGCGATGAGAGCACTTGCGTGCTGGACCTGGCCATCACCCTGATGAAATTCTTCAAATCCGAATCGTGCGGCAAGTGCACCCCCTGCCGGGTGGGCACCGAACGCGCCCTGCGCATCCTGACAGCCATCAGCCAGGGGCGTGGAAAACTCAGCGACCTGGATGTGCTGACCAGCCTGGCCGAGAAAATGGAGTTTGCCTCCAACTGCGGGTTGGGGCAAACCGCTGCTGTACCCATCCGCGATACACTCAAACACTTCCGCGCCGAGATGGAAGCCCACATTTTACTTGGGGTGTGCCCCAGCGGCGTGTGCGAAATGTCTGCCCAATTACAAACTGCATAACTGCGCTTGATGAAGCATTGAAAGAGGAAGGTATGATCCAACTGACAATCAACGGAAAACAAATCGAAGTTCCTGAAGGGACAACCGTCCTGCGGGCTGCCGAGCAGGCCGGAATCACCATTCCTACCCTGTGCGACCACAAAGAATTGACGCCGTACGGCGGCTGCCGCCTGTGCATTGTGGAAGTGCAGGGCTTCCGCGTGCCAATCGCCTCGTGTACGCTGCCTGCTACCCAGGGCATGGTGGTCAACACCGAAACCGAAGCGCTGAAAAAATCGCGCAAGTTTATCCTCTCTATGCTGTTCAGCGAGCGCAATCACTTTTGCCCGTTCTGCCAGGTAAGCGGCGGAGATTGCGAATTGCAGAACGCGGCCTACCGCGAAGAAATGACCCACTGGCCCATACAGCCCGGCTGGGATAAATTCGCAGTAGACAGCACCCACCCGTACTTCGTGCTCGACAACAACCGCTGCATCCTGTGTCGGCGCTGCGTACGCGCCTGCGGCGAACTGGTGGGCAATTTCACCCTGGCAGTAGCCGAGCGCGGCGCGGCCAGCATCATCATCGCCGATACCAACGTGCCGCTGGGTGAAAGCACCTGCGTCAAGTGTGGTACCTGCGTGCAGGTTTGCCCCACTGGCGCACTCATTGACCGCACCAGCGCCTACCAGGGGCACGAAAGCCAGATCACCCCCGTCAAATCGGTGTGCGTGGGCTGTTCGGTGGGTTGCTCGGTCAACTTGCTGGTGCGCGACAACCGCATTGTGCGCATCGAGGGCGATTGGGAAGGCGCCGTAAATCACGGCTTGCTTTGTGAACACGGGCGCTACCACCCCATGCACGAATCGCGCCAGCGCATCACCACACCGCTCATGCGCAAAAACGGTCAACTGGAACCAGTAACCTGGGATGAAGCCCTGGGTGCGGTAGCCGACAAACTCAAACCCCTAGCCGGAGACGCCCACAACGGCGTTGCAGCTATCGCCTCCACCCGCCTGCCCATCGAAACCCTATCCCTATTCAAAAACCTGTTTGCCGGGGCCTTCCAATCCCAAATGGTCACCAGCACCGAAGAAGGCATGACCACCGCAGCCGTGGCTGACGCAGCCGAACACCTGGGCGCCTTTGAAGGCAAATTGGATGTACTGCGAAACGCCGACCTGACCCTTTGCCTGGGCGCCGATATTGCCAGCAGCCACATGGTGGCTGGGTTTCTGGTCAAACGCGCCTTGCCAAAGGGCATGCGCCTGGTCACCATCAATGCCGCTGCCAGCAAACTGGACGATGTAGCCGACCTATCCCTCATCAACAAACCCGGCTCCGACCTGCAACTGGTGGAAGGATTCAAAGCCATCATTGTCAAAGAAGGTCTGGGACGCACACCGCTGGCCATCCCCAATGCAGACCAGGTTATCGAAACAGCCGTCAGCGCCACAGGCATCCCACTGGAAAAACTAACCCTGGCCGCGCGCATGTTGGCCAACGCCATTAGCCCAGTCATCTTGTTCGGCAAGGGCATCACCAATCAGCGCAATGAAATATTGATAGAAAGCCTGCACAGCCTGGCCATCCTGGTTGGCGCAATAGACCGTGAACGCGCCGGGCTGCTTTCCGTCAAAGGCGAGGCCAACAGCACAGCCGCCTCGCTGCTGGGGCTGGACAGCATTTTCCAACTCAACGGGCAGCGCGCCGCTTATGCCGTCATCGGTGATGATTATGTGTCTGGACGGCTAACCGAACGACTTTCTAAGGCCCCCTACCTGGTAGTACAAGCCACTTACCAGTCCAAACTGACCGACCAGGCCGATGTGGTCCTGCCGGTGGCTTTGTGGTCCGAGCAAGAAGGACACTACATCAACCTGGACGGGCGTCTGCAAAAAGCCGAAAAAGTGATTGCCGCGCCTGAAGGAATTCGCGACAATGCAGCCGTGCTAAGCGAACTGGCCATGCGCATGAATATGCCCGTACGCGAAGACTGGCAAAAAGACATCCACGAACGCAAGGCGAGCGTGGTTTTGACCTGGCGGTAAGGAGATATACAATGACTAAACCTAAAATTGCATCAGACTGGATGTGCGGCTGCTCCGGATGTCACATGTCACTGCTTGATATGGACGAGCGCATCCTAAAAATTGCCGAGCTGGCCGACTTGCGCGCCACCCCAATCACCGACCTGAAAGAACCCGACGAAAGCGGTGTGGATGTGGGCATATTGGAAGGCGGAATCAACAACAGCGCCAACGAAGAAGTAGCCCACAAAATGCGCGCCCGCGCCAAAATTCTGGTCGCCTTAGGCGACTGCGCCGTGTTTGGCGGCGTGCCAGCCATGCGCAACTTTTGCGGCGTCGAAGCCGCCTTGCGGCGCGCCTATGTAGAAGCCGAAAGCAACGAACCCGGCTGCGAAATTCCCAACGACCCAGAACTGGCCACCATGACCCAAACACGCGCCATTCAAGAAGTGGTACCCGTAGATTACAACGTGCCTGGCTGCCCGCCCGACCCCGATGTTATCTTCTATGTACTGTCCGAACTGGCCCAAGGCCGCAAACCAGAACTGAAGGACGACCTGCTGCACTGGCATTAGTGCCCGAGGAGACAACCATGACTCAAAAAATTACCATAGAACCTGTTACCCGCATCGAAGGACACGCCAAGGTCACCATTCACATGAAGGATGACGGCTCAGTGGCGCGCGCATTCATGCATGTTAACGAATTTCGCGGCTTCGAGAAGTTTTGTGAAGGCCGTCTATACTTTGAAATGCCCCAAATCACCCCACGCATCTGCGGCATTTGCCCGGTCAGCCATCATCTGGCGGCCGCCAAAGCCGGCGATGCCATCACCGGGCAGACCCCGCCGCGCCCGGCTAACCTGCTGCGCGAATTGATGCACATGGGGCAAATCATCCAGAGCCACGGCATGCACTTCTTTGAACTGGCCGGGCCCGACCTGTTGCTGGGTTTCGACCACGCGCCAGAAACGCGCAATGTGTTGGGGCTGGTAGGCGCCAACCCCGAATTGACGCTCAAAGCCGTCAACCTGCGCAAGTTCGGGCAGGAAATCATCAAGACCCTCGGCGGGCGGCGCATTCACCCCACATTTGCCGTGCCCGGCGGCGTGAACAAGGCCCTTAAAGTTGAGGAGCGTGATGCCATCCTTAGCGGCGTAGATGCTGCCATCGAGGCCATCCAGATCGGTCTGCAAATCATGAAGGAATGGGCCGAACGCAACATGGAAGACATTAACAAATTTGCGGTCTTCCCCACCGGCTACCTGGGACTCGTTACGCCAGAAAATGGACTGGAACTGTATGACGGCAACGTGCGCCTCATCAGCCGCGAAGGCGCTGAGTTAGAACGCTTCCCAATTGCCAATTACCTGGATTACATCCGCGAGCATGTCGAGCCATGGTCATATCTGAAATTTCCATACTACAAGAAGATGGGCTGGCCCGAAGGCGTGTACCGCGTAGGTCCGCTTGGACGCCTGAACATTTCGGATAAGATTGATACCCCATTAGCCAATGACGAGTTGAAAATCTTCAAAGGGCTCAACGACGGCAAACCAGTCGAAAATACGCTTTATTACCATTATGCCCGCCTCATCGAGGCCTTGTTCGCCGCCGAGCGCGTGCGCGTGCTGTGCGAAGACCCCGACATCCTGAGCACCGACATTCTCAACACCCGCAAAAATTACACCGGCCACGGCGTAGGCGTCATCGAGGCGCCGCGGGGTACACTCATTCACGATTACACCGCCGACGAAAACGGCAAATTGCTGCGCGTCAACCTGATTGTCTCCACCGGGCACAACAACTGGGCCATGAGCAACGCCGTAGATAGCGTTGCCAAGACCTATGTGCGCGGTCCCAAAGTTCATGAAGGCATGCTCAATCGCGTCGAAGCTGCCATCCGCGCCTACGACCCATGCCTTTCGTGCTCCACCCACGCTATCGGTCAAATGCCCATTGTCGTTGAAGTAATCAACCCCGATGGCACCCTGCGCCAAACCCTGCGGCGCGACTGAAAGGAGCACTTCATGTTCACTGTTCGCAATCTGCTTGAAAAAAAAGGCGAACCCGTCATCTACTCTGTTCCGGCCGAGGCAACAGTTTTAGAAGCCCTCAAAGCCATGGAAAAAGCCAACACGGGCGCCATATTGGTCAGAGAGGGTGAAGAAATTATCGGCATCTTCACAGAGCGCGACTATGCCCGCCAGGGCGAAGTGAAAGGCCGCTCTGCTGATAAAACTCCCGTCAAAGACGTCATGACCCGCCAGATTGTTATGGTGACCCCTGAAACCAGCCTGCAAGAATGCGCCGAGATGATGCGCAAGTTCCGCGTTCGCCATCTGCCTGTAATTGAAAACAATAAAGTAGTCAGCGTCGTCTCCATTCGCGGGTTGGCCGAAGCACTGCTTGAAGAACAACGCAGCATGATTAGCAAACTGGAAGATTTCATCCAGGGCACAGGCTACGGACGCTAAGCGCCTGCAAAACAAAACCAGACAGGAAATTTCCTTTGAAACGCACACTCCTCATCGGCTATGGCAATCCAGACAGGCAAGATGATGGCGTGGCCTGGCACGTTTTGCGCGGCGCAGCAGAAGCCCTGGGATTGACGCCCCCCACAGACTGGCAAGATGACTTGCCCACCACGCCCAACCTGGTCTTCCGGTTCGAGTTGCAACTCACCCCCGAAATGGCAGAAGACCTGCGCGACTTTGAGCGCGTCTGCTTTGTGGATGCGCACACTGGCAACATCCCGGTCGAAGTGCAAATGGTAGAAATCCAGCCCGCGTACCAGACCTCACCATTCACCCATCACCTTACGCCAGAAATGCTGCTGGAAATGTGTCAATCGTTATATGGAAAAGCCCCCCGCGCAGTGCTGCTATCGGTGCGCGGGTATAACTTCCAATTCAGCAACGATCTATCGCCCAAAACAGCTCGTTTGCTGCCAGAGGCCATTCAAAAAGTGCTCAATTGGACGCGCGCCTGAACGGCGCGCGTTTTTTTTCTGCCCGTACAACATTTTCGAAAATACAGATCCAATTTCTTCACAAATACACCGAAAGATTTCACCCAAGACACTGGCTATCCACGCTGAACATCATACGCACCCGGCATCTGCGCCCCGCGGCCAATGCCTGCCCAACGCACATCGAAACGTGACATAATTCACTTGTCTGACAAGTGCAGGCTATGCTATAGTAAGCGGGCATTCCGCTTACGGAGCACCCTACTTTTCTCTACGAAAGGACAGCATGTATGAAACTCACCTGGAAAGTGCTTGCCGTCGTTGTACTCATTAGCCTGGTGTTCAGCGCCTGCGCGCCGCAGGCTGCCAACCGGCTAGAGGCCATCAAAGCCGCAGGGGTCATCAAAGTAGGCACCAGCGCCGACTACCCGCCTTTCGAGTATGTGGACGCCAACGGCAACAAAATCGGTTTCGACATTGAACTGATGGAAGAAATTGCCCGCCGCATGGGCGTCAAACTGGAATGGGTAGATATGCCCTTCGACAGCCTGATTGCCGGCGTGCAAGAAGGCAAAATTGACATCTCCATCTCCGCCTTCAACTACACCGAAGAACGCGACCAGGTAGTAGACTTCAGCGATGCCTACTACGACGCGCAAGATGCCTTTATGGTCGCCGAAGGTTTTAGCGGCGCCTTCAACCAGCCCGAAGACGCAGCCAATTACACCATTGGCGTACAAACGGGCACCACGCAAGACGCCTGGGTAACCGATGTGCTGGTAGGCGGCGGTCTGATGCCAGACGCTAACGTCTTCCGCTACGACCGGGCCGACCAGGCCGCCCTGGACTTGAAGAACGGGCGCATTCAGGTTCTGTTTTTAGACGCCATCCCCGCCGATGCGCTGGCGCGGCAGCTGGGCGGCATGGTCATTGTGTACCAGGGTGTGGTCTCCAGCGGGCCAATGAACATTGTACTGCCCGAAGGTGAAAAGGAACTGGCCGAGGCCATCAACAACATTCTGGCAGACCTGAAATCGGAGGGGTTCATCGAAAAACTGGCGCTAAAATACTTCTCTGGCCAATAATCCAACATCGTGGGGCGGCTTGTCCGCCCCGCTTGATTAAACGATGATGTCCCAATTTTTCATCTACATCGCACAGGGAACAGCAATCACCATCGCTGTCACGCTGGTAGCCTTGCCTTTTGGTCTGGTTTTGGGGTTGGGGCTGGCGCTGGTTTATAACTACGGCAACCGCTGGGCATCTCGCCTGGCAGCCATATACAGCCTGGTAATGCGCGGCGTCCCCCCGGTGGTGTTGCTTTTTATTCTGTACTTTATCCTCTCAGGCAAGGTGATTAACCTTAGCCCGTTTTGGGCGGGCTCGCTCTCGCTGGGCATTGTCAGCAGCGCGTACCAGATGGAAATTTTACGCGGCGCGCTGCAATCGGTGGGCGGGGGGCAAATGACTGCCGCGCGGGCTATTGGCATGTCACGCTGGCAGGCCATTCGGTACATCATCATTCCGCAGGCTATTCGCCTGGCCATCCCGCCCTGGTCTAACGAGGCGTCCATCGTCCTCAAAGATTCATCACTGGTTTACGCACTTGGCGTGCCCGAAATTTTGCGCCGCGCCCAACAACTGAGCGCCACAACCCAACAGCCTTTTCTGGCTTTTGGGGCGGCGGCGCTCATATACTTTGTGCTGGTGTTCCTCACCAACCGCGCGCTTGACTGGCTTTCAGAAAAAACCAGATTGCCCACGCAACACGTCTAGGAGCAAGCAGATTATGGATACCCCGGTCATCCTGCAGGTCAGAAACCTCACAAAAATTTACGGCAAAAACGTCATTTTCAAAGATATTTCGCTGGACGTGCACAAGGGCGAAACAATTGTCATCATTGGCCCCAGCGGCACAGGAAAAAGCACCCTGCTGCGCTGCATCAACCTGCTCACCCGCGCCGATGGCGGACAAATCTTTTTAGAAGGGCGCGACATCACCGCCCCCAAAACCAACGAAGACGAAGTGCGCCAGCAAATGGGCATGGTGTTTCAAAACTTTTTGCTGTTCAATCACCTCACGGCACTTGACAATGTGATGATTGGGCTGACACGGGTACGGAAACTGCCCAAAGCCCAGGCCCGCGAAAAAGCAATGATGGAACTGGCGCGCGTGGGGCTTGCCGACCGGGCAGATCATTACCCCGGTCAACTTTCGGGTGGGCAGCAGCAACGGGTTGCCATTGCCCGCGCCCTGGCCATGGACCCCAAAGTGATGCTGTTTGACGAGCCAACTTCGGCGCTTGACCCGGAATTGATTGGCGAAGTGCTTGGCGTGATGGCCCAACTGGCCCGCGACCACATGACCATGCTGGTAGTTACACACGAGATGGGTTTTGCCCGTGAAGTTGCCGACCGAATTATTTTCATGGAAAAAGGCAGCATTGTCGAACAAGGCGCGCCAGACGAGTTGTTCGAACGCCCACAACACGCCCGCACGCGTGAATTTTTGGGCAAAATTAGTGAACTGTACGGAAAGAAAGAAAAGCAATGAGCGACTTCCTTGCTTTCTTTGTACGCTTTTTACCCGATTTACTCAGCGGCGCCGGGGTCACCTTGCTCATTACAGCCCAAGGCCTGGCCGCCGGGCTGGTATTGGGGCTGGCCGCTGCGCTGGCGCGCACGTATGGCAACCGTTTTTGGCGCGGGCTGGCAATCAGTTATGTGGAACTGTTTCGCGGCACGCCGCTGCTGGTGCAACTATTTTTGCTCTACTACGGGCTGCCGGGGCTGGGCATTACCCTTAGCCGCGAGTGGGCAGCATTTTTAGCGCTTGGGCTAAACTCTGGGGCATACCAGGCAGAATATCTGCGCGGCTCTATTTTGGCCATTGGCGAAGGACAGATGATTGCCGGGCGGGCTATTGGCATGTCAAAATGGCAGACCATATTCTTCATCATCCTGCCGCAGGCCCTGCACCTGGCTATCCCTGCCTGGGCCAACGAGCCGGTTTCTTTACTCAAATCAACTGCGGTGGTTTTTCTCATTGCCGTGCCCGAACTGATGTCTCGCGCCAAGTCCATTGCTGCCAAAACCTACGACCCGATTGGCGCTTACCTGGCCGTGGCAATTGTTTATCTGGCGCTGGTCTATCTGCTCGACGTGGGGCTGAAGTGGATGGAGCGCGCGGCGCGGCTGCCAGGGTTTGAAACAGACCCCCATAAAGCCTAAAAATAAGTCAACATAAGGGGCTGTCCTAAGGCCCGTTTTCAAATGCAACAACCGCCCAATCTAGCGGTTGTTGCTTGTTTTTATAGCCAGATGTGGGGCAAGATAATATCTTGCCCCACTTTTGAACAACCTCTGTTTGTTCTTTGCCAGGTGTAGGGCAAGATAATATCTTGTCCTACTTTTTGGACATTTTAACCGTTGCAACCAACCTGCCCAGGGCCAATGCGCCTAAAAATTCGCCAGAAGATTCAATTTCCTTGCAAAGCGCATAAATAAGCCACCCTGAAAGTTTGCCTTGCTATAATGCCCAAACATAGCATCGTCATCCAAACCCGGCGCATTGGCTGTATGGCGTCTGCCGCGCGGCTGTCCAAAAGCCAAACGCTGGTAAGCATCAGGCGCAGATTTTCAAACACTTTTCCATTCCTTACGCGCCAGGCTGATTGCTATGCAGGTCTTGTAATGGATCCATGTGAAATTTCTGAGGTGGTTTATTATGAAACGGGTTACCTGTCTCACTGCGCTTGTTACGCTCATGCTGTTCATGCTATCTGCCTGCGCATCCCCTACGTCCACTGCCGCCAGCCCCACCGCCCCTGCCGATACCCCAGCCCCCACGCCTGCGCCGCAACGCCTGCTGGTGATTGGCGACATTTCCGATGACCCCGCCGAGGTTATCGAGGGCACGCAGCCGCTTGCAAACTATCTGGCTGCTCAACTGGCTGAATTTGGTTTTACCGGGGGCGAAGTGCGCGTGGTGCGCACCACCGAAGAGATGATCGCCCTGCTTCAAAACGGCGAGGTGGACCTCTACTTCGACAGCGTGTACCCGGCCACACTCATCAGCGATGCCACCGGCGCGCAAATCATTTTGCGGCGCTGGCGCTTTGGCGTAGAGGAATATCAATCGGTCATCTTCGCCAGCAAAGCCAGCGGCATCACCCGCCTGGAAGACCTGCCCGGCCACATGGTTGCTATGGATGCGCCCTACTCTACCTCTGGCTTTATGCTGCCCGCCGTGCTGATGACCGAGCGCGGGCTGGTGCTTTCGGGCAAGCCCAACTACACCGTAGAAGTGGCGCCCAATGAGGTTGGTTTCGTCTTCAGTTACGACGATGAAAACACCCTGCAATGGGTGCTCAGCGGGTTGACGGCGGCAGGCGTCACCGACGACTATCACTTCGACAATGCCTTTCCGCGCGAGGCAGTGGATCAGTTGGTAGAATTGGCGCGCACCGAGTTCATCCCCCGCCAGGTGGTGATGGTACGCCCCGGCATGGATTCTGCGCTGGTCAAAGCCATTAAGCAAGCGCTCATCGGCATGGAAGAAACCGAAGAAGGCAAAGCAGCGCTCAAACCATTCCAGACCACGCAGTTTGATGAATTTCCAGAAGGAATCGAGAAAGCCACCCAACGCATGCGCGAGATGCTGAAGATTGTCGAAGGCATACGCCTGCCCTAAAGCAAAAAAGAACGCAAACACAAAAATCCCCCGGCTAGTTTGCACCGGGGGATTTTTGATTGCGGCGTAAAGGGTTATTTGAGCAAATCCTGATATTCAGGATGACGGGCAATATAATTATCTACAAACGAGCAGCGCGATGCAACGCGCAGGCCGTTGGCGCGGGCAAACTCTAAGCCGTGCTTGACCAGACAACTGCCGATGCCCTGTCCTTCCATAACGGCCGGAACGCCAGTGTAGGTGAAAATAATCGTATCGCCTTCCAAAAGATAATTGAGGACGGCAATCTGCCCCTCCAGCACCACTTCAAATGTTTTGCGGGGCTGGTCGTGGGTAACGGTAATGGTTCGGGTAGGTTGTTCCATAAGACATCTCCTTGCTTATGCGGTTAAACCGCGCAATTAGTTTGACGAAGCGCTGCACGCTTTTCTTACGGAACAGTAACCCCACACACCCTAAAAGGTTGCTCCGGGCTACAACACCTCACCTGCGCTGCGCGGCAAAAACTGGCCGCCGCCGGGGCGGCCCAGCCACTGGTCGCCATCCACAATCAGGCGTCCACGCAGAAAGACTTTTTGGGGCATGCCCACCAGTTCCCAGCCTTCGTACAGGTT
>FWPV01013501.1_pt1 | contig 12243 bp, 12 predicted proteins | sample 2228371 | NCBI WGS metagenome assembly FWPV01 (sample SAMEA103939776, study PRJEB20133) | metagenome | reverse complement strand
CGCCTTCTCGGGACTGTTCGCGCCGCACTGGGACATGTACGCCCGGGGGGTGATCGTCGGGCTGACCCGCTACACCGACCGGCGCCACCTGGTCCGCGCCACCCTGGAAGCCATCTGCTATCAGACCCGCGAGGTCTTGGAGGCGATGGAGCAGGATGCCGGGATCGCCCTGCGGGCGCTCAAGGTGGACGCCCCGCTCACCGAGCCCCTGGGAAGCTCCCGCTCCCGCTTCCAGCGGCGGTTCCTGGACCAGTACGCCGAACACCTGCTCGGCGGTTCGGCGGCCCGGTTCGAGTACGACTACCACGGGCGCCTGTTCGACTGGGGGGAACGCCTCAGTGCGGGTGGAAGCGAGGTCCACATCGACCAGATCGACTACATCGTAAAGAAGCTTCAGTCGGCGCCCAGCAGCCGCCGGGCGATCGCGATCACCTGGAACCCGCTCATCGACGAGCACCTGGACGACTGCCCCTGCCTCCAGCTGGTCCAGTGCCTCCTCCGCAGCGGACGGCTGCAGATGAAAGTCGTCTTCCGCTCCAACGACATGCTGAGCGCCGCCGGGGCCAACATGTACGCGCTGGTGCGCCTCCAGCAGTCGATCGCCTCCCGCCTGGGTGCGGAGATCGGCTCCTACACCCATGTCTCCCTCGTGCCGCACGTCTACTACAAGCGGGACCTGAACGATATCGAGGCGTTCTGCTGCCGGGGAGCGGAGATCCAGCCCGTCGAAGAGGTCTGCGCCGCCTGCAGACGGTGCGCAAGAGCCCCCTGAACGGCAGGGCCGCCGCGTCCCCGCGGCAGGACAGGGCGATCACTTTAAAGAGGTTGGAGAATCAACATGTATACGCGCAGCCCGGTAGTGTAGCGGTCAATCATGCGGGGCTCTGGATCCCGCGACAGCAGTTCGAATCTGCTCCGGGCTACTCTTCTTTTCGTCTCCCGGTTCGCGAGAAGACCGTTGCATCCTGCGGACGGTCGCCCTCACGCGAGGAACGCCGCGATCACGCCGGTGAGGAAGATACCGTCGAAGGTGCCGGCCCCGCCGATCGAGACCATGGGCGCCCCGAGCTCCCGGATGCGCCGCAGGTTGAGCAGGTCGGCCCCGATCAGGGTCCCGAACGTGCCGCTGACGTAGGCGATCACCGCGGCGTTCACCCCGAACCCCCCGTTGAGGAGGATGCCGGCGAGGGCGGCCCCGAGCGGGGGGATGAAGAACGGGGTCACGATCCCGAGCCCGCGGACCGGGCGGGCGATCGACCTCGTGAGCAGGGTGATGGCGGCGACGCCGGCGGCGAGCAGGATCAGCAGTCCATGCTCCCCGCCGGCGATCGCGGCGGAGTAGACCAGGTAGAGCGATATCGCGAGCGGGATCAGGGCTCCCCCGACGTTGATGGCGATCGTGGTCGTCTGGGAGGGCGCCGGGATCCGGTAGATCCTCCCGAAGAAGGGGGAGTAGTACTGGTAGATGGTCGGCGGTTCGCTCTCCACGGTGCTGACGGGGATGTTGATGAAACTCCCGATCAGGGTCAGGAAGAGGATCAGGAGCACCTCGAACCAGGTGAAACCCAGTTTGGCGAACGCCGCCCCGATGACACCCAGCAGCAGGAGGGGAAAGATCAGGAGAAGGACGATGAACAGCAGGAAGAGCATCAGGATGGTGAACGGGTTGGATACGATCCGGGGCATTATCCTACCGGATGGCGGCCGGCCTATTTCAGTGCTTCGCAGACGAAGGCCGCATGGTCCCTGTGGTAAGGAACGAGCCAGGTCGAGGCGAGGATCGCGTACCGGGCCCCGAGCGCATCCGCGGCCCTCGCCGCGACCGTCTCCGGCGGGGCGGAGACATCCACGCTCCGCGTCTTCAGCATCAGGATCAGCCGCCCGCCCTCCTTCAGGAACGGACGGTTCCGCAGGGCGATCCGGGTCTGGTCGGGATGGGCCACGTCCTGGTAGATCAGGTCGACACCCTCCACCAGCGGGGCGTACTCCTCCGGGCGGGCGGCGTCCGCGAGGATGGGTACGATGTTGCTCCTCGCGCGGGCGACCTCCAGCAGCTCCTGCATGGGGCGGGGGGCGATCTCCACGGCGTACACCGTATCGACATAGCCGGCCACGTGGGAGACCGTGGTGCCGTGCGCCGCGCCGAGGTAGAGCACCCGCATCTCCGGCTGCAGGTCCACCCCTTTCCCCAGGTGGTAGAGAGCGGAGAGTTTGCTGCGGTAGGGGTCCCAGATGCGGTGGCCCTGCAGCATCCGCCCCCCGAAAGCCCCTCCTCTGCCGGGGGATACCAGCACGCCGTCGATCCAGATCATGCCCGCCTCCCGGCCGCATCGACTCTGCGGTTGGCTTCTGCGAGGAACTCGGGGACCGGTGCCGAACGGTAGTAGTCCAGCCGCGCGGCGATCGCCACCTGCGCGGCGAGCACACGCGCCACCCGCCCCCGCACCGCCCGCGGAGCGTTGTGCACCCGGCGGTGCTGGTAGAGGATGCCATGCTTCGGGGGCGGGGCGGCTGCCCGCAGGTGCGCGAAGAGGGCCTTTCCGGCGCCGAGCACCTGGATGGTGCTGGCGGGAAGCCGTATCAACGCCTCGAGGCTGCCGGCACGGGCGGTCAGGCGGGCGGCGACCAGCCCGCCGACGAGGGCGCTCGTATTGGGCAGCACGGTCTCCGCCGTGGCGGCAACCTCCTGCACCAGCACGGAGCGGACCGCGTGCAGGCGCTCGATCTCCTGCAGGACCGCCAGCAGCGGCTGGGGGGCGTCCTGGATCCGCGCGAGCGCCTTCCCCGCCTGCGAGGGCTGCAGCTTCCGGCTGGACTTCGGGTTCCGCACCCGGTACCACTCCAGCGCACGCTCCGAGAGGAGGTTGATGGCGCGGTCGAGCTCGTCGAGCGTCCGCACCATCTGCACGAGCTCCACGTCGCGGTTCCGGTAGTACGCGGCGATCTTCGCCTCTGCGATCTGGATGCAGATGGCGCGGACCTGCCGGATATAGTCCTCCCGGTCCCGCACGCAGCCGCAGTCCCGGGCCGCCGTCCAGTCCAGAGGAGTGAAAGTCTCCATGTCCGTGCGGATCGAGGCGAGCCAGCCGCCCCATCCTTCCGCATCCCTGCGGATGCAGGCGCAGGAGACGCACTCGCCGTTCGCGACATCCCCGAACCAGTAGCGCCGCGTCACACTACTTAGCGGGAGGTGAGGAGTTAAATATCTATAGAGAGCGGCACGATGCTCTCCGGATGGCCTGGCATCCCGTCGCCCCGTTCTTCGTCTTCTCCGTCGGGCTCCTCCTCCTCGGAACGGGAGCGGACTTCATCGTGCGCGGCGGAAGCGGGCTTGCGACGCGCCTGCAGGTCTCCAAGACTCTGCTGGCCTTCATCATCCTGTCCTTCGGCACCACGCTTCCGGAGTTCGTCGTGAACATCGATGCACTCCTTCTCGATACTCCCGAGGTGACCGTGGGCAACGTGCTGGGCAGCTGCGTGGCGAACCTCGCCCTCGTCCTGAGTCTCTGCGCCATCGTGCGGCCGGAGGCGGTGCGGACCGGGGGAAGCATACCCTGGTCGAACGAGTGGCTGCTCATGTTCGGGGCATCGATCCTGTTCGGCCTTCTGGCCCTCCGGGGGCAGTTCGACGTCCGCGCCGGCGTCGTGCTCCTGGCGGCCTTCGTTCTCATCCTGTGGCGGCTCTGGAGCACCCGCAGGCACATCGTCTACATCCTCGGCGGTCACGGGCGCATGGATTACGTCTACACGGCGGGGGGGCTCCTCGGGGTGATCGCCGGTTCCTACTTGGTCGTCGAGAGTGCCGTCTCCATCGCCCGCGGGTTTGGCATCAGCGAGTTCGTCATCGGGATCAGTCTCGTTGCCGTCGGAACCTCCCTCCCCGAACTCTTCACCGCCCTCACCGGTGTGCTCCGGCGGGAAGGGGAGATCTCGGTCGGGAACATCATGGGGGCGAACATCTACAACCTCCTCTTCGTGATGGGGACTGGCACGTTCATCCGTTCCATCCCCATAGAATCGCCTCTGGAGGTTGCGGCCGTCCCGATCTTCGCGCTTCTCGTTCTCCCCCTCTTCATCGGGCGGCGGGTCGCGACCCGCCTCTGGGCATCGGGGCTCCTGATCCTCTACGGGCTCTATATCGGTTCGATGTTCGGGCTGGTCCGTCTGGGCTAGAGGAATCCGAATCCCAGGGATTGGAGGATGATGGGGAGCATCACGGCGCCCATGCAGAATACCCGCCGGACGTTCGCCAGGGGCGGAGCCACGCCGATCGCGGTGGCCAGGATCAGGACGAACAGGCCGAAGGGTCCGCAGAGCGCCAGGGAGAGGATCGCGATCACCCCGATGACGCCGAAATTGAGCCTTCTCGCATTCAGGCCGTTGAGCCAGACCGCATGTCGGGAGAGCCGCAGGGTGAGGAGGTAGGCGATGCAGGCAGCCAGGACGCCGCAGAAGAGGAGCAGCCAGAAGGGCGGGAGATCGTGGGATGCGATCGCCACCATCACGCCGTTTCGCGTCCGCGCGATGGCATAGAGGGCGGAGAGCCCCAGGATGGCATTGGCGGTGTTGGCGGCGCTGGTGGCGACGATGTAGGAGCGCCCGTCCGAATCGTAGCCGACGACGGGGGCCAGGAGCGCGTTCGCGGTGGCGTTGGAGAGCCCGGGCAGCCAGCCCACCAGCGCACCGGCGATCGTGCCCATGAGGGAGATCCTGCCGATCTCGCGATCTCCCAGGGGGATGGGCGTATGGCGCTGCTCCGGGATCGGGGCGCTGGTGGAGAAGAGGAGGACGGACAGCCCGAAGAGCCCCGTGAGCAGCGGCATCAGAATGGTCATGTCCCCGACGGTGTTCCAGGATAGGTGGGCGTTCTGGAACGCGAACACCCCCAGCGCCCCGGATGCGATGAAGACGCCGAACGACCAGCCCGGGGCCTCGGAGACGACGATCAGGTAGCCGGCGACGGCGATTAAGAGGATCCCGATGCCCCAGTCCAGGAACGGCTGGGCCAGGGGGAGGACGAGGGAGAAGACGAGCGAGAGGGGGACGGCGATCGCCACCCCGAGGGCGCTCCCGAGCGCCGAGAGCCGCACCGCCTGGATCCCCTCCCCCGCGAGGCAGAGTGCATGGGCCGGCAGCACCGCGATCGCGGTATCGGCATCCGGCACGCCGAGGAAGGTGCTGGGGACGATGTCCAGGAAGCTGTGCGCGATCAGGGCGGCAAACATCGCCGCGGCCAGGGGCTCCACCCCCAGGATCGGGATCAGCGCGGCATCCAGGGCCAGGAGTATGCCGGCCATGGTGTTGGCGTGGATGCCGGGGACGAGCCCGCTGACGGTCCCGAGGGCGACGCCCGCAAGCGTCCCGAGGAGGATGGCCCACATCGAAAGAGAGGTGTGCAGGAGTTCTATTAAATAGTGGGATTTTCGAGCTTGAGATTCCCGGAGGGCGCCGGCATTCCCGCGGGAGGGGGCGAGACCTCCCCCGCTATCGCCCGGGGGGTGAGAGGCTATCGGGGTTCAAAGCCCCCCTGCGTGGCTGTCGCACGGTTCCCCGGAGAGGGGGATCCGGCGATCGGGGATGCATGCAGGATGGGTCACATCGGGCGATCGGGGCCGCACACGCCGGCAACAGATACAGTCATCATCCCCGGAGGGAATAGAATCTTGGATGAGGATTGCAATCACCCGCGTTCCCGGCAAGGAGAGCCGGGATTCCGATCTCTGCAGACGGTACGGGCACGAGTGCTACACGGTCTCGCCGCTGACCGCGGAGGTGTACCCCGACAGGATCCGGGCGTTTGCGGACGCGGCGAACCGCGGGGAGTACGACGGCATCTTCTTCACGAGCGCCCTTCCGGCCCGCCTGATCGCCCCCCTGCTCGCCCGGCGGATCCGGATCATCGCGATCGGACCCCAGACCGCCCGGGCTCTGGCGGAGGCGGGGGTGGACGCCGAGATGCTGCCGTCCTTCTACTCCCGCGATTTCGTGCCCTTCGTCGGGAGCTGGCTCCGGGGGCGGCGCGTCGGCATACCCCGCGCCGATATCCCGAACCCCGCACTGCTGGAGGCGATCGCCGCCGCGGGGGGCTCTGCCGAGGAGGTGCGCTGCTACTCCCTGCAGAAGAGCGGCGTCCCCCTCGACCTGGCGGGTGCGGACGCCCTGCTCTTCACGAGCGCCCTGTCCTTCCGGGAAGCGGTCTGGGACCGCCGCGAGGGCCTGCTGCTCATGGCGATCGGGGAGCGGACGGCGGAGGCGATGCGGGAGCGCGGGATAGAACCGGCGGTCGTCGGGGACGGGTCGATCCGGGGAACGCTCCGCGCACTCGCGGAACGCGCCGGGGAGAAGCGATGAAGGAGGGCGACCGTCTGGTGGATGCGGGCATCCTGATCCTGGACAAACCCCGCGGGCCGACCAGCCACCAGGTGGCCGCCTGGGCCGCCGATATCCTCGGCGCTCCCGTGGGGCACGCCGGAACCCTGGACCCGCAGGTCTCGGGCGTGCTGGTCGTCATGATCGGCCCGGCCGTGCGTCTGGCGCCGCTGCTGCTCTCCAGCGACAAGGAGTACGTCTGCTGCATGCGGCTGCACGGCGACGTCCCGCAGGATCGGGTGGAGGCGGTCGCGCGGGAGTTCACAGGGCGGATCTACCAGCGCCCTCCCCGGAAGAGCGCGGTGAAGCGGAACCTGCGGATCCGCACCATCCACAGCATCGAGATCCTGGACAGGGAGGGCAGATCGGTGCTCTTCCGCGTTGCCTGCGATGCCGGCACCTACATCCGCCTCCTCTGCCACCACATGGGGCTCGCCCTCGGCGTGGGGGCGCACATGCAGGAGCTGAGGAGGACCCGCTCGGGCTCCTACACGGAGGATGCCAGCCACACCCTCCACGATCTCCAGGATGCCGCCGTGTACGCCCGCGGGGGGGACCGAACCGCTCTCGACGCGATGATCCTGCCGGTGGAGACCGCCGCCGCGGGCATCCCGAAGGTGGTCGTGCGGGATACGGCCGTGGACGCGATCTGCCACGGCGCGGCGCTCGCCGCTGTAGGCGTGGTGCAGGCGGATCCCTTCGGGAAGGGGGATGCCGTGGCGATCTTCAGCCGGAGGGGGGAGTTCGTCGCCCTCGGCACGGCGCTGGTGGATGCATCGGCATTCACGCCCGGTGCGCCCGGGCTCGTGGTGCAGCCCCGTGCCGTGATGATGCGGCCCGGCACCTACGCCCGCGGATGGAGAACCCGCGGGGAGAGGGCGGGCCGCTGAACGAGCGCCCGTATCCGCGAGAGATAGCATTAAGAAAGCCCCCGCCCAATGGTATAGATGCATTTTTGCTGAGGTAGTCTAGCGGTAAGGCGCAGGCCTGGAGAGCCTGTGGGGCGTTTTGCCCCACGAGGGTTCAATTCCCTCCCTCAGCGCTCCATTTTTCAGGAGGACGGTATCGGATCGGTTGCGCCGTGTTGGGGTCGCACCTGACCGATATTCGGGGGAGTGCCCATCCAGTACTGGACCCGGGCTTATCCTGCCCGCCTCCAGAAAGCGATCTTTTCCCAGAGGGATTCTTTCGGCGGCGACAGCAGGGGAGGCAGCCGCTCGTTCAAGAGGGCCAGCTGCCCCTGCAGCCAGGTCTTGTCCCGCTTCAACTCGGTGATCATGAGATCCCTCTCCGCAAGCTGCACTTTCATGACCTCCAGCTCGCCGGGTTCGGGAAGCGGTGCAGGCGGTGGTGCAGCTGGTGCACCCGCGGTGAGCACCTGGTGCACCGCGCGGTGGATCCATTCCGAGCGGGAGAGGTTCGATTTTCGGGCCTCCTCGTCAATGACGGTGACCTCATCATCGGGGATGCTGATGCTGAATCGCATGGTGGTCCCGGAGTGGTTCTTCAATGCTCCGTTTATCACCTTTCCTCTTCGAGATCCCATCGGGAATCCCCATCGATGCCGGAACCGGGAAAAAAGGCCCGGAAGGCAGACAATCCGGCTAAGGGACGGTGCATGCAAAGGTGCAGGTGCACCAGCGTGGTGCGGTTTCAGAACTACGGTGCACCGCCATGGTCTGCTCGCGGTGCTGGGGACGGAGAAGTGTTCCCGCTACGGCGGTCCGCCGTTCTCCAGCCGCTCCCGTGCGAGATCGCAGTACTCCGGCACGATCTCGAAGCCCAGGTAATGCCGCCCCATGCGCTTCGCCGCCACCGCCACCGTCCCGGAACCGAGGAAGGGATCCAGCACGAGGTCCCCGGCCCGGCTGGAGAACGGCAGGATCCGCTCCACGAGCTGCAGGGGCAGTTTGGTCGGCGTCTTGATCCTTCCTGTCCAGTACTCGCGGTTGACCACCCAGACATCCTCGGGATAGTGCTCCACCTTGTTGAAGTAGTACCTCCTGCGGTCCTTCACGGCGAAGAGGATGTGGTAGTGGCTGGTCACGTACTTGCGGCGGGTGAACACCCCGAACTGGTACTTCCAGATGAGGTGGTTCACCGTGGTGAAGCCGCTGGCATCCAGCGCCGTCAGGATCTCCTTCAGGTGGTTCCACCCGGAGAAGACGTACAGGCTGCCCGTCTCCCGCAGCACGCGGAACGCCTCCCGCATCCAGGCTCCGGTGAACTCCCCGTACTCCGCCGTGCCGATCTCCCGGTATCCCGGGAGGACACGGGCCCCGGTGCGGTTGTAGTTGTTCCTCTGGTCGCGGAAGTCGATGGCGAACGGAGGATCGGTGACGATCAGGTCCACCGAGGCTTCAGGCAGTTCCGGCAGGAGCGCGAGGGCATCCCCCTGGCAGACGGTATCGAGGGGGAACCTGCCGACGCAGTCGCTCATACGCCCGTTCTGCACTCCCCGCACGCATCCCGCCCGAGCTGGAACGCGCGGAGGTTCACGTCCGTGCTCTTCTTCGGCACGCACCGCCGCACCCCCTCGATCATCGCGCTCTCGGAGAGCGGGATGAAGGGCGAGGCGGCGCCGAGCATCACCACGTTCTGGGCGAGGGGGCTGCCGGCCTCCCGCGCCAGGGCCGCCGCATCCACCAGGCAGGCATCCGGGAGCCGCTCCTGCACCGTCTCCGCCGTCGGCAACGGCAGCTCCTGCACGAAGACCGACGTGGGGACGACGATGCTCCGGCTCGCCACCAGAGTCCCGCCCCCGTGCAGGTAGTGGCGGTAGCGGAGCCCCTCGAGCATGTCGAGGGCGATCAGGAGATCGGCGCTTCCGGGCGGGATCAGGGGGCCGTATACGCCGTCGATGCGGATATGGCTCTCCACCGATCCCCCGCGCTGGGCCATGCCGTGCGTCTCCGCCCCCTTGACGTGCCGCCCCTCAAGCAGGCAGGCCTCGCCCAGGATGTTGGATGTGAGGATGATCCCCTGCCCGCCGACGCCCACGATCAGGATGTCGAAGCTCCCCCTCATCGCCGCCCCTCCCTCCCGATGGCGCCCGCGGGGCAGAGATCGGCGCAGACCCCGCACCCCCCGCAGAGTTCCGTGATGGAGGCCTTCCCGCCGACGAACTCGATCGCGGGGCACCCGAAACGGACACAGACCCGGCAGCCGCTGCAGAGGTCTTCCTGCACCGCATACGGCTTCCGCTGTATGCCGCTCCGGCGGGCGGAGATCACGCACGGCTGGCGGGCGATGACCACCTTCACGCCCGATCTCGCCTTCGCCTGCTTCAGCACGTCCATCGTCGCCGTGAGATCGTAAGGGTCCACCGTCTCCACGAAGGAGACACCGCATGCCCTGCAGATCGCATCGAGCGAGACCGGCACGCGATCCTCGCCCATCGCGGTGACTCCCGTCACCGGGTTCGGCTGGTGCCCGGTCATCGCCGTGATGCGGTTATCCAGGATCACCACCGTCATGTTCGCCCCGCTGTAGACGGCATTGAGGAGCGCCGGGATCCCCGCGTGGAGAAACGTCGAATCCCCGATGGTGCAGACCACGTCGCGGGGTTCACCGCTGAGGTTCATCCCCGAACCAACGCTGATCGACGCCCCCATGCAGATGGTGGTGTCGACGGCGCCCAGCTGGAGACCCAGGGTGTAGCAACCGATATCGCTCGGGTAGATCGCGTCGCGGAAGACCCTGCGGATCGCGTGGAAGGTGGCGCGATGCATGCACCCCGCACACAGGATCGGCGGGCGCGGCGGGACGTCGGGAGCCGGCGGTGCGGCGGCCTCCGGGAAGGGCGGGGATCGGATGTAGCCCCGCCTCGCCAGGATCGCCGCCACCGCCGCCGGGGAGAGCTCCCCGGTATAGGGGACGGCGCCGTCCATCTTGCCGTGCACGGGAACCGCGCCGGCGACCTGCCGCACCTCCTCCTCCACGACAGGGTGCAGCTCCTCGACCACCAGCACATCGTCGTGCCGTTCGACGAACCCCCGGAGCCACTCGGGATCGATCGGGTAGGCGCCGATCTGCAGGAAGGAGACGTCGTCGGGAAGCACCTCCTGGACGTAGGCAGCAGCGATCCCGCTCGCGATCACGGCGGTCTTCCCGCGGACGATGCAGCGGTTGTATCCGCGGTCCGCCAGCGCCTGCCTCACCTGCGGCTGCTTCTCGACCAGCTTCTGATGGAGTGCGCGAGTGTGGGCGGGGATCACCACGTACTGCCGAGGATCCCTCTGGAACGACCCCTTCCGGTGCTCCCCGCTCACGTCGCCGAGCGCGACGTCGCTCTTCGAGTGGCAGATGCGCGTTGTGGGGCGGAAGAGGACCGGCAGCCGGAGCTCCTCGGAGAGAGCGAACGCATCGGCGGCCATATCGTGGGCCTCCTGCGGGTTTGCCGGGTCGAGGCAGGGAATCTGCGCGAATTTCGCGTAGCAGCGGCTGTCCTGCTCGTTCTGGGAGCTGTGGGCGAAGGGGTCGTCCGCGCTCATCACCACGAATCCGCCGGTCACGCCCGTGTACGCGCTGGTCATCAGCGGATCGGCGGCGACGTTCAGCCCCACGTGCTTCATGGTGCAGAGCGCCCGCTGCCCGCACCAGGCGGCGGCAAGGGCATTCTCGAATGCGACCTTCTCGTTCACCGACCACTCGATGTGGAACGTGCGCTCCTTCTGCATCCGCAGTGCGTCGATCACCTCCGACGACGGTGTGCCCGGGTATCCGCTCGCGAAATCGACGCCGGCTTCAAGGCACGCATGGGCAATCGCCTCGTTGCCCAGCAGGTATCGCGTCTCCATACGTACAGAGTCTGTACATCGATCATCCTCTTTTAATGTAATGGTAGAGGACCATTCATAATCTATAAGAGACACTGTGTCCAACGGTATAGAGCACATTGCTGCGAACGGGCCCGTAGCATAGCCAGGTGGTGCGCCCGGCTGATAACCGGGAGGTCGTGAGTCCGAATCTCACCGGGCCCACTCTTCTCCTTCGACACGCTTGCAGGGCGGGACTCCGCCCGCCGTCGAGGATCGAGCCTCGTTTGCCCCGCATCCCGGGGGCGATCGGCTGCACAGGGGGGAACCGTGAGGTTCCCGCCTGCCCCCTCTCTGACTCGGGAGCGGGGTCGCATCCCGCGCCGGCGTCTCTTCGACGCATGCGGGGATGCAGCCCGAACGGCGGGAGGCATCGGGGCGGCTGCATCCCGGGGACCGGCGCCAAACACCCCCGAATACGCTCGCAGGCTTCGAGAATGCCTTCCCGGGAAAAAAGGCAGGTGCGGGCTCCCGCTCTTTTTATATCTCTCCGGAGCGAATGACGAATATGAGCAAGAGACTGCAATCGATCCTTTTCATGCTTCTCATTCTCGTCACTGCCGTCTCCGTCTGGCTTTTCTTCTCCGGCAATCCCCTCGGCTTCATCGGTTTCATCCTGGCGATCCTCCTTGCTGTCCTGACCATGTCCGTCCGCATCATGCAGGAGACCACCAACCTCCCCAATGTCAGTGCGCGGCTGAATCCCGATGCAAAAGGCGTCACGGTGACCAACGGCGGCAACGCACGGGCGGTCAACATCCACGTGGCGCTCGTGCCGCTGGATGTGGAGTTCGACGTACCCCCGCTGGACGTGGATGCCCGGTACGTGTTCGCCCTCCCCCACATGGTCTCGGAGGCAAAAGCGGTCGTACGCTACGAGAACGAGCAGGGACGGAAGTACATGAACACCAATCGCCTCTCCGCGCTGGAACCGACGGAAGAGGATCTCCTCCAGCCGCTCATTCCCATCTTCGGGAGGAAGTAGGACTGGGCAGGGAATGTTGGGCCCTGCCGAAAGCCCGAGCGGGAGCATGGGAACGGCTCTCGGGTGGTCTCC
>FWPV01013499.1_pt1 | contig 12245 bp, 11 predicted proteins | sample 2228371 | NCBI WGS metagenome assembly FWPV01 (sample SAMEA103939776, study PRJEB20133) | metagenome | reverse complement strand
CTCCTTAACGATCTTCATCTGATCGATTTCAATCTTTCCAAGACCTCTTTGATGGGCGATGAGGAGATGCTCGACCTGTCGCCCTTTGAATTTTTGACCATACCACGGGACAACACTCACCCCATACGAATCCACGGCGACAGGATCGGTGCCAGCGATGATGAGATTGGGTTTCTTTACCTCCCCGGGGCCGCCGGGTCCTCCTGAGGTCAATGCTCTCGTCGCATCGAGAATCGTGAGCTGGGGTCTGATGACGGTCGCCAGGTCTGCCAATGCCTGATTGATGTTCACCTGAGCGTGAAAAATCTCTCGATCACAGATCAAACCCATCAGACCCTTGATGCGCATGCTGATGCCTGTGGCTGAGTGAGATTTTGCGACAGGGATGTTGATTAGCACAGGACTGTCCAAAACCTCTTTCATCACCTCCACACGGTCCAACACCTTTCCTTGGGGAACCTTGATCTCTCTAAAGAACTTTCGATCCTGTAGGGCAAGGACATGAACATCAGGATTGTTCTTGCAGGCCTCTCGAATACCCGTTCTCTCAAGACAAAGCTCTGCCCTGTGCAGGGTATGGTCCAAGACCGAGACCTGCCTGGCCCCGGCTTCCAGGCATGCCTGTGCCACCGTCACAACAACCTGGGGATGAGTGGTCGCACCGAACTCAGGAGACCTGCTAAAGGACATGTTGGGTTTGAGAACAACGCGTTGCCCCTTTCTCACGAAACGCGAGATTCCTCCTAATGCCTCAAGCGCTTTTTGGGTCGCTGCAACAGCGTCCCCTGAGATAACAGCCAAATCAACCTCTTCCTTTGAAACCGATAGGACAGGCCTCCCAGCAAGGCCAAAGGCAACTCCGAGCGCCGCCGTCTTTAGAAATTTCCGTCGTGTCATTCCCCGGCAATCGTCGCCCCTCATTTCTTTTTCAATCGAGTTCATCCTCAACCTCCCGTGGCATGGCAACAACTGAATACCAACGTGTCTCCTATTATTCACTCATCAAAACGAACTGGCGTTTCAATATAACACAAAAGAAATCTTTTCCCCAGGCCCCCTCGCAACTTAGACCCGATTTGGTTTTTTTTAGACAGATTGCTCAAAACTTAACAACGCAGCCCCTATCCGGAGCTTATGCAAACAGAGATTCTCCCTCTCTGCCATCCGTTCAACCCTCCAGAAATTTTAGGGAAAGACAAATCTTTCTGGTTTTGCGACGAGCTGGCACAGGCTTTGCTCATCACTCGTGCATCGTGGTTCCTGACAACAAGGACACACCCCCTTCACAGCAACGGCTATATTCTGACATGACGATCTTAATCATCCAACACGTCGACATCGAAGGGCCAGGATTAATTGAAGACTGTCTCAGGGAAGAACAGGTCCCCTACCAGATTCTAAACTTGGAGCGTTGCGTTCACCTCCCTAAACCGCGGGATTGTAGGGGGATCATCATCTTGGGAGGACCGATGAATGTCTATGAAGAAGATCGGTATCCCTTTCTCAGAGAAGAGGATCTCTTCATCAAAGAAGCGATTCAGCGAGGAAAAGTTGTCTTGGGAATCTGCTTGGGGGCACAACTGATGGCGAAGGCGCTCGGCGCAAAGGTGACCAAGGCACCCGTAAAAGAAATCGGATGGTACAGCATCTCGCTCACAGAGGCTGGGGCACGCGACCCCGTCTTCGTCCACTTTCCAAAAACATTTCCCGTATTCCAATGGCACGAAGACACCTTCGAACTTCCTTCTGCCGGGGAACTGATCGCCACGTCGAATCCCGTCCCGCATCAGGCGTTCCGCTATGGCGACAGCGCTTATGGACTTCAGTTTCATCTTGAAGTGACGGAGGAGATGATTCTTGAATGGATGAAGACCTATGAAGAGGAATTCGATGCCTCCCATACCCCTCTCGTGTCGAAGCTAAGAATCCTGTGTGAGACGAAGAGAAACATCGGAGCTTATCGGAAAAGAGGGATCAAGTTCTTCAAGAATTTCTTAACAAAAATTGGAGATCATGGGCCTTGGCTTCAACCCGTTGATAAATGGCGAAAATTATGAAAAGGAGTGACCAGATGAAAAAATTATGCATTCTGTTGTTGGCTCTCAGCTTATCCACTGCGGGAGCTTCTCTGGCTCAAGAAGCTCAGCCTTCAGCCGCTCCGGCTCTCACCAAGGTGGATACAGGAGACACGACCTGGATTCTGATCTCGACCGCCCTCGTCATGCTGATGACACCAGGGCTCGCGCTTTTTTACGGAGGCATGGTGAGATCGAAGAATGTCCTTGGAACCATCATGCAGAGCTTCATCGCCCTCGGTATCATTACCATTCAGTGGGTTCTCTATGGATATAGCCTCGCCTTTGGTCCGGATATCGGGGGTGTCATAGGGAGCCTCGATTGGATCGGCCTCAGGGGGGTCGGGCTTGATCCTTTCCCTGACTATTCAGCGACCATCCCCCATCAGGCTTTCATGATCTTCCAGATGATGTTCGCCGTCATCACACCCGCCCTCATCACGGGGGCCTTTGCCGAAAGGTTTAAATTCAAGACCTACCTGGTCTTTCTTATTCTCTGGGCCACGTTTGTTTACGATCCCCTCGCTCACTGGGTGTGGGGTGTAGGCGGCTGGATCAGGAATTTAGGGGCTCTCGATTTCGCCGGGGGACTGGTCGTTCATATCAGCTCAGGCATTGCCGCGCTGGCTGCCAGTCTTGTGGTAGGCAAGAGAAAAGGTTATGGAGAGGAGCCAATGCCTCCCCACAACCTGACCATGACTCTTTTGGGCGCTGCTCTGCTTTGGTTTGGATGGTTCGGTTTCAATGGAGGAAGCGCAGTCGCATCGGGTTCCCTTGCCACCTCTGCCTTTGTCGTGACCCATATCTCAACGGCCGCGGCCGCTCTCTCCTGGATGACCGCTGAATGGGCCTACCGGGGGAATCCAACCGTCCTTGGTGCAGCTTCTGGTGCTGTAGCAGGGTTGGTAGCGATTACTCCAGCTTCCGGCTTTGTAGGCCCGGTCCCAGCAATCCTCATCGGCTTTGCCGCAGGTCTGCTATGCTATGGCGCCATCAACCTTAAAAACAAATTCGGATACGACGACTCCCTGGATGTGGTGGGCGTACATGGCGTGGGAGGGTCCTGGGGTGCCTTGGCTACAGGACTGTTTGCCTCAAAGGCCATTAACGCGGCAGGAAACGATGGTCTGCTTTTCGGCAATCCTTCCCTAATCGTCGTTCAGGCCCTGAGCGTTGTCTCCGCCTGGATCTATTCCTTTGTGGTAACGCTGATCATTTTAAAGGTGCTTGATTGGACGATGGGTTTAAGGGTGAGTGAGGAACATGAAATCGGCGGCCTTGATATCAGTCAGCATGGTGAAGCAGGGTACTCTTTCTAAAGAAAAGTTCGGAGCAATTTAGTTCGGTGTTCGGAGAAAAAACAAAATATTGAGAAACTCCGAACTCTGAACTCCCAACTCCTTACTGAATCTCGGAGGTGCCATGAAAAATATTGAGGCGATCATCAAACCGTTTAAACTGGATGAGGCAAAGAATGCTTTAACCAAAATCGGTGTTCAGGGCATGACGGTCACCGAGGTTAAAGGATTTGGAAGGCAGAGAGGGCATACCGAAGTCTACCGCGGGGCCGAATATAAGATTGATTTTCTCCCCAAGGTCAAGATTGAATTGATCACTCCTGATGATATCGTTCGCCAGGTCATCGAGACCCTTGAGCGGGCTACGAAAACAGGGAAGATCGGGGATGGGAAGATCTTCATCTCGCCGGTGGAGGAGGTCATCCGAATCAGAACAGGGGAACGCGGGAAGGATGCAATTTGACTTAGGCATCACGAGAGACGGGCTGAAAGATGCAAAACACCGCATGGCCCAGGGGACCGTTACCTCCCTCTCTCCCGGAGAACTTCTTCGCCACCATTCCAATATGGTCGATGACCTGGTGAGGAGAGCTTTCCAGAAGGCCCAATCGAGTGTCCCCTCCCCCTCTGTCTGCCTCGTCGCAACTGGTGGCTATGGAAGGACTGAGTTAGCCCCTTATTCAGACGTAGACCTTCTCCTTCTCCATTCACCTGTTGATTCGTCGGATCTTTCTCGGTTAGCCGAGAAGGTTCTCTATCCCTTGTGGGATTTAGGATTGGAAGTCAGCTGTAGCTCGAGGTCGATCGCAGAATGCCTGAAAATGGCGCAGTCTGACCTGCAGGTCAAGACAAGCCTCATCGACGCACGTTACCTCGACGTGGAATACGAACTCTTCCGCAATTTCTACAGTCTCTTTTCGAAAAAGATCCTTCACCGAAAGATCCGTCAATTTGCTGAGTCTCTGACCCGAGATCTTTGCCTCCGTCACCGGAAATACGAGGATCCTGCCTATATCCTCGAACCCAACATTAAAGACGGAACCGGTGGGTTGAGGGATTTTCAGATCGGTCGATGGATTGTGAGAGCAAAATATAAGACCGATCGTTGGGATTCCATCCTCTTTCCGGATCACTCACGGGTTCTCGACAAAAGCCTCCAATTTCTGTGGGCGTTAAGAAACCAGCTCCATCTCTTAAGCGGAAGGAGGCAGGACGAACTCACGTTTGAATGGCAGGAAAAGGTCGCGCCGATCCTTGGCTTTCCCGCCGGGGCAAGAGGAATTGAGGAGATGATGAGACAGTATCATCTCTCCGCCCAGAAAATTTCAAACTTTGTTTGGGATATCCTCGAGCGAGTGCTGCATGAACCCTCCCCGTTTAAAAAAACTTTCCTCTTCTTCCAAAAGAGGAAGATTGATCCCAATTTTGGATTGACTCGCGGAGAGATCACCCTTCTGGACCCCACGACCTTCAAAAGGGAACCTGCCCAGTTGATGACCCTCTTTCAGCATGGTCAGGTGACCGGTGGGAAAATGGATTTCCGGACCGAAGAGGCTGTGATAGGAGCCCTTCCCTTCATCGATGATCGTTTCCGGGATAGAGATGGCGTGCAAGAGGCTTTCCTTTCAATTCTAAGGAGAGTAGAGGGTGCAGCGGCCATCTTAAGGAAGATGCATGAGCTCGGATTTCTCTCACGTTATATCCCTGAATTCTCAGAGATTGAAGGAAAAGTCCACTATGATCTCTATCACGTCCATCCCATCGATCGGCATTCTCTCTTGGCGGTGGAAGAATTGGAAAAACTGAGAACGGGTATCTATCAGAAGGATCATCCCCTCCTGACCTCTTTGATGCAGGAACTTCAGCGACCTGAGATTCTTCTCCTGACAGCCCTTCTTCACGACATCGGCAAAGGAACAGAGGGAGATCATTCCGTCATCGGAGCCGAGATCGCCAGACAAATCGGCAGCCGAATGGGACTCCCCAAAGAAGACAGGGATCTGATGGGATTCTTGGTGAGTCATCACCTGTCCATGCTGGAGACTGCCTTCCGGAGAGACCTTAACGATGAGCAGACCGTTCTGCATTTTGCCAAGACAGTCGGAAACCGCACGCAGCTGCAAATGCTCTATCTCTTAACTTTTGCTGATGTCAGGGCGGTCGGACCCGATGCCTGGACCTCATGGAAAGACTCCCTTCTAAAGGAGCTCTTCCTAAAGACCGCTCATTTCTTCGAGACCGATGAGGAGAGGTGGGGCTCGCAAAAGGAAAACGAGACGCTGAAGAGATTAAGAGAATACCTACACCTTAAGAGGATCCCAGAATATGCAGACTATCTACCTTCCCGATATCTGTCGTGTTACGGATGGGGAGAGATCATCCACCACGTTGAGATGGCACTTTCCCTTGAACGCGAACCGCTTTTGGTGAGATGGACACCGGAGAGTCCAAGGCTTGCGAAAGTGACCCTGTGCACAAAGGATAGCTACGGGCTTTTCTCGAAGATTGCAGGTGCCTTGTTTCTGAATCGTCTGAATATTCTCGAAGCGCAAATCCACACCTGGGGAAACGGGGTGGCCCTGGATACATTCTACGTCGAAGATGCCACGGAGGAAGTGGAACGGCGCCTCCACCACTTTAAGATGGAGCTTGAAGAGATTTTTCACGGCAAGATCACCCTGAAAGAACTCTTTTCCAAGAGAGAGAGCTACAACGCACCCTCGCAGAAAATTGTCCCTGCCGTGGTGACAGAAGTTAAGGTGAACAACAGGGACTCAGATTTTTACACGATTGTTGAAATCTCAGGGGAAGACCGATTAGGAATCCTCTACGAGATCACCCAGGCCTTAACCGACCACGGATGCAACATCTCGTTTGCAAGAATTTCAACGCTTGGGAACCGCCTTGTTGATGTCTTCTATGTTCAGGATGAATGGGGAGAAAAGATCGCAGGAAAGCAAAAGATCGAAAACCTGAGAGAATCGCTGTCCCTTCGGTTGACCCCGCAGGAAAAATGAATCCCCAATCCAGACCATCAAAAACAAAGCAAACCGTATCAACGGTCCAATATCCCCGGAAGGCTGCCCCCTACTTTTTCTTCGTCTTTGTGCCTCCCTTTTGAACCTGCCAATCGTCCAGACCGCAGCCAGTCCGCCGAGTCCCAGCGCAGAGAAAGCCCAGCCCCAGGTTTTATAGGTTGCGTCAGCTTGAGGATTGGTCCAGTCAAGGATGGCGCCAAAGACCAGAGGGGCCACTGCGCCTGCGCCGAATCCGAGAAGAGACCGCAGTCCGAGGGCCGCGCCCAAGTATGACGACCTGACCGATTCGGTAAGCGTTGCAGAAAGTACAGGAGAATCCCCCAGTGAGGAGAAAGCATAAATGGTGCCAAGCCCCACAACGACCGACAGGGGAAACCCGATGGTCCATCCGAAAAGAAACGAGCAGGACGTGCTTATGCCAGCCATGGCCAGCATCACCGCCTTTCGACCCAACCGATCAGAAAGTATTCCCATGGTAAAAGACGCCACCAACCCCGTCAGGTGGAAGACCGACGTAATCTGGGCGCCTGATCCAACAGCTCTTATCTCACCTGCGCCACCCATAGCCAAGCAAGCGGCCAAGAATGCCGGTGTCCAAGCCCACATGCCCTGAAGCTCCCAGTTATGAAAAGTGTATCCCCAGATGAGAAGCATGGCCTGGCGGTTACCAAGCACTTCCCGTACAAACCGTTCTTCTTTTCTTCTGCCCACGGCAGGAACGCTCGTGCGGCCGAGCGTGATCCATGCCACCAACCATCCAAAGAGCGGGCCTGAGCACGTGAGAAGGAAGGAAAGCTTGTATCCCCCAAGCGGCAGGGCAAGACCGCTCAGGACAAGAGAAGCGGCATATCCGCAGGAGGTGCTGGCAATGAAGCAGCCAACGGCCATGCCCCTGCGCTTAGAGGAGAACTGATCCGCAATGATCATCACGCCAGTCGTGTAGGTTCCTCCCAGCGCCAGGCCGACGATTGTATAAAGCAGAAGTGCGGAGTAGAAATCACGGGCCAACAAGGCGAAAGCGAGAGCCGAGACTCCGGAAGCAAAAAGTGACCATAGATACACCTGCTTTGGGCTCACCCTATCCGCCATAGTCGAGCACGCAACGAGCGATAACGCATAGCCAATCTGGAAGCCACTGGAGATGGCTCCAGCCTGGGCCCCTGACATGCTCCACTCTTTTTGCAGTACCGGAATGAGTGCAGCGTAGCTCATGAAAACGAGTCCATTGAAAATCCGAGAGGCGCAGATCCCCCCCAGCCATGCATCGAAGCGAACTCTTGGGACGCCATTGGTAGGCGTGACATGAGAGATCTCCTCACCCAACCGCATGATGGACCGCCCTCCTGTCATTTCGTATAGTGATCGCGTTCATTCGCTTCCGAATCGATCTGTCTTATCTCCCAAGCGGGCTCATTGGCTATCTCGTTCAAAGCGATGTTCAGCGCCTCGATCAGCAACAACACATACCTCAGAATCATTACCCTTTCTTTTCACCACGCAACAGGAAACAAGAAGAATGTATTTGAATGGGTGCGGTCAAGTCAACAAGAATTTCATAAGATTTCCATTACTTAAAGCCTACGCGGCCGACGCCGGGACGCATGCCTTTAAAATAGGCATTCTTGTAAACATTTTTTTCTTTTTGTCGTTATAACCTATTTTTTAAAAAGAATTGCATATTTTCTTAAAATCTGCTTTAATTATTTTGAATTAACAGGGCGTTATTATTATTAATTTGAATCTCTGGAGCAAACGCGCCGTGAATTGTTCAAAATTGGAGTCCAGTTTTTTCGTCAAAATTCAGCGTGATATGTTGAAAAACCGCCTTAGGAATATTCGCTGCGGGAGTTGACAGGACCGTGGACATGAACAATCTAAATGAACAGATCGCGTCCTACCTGGTAGAAAAAGGATTGATTCACAAAGAGGACGTAGAAAAGGCCCTTCCTCCGAACGGACCCACGGAGGGCATCTCCCTTGAAGAACGCCTCACCCATCTCGGCCTACTGACCGAAGAAAAGTATCGCTCTGCGCTCGAACAATTCTTTGGCGTCCCTTTCGCCGCACCAGAGGACTTTCCACGGGAAGCTGTTCTGGTCAACACGTTTTCGATTCACTTCATGAGGGAGTCAAAATTTATTCCGGCCCGGTTGAACGATTATGTGCAATCCCCTGGACTTTTACACGATCGACGCTATCCGGTTGGCTTCCAAGTGTAACGTCCGAGTCCTTTTCGGGAGAGAGACGGACATCCTCGAAGCCCTGGAGCGATTCTACGGCACAGGGGGAACCTCGATGGAGAAGATTATTGAAGACATTGAGGGGACCCCTGAGTACGCTGCAGAGGATGAAGAGAATGTCGATCATCTCCGTGACATGGCCTCTGAGGGACCCGTGATTCGATTGGTGAACCTAATCATTACAAGAGCGATCGAGATGAGGGCAAGCGACATCCATTTTGAGCCCTTTGAGGACCGGTTCCGGGTGCGTTATCGCATCGACGGGGTTCTCCACGATGTCGAATCTCCCCCGAAGAGGTTGCAGGCTGCCATCATCTCCCGTGTCAAGATCATGGCGAAGTTGAACATTGCAGAGAGGCGCCTTCCCCAGGATGGGCGGATCATGCTCCGCGTAAAAGGCAAGGAGATTGATTTCAGGGTTTCTTCCGTGCCGACGATCTACGGGGAGAGCACGGTTCTTCGTATCCTCGACAAGGGCAGCATTGTCCTTGACATTGAGAAACTGGGTTTTCCAGAAGATACCCTGAAGGGTTTTCGAACCCTGATCGAGAGACCCCATGGCATCATCCTTGTGACGGGTCCGACAGGAAGCGGAAAGACGACGACCCTTTACTGTGCCTTGGAAAAGATCAATTCCCCGGAGAAAAAGATCATCACCGTTGAGGACCCTGTGGAGTATCAACTGAGGGGAATCAATCAGATTCAGGTCAAGCCGGCCATTGGGCTCACGTTCGCCAATGCCTTGCGGTCCATTGTCCGTCAAGACCCCGATGTGATCCTGATCGGGGAGATCCGGGATGCAGAGACCGCTGAGATCGCCATCCACTCTGCCCTGACGGGACACCTGGTTCTGAGCACGCTTCATACTAACGATGCGCCCAGTGCGATCACCCGCCTCATCGATATGGGAATGGAAGACTATCTCCTCTCATCGACGATCATTGGAATTCTGGCCCAACGACTGGTGAGAGTCGCCTGCCCCTATTGCCAGATCCCCGCCACCCCCGATCCAGCCATTCTCAGGGAAATGAAGGTGGATGGATCCAAGCTGACAGATCTTCATATCATCGACGTCAAAGGCTGTGAGAGATGTTCCCATACGGGATTTTGGGGCCGTTCAGGGATTTTCGAATTTCTTGAGGTCAACGACACCATCCAAAAACTCATTCTTGAGAAGAAGGATTCCCATATCATCAAAGAGGCGGCCCGCAAGATGGGCATGAGGACGTTGAGGGAAGATGGCTGGATGAAGGTCAAACAGGGCGTCACCACCATCGCCGAGGTTTTGAGGGTCACCCAAGAAGAGGAAACCTTGTGATGATGATGTAGAAAATATAGGCACCGTCTAACGGTCAGGGTAACGATGCCCGTATCGTCACTCGGTTACGTCCTTCCGTTTAAGAAGTTCACGCCTGCGTGCCGAAACGCAGGCACTTCGGCGTGCAGGCACGTTACCCTTTGCCCCTAAACGAAACGCCTGCCTGCCGGTAGGCAGGGGCTTCGTAACCGTAACCTTGACCGACACGCCCGAACCATTTTCACGGTTCGAGGATGCCCCTTGGGCATGGCGCATTGCACAGATATTAGGTTCAGGAGAGCTGAGAAGTCCTTTCCAGAGCCCTCCTAATAAGGCAGTGGATGACTGAATACCTTTATAAAGCGACCACGCTGAGCGGACAAACCGTCGAAGGCTCGATGGAGGGAAAGGACGAGGCAACGATCGTCCAGAGCCTCCATCAATTGGGCTACATCCCTATTCGAATCATCTCCACGCAGGCAAAGGGGCCCAAGTTCCGTCTTTCCTCTGTTTTGCCCCGGCGCGTCGGGATCAAAGACCTCTTCACATTCACCCAGGAACTCTCCACGCTTATGTCAGCCGGCCTGCCTCTGGACCGAAGCCTCGGTATCCTGGAAACGCTCACGGAAAACGGACGATTGAGGCAAGCCCTCAAGGATGTCGCCAAAAGGATCCAGGGAGGAAACGCGCTTTCGGAGGCGATGGGAAATCATCCGAAGATCTTCCCGAGACTTTATGTGAATCTGTTACGGGCGGGGGAATCGGGGGGCTTCTTAGAGGCAACGCTCTCTCGACTGGCGCAATATCTTCAAACGACCAAAGAAGTGAGGGAACAGCTCATCTCCGTGATGATTTATCCCCTGATTCTGACCCTCGTCATGGGCATCTCCGTCACCGTTCTCATCACCTTTGTCATTCCGAGATTTACAAAGATCTTCTCCGACATGGGAGGAACGATCCCGCTGGTAACCCAGATCGTCATCGCCATGAGCAAGTTCATTACAGGATATTGGTGGGCCGCTCTTGGAGCCCTGATCCTCATCACGGTTGGGCTCAAGACCTACACCAAAGACCCCGAGAGAAAATGGAGGTGGGACCGGTTCAAGCTGAGATGGGTAGCTCTCGGAGATCTCATTAAGAAAATCGAGGTCGCTCGATTTTCAAGGACGCTTGGGACCCTGCTTCAAAGCGGTGTCTCGATTTTACCCGCGCTTAACCTGGTCAAGGAGATTTCTCAGAACAGCGCCATTTCAAGGTCGATCGCCTATGTACATGACCGGCTAAGGGAAGGGAAAGGGATCTCCAAGTCGCTCGAAGAGACTCAGGTCTTTCCACCCCTTGCCATCCACATGATCGGTGTTGGGGAAGAGACAGGCCGCTTGGACGAGATGCTCCTCAAGGTGGCTGAGGCCTATGAGGCAGCTGTTCAGACGACCGTGAAGCGCGTGGTCTCTTTGTTGGAACCCCTGATCATCCTCGTCATGGGCGGGGTCGTTTTCTTTATCGTTATCTCTATCCTTTTGGCCATTCTCAGCATCAATGAAATTCCATTTTAAATCCCCTGCCGCCCATCATCCATGAAGGGACAGGGGCGATGAAGTATAGAGGGAGAAAGAATGAAAGAGACGAAAAGAAGTCGTGAGAAAGGATTCACGCTTTTTGAGATCCTTGTCGTTGTCATCATCATTGGGCTCCTGGCTGCCCTGGTGGGGCCGAGGCTGTTTGGCAAAGTCAGTACGGCAAAGCAGAAGGCAGCCAAAGCCCAGATCGAACTTTTCGGCACGGCCCTCGACACTTATCGGCTCGATGTTGGGAAATATCCCTCCACTGAGGAGGGGCTGAAGGCGCTTCGCGAAAAACCTTCTGGCGCAGAGGGGTGGCAGGGGCCTTATCTCCCGAAAGAGATCCCCGAAGACCCCTGGGGAAGACCCTATGTCTATCGATCCCCCGGCCAGCACGGAGATTACGATCTCATTTCCTATGGCCTGGATGGAGCCGAGGGGGGTGAAGGAGAGAACCTGGATATCGTGAGCTGGAAGGACATCGGTAAGTGAAAGAGAGAGGTTTCTCACTCTTAGAGCTTCTCGTCGTGCTGATTCTTCTCAGCCTGGCGCTGACCCTGGTTGCGCCTTCCCTCTCCAAATTCTCGCAGTCGGTGGAGCTGAGAGGTGCGGCCCAAAAAATTTCTACGATCCTCCGATATTGCAGGAGCGAGGCGGTCACCAAGGGAAAAGTCTATCAGGTCCACTTCAATACCCAATCCAGAGAGGTGAGCGTTCATTCTGTCGACCCCATGG
>FWPV01013498.1_pt1 | contig 12246 bp, 11 predicted proteins | sample 2228371 | NCBI WGS metagenome assembly FWPV01 (sample SAMEA103939776, study PRJEB20133) | metagenome | reverse complement strand
CGGTTTGAGGGCCAGCGTGCCTATCAGCACGTCCTGGCCCAGGTCTCCCTGGGCCCGAGGCCGGTCGGCAGCGATGCTCTTGCCAAGACGGCCGACTACATTGAGGCTTACCTGAAGTCGGTAGGGTGGCGCCCTTCCCGAGTAGTGGGGGAGTTCCGCGGACTGCCGATTGTGAACATCCTGGCGGACAAAGGCCAACCTGCTCGGGCGACGGTCGGGAAGATCCTCATCGGGGCTCATTACGATACCCGTCCCGTGGCCGACCGCGATCCGGTGGCTGCGAGGCGAGGTGAGCCCATTTTAGGAGCAAACGATGGGGCGAGTGGCGTTGCAGTCCTCCTAGAGTTGGCGCGCGTGTACGATCCCGCCCACAGCAAATATGAGGTCGTGCTGGCATTCTTTGATGGCGAAGACAAAGGAGGCATAGAAGGGTGGCCCTTCTCGGTGGGCGCGGACATCGTCGCTGAACGGTGGGCTTCGTCGCTCTCCGCGATGATTCTGGTGGACATGGTGGGCGACAGGGATCTGCAGATTTTCTACGAGGGCAACTCGGACCCTAGTCTCGCGGGCAAGATATGGGCGACTGCGCAGCAACTCGGATACGGGAAATGGTTTATACCGGAAGTACGCTATACCCTGATGGACGACCACGTTCCGTTCCTGCGGCGAGGGGTGCCTGCGGTGGACATCATAGACTTTGACTATCCTTATTGGCACACCGTGGAGGATACCAGCGACAAGGTGTCGGCCGAGAGCCTCGAGATGGTGGGAAGGGTCTTGCTGCAGTACCTGTACTCGCGCTAGGCTCGCCTAAAACTCGTCGGCCCGGCCTTTGAGAACCCGGCGGATGGCGCGCTCCGAGTCTCTCTTGGCGATGGATTCGCGCTTGTCGTAGAGTTTCTTGCCCTTGGCCAGGGCGATCTCCACCTTGGCTCGCCTGGCTTTGATGTACATGCGAAGAGGGACAAGGGTGTATCCGCGCTCTTGGGTTTTGCTCTGGAGCCGCAGGATTTCTCTCTTGTGCATCAAGAGTTTGCGCGGGCGCTTGGGGTCGTGGTTCGCGCGGTTGCCGTGCTCGTAGGGGCTGATGTGGGCGTTCTGAAGCCACAGTTCGCCTTCCTTGATCTGCGCGAAACTATCGCGCAGGTTGACGCGGCCAGCACGGACAGATTTGATCTCTGTTCCCGTGAGGGCGATTCCCGCCTCAAAGGTTTCTTCTATGAAGTAGTCATGATAGGCTTTTCGGTTGGTAGCAACCGTCTTGGTGTCTTCCACGTTGGGTTATCACCCCGCGAAACTTTACATAATAGAAAGGCGCTGCGTTCGAGTCAAGGGCTGTCGCTCGGGCGTTGTGTCAGCGCGCGTATTGTAGCATAGCGAAGGGAGACCAACAAACTGTGCGATTGCGTTGTGGGTCTAGGATGCTTGGCTGTGGCGGGCGCGCGGCGCCGGTGCGTTTGCAGTTAGGTCTAGCGCGAGTACGCGCCGATAGTTATGTAAACAAAAAGCCTTCACAAACGAGACAGGTAAACATAATATATCTAGTCGGAAGATGCAACGCTGTCCCACGCCTCCCCCCAACGGCCCCATTGGGGGCCCACTGCATGAGCCCGCTGCGTGGCCAGAGACAGCCGCCCGGCGCGCGGCTGCTCAAAGCACGTCGGCCAGCAGTTCGCCAAACAGGCCGACGATCAAGCCGGCATGCAGGCACACGTTTGTGCGGGCCCCCCACCCTTCCGGAACCAGCAGCACAAGCAGGAAATTCACGACGATCAGTCCGATGGCCACAAGAACAGGAACGCCCTTGTGATTGGCCAGCCAGTCAAAGAATCGCAGCATGACTTTCATCGCGCACTTCTCCGGTATTGCAGGGTTAGGCTAAGTAGGGCCGTATTGTCTCCAACAGCCAACGCGGTACCCGGCCCACAATGTGAGTGCCACCGGTGCCATGTTCTTCGTGCTGGACCACGCCGCGCTCGTGCATCAATGCTACGAGTTCGCCCTCTGTGTAGGGAATGTTCGCTTCTACCGCAATCCATTGCTCGGCGAGCATGCGGGCGACGGCTTTCAGCAGATCCGTTATCCCATATCCTGTGAGCGCGGAGATCGGGATTGCATTGGGATACTGACGGCGCAGAGTTCTGCGGATGTCAGGGCTATTCAGGCGATCCATCTTGTTCAGCGCGGTGAGGACGGGAATTCGGTCCGCGCCAATCTCTCGCAGCGTGCTCTCCACTTCCCGCAGATGCTCGTGCACGTTTTTGTGCGAGATGTCCACAACGTGCAGGAGCAGGTCGGCTTCGCAGATTTCTTCCAGGGTCGCGCGGAAGGCTGCCACAAGAGTCGTGGGCAGTTTACGGATGAAACCTACGGTGTCCGTAAACAGCACCACCTGTCCACCCGGCAGCACGATGCGGCGGGTCGTTGGGTCAAGGGTAGCGAACAGTTTGTCCTCGGCGAGCAGGTCTGTGCCCGCCAAGGTGTTGAGCAGAGTTGATTTGCCTGCGTTCGTGTAGCCCACGATGGCCACTACAGGCAGGTTAGCACGCTCTCTGCGTCTGCGGTACTGTTCGCGATGGTGCCTGACTGACTCCAGTTCGTCCTGCAGTTGCGCAATGCGGCGCTGGATTTCGCGTCGGTCCACTTCCAGTTGCGTCTCGCCGGGGCCGCGCAGCCCAACGCCGCCGATGCCACCGCGGCCGGCAGAGCCACCGACCTGGCGCGCCAGGTGTGTCCAGGCACGGGTTAGCCTGGGCAAGCGGTACTGGTATTGTGCCAGGGCTACCTGGAGGCGACCCTCGCGAGTGCGTGCGCGGGTCGCGAAGATGTCCAGGATGAGCGAGGTGCGGTCCAGGATCTTGACATCCAAGGCCTCTTCCAACTCGCGCAACTGGCGCGGCGAAAGTTCGTCGTCAAAGATGACCACGGTGTAGTCCAACGTCTCGCGCAGGGAGCGTATTTCCTCCACCTTGCCGGAGCCGATGTAAGTGGCGGGGTTGATCGCGTCAAGATACTGATAGGTGCGCCCAACGACCTCTATTCCGGCTGTCGAGGCCAGAAGTTCCAGTTCGTCCAGGCAATCGTGGATGTCCCAAGTTTCCCGTTCACCCTTGACTTGGGCGCCAACAAGAAATCCTAGTTCTTTTGGTTCGTGAATCTCATGCACCCGTGTATCGGCGATAGTTTCACCTCCTGTGTATCCACCTTTCCCCATAAGAGATCATAGCATATCCCTCGGGTATGTGGCAAGTTGGGATACGGTTAGGCGTATGCAGTTACTGTTGGAAACAGCAAAAGGGCCAGGAGGCCTGACCCTTTGCGCGAGGCTCTACGCGTGAGCAACGCTGGCGCGTTATTGGACGCCGTGCTGCTCTAGGAACGCGACTGCATCTCCTACGGTCTGGATCTTTCTCGCATCGTCGTCGGAGATGCGTCCGCCAAACTCATCCTCAAAGGCCATGATGAGTTCCACGAGGTCCAGGGAGTCGGCCCCGAGGTCCTCACGGAAGCGGGCCTCTGGGACCACCTTTTCTTCTGGGACGCCCAACTGTTCCACAATGATCTTCTTCACCCGCTCAAAGATGGTCATTTCACTGCCTCCTTAAGTTGTATTGGCATTTGGACTGGCCGCGCGGCATTCTACCACACTCCCAGCCGTATTGACAAGCATAGGTTTCGCGACTAATATACTCGTCAGCAGAAACACCTCGATTTGGAGTAAGTTGCGCTGTCCAGAGATGTTCATGAGCAAAGAAAAGCAGATCACCTGCGGATCGCCCTTGAGGAGCCCGAGTCCTCATATTATGTAAAGTCAGGCTTCGCACGTTATCGGTTCTCGCATCTGGCTCTGCCCGAAATTGATCTTGACGAGGTTTCCACCGCATCCTCGTTCCTCGGACACGACCTGATGGCCCCCCTGCTCATATCCAGCATGACAGGCGGGACCGCGGCGGCCGCTCAAATCAACGAGCGCTTGGCGCGCATCGCGGAGGACTTTGGGGTTGCGCTGGCGCTCGGTTCGGTGCGTGCCGCCGTTGAGAACGAGAGTCTTGCGCCCACGTTTCGTGTTCGCCGATGGGCGCCCCACGTGTTCCTCATGTGCAATCTCGGCGCAGTACAACTGAACTATGGGTACGGCCTCAATGAATGCAAGCGCGCCGTGGAGATCACCGAGGCGGATGCGCTGGTATTGCACCTGAATCCACTACAGGAGGCTTTCCAGCGCGGCGGAAATACGCGTTTTGCAGGCCTCCTGCGAAAAATAGAGGCCCTCGTCCGGGAACTCCGTGTGCCTGTGATTGTCAAGGAAGTCGGATGGGGCATCTCCGGCGATGTCGCACGGCAACTGGTAGAGTGCGGAGTTGCCGCCGTTGATGTCGCTGGTGCCGGGGGCACGTCCTGGGCTGAAATAGAGGGCCAACGCATGGATCCCAACGACCCGTTGCGCAAGGTTGCCGAGGATTTCCGAGAATGGGGCATCCCCACGGCTGAGGCCATTCGGCAAGTGCGCGCTGCCTGTCCCGATGTTCCACTCATCGGCAGCGGTGGAATCCGCAGCGGCATTGACTTGGCGAAAGCCATTGCCCTTGGCGCCGACATGGGCGGCATTGCGTTACCCTTCTTGAAGGCTGCCGCCATATCGGAAGAGGCGCTCCGCAACGAAGTAACGAGGGTGATCCACGGCCTGCGGTTGGCCATGTTCTGTATTGGGGCGAGGGACATTCCAGCCTTGCGGGCTACGAGCCGCTTGCGCGAGGAGTTGACGACTTGACCGAGAAACCCGACTATACGCGGCTATTGAAGATGGTGGAGGCCGCACTCCGCCAGGCCCTGGCAGTACCGCATCCGGCGCTGGCCCCATTTTACGGGATGATGCAGTACCATCTCGGTTGGCTGGACCGCGACCTGCGAGAGGTCGCCGCCTACCAGGGTGGCAAGCGGCTACGGCCCTTGCTCACGCTTCTGTCGTGTGAGGCTGCTGGCGGCGATGTGCGGCAAGCGCTCCCTGCGGCCGTTGCCGTGGAACTCGTCCATAACTTCTCGCTGATCCACGATGACATTCAGGATCGGAGCGAATTTCGGCGGCACCGCGAATCCGTGTGGCGTTTGTGGGGAGACGCGCACGCCATCAACGTCGGTGATGGGTTGTTTGCTCTGGCACGTTTGCAACTTGGACGACTACTGGATGCAGGGGTCCCGCCCCTTCGGGTCGCAAGCGTGTTCCATGCGTTGGATGCGGCCTGTGTTGCCCTCACCGAAGGTCAGTTCCTGGATATGCAGTTTGAGACGACGGACTCCGTCTCGTTGGATGACTACTTCTGGATGATCCGCGGCAAGACGGCTTCGCTGATGGCCTGTGCTTGCCAGATGGGGGCCCTAGTGGCATGTGAGGATACAGACGTCGTCAAGGCGCTGCACGATTTTGGCTACAACCTGGGGATGGCGTTCCAGATTGACGACGACATCCTAGGTATCTGGGGAAAGCCCGAAACTACCGGCAAGCCCGCCGGAGATGACATTCTAAACCGCAAGAAAACTCTGCCTGTAGTCTACGTCTTGGAGAATGGGCAGTTGCCAGGCTCCCCAACCTACCTCAGGGACGCGGCCGAGATCGTGCGGGGCGTCTATCGCAATGGAGTTACCTCAGATGAAGATATACAGCGGGTGCTGGCTGCGCTGGAGCGCTGCGGTGTCAAGGAGTATTGTGCGCAGTTGAGCATGGAGTACACCCAGCAGGCCCTCACTGCCCTTTCTGGGCCCAATCTCGTGTCCCAGGCGCGACAGGCTTTGATCGCGCTGGCGGAATCTCTCCTCGGTCGCCAAACCTAGCCGAATACAACCTCGCACTTCACAACAGGACTGGCATGGGCTATAAACATGGCGCACCACCGCGGCCACAAGCCACAAGGCAGAGACTTCGCATAGCGTCAACCCGCTTATGGAAAACTTGCGGGACAGTGGGAATCTCGCCGCCTTTGACTATGCGAAGTGGCTCTAACCTGCCCGCAGACTTCCTAGGCCTAGAGCAGTGCTCACCCGCCTGCAGTTCGCCCTGCCCTGTCAAACCCCACCAGCGCTGCGCCCAGCGCCCCGACGACCTGGCAGTTCGGAGGTACACGGATAGGAGTCGCCAGCAACATCTCTAGCCGCCTTACGACCCCCTTGTTCAACGCCACCCCGCCCGTCATCACAACCATCGGCTGCACACCTACCTGGCGTGCCAACCCGGCCACACGTGTGGAGATCGCGTCCAACAACCCCGCTGCGATGTCTTCCACACGCCGCCCAGACGACAGATGGCCAACCACCTCCGACTCGGCGAAAACCGTGCACGTACTGCTGATAGGCACCACTTGATCCGCCCGCGCGGCCAGATCGTCCAGATCTTCAACGGACACCTCCAATGCGCGGGCCATGACCTCCAAGAAGCGCCCTGTCCCGGCTGCACAGCGGTCGTTCATGGCGAACTGAAGGACGCGCCCTCCTGGTCCCACTCGGATCACCTTGCTATCCTGTCCGCCCACATCAATGACCGTACCGACGTCGGGAAACAAATGGGCTGCGCCCCGAGCATGACAGGTGATCTCCGACACCTGCAAGTCGGCGTCATCCATGGCGACCCGGCCGTAACCCGTTACCACCACAAACCGCGGGCCCGCAGCCGCCTCTTTGAGCAGCGATTTGGCCGCCTCCAGCCCCGAGCGCCCCGTCGGCACAACCTTCGCGAAGATGAGGCGGGCATCCTCGTCCAGAACCGCCACCTTCACCGTGAGAGAACCGATGTCCACCCCAATCCAGTGCATCGCGCCGCTCATTCCCCTGTGGGCCCTCTCAGCCGGAAGCCATGCCCGCGGACGGTTACAATCATCTCGTCCGCCCCGTATGGGGCAAGCCGCTCCTTCAGCCGCCGCACCAAAGCATCAATGGCCTGCTCGCTTATCCCCTCACTGCTGTCGTCGGGCCACACCGAGGCGACGATTTCCTCGCGGCTTACTACTCGCCAGCGGCCCTCCCACAACAACTGCAGTAGCCGGAACTGAGCCGGCGAAAGGGGCGGCTCCACTTCGGCACCACCCACCCACACACGGCGCGACGCTACGTCCAGCGTCAACGAGGACGCACGCCCGTGCGCCGGGACCGGTCCCATGGAAAGCGGGGCAGTGGCCCCCGGCCCCACGAACACAATGTGGCAACACAGTGCCACCTGAATCTCATCCCCATCCTGCAAACGCCGCTCACTGAGTACCCGCTCCCCGTTCACAAAGGTGCCGTTCTTGCTGTCGCAATCCCGCAACACGAAATCGGAGCCAATCTGCACCACCTCGGCATGGCGTCTGGAAACGCGCCGATCGGGAATCACCACATCATTCTCGGGATCGCGGCCGATCGTTGTCCGACGCCCCACCAGTGGATACCGTGCGGCCGCCGGCTCTAGCATGACCAGCATCGGCACATCGTTTTCAGAAGCGTCGCCCATGATGTGCAATCCCTAGACCGTGGCGTCAGCGCGTCAGATGCGCGAGCAGGGCCTCTACTCCCCACAGGTAACTGCGCCAGCCGAAGCCCACCACGCACCCCACACAGACGGGCGCGATCATCAGATTGTGTCGGAAACTCTCTCTCGCGTGGATGTTGGACAAATGCACTTCCACAACCGGGACGTTCACACTTGCAATCGCATCCCGAATCGCAATGCTGTAGTGAGAATATGCTCCCGGATTCATCACGATTCCATCTGCCCATGTGCGTGCCTGTTGGATCTGCTCAATGATCTCCCCTTCGTAGTTGGACTGATGGAACCGCAGTTCTACATCCCGATCCGCAAAATGCTGCTCCAGATTACGTCTGATCTCGTCCAGCGTTTCACGCCCGTAGATTTCGGGTTGGCGTGTACCCAACAGGTTGAGATTCGGGCCGCTGAGCACCAGAATACGTTTGGTCATTTGGAACCTCCTTGCGGCATGTATTTATGCGATCCTCCCACCTGGCAGCGGAGGCCCGCCTGCATACACCTCACGCACCGACACCACGCCTGCGTGCCCTCGCCGCCTCCAAACTCCCTTGACCTGATAGGATACGGCCTCAAACGTTAGGATGTTGCACGCGACCGAGTTGCCATCTTCCGGCCACCCCACCGGGCTGTGCCCCAGTCGGTGAATCATCTTGCCATGCCCCGCAGGTTGTAGCGACAACGTCGGCGCGATGCGCGGATACCCGTCGTCCGCAATCCACGCCAGGACTTTCACGGCTGCCATCTTGCCGAATTCCGCCCGCACCGGCGCGGGCATCACGATGCTGTCCACTTGCCCGTCGCCCGCCCCCATCGCGGCCACCTTCGTCCGCGCATAGTCCAAGGCCACGTTGAGCTTGCCGATCGCGAACGCGCCCAGCAGCGATTTGACGCGAATGATCCCCGCATTGCGCACGCCCGTGTACGCGTTGTACCGCAGCAATGAACTGCTCATCTGTCGCTCTACGTAGGGTCCCGTGCGCTGAAACTCCACAAAGTCCCCAAGCAGCACCCAGCCCTGCAATTCCGGGGTGATGACCAGCACGCATACCCGAGGATCTTCCTGCAGGTTCTGGATACTCTTGCGCAGCAGAAAATTGCCGAAAAACAGGGTATCAGGTTCGCTTTCCGAGGGGAGTATGGACACGACGGGCACTACATTGGGCACGCCTGCTCCATTGCGCGTTGCGAGAAACTTCGGCGTCATCTCGCCCTGCAGGGCAGTCAACAGTCCGGGGACGTTTTCCAAGATGCTCATTTGACCTTGCCTCCTCAATCGCGGGTCGCGCCAGACCACTGGGCTACAGGAACATGGGCCACAGCCACACCCCACACGACCTCCATTTCCTCGCGCGACATCAACGGAGTCGTCTCAAGGGCGTATTGGAGATCCAGTCGGTGATACTTGGGCTTGCCCAAGTTGGTGTACGCCAACAAGTCCCAGCGCTCCACGTTGGGTAACCACGTGCGGATAAACTCGCCGATGGCGGCGATGTTGTCTCGGTCGCTGGTGTAGCCGGGTATCACAGGTGTGCGCACCCACATGGGCTTCCCCACAGCCGCGAACCGCCGAGCATTATCCAGCACATTGCCGTTGTCCACGCCCGTCGCCGCTCTATGACGCGCCGCATCCATGATTTTCAGGTCCAACAGCACCAAATCCACCAGGTGCAAGACCCGCTCGTAAGCCTCCCACGGCAAAACGCCGCTTGTGTCCAGGGCCACATGGATACGTTCGGCCTTGCAGCGGGCCATCACATCCGCAAGGAACCCCACCTGCATCATCGGTTCCCCGCCGCTAAACGTTACGCCCCCGCCCGAGGTCTCGTAGAACACCCTGTCCTTCAGAATCTCGGCCACCAGTTCGTCCACCGTCCAGCGCCGCCCAATGACCTCTAGCGCCGCGGCCGGACACGCCTGCGCACACAGGCCACATACCGTGCACCGCTCGCGGTCAATGCGCATCTCTTGAGGCGTGAGGTGCAGTGCACCTTCCGGGCAAACCCGAAGGCAGTCCCGCGCTGCAATGCACCGTGTGTCGTGCCACACCAAATCCGGCTGACTCCGCAGCCCTTCCGGGTTATGACACCACGCGCACCGCAGTGGGCATCCTTTCATGAACACCGTAGTTCGGATTCCAGGCCCGTCTTCCGTGCTAAACTGCTGGATGTTGAAGAGAACGCCAGTGATTGCCAACATTCCCACTCCCGTTCACGCCTATAGAGCATGGCTCTCGCGCGCGATGATTTCGTCCTGTATCTCCTTGCCCAGCCCGACGAAGTATGCATTGTACCCGGTAACACGCACCAGCAGGTTGCGGTACTCGTCGGGGTGCTTCTGAGCCTCACGCAGCGTATCGGGGTTGATGACATTGATCTGCAAGCATGTGCCCCCCACCTGGCCATACGCCCGCAAGAGCGCCACCAGTTTCTGCCGTTGCTCGGCGCTCCTCAGCAGCGAGGGGCTGAAACTCATCGTATGGCTTGCCCCGTTGGGCGCCGTCTCCAACCCGAGGTGCCCAACGCTCTTGATCACCGCCGTTGGCCCTTTGCGGTCAGCACCGTTCACCGGACATACGGCGTTGGACAGGTACTGCCCGCGCCGGCGTCCATCGGGCGTGGCCGCCGTCATCGGGGCGTAGGCGATCCAGTAGTTCCACGAAAGGTAGCCACCCCGATACCGCTTCCCTGTCGGCGACACGTGCTTGAAGGCTTCCTCCGTCCAGAAGCGGCTTACCTCGCGGGCGATGTCGTCCACATAGGGGTCATCATTCCCGTACTTCGGTGCCTTGTTGAGCAACATCTGACGCAGCGACTCGTAACCTTCAAAATTCGCCTTGATGGCGTCTAGCAGATCCTCCATGCGAATCTGCTTTTCCTCAAACACGAGTTTCTTCACCGCGGCCAGGCTGTCGGCCGCCGTGGCCAAGGCAATGCCCTCTACCGTGAGGAAGTTGAACTCCGCGCCTCCCGCATTGCTGTCCTTGCCGCTCTGCAGGCAGCCGTCCACCAATGCGCTCATGTACGGCACCGGCTCCCATCGGGCCCGCCCTGCATCGGCCATATCGTTAACCCGAATGATCCACTCCACGAGATGCTTCAACTGCGTCCGGAACGCGGCATAGAACTCGTCAAAGGAGCGGAATTCGCGTGGGTCGCCTGTCTTCGGGCCGATCTGCTTCCCTGTCGCCATGTCGCAGCCGTTGTTGAGGGCCAGTTCCACCGCCTTTGCCAGGTTCAGGTTCACGTCCACGGTTCCCGAGCGATCGCATCCCTGCAACGTGTTCTCTAGGCAGCCCACCGGCGCATAGTCCCACAGGCGATCTTCGGGCAAGCCCTGCCAGCGCAGCCCTGCCATGGAGTTTTCGTCAAAGTTGATGAGGAACGCAGACCCCTGCGTCTTGGACAACATATCCACAAGCCGATTCAGCAGTCTGTCGGGGGTACGCGCGTGAATGCGCACATTGGGCTTCGGCTCCAGCAGGTTGATCTCCTCAATCACGTCCAACATCAGGTACGTGAGATCGTTGGACGCATCGCTGCCGTCGGCTTTCATCCCCGCCAGGGTAATCAGTTGCCCAAATGACGAGTTAATGCCCTGGTTTGTCCCTACCCAGCCTTGGTAATCATACACGTAATTATGCTTGATCCACCAGCACTCCAGCCACTCCTTGGCTTGCTCTCGCGTCAAGCGGCCCGATCGGATATCCGCCTCGTAGTAGGGATAAAGGTACTGGTCCACTCGCCCAGGCGACACACCCGGCCCGGGATAACTCTCGGCCGCCATCAGCAACATGTGGGTCGTCCAGAGTGCCTGAAGCGCCTCGGGGAATGTCTCCGGCGGCAGCCAGGGGACCTTCCGGCAGATGCGGGCGATTTCCAACAATTCGGCCCGGCGAACCGCATCCGGCGCCTCGCCCGCTTGGCGTTCGGCCTCAGCCGCGTAACGCTCCATGAACTCCGGCACCGCCTCGGCGCAGATGACCACAGCCCGAGCCAAATCTCGCTGCTCCTTCGTGCTCGCGGGGTCGTCGGCGATTGCCTGCGCCTCGTCGCGAATGCCTTTCCAGCCAAGGCGCAACACCTTGGGATAATTGGGGATGAGATGACCCGGTACCGCGCCACAGTTGCCCACGCCGACGCTGTTGAGTTTTTCCCACTCCTTGAAGAATGCCTCCTCTTCGCGGTCGCGTTTCTTCGCCTCATCCCGTTTCAGACACCGCGACAGAGCGGTATTGAAGTGCGAACCCACCACCAGTTCGCCTTCCCGAATCTGAACAGGCAAGAAGCGGCGCAACACTTCGCGGAAGAACAGGGCGCGCCGAACTACCAGAGGCTCATCCCAGAACCCGTTTGGAAGGGTTACCGGCGTTGCCGCCGCCAGCAAGTAACTCCGATAGCCCCGCTGGAACATGGCCACCTCTGGAACATTCGTCCAGTTCCAGATAGAGTACACCACATCCCAGGGCGTCCCCGTGGTGTACGCACGCACCTCGTTGGTGAAATCGCGGGTATAGAACGACCAGTACTCATCGCGGAGACGGCGGATCCGTTGAGAAAGCGTGTCAGACGGGCTCCAAATCTGGGCCGGAGATACCACCGTACAGGATTCTGAAACGTTCATAAACGCTACCTCCTCGGTACAGGTGTAGGCCATCCCCATTCGGAACACGCCTAGTATACCGCAAGAGCCCACCTGCTGCAAAGCCACTCGGTGAAAGCGACCAGCGATCCTCA
>FWPV01013497.1_pt1 | contig 12246 bp, 10 predicted proteins | sample 2228371 | NCBI WGS metagenome assembly FWPV01 (sample SAMEA103939776, study PRJEB20133) | metagenome | reverse complement strand
AGTGGTATTCATGAGGAGAGTACCTGCGCAAGAGGGGCCAGGCTGATGCCTGCGGCTTCAAAGGCAGCGCGCAGTTCGGCGGCAAGGCGCGGCGCGCCGGGCGTGTCGCCGTGAACGCAGAGGGTATCCACACGCAGCGAGATGACCTGCCCCTCTATCGTTTCCACCTCGCCGCAGGTAACCATCCGCACAGCGCGCTCGGCCACCCTGGCGGGATCGTGAATCACCGCTCCCGGCGTCGAGCGTGAAACCAGGCTGCCATCGGCGCGATAAGCCCGGTCGGCAAACCCTTCCAGCGCAACCCGCAACCCCACGGCGGCAGCAGCCTGCGCCAATGCCGAGCCGGGCAAGGTGACCACAATGAGCGCGGAATCGAAAGCGGCTACGGCGCGGGCAAACGCCGCCGCCAGAATGCCATCACGCGCCAGCGTGTTGTACAGCGCGCCGTGCGGCTTGACGTGCGCCAGGGCTGCGCCCGCCGCGCGCGCGATGCCCGCCAGCGCGCCCAGTTGATAGAGCGTAAACGCCTCCACCTCATCCGGCGCCAGGTTCATCTCGCGGCGACCAAAGCCTTGCAGGTCGGGGTAGCCCGGATGCGCGCCTATCGCCACGCCATACTGCGCCGCCCGCGCCACCGTTCGCTTCATCACCAACGGATCGCCCGCATGTAGCCCGCAGGCGATATTGGCCGAAGTGACCACGCGCAACATCGCCTCATCATCGCCCAACGAGTACCGCCCAAAACTTTCGCCCATATCGCAATTCAAGTCTATCCTGTTCATTGCCAACCTCGTCTTCCGCCCTCCGACTTCCGCCCTCCGCCCTCCGACCTCCGACTTCTGACCTCCGACCTCCGACCTCCGACTTCTGACCTCCGACCTCCGACCTCTGACCTCCGACCTCCGACCTCCGCCATGATTGTACTCGTGATACGCCAAATCAACAACTTGACAATTTTCCCAGACGTGGTATCATCGGCTTCAACTGGTCAGACCACTTACCAGTTTGCCCTGATGGAGAGAGGACGGATGAATAACTGGACGGCCCCACAACGTCCCGCCGCGTATGCGGAACAGGCTTTGGTGACGGCCATTTTGGATGGCGATTATCCGCCCGGCTCGACCTTGCCCGGCGAACGCGACCTGGCCGCTCAGCTGGGCGTCACCCGCCCCACCCTGCGCGAAGCTCTGCAACGCCTGGAACGCGATGGCTGGCTCACCATCCAGCAGGGCAAATCAACCGTTGTCAACGATTTCTGGCAGGCAGGCGGGCTGAATGTGCTCAGCGCGTTGGTGCGTTACAGTCCCAAGCTGCCGCCCGATTTCATCCCCCATCTGCTGGAAGTGCGATTGGCGATGGCGCCCGCCTACACCCGCGCGGCGGTCGAACATTCAGCGGCTCGCGTGGTGAATTGCCTGAGCGATTGTGACAGCCTGGACGATGCGCCAGAAGCCTTTGCCGCGTTCGACTGGAAGTTGCACCACACCCTCACCGTCGCCTCTGGCAATCCGGTCTATACGCTCATCCTCAATGGGTTCGCCGGTTTCTATGAGCAGATGGCTTGCCTGTACTTTGCGCAACCTGAGGCACGCGCTTCATCCCGCGCCTTTTACGCTGCGCTGCTGGCCGCCGCCCGCAAAGGCAACGCCGCCAAAGCAGAACAAATCACACGCGCCGTCATGCAAGAAAGCATCACCCTCTGGCACAAAGCCAACAAGCGCAAATAACACGCATCACGCATCACGCATCACATTCAAGAGGTGACCAATGAAACGCTGGAATGGTTGGGGCGATTACACGATCACTCACCCGCTGCCGTCATCGGCCGCGCAGTTTTTGGAAAAGCGGGTGGGGGCCGGCGCGCCGCCGCGCGATGCTTCATGGGATGAGGTCATCGCCAGCGTGCCGCCTTCACGGCTGCCGGCGCATCCGCTCATTTCGACCGAGCCGGCCGGGCGCGCGCGCCACGCTCGCGGCCAAAGCCTGCCTGATTGGATTGCGCTGCGCAGCGGGCGCGTCGGCGTGTTTCCCGATGGCGTGGCATTTCCCACAACCGACGCTGAGGTGCGCGAGCTGATCCGCTACGCCGGCCACACCGGGACGCGCCTCATCCCCTACGGCGGCGGCACCAGCGTGGTGGGGCACATCAATCCCCTGCCCGGCGATGCGCCGACGCTGACGGTAGATATGAGCCGCATGAGCACACTCAAGCATTTCGACCCGACAAGCCTGCTGGCAACTTTTGGAGCAGGCGTCAATGGGCCTGACCTGGAAGCGCAATTGCGCGCGCGAAACTGCACACTGGGACACTTTCCGCAATCGTTCGAGTTTTCGACACTGGGCGGCTGGATTGTCACCCGCTCGAGCGGGCAACAATCGCTGGGCTATGGGCGCATCGAAAAATTGTTCGCTGGCGGCAAATTGGAATCGCCGGCCGGCGCGCTGGAACTGCCCCCCTTCCCGGCTTCGGCCGCGGGGCCAGACCTGCGCGAAATGATATTGGGTTCCGAAGGCCGGCTGGGCATCCTGACCGAAGCGACGGTGCGCGTTTCGCCGCTGCCCGAACGCGAAGAATTTCACGCCGTCTTTTTCCCCGATTTTGAACGCGGCCAGGCCGCCGCGCGTCAAATCATTCAAGCGCGCCTGCCGCTTTCGATGCTGCGCCTGAGCACCGCCGCCGAGACCGAAACCACGCTGGCGCTGGCGGGCCACGAACGGCTCATCGGCGCGTTAGAGCAACTGCTGGCCGTGCGCGGCGTCAAGGCCGGCAAGTGCATGCTCATCATCGGCTTCACCGGCCGCGAGGCGCTGGTCAAAGCAACGCGCAAAGAAGCCCTGGGCATCGCCGCCAAATTCGGCGGCGTCCACGTCGGGCGCACCTTTGGCGACCAGTGGCACAAGAGCCGCTTCCGCACGCCCTATCTGCGCAACACGCTCTGGGACATGGGATACGCGGTGGACACGCTGGAAACGGCCACCGACTGGGCCAACATTCCGCCAATGATCGAAGCCATCGAAACGGCGTTGCGTTCCGCGCTGGCAGACCTCAACGAACGAACACACGTCTTTACACACCTTTCCCATCTCTACCCTTACGGTTCCAGCATCTACACCACCTATCTCTTTCGACTGGCGTCCGACCCGGATGAAACCTTGCAGCGCTGGCAACGGCTCAAGACAGCGGCCAGTCAGGCCATCGTCGCGCGCGGCGGCACCATCAGCCATCAACACGGCGTCGGCCTTGACCATCAACCTTACCTCCCCGCCGAAAAAGGCGAACTGGGCCTGGCGGCCCTCCGCGACCTGTGTAAGCGATTCGATCCGGAAGGGATCATGAATCCGGGTAAATTGGTGTAACACGGAGCACAACCATGTGGACTCACAACTGGCGCGATCAAATCTGGTCTCAGCTCGCTCGACCGTGGGACATTATCATCATCGGCGGCGGCATCACCGGCGCGGGTATTTTGCGCGAGGCAACGCGCCTGGGGCTGCGCGCCTTGCTCGTGGAACAAGCCGATTTTGGCTGGGGGACATCGAGCCGCTCATCCAAGCTCGTTCACGGCGGACTGCGCTATTTGAAAGAAGGCAAGATTGGCCTGACCATGGCTTCGGTCAAAGAGCGCGAACGGCTGATGGAGGAAGGCCCCGGCCTGATTGACCCGCTGGGCTTTTTGCTGGCAACGTACAAAGGCGATCATCCCGGTCGCTGGACCTATCAGATGGGACTATCGGTCTATGACCTGCTGGCGCTTCAGTGGAGCCATCGCTATTACAGCGCGCGCGATTTCGAGCTGCTGGCGCCGCACATCAGCCGCGAGGGATTAAAGGGCGGCCTGCGCTACGGCGATGCGCAAACCGATGACGCCCGCCTGGTGTTGCGCGTCATCCGCGAAGCGGTGGCTGAGGGGGGCGTTGCGCTCAACTATGCCGTGGTCGAAGAATTATTGCGCGATGACGGGCAAGTGATTGGCGTGCGATTGCATGACCGGGAACAAAACCGCAGCGCCGATGTTTACGCCACAGTCGTCATCAATGCGACCGGCGCGTGGGCCGACCATCTCCGCAAGCAGGTGGACGCCTCGCCGCGCATCCGCCCCCTGCGCGGCAGCCATCTGATTTTCGCGGCCTGGCGCCTGCCGGTGGCGCAAGCCATCAGCTTTTTGCACCCGGTAGACCGCCGCCCGGTGTTCATCTTTCCCTGGGAGGGCATCACCCTGGTCGGCACGACAGATGTAGACCACGACCAGCCATTGAACAACGAGCCACGCATCACCCCTGACGAGGTGGCTTATTTGATGGCGGCCGTCGCGTCCGAGTTCCCCGCGCTCAATCTGACCCTGGACGATGTGACGGCAACTTTTGCCGGGGTGCGGCCCGTCATCGGCACAGGCAAAGCCGATCCCTCGAAAGAATCGCGCGATCACGTGGTATGGGAAGAAAACGGCCTGCTCACCGTGACCGGCGGCAAACTGACCACCTTTCGCCTGATTGCGCTGGACGCGCTCAAAGCCGTGCGTCACCGGTTGCCTCACACGCCCAAACCAGATAGCAAGATGCCGGTGTTGAATCAGGTGAATGTGCAACTGCCGGTTGGAAAAATGGATGAAACGACGCGCCGCCGTCTGCTGGGCCGCTATGGCGCCGACGCGCCCGCGCTGGTGGCCGCCGCCCAACCCGATGAGCTAACTCTAATCCCCAACACCCCATACCTTTGGGCCGAGCTGCGCTGGGCGGCGCGCGCCGAGGGCGTGATCCACCTGGAAGATTTGCTCTTGCGCCGCGTGCGATTGGGACTGTTGCTGCCCGAAGGCGGCAAGTCGTTCCTGCCGCGCATCCGCGCCATCTGCCAGGCGGAACTGGGCTGGGAGGATGCGCGCTGGGAAGCAGAAGAAGCCGCTTACCTGGATTTGTGGCACAGGTGCTATAATTTGCCCGAACGCGCCGCCGTCCCAGACTGGCATGCCATGCTGGAACAGGCCAGACGCAAACGCCCAATAACTCAACGCAAGATTGTGGCTCAGCCATCCGTCGCCATCGGCTTGATCGGCCTGGCGCTGATAGTGGCGATCTGGTTTGTCAGGCGCAGGCTGCGGACGGTGGTCGGTAGTCGTTCGTCAGTGGTCATCAGGAGAGAACTATGAGCGGCGAGCATATCCTTGCGATTGACAACGGCACGCAAAGCATCCGCGCGCTGGTGTTCGATTTAAAAGGCAACCTGGTTGCCAAATGCCGCTCGAGCCGTATTTTTCCGAACAACCCGGCTGGGCCGAGCAACAGCCCGATTACTACTGGCAATCGCTCTGCCAGGCCTGCCAGCAATTGTGGCAACACGTCCGCCAGGAAAGCATCGCCGGGGTCGCCCTGACCACACAACGCTCTACGGTGATCAACGTAGACCAGACCGGCAACCCGCTCCGTCCGGCCATCGTCTGGCTCGACCAGCGCCGCACGCTGGGGCAAAAACCGGTCGGCGGCTGGTGGGGGCTGCTCTTCAAGCTGGCGGGGATGAGCGAGACGGTGGCTTATCTCCAGGCCGAAGCCGAAGCCAACTGGATTCGCACCCATCAGCCCGAAATCTGGGCCAGGACCTTCAAGTATCTCCTTTTATCGGGCTATCTCACCTACAAATTAACCAACCGTTTTGTGGATTCGATTGGCTGCCAGGTCGGTTATATTCCCTTTGATTACAAGCACCTGCGCTGGTCGGCAAAATGGGATTGGAAATGGCAGGCCGTACCGCTGGACGCGGCGTTGCTGCCCGACCTTGTTCCGCCGGCCGGTCAACTGGGCGAAATCACGCCGCAGGCAAGCCAGGCCACCGGCATCCCGGCCGGGCTGCCCCTCATCGCCGCCGCCGCCGACAAAGCCTGCGAAGTCATCGGCGCGGGCTGCCTCGCTCCGCACATCGGCTGCTTGAGCTACGGCACGACCGCCACCATCAACACCACGCACCAAAAATACGTCGAGGTGATTCCGCTCATTCCCCCCTACCCGGCCGCCGTGCCCGGCGCGTACAGTCTGGAAATTCAGGTCTATCGCGGCTACTGGATGGTGAGCTGGTTCAAGCAAGAATTCGGCCACCGCGAGCAACGCCTGGCCGAAGAACGCGGCCTCGAACCCGAATCGCTCTTCGATGAACTTGTCAGACAAGTTCCGCCCGGTTCGATGGGGTTGATGTTGCAGCCTTACTGGTCGCCGGGGCTCAAGGTGCCCGGCCCCGAAGCCAAAGGCGCCATCATCGGCTTTGGCGATGTGCATACGCGGGCGCACGTGTACCGCGCCATTTTGGAGGGATTGGCGTATGCGCTGCGTGAAGGCAAAGAGCGCACCGACCGGCGCAGTGGAATCCCCATCACCGAACTGCGAGTATCCGGCGGCGGCTCGCAAAGCGATGCAGCCATGCAAATCACGGCGGATATTTTTGGCCTGCCGGCGGCGCGGCCGCATCTTTACGAAACATCGGGATTGGGCGCAGCGATTGATGCGGCAGTGGGCTTGAAATTGCAGCCCGACTTTGATACCGCCGTGCGCGAAATGACACGCATCGGGCGCGTCTTTGAACCGGACCCGCGCGCGCACGAAATTTACGAGGGACTATACCAGCGCGTTTACAAGCAGATGTACAACAAGCTCAAACCGCTCTACGAAGAGATTCGAGAAATCACCGGCTATCCGCCGACCCTTTAGCACACAATAGATTATTGGGAATAACGTTTTCGCGCAAAGGCGCAGGACGCCCAACCTGTCATTGCAAGCCGCCCGCAGGCCCCCCAATCTGTCATTGCGAGGCAGCCGCAGGCTGCCGAAGCAATCTCCCTCATAGCCAGGAGATTGCTTCGCGCCCGCTGCGAGGTCGCTCGCAATGACACATGCCCTCTAACCGACCACGCGCACCAGCGGCTCGACCAGCGCCAGCAGCACGCCGCCGGCAATCACCGACCCAATCTGCCCGGAGGTGTTGGCGCCCATCGCGTGCATCAGCAAGAAATTATCGTAATCTTCTTCATGCGCCACCTTTTGCACCAGCCGCCCGCTCATCGGAAAGGCGCTGATGCCCGCCGCGCCCACCAGCGGGTTAATCTTGCCGCGCGTGATGGCGTTGAGCAATTTGGCAAACAGTAGGCCGCCGGCCGTATCCAGGCCGAACGCGGCCAGCCCCAAGACCAAAATCGCCAGCGTTTTGAGATGGATGAAACTGGCCGCCTGCATCGTGCTGCCGATGGTCAGGCCCAAAAACAACGTCGCCACATTAGCAATCTCGTTCTGGCTGGCTTTGGACAGACGCTCGACCACGCCCGATTCCTTGAGCAAATTGCCCAGCATCAACGTGGCAATCAGCGGCGCAGACGCCGGTACCAGCACGCCCGCGATAATCGTTACCACGATGGGAAACAAAATAATCGCCGTCTGGCTGACCGGTCGAGGGGCGTATTCCATCCGAATGCGCCGCTCGGCTTTTGAGGTCATCAGGCGCATGATGGGCGGCTGGATGATGGGCACCAGCGACATGTAAGAATACGCGCACACCGCAATCGGCCCCAGCAGTTCCGGCGCGATGCGCGTGGCGACATAGATGCTGGTCGGGCCATCAATCGCGCCGATGACGCCGATAGACGCCGCTTCGTTGAGCGGGAAGCCCAAGGCCCTGGCCAGGATCAACGTGCCAAAGATGCCAAACTGCCCCGCCGCGCCCATCAACACGAACAAGGGTTGCGCCAGCAACGGGCGAAAATCCATCATCGCCCCCACGCCGATAAAAATCAGCAGCGGGAACAGCTCGGTGCTGATGCCGGCATCGTACAGCAATTTGAGCAAGCCGCCCGGTTGATTCATCGGCGCGCCGGGCAGATTGCCCAGGAGGCAGCCAAACCCAATCGGCAGCAACAACACCGGCTCGTACTCTCTGACAATCGCCAGATAAATTAATCCACCGCCCACCGCCATCATCACCAGTGGCCCGATGATCCCTGCTATGTTTTGAAGCTCCACGGTTCAACCTCCGCCGCCGGCGGCAAACACCATCAACACATCGCCGTGCTGCACGGACTGTTTGAGCGTCACCCGCACCTGGGCAATCTGGCCGGGGCCGGGGGCGCGGATGACATTGTTCATTTTCATTGCTTCCAGGACACACAACTCCTGGCCCGCCTCGACGCGGTCGCCCGGCTGGACGCTGATTTTGTTGATGACGCCGGGCATGGGGGCTTTGATCACCCGGTCGAACTCGCCGATCACCTTGCTGGCGGGGGGGGGCGGACTGATCGGGGCGGCCTCTAACGCCGTCCACTCCACCTCAAACATCTCGCCATCCACAATCACGCGCAGCGGCTGAGCGGTCGGATCATCTATGGTCACATCATAAGACTTGCCATCAAGCACCAAACGAAAGCGAGGCATCTATCTTCTCCATAACGCGGTTGTGATAAAATCAAGATGCGATTATACACCAGAAAACACTGTACATAAAACTCTCCTTCAGATTACTCATTTGACGTTCCCGCACAAGTGCGTTATACTGAATACATCCCAAAGGTCCCATCTGCCATGAATCCGGTGGTCTGAACGTGAGTAGCGCAAGCCATTTGCACACCATCATATTGCTGGTCGAACCGGCGCCCAGTGCCTGCGTGCCGACGATGAGCGCCATCCTGGCCAAAAAAGGCTACCGCGTGACCCGTGTAACGACTGCCAAGGAAGCCCTCAATCAGGTGCGTCAGATTCACCCTACCCTGGCTCTGTTAGACTATTCGGCCGGGCAGGGCAAATATACTTCCCTGTGCCGCGAACTGTGCAAAGAGCAGCCCGAACTACCGCTCCTGGTCATTATCCCTCCCGACGCCAAAGTCGAACCTGATTTGCCGGCGAATGTCACGGTGCTTGTTCCACCGTTCACGCCGCGCAAACTGTTCAACCGCATTGCACGTCTGCAACCTCATCCCAATTGTGATACCTTGCGGGTTGGCGACATGACCCTCTACATTCAACGCCGCTGTTTGCGCTGGCGTGGCGTGGAACACCGGCTGACGCCGATGCAGATGCGCCTGCTCGAAGTGTTTATGCGCCATCCTCAAGAAGTCCTGAGCCGCCGCTTTCTCATCAAAGAAGTATGGAACACCGATTATGTAGGCGACACCCGAACCCTCGATGTTCACATTAGCTGGCTCCGACAACTGATCGAGGATGACCCGGCCCATCCGCATTACATTGTTACCGTGCGCGGGGTCGGTTACCGTTTTGGGCTACCCGAGGCATCGCCAATCCAAAAATCGGCCGCCCGTTCCTCTCCCCAATGAACCTTTCATCTGCGCTGGAGCACATCTTGCCCCATGTCGAAAAACCCGGCCGTTACGTTGGCGGCGAATGGGGCAGCCTCGTCAAAGACTGGGATGCGGCGGCCTTGCGCGTGGCGCTGTGCTTTCCGGACGTGTACGAAATCGGCATGTCCAATCTGGGCCTGGCGGTGCTGTACGACATTCTCAATCGCCAGCCGGACATTTTGGCCGAGCGCGTTTATGCGCCGTGGCCCGATATGCAGGCGCAACTGCGCCAGGCGCGGCTCCCCCTTTACTCGCTGGAAAACAAACGCCCGCTATCGGAATTCGACATTGTCGGTTTTAGCCTGCCCTACGAACAGGTCTATACCAACGTCCTGACCATGCTCGACCTGGGCGGCATCCCGGTGCGGGCGGCCGAGCGCACTGACGCGCACCCCATCGTCATCGCCGGCGGGCACGCTACGTTCAATCCCGAGCCGATGAGCGATTTTATTGATGCGTTTGTAATTGGCGAGGGAGAGGAGGTGATTCTGGAAGTTGCGGATTGCGTGCTTGGGGGGCGTAATAGACGGCCGACCAATGACCACCGACCACCGACCACCGACCACCAACCAGTGACCAATGACCACCGACCACCGACAACCGACAACCGACCAACAAGCGCAGAATCCACAGTACGCAATACGCATTACGCATTACGCAGTACGCATTACGCAGTACGCATTACGCACTATGAACCACGCAGTGCTCTGCTGCACGAGCTGGCAAAAATCCCCGGCGTGTATGTGCCGCGCTTTTACGACGCGCGCTACAACAGCGACGGCACGGTCGCCGAGGTCGCGCCAAACGCGCCTGGCGTTCCGGCGCGCATCGTCAAGCGCATCGTGCCGGTGCTGCCGCCGCCCCCTACCCGCCCGGTCGTGCCGTTCATCGAGACGACGCACAACCGGGCGATGATCGAAATTATGCGCGGCTGCACGCGCGGCTGCCGCTATTGCCACGCCGGCTTCGTCACGCGCCCGGTGCGCGAACGGCCCGTCGAGCAAATCGTTGCGGCGGTGGAAGAAACGCTGCGCGCCACCGGCTATGAAGAAGTGGGGCTGCTGTCGCTGTCGTCGAGCGACTATTCGCAGGTGGACGAACTTGTTAGACAACTGGCGGACAGGTACGCCGGGCAAAATGTGGCAATTTCGCTGCCCAGCCTGCGGATTGATTCGTTCTCGGTAGAGCTGGCCGACCGGCTCAAGGAAGGGCGGCGCACCGGCCTGACGTTCGCGCCGGAAGCGGCGACCGAAGCGCAACGCCGCCGCATCAACAAGTTCATTCCCGACCAACAGGTGCTGGACGTGGCGCGCGAGGTGTTCGAGCGCGGCTGGCGCACACTCAAGCTCTATTTTATGATCGGCCATCCCGACGAGACGCTGGACGATGTGCAGGCGATTGTGGAGCTGAGCAAAGCGGTGCTGGCGCAGGGCCGCCGCGTTCACGGCAAAGCGGCGCAGGTGAACATCGGCTGCGCCACGTTCATCCCCAAGCCGCACACGCCGTTTCAGTGGACCACGCTGGATAGCCCGGACGCGATTCAGCAAAAGCAGGCGCTGCTCAAAAGCGCGTTGCGCAAGCCCGGCCTCAAGCTCAACTGGGTCGAACCCAACGAAACCTGGTTGGAGGCGATTCTTTCACGCGGCGACCGGCGGCTGGGCCGGGTCATTTATCGGGCGTGGCAATTGGGCGCGCAGTTCGACGCGTGGAGCGAGCAGTTTCGCTTTGAGGCATGGCAGCAGGCGTTCGCCGAAACGGGCCTCGACCCGGCTTTTTACATCTATCGCCCGCGCGCGCTCGACGAGATATTCCCGTGGGACCACATTGATACCGGCGTGCGTAAAGAGTATTTGAAACAAGATTACCTGATGAGCCAGCGCGGCGAAACGCGGCCCGATTGCCGCGAGCGGTGTTGGGGGTGCGGCATCCTGGCCGCGTTCAATGAGATGCGGGCGGAGAGATGGGGCTGCGCGAATGGGGAACGTGAAACGTGAAACGTGAAACGTGATGCGTAATACGCAGTACGCACTACACACTATGCAGTACACCACACGATTACGATTAACTTTTACCCGGCAAGGCGCGGTGCGTTACGTTGGGCATCTTGATATGGTCAAGGTGTGGGAACGGGTGTTGCGGCGGGCCGAATTGCCGGTGGCCTACTCGCAGGGGTTTCATCCACAGCCCAAAATTCAATTCGCCTCGGCGCTGCCGGTGGGCTGCGCCAGCACGGCTGAAATGCTGGATGTGTTCTTCACTCAACCCATCACGCCCCAACAAGCCGCTCAAGCCATCACACCGCAACTGCCTGCCGGGATGCAAATCACGGCCATCGTTCCCGTGCCGCCCGAGTCGCTGCCGCTTCAAGCGATCTTGCAATCGGCCGATTACACATTGACCATCGAAACAGACGAACCGGCCGAAACAATCGCCGGACGCATCCAGGCCCTGCTGAAAGCTCCCAGCCTGCCCCGCCAGCGGCGCGGCAAGCCTTATGACTTGCGCCCCTTGCTCCTCGATTTGAAACTGCAACAGGCTGACGAAAAACGCATCGTGTTGTGGGCGCGCCTGAAAGCCGGCCAGGACGGCGGCACGGGCCGCCCGGATGAATTGTTGGAGGCGCTTGGGTTGGGTGATGCGCCCGTAGAAATCTGCCGCGTTTCGTTGAATGTTTGACCGTTACACGTTGCACGTTCGCCTTGCTCCCCGCTTGACGCGCTCAACTCTACAGCCACTTGCCTTCCTGCGCCAAAATGGTATATACTCGTACATGGCAACAGAGGTCTGCTTCAGCGCGCTAAAGCGCGCACTATGAGCAGGCATAACTATTCAGCCTGTCATTGCGAGCCGCCCGAAGGGCGGCGAAGCAATCTCCACCCGAAAGGAGATTGCTTCGTCGTCGCAATGACAATATCTGACATTGTCA
>FWPV01013496.1_pt1 | contig 12248 bp, 8 predicted proteins | sample 2228371 | NCBI WGS metagenome assembly FWPV01 (sample SAMEA103939776, study PRJEB20133) | metagenome | reverse complement strand
CTAACTCAACAAGAATCGGTAGGAACTCAATTAGCCATTGCATTAGCACGGCACTTGAAAGACCCACTAACAGTTATTTCAGGAGCCACTGAAATTTTAAAGGAAAGAGTTCATCAACCCCTTTTAACTTCTGTTATTGAAAAACTGCAGAAGAACTGCGAAATATGTCAGTTAATCGTTAATCAAATTTTTGAGTTTAAGTCTACTACAGATGAAGAACTAACGAAAATAGAGGTAAACGCTTTAATCCGTTCTATGGTTCAGCCTGCATACTCTGCCCGTTGTCCTAAAAATGTGGTATTCCGTTATCCAGGTCCAGCAGTATACATTCAATGTATTCCAAGACAGTTTGCTCAATCTCTTATATCAATAATTAACAATGCAGTTAAATATGCAGATAGTGAAGTAATTGTAGATTTGCAAATCAAGGGTAATAATGCAGTCATTTCTATAATGGATGATGGCCCAGGTGTCCCAGAAGAAATAAGAGCAAAAATTTTTGAACCTTTTTTTACTACAGATGATAGTTCTTCCATATTAGGTTTAGGTTTAACACTTACAAAAGCGATTATTGAATCTATGGGGGGGACAATTGAGGTTAGAGAAGGAGAATTAGGAGGGGCAAACTTTGTTATAACTGTGCCTTTATATCAAGACCCTATAGAAAGAGAGGGAGAGTCTAAACATACCAAAAAGTCAAGGTTACTTATTGTTGAGGATGAACAGGATTTGCAACAGCTTATAATTATCTCCTTAAACAAATTAGATATTGAGATTGTTAGTGCTTACACTACGGATGAAGCAGTCCGTTTGTTGGATACAGAGACCTTTGATTCTGTTATATTAGACATACAATTACCCGGGTCTATAACAGGCTATCAACTTTATGATTATCTTAGAAAAGGAAAAAAATATCCCAGTCATAAAATTATCCTGATTACCGCAGATAGTATGAACTTGTCCACACAACAATTTCTACAAAGAGCCAAAAGTCCTTGTCTTGAAAAACCATTCCAATTTGAAGTACTAAAAAATTGTATTGAATCAAGTCTATCTAAATAGACATACAACAACTAATTGTATTATCATTTTTCTAATATCCTATTAGTTGTGTTATATTATTACAACTTACAAAATAGAAATGTTGTATATGGAATATGAATATGAAAACAGTATCTCGTTATATGTTCCTTTTTTTGTTAGTTCACATTTCACTTATAATTGTTTTCCTTTCTGGATGTGCTAAAGAACATAAATTCAAACCTATCCACTTCAAACCCGCACCACCCCCTGAAATTCCAGCACATGAATTGCCACCCGTTCCAACTGCCTCACCGGTTCAGGCTATCCGGGTAGCAAATGCATACTTCATAGAAGCCCAGACAGCCCTACAAAAAGGGGATAGGAAAACAGCACAGGAGAAATACCTTACTGTCAGAAGGACATTAATTAGTGCCGGGATTGTTCCATATATATTTAAAGAACTAAACGAGTTCTGGGAGAAGGAAATACTTCCAGAAAGTGAAAAGAAGATAAGTCTTGAGTCTATGAATACATATAAAATAATAGAAAGATTGAAAGGTTCTTCTCAATATAGTTCTATTGTTCTGCATTTTCCAGTCCAAGAACGGATTTTATATGAAATAGAAGATGCTCAAAATAGGTATCCAGACCGTTTTCAGGAAGGTTTAGACCGGAGTGGTTATTATGTGGAACATTTGCGGAAAGCCTTTAAGGAAGCAGGGTTACCTCAAGAATTATGCTGGTTGGCAATGGTAGAGAGTATGTATAAGTTAAAAGCCTATTCTTCATCAGGAGCGGCTGGAATGTGGCAATTTATCCGTTCTACCGGCGGGCATTACAGAATGCAAATGAACAGTTATGTAGATGAACGATATAACTGGGTGTTAGCAACTTCTCGTGCTATTGAATATTTGAAACATTTACATGATTTCTTTGGTGGGAGTTGGGAATTAGCAATTTCTGCATACAACATGGGAGAAGGGGCATTAATTCGGACGATAGAAGCCACAGGTGGAGAAAGGGACTTCTGGACACTTATTGAAACTCCCCCTGCTTCCTATCGTATTAAGGATGAAACGAAAAAGTATCTCCCTCGTTTTCTTGCATATATACTTATTTGCAATGACCCGGTGCCTTATGGTTTTTCGCCTTCACCATATAAGCCAGTTCAGTGGGATGAGATTGAAGTTCAAGGTATGTATGCTCTGGATTCTTTAGATAAGGCTATGGGATATAGCGTAGGGACACTTTCATCATGGAACCCATTTTTGATTCGCGGTATAACCCCTCCAAATGGTTGTAAATTAATGGTTCCAGCAGGCGATGGAGTAAAATTAGCATCAATATTATCTACTCCTACTGTTAAACAGGCGGAAGTATTAACTCATATAGTTAAAAAGAATGAAAGTGCTTATCAAATAGCGAGAAGGTATGGCGTCTCAGTAGATGAATTGTTGAAATTAAATCAATTAAATTCTGTTAAATCCATTAAGCCGGGTATGCAAATTCAGATTCCTTCGCGGAAAGAAGGACACATTAGTTTCGCAAAAAGTGTGTCAAAACAGGAATCGGGGGCACAGGAAAAGGATTTCCATATAGTTCAGAGAGGGGAAACACTATATTTAATAGGTAAGAAATATGGTATTGAGGTAGAAGACCTTGCAAGATGGAACAATATAAACGGTAGTCAGATGCTAAAGGTAGGAGATAGAATAGTCATAAAGCCAACATCACAGTCAAATGTGGAACCAATTTCAATTGCTTCGGAAAAAGTAGGGAATGAGAAGAGGGTAGAGACGCAAACAAAAGATATATATCATACAGTAAAGGCAGGCGAGACAATCAGTTCAATTGCGAAACTTTATTCTGTAAGTCCTAAAAAAATAATGGAAATGAATAATCTTTCTTCAAAGTCAATCCTTCATATTGGACAGAAATTAATAATTAGACAGGAAGTTATAACTGTAGCCAAGAATGAGCAAACCTCTGGTGACAAAAATGTTCAAATGGAGAGCAAAGGTGGACCAAATATTAGCAATGATAGAGTGCACATAGTTCAGAAAGGGGACACATTAGGCAAGATTGCATCCTTATATAATGTAAGTGTTAATGAACTTAAACAATGGAATGGATTGGATGATAATTCTGTACTAAAAATAGGTCAGAAGATATACCTGGAAAAATCCAGAGAGAAGGTGGTTAGAAATGAAGGAATTAAATCATTGGGAGATATGTATATAGTAAAGCCAGGAGACACCTTATCAAAGATTGCAAAAGAAAATAACACAAGTGTGAAGACAATCATGGAACTAAACAATTTAAAGGAAAATATGGTATTAAAGGTAGGGCAAACTATCATCTTATCAAAAAATATTAGTGATAAAGGTAGTAGTTCTTCCGAACAAATATCCACGGAGACGGTAGTAAAAAATAATGCGGTTTTTTCTGCAGAACCTATAATATATCGTGTCCAGCCTGGGGATAATTTGTGGGCAATAGCACGAAATAACAAAGTTTCAGTGTCCCAATTGGCTGAGTGGAATAATTTGGACATTAGCAAACAATTAAAAGTTGGACAGGAAATAAAAATCTATCAGTCAGATATGCAAAAAGAAGAGACTAAAAAAGGGGAAATACAAATCTCTGAGTTGTTAAAATCAGATAAAGAAAAACCGCAAACATTACAAACCAAAGAAGAAAAACGCTCAGAAGTGAATACATATATTGTGCAAAAAGGGGACTCTTTATACTCCATTTCTAAAAAGGTGGGTATCCCACTGGAACAATTGATGGAAATTAATAACTTTAATGAAAACAAAGTGCTTCAAGTGGGTGAGACTGTTATTATAAAGAAATAATGTAATATTTTCTAAAGTTGTGTTTTGGGAGTATTTACTTTTCTTTCAAAACTGGATTATAATATATACCTCAGGTAGAGGTGTAAGGTTATGAAATGGCGACGCAATTTTGGTTATTTTGTTTTTGTGTTGTTATGTTTTAATTCCAATTTATGGAGTGATGAGACACAAAAAATAGGGAATAGAGATATGGAAACATCTCGTTTGACTATTTCAAGCACTGCCTTTAAATCAGGTTCTCCTATCCCCAAGAAATATACGGGGGATGGGGCAGATGTCTCTCCGCCGTTAAGTTGGGATGGTGTGCCGGAAGGGACAAAATCGCTGGCTTTAATTTCAGATGACCCCGATGCCCCGGTTGGGACATGGGTTCATTGGGTAATATTTAATATCCCTCCTACGGAAAAGGGGCTTCCAGAAGGGGTTCCCAAACAGAATAATCTCCCCAATGGAGCAAAACAGGGGGTGAATGATTTCCGTAAGATTGGGTATAATGGACCAGCACCACCACCAGGTAAGCCTCATAGGTATTATTTTAAGTTATATGCTCTGGATATAGTTCTGGATTTACCCGCAGGAATAAAAAAATCCGATTTATTAAAAGCAATGGAAGGACATATCCTTTCTTCTGCGGAGTATATGGGAACTTACCAGAGGTAATTTCTCCAACTGTGAAAATAAAAAAATGATTATTTTGTATATATGGAGTTTTTTAAATTTTAAATTATCAAAAGAAAGGAAAAATTGAATGTTACCATTAGAAGTAGAGCATAAGTTAGAACATCGTCTGGAAGTTATAGACAAATGGCGCTATGGGAAGATATGTGATATTGAGTTGGAAATGGCTTCTACAATGGAACATTTTAGAGTGCCTCCGGAGCACCTTGACTACCAGCCTGCTCCTATAGGTTCTAAATGGGGTAAACATTGGGAAACAGTGTGGTTCAGAGGGCATATAGAGATACCACGACAATATAAAGGACATCGGATTTACTATAGACACTTGAGTGTAGCGGAGAAATTGTTGTTCGTCAATGGTAAACCGTATGCAGGGATGGACTTAAAACATAAAGAGGTATTGCTAAATCCTTATTCTCGAGGTGGGGAACAATATGATATTTATATTGAGGCATATTGTGGACATCCATTTCCGGGTGTAGAAGGGTATGATATTAGAGTTAGGACACTACATTCTGTTGGAGAAGCACCCGAGACTGCGCCTCCTCTGGAGTTAGAAGCAAGTGAATTACTGTATGAAAGAGAATATATAACCCAACTTTATTTTGATGCACTTGCACTTTTTCTCACAGCGAAGATTCTTGATAGCAATTCACTTCGCCGTGCGAAGATTTTAAAGGGGCTCAATGAGGCTTTAGACCTAATTCCTATGCACTGGGAAACGGAAGAAGAATTGGAAAATGCTGTAAAAAAATCCCAGAAGATAATTAATAAATTGATGAAGTGTCATAATGGTTCTACGACTCCATTTGTAGGTATTGTTGGACATGCACATATTGATATAGGCTGGCTTTGGCCTGTGAGAGAAACGATTCGCAAGGCGGGGAGAACTTTTTCAAGTATGTTATTGCTAATGGAGACTTATCCTGAATTCCGTTTTATCCAATCTCAGCCTGTTTTATATAAGATGATTGAAGAAAATTACCCCGACCTTTTGACTAAGATTACCAAAAGGGTAAAGGAAGGTCGTTGGGAACCGAATGGAGGGATGTGGGTTGAAGCGGATTGTAATATCTCCGGTGGTGAATCTCTGGTTCGTCAATTTCTGGAAGGGATAAAAGCCGTTAAGAAGTATTTTGGTTATACTCCAGATACACTCTGGTTACCGGATGTTTTCGGATATTCCTCCGCTTTGCCCCAAATATTATCAAAGTGTAATATTAAAAACTTTGTTACCAGTAAGATTAACTGGAATGATACAAATCGTTTCCCTTATGATACTTTCTGGTGGCAGGGGATAGATGGTTCGCGTATATTTACACACTTTTTGACGACAAGAACCAATGGGTATAATGCTTTTCCGAATCCTGTTGTTATCAAAGAAACATGGGATTATGTCCAGCAGAAAGAAATACAGAGTTCTGTGCTCTGTTCGGTAGGATATGGAGATGGTGGAGGAGGGACAACTCTTGAGATGATTGAAATAGCAAAGCGGTTAAAGGATTTAGAAGGTTGTCCCAAGGTGGAGTTCGTAAATGTATCCGAATTTTTAACTAAACTCCGTGAGGAGGTTAAAGATGAAATTCCCTGCTGGGTAGGGGAACTGTATTTAGAACTTCATCGGGGCACATATACAACACAGGCAAGAACAAAAAGGTATATGCGAAAGTTGGAATTGTTATTTCGTAGTGCAGAGTTATGGGCGTCGCTGGCATTTATTTACGGGAATGAGTATCCATCTCAAAGCCTGGAAGTCCTATGGCGAAAATTGTTGACAAACCAATTCCACGATATACTTCCAGGAAGTTCTATTAGTGAAGTATATCAGGATGCTGAAAAGGAATTTCAGGAAATAGAAAATGAGTTGAAAGAAATTCATAAAAAATCTATCAATTATCTGGCGGATAGAATATATTCTGACCCTGAAAACAGAGGGTATGTGGTTGTAAATTCTCTTCCCTGGCTAAGGACAGATGTTGCCTTTATTCCTGAAACAGAGTGTAATAGTGCGATTGATGTAAAAGGCAATGAATTGGAAACTCAAAGTGCAGAACAAGGGCTTTATGTTTCTGTTTCTATACCTCCTATGAGTATTGTCCCTATTGCTCTGAAGAAAAAAGAAAGTATAAAACCGAGTCCGTTTGTGAATTTGAATCATACATTAGAAACTCCGTTTTATAAAGTAAAGTTTGATAATGCGGGTAGAATAGTTAGTTTGTGGGATAAAGAAGCACATAGGGAAATTGTAAAAGAAGGTGGCTATTTAAATTACCTTTACACGGCTGAGGATATTCCTGTTTGCTGGGATGCGTGGGATATTAATGCTGATTATCGTGACAAAATACATAGCGAAGAAGATTTGGTTTCTTCTAAAGTTGTTGAAGATGGTCCGATAATGCATACGACTCGCCGTGAATACAAGATAGGGAAAAGGTCAACCTTGATACAGAAAATAGTTTTTTACGCAAAAAGTCGGAGAATTGATTTTAAAACAGAAGTAGATTGGCATGAAAAACATACTCTATTAAAAGCGGGGTTTTATTTTAATATTCTTGCAGAAGATTTCAGGAATGAAATTCAGTTCGGGCATGTAGTTCGTCCGTTACATCAAAACACATCATGGGATAGGGCGAAGTTTGAAGTATGCGCTCATAAGTGGGTAGATATTTCTGAGGGGAATTATGGTGTTGCTTTATTAAATGATTGTAAATATGGTCACGATGCTTATGAAGGTAGGGTGTCTATAACCCTTCTCCGTTCGCCAATGGCTCCGGATATGGAAGCAGACCAGGGGAAACATGAGTTTATATACTCCATTTTGCCCCATATTGGAAATTTTACCGTTGAATCGGTGGTTCGTTCCGCTTATGAATTAAATGTGCCTTTGGAGGTTTATTTTCATACCCCAACCAATTCCTCTGTGGAAGAAAGTTTATCTGTATGTTGGATAGATAATCCGAATGTTGTTATTGAGGCAGTGAAGAAAGCAGAGGGAGATGAAGCCTTGATAATTCGGTTATATGAAGCAGGAAAAACCAGAGGGGAAGCAAATCTATCTTTTCCATTCCGACTTAAAAAGGCATACGAATGTAATTTATTGGAAGAAAATATCCAATCTCTGGAAATTATAAATGGGAATAGTGTGAAGATTTCAGTAAATCCATTTGAAATAAAGACTATAAAAGTATATTATCGTAGTTAAAGATTAATTAATAATATAGGATAAACTATGAAAGAAAATAAGATTGACAAGGGGATATTAACTTTTTCGCAGGAGAGTATTCGCTGGGTTGTTCGTTTTCTTACGATTGTTATGGTCTTTGTTATTGCATATTCAGCACTGGATATTGTTAGTGTGGTTTTATCAAAGATATGGAATGTGCCTAAATTTTTCTTAACTGTGGATGACCTGGTGGATATTTTTGGTGCCTTTTTAGGTGTTTTGATTGCCATAGAAATATATCAAAATATCGTTATATATTTAAGGGAAGATGTGATTCATGTTAGAGTTGTAGTTGGAACTGCCTTGATTGCGGTAAGTAGAAAAGTAATTGTGATGGATTTTAACAAAGTTGAAGCGATGAATGTCCTTGCATTGGGGGCATTGGTAATCGCTGTTGCCGTTGCCTACTGGTTTGTCCGTTCCGAGACGGTAACATTTAAGAAAGAAGAGGATAAAATAGAAACAAAATAAAGCAGGTATGGAGAACAATACGATATTAAGAATTCAGAACTTATCTAAAAAATATCCGGGAATATATAATAAGAACTATTTTGCTGTTAAAGACCTGACATTGGAAATTTATAGGGGAGAGGTTTTTGGCTTTTTGGGGAGAAATGGAGCAGGAAAAACTACTACTATCAAAATGATTTGTGGATTATTAATTCCTACCTCCGGTAAAGCCTATATCAATGGGATCGAAACAAGTAATCCTCAGGCTCGAAAAGCATTAGGTTATCTCCCGGAACAACCTTATTTCTATGAATATCTTACTCCACGCGAAACGATAGATTTTTATGGTAAATTAAAAGGCATGAATTCTAAGGAAAGGGAGCAAGAATGGCTGAGGCTTTCGGAACTTCTTGACTTGAAGGAAATCGGAGATATTCGGTTGAAAAATTTTTCAAAGGGAATGAGACAGAAAATAGGTTTTGCAATTGCCCTGGTGGGGAATCCTAACTTTTTGATTTTAGACGAGCCCATGAGCGGATTAGACCCCGTAGGAAGGAAACATATACGGGAACTTATTCAGCAACAACAGGAATTGGGAAAGACCATTTTCTTTAGTTCTCATGTATTAAGTGATGTGGAACAATTGTGTGATAGAGTAGGGGTTTTATCTCGTGGTAAACTCGTTGCGATAGGGCATATTCGTGAAGTGTTACAGCAGGAGATACGGAAGGTGGATGTTACACTAAAAGATGTGGACGATGCTCTTTTGTCTCTGTTGCAACAAAGAGGGAATCTGCTGAGGAGATGGGAGCAATATGTGCAGTTCCAATTTGAAAACATTACTACCGCTAATCAAGTAGTGGCAGAGTGTTTACAAAAAGGTGCTACGATTGTTGAATTTACTCCACAAAAAGAGACATTGGAAGATTATTTTATGCGAATACAGGTAACTCAAGATGCTCAGGAAAAGAAAAGGGACGAAATTTACTATTCCCGTGTTGAGGAATAAATATGAGAATTTTAGCAGTGGCTCAAAATACTTTTCGTGAATCAGTCCGTGATAAGGTCCTATATGTATTATTACTTTTTGCGGGAGTTGTTATTATTGGTTCTAAGGCAGTTGGCTGGATAAGTATTGGGCAGGATATAAAAATTGTAAAAGACCTATCATTAGCGGGGATGTCTATTTTCGGGGCTTTAATTGCTATATTTGTGGGAACGAGTCTTGTATATAAGGAAATAGATAAAAGAACCATCTATACGATTATTGCACAACCTTTATATAGATATGAATTTGTTCTCGGGAAATATCTGGGTCTTTCTTTACTAATTTTGGGTGTTATTGTACTGATGAGTGTTATTTCCGCTGTTTATATTGTTATCTTAGGAGGGGAAATAAATCACTGGTATTTTATAGCATCATTCCTTATTTTTATGAAATTATTATTGGTAACAGCCCTTGCAGTTATGTTTTCTACATTAAGTTCTCCTATTTTAGGGGCAATTATCGTTTTTTGCTTTTATGTGTTTGGGCATTCTACTGGAATATTAATTGACCTGCCTCCTCAATTTGAAGGCACCTGGACGAAACCTATTTTGAATGCGATGTATTATGTTCTGCCTAACTTCTCTAACTTTGATATTCGTTCTGAAGTTGTAAATGGCGTTCCAGTCTCTTATGCGTATGTGATTTATATGGTGATTTATGGGATTTTATATTCTTCTTTTTTCATTTATTTAGCGGTCTTAATGTTTGAGAGGAAAGATGTATAAGTCAATCTATACAAGAAAAATAGTTCATATATTTTTTGTAATTATTCTTTTTGTATGTATCATTCTTGTCCAACTTCAGATAACATCTTTCCAGAAAGTCCAGAGTAAGGATTTATTATATTTGCCGAATGAGAAAATGATGAGATATTTCACAGCAGGTCTGGATACGGTAATTGCCGACCTATTGTGGATAAATTGTTTACTGTATGTGGGTGCGGAATTACATGGCGATTTTTCTTTTGAATGGTTAGAGAGAATGTTAAATGCTGTAGTTCAGTTAGACCCATATTTTAGGGAGGCATATCGATTTGGGAGTATTTTTTTATCTTCACTACGAGCGGATTCCGATTCTGCACTAAGATTACTTCATAGAGGAATGTATTATCGTCCGGAGACATGGGACCTGCCTTATGAGGCGGGAATGATTTATTTGCTGAACAGACCTAATGAGCCGAATTCCAAAAAACTTGCTGGATTTTATCTTGCTATGAGTTCTGCTACCGGTGGGGCACCTCAGTTTATAATAAATCTGGCAGAAAAATTAAGTGGTGAACATGACTTGTTAGAAATTGAGAGAGATATGTGGGCAAATTTGTTAAAGAGTGAAGATAAGTTACTACGGGATTTGGCGGAGAGAAAAATGATAATGGTTGAAATTAAACAAATATGTAAGGAACTTACACGGCGATTAGAAGAATATAAACAGGCACACAACAAACTACCTGAAAAATTGGAAGAGATAGGATTGGCTCCGGATTCTATCAAGGACCCATTAGGCGGGAAATTTTTTATTACAAAGTCGGGTAAGGTTCAGAATACTACTATATTAGACGACCAACTCCAGCAGAATAAACATATCATTGAAAATGGTATCAGGACTTATTATGAACGATTTGGCAAATACCCTTCTAATTTGCAAGAACTTTTGGAAAAGCATGTTATGACCTTTTTACCGGAACACCCCTATGAGGAGCGGGAATGGGTTTATGACCCTGCTACGGGGACTTTGAGTGAAAAATAAATAATCTTTTATTCCAGGATTCCTTCGGGGGAGATAACGCAATTATCAAGTTTTGTATTATCAGGAATGGAGACATTATCTAAAACTACACATTTATTCAAGGTGCAGTTATTCCCGATGACAACGTGATTCCCGATTACTGTCTCTGTAAATGAACAGTTATCTCCAATCTTGCAATCTTCTCCCTGAATATAAACTTTCCCCTGACGAAGTAATTCATAAGAGCAACAGGTGATAAGGTCTTTAATATAGGTTAGATTTACATCCCACTCAATAATAGACAAAGCCTTTACAGGATAACCAAACTCAATAAGTATTTGTATGGAATCAGTAAGTTCGTATTCATCTCTCAGGGCTGTGCGTGGCGTTCTATGCACTCCTTCAAATATTCGTTCATCAAACAAATAAATTCCACAGCCCTTGATACGAGTTTGTGGGTATTTCGGTTTCTCTACCACTTTCGTTACGAATCCATTTTTGTCTGTATATACACTAAAATTCTTCTTGATGGTTTCTAAATCTTCCTCTTCTTTTGTTGCTAATACACATGCGCATTGGTCTTGTTTCATGACTTCGCACATAAGATTTAATTGAGGGGCATGGAAGAATATGTCTCCCAAGAGAAGAAAGAAAGGACCATTTATATAAGGCTCTAATTGTCCGACTGCATGGGCTAATCCTAATCGTTTTTCCTGCTCTACATAGCGAATGTTTACATTCCAGTTGCTTCCATCTCCTAAAGTTTGAATAATTCTGTATCCAAGATGCCCTATTACAACGATGAAGTTTGTGACACCAATTGCTTTTAGGGATTCTATCTGATAAACAATCAGGGGTTTATTTGCAATAGGCACAATAGGTTTGGGATTGTGTTGCCCAAAAGGTCCTAACCGTGCTCCATGCCCTGCGGCTAATATTACTCCTTGATACATATCAGTTCCATTTTGATAATTTAAAATTTTAGTTTTTTGAAACCCGTGAAACAAGAATACAAAATCCGTTTTGTAATAATCAAAAAATATAGGTTAAATAGTAGGAAAGACTAAAAGAATGAACAAGGTAACTATAAGAAATATCTTAAATAAACAATAGAAACCTCTGAATAAATACCATACATCTCATTGGAATAAACTACTTTATTATCATAACCTATTGCAATATTATTCTTAATTATTTCTCCCTTATTTATTTTGCCTCTACAAAAAGAGTATAAGTTTCTATC
>FWPV01012290.1_pt1 | contig 12248 bp, 9 predicted proteins | sample 2228371 | NCBI WGS metagenome assembly FWPV01 (sample SAMEA103939776, study PRJEB20133) | metagenome | reverse complement strand
TTCAGGCGGCCTTGTTGGCGCGCCCGGCGGCCCCGGAGACCGCGTAAACGCGGAACTACGAACGAGGAGCAAGGTTGGGCTGCTGTTCTGGCAGCAGAGCCTGGGGGAGAATGTGGACGTGCTCCTTTCCCCCGCCCCCATCCACAAGCACCACGGGGGGATGATCGAGGATGTTTATTCGCGTCCGCCCGGCCTCTACGCCGAACTCATCCGCCGCATCGGGCGGCCATTCAAGCTGATGAGCTACTGGGGGCCGCTCGCCTCAGCGAAGTCCAGCCAGTGGATCGCCGCGGCGACGAGCGCCGTGATGGGCATGGCCGACACCGCGCCCGACCTGCTCCTTACCTACCTGCCGCATCCCGACTACGCGCTGCTGAGGTGCGGGCCATCGAGCAAGCGGGCGGCCCTTGCGTTTGAAGAAACCATGGCGCTCGTGAGCCTGCTGCGCGAACGCGCTGAGCAGGAGGGCTACGAGTTCCTCGTCTTCGGCGACTACGCCTTCGCAGACGCCTCGCGGCCCGTCTTCCCCAATCGCCTGCTCCGCGAGCGGGGGCTGATGGCGACGCGGAACGTGCGCGGGCGCCTCTACCCAGACTTCCACTACTCCCGCGCCTTCGCCGTGGTGGACCACGAGATCGCCCACGTCTACGTCCGCGACCCGACGGACGTTGCGGCAGTGGCCCAGGCTTTCAGGGGGATGGATGGCGTGGGCGAGGTGTTGACGGGCCAGGCCATTGCCGAGGCAGGCATCGGCCATCCCAACAGCGGCGAGGTGGTGCTCGTGGCCGCCGAGGGCTGCTGGTTCGCCTATCCGTGGTGGACTGAGCGGCGCGAGCAGCCCGACTACGCGACGCACGTGGACATCCACAGCAAGCCCGGCTTCGACCCCTGCGAGCTCTTCTTCGGCTGGCCCCCACCTCTCGCCATCAGCACCGACGCCACGCGGGTCCGAGGCTCCCACGGCCGCGTCGGCAAGGGCCGCGAAATCGCCTGGACCGCCTCCTTTGAAATCAGCCCTGCCCCATCCGACTTGATTGCTCTGGCCAAGTCGGTACAATCCGTAATGCGTAGTCTGTAATGCGTAACCAGAAAGAGCCACCGCCAAGCCTCCTTCTCATTATCTGGCTACGGATTACGAATTGCGGATTACGGACTTGGCAAGGAACACGCCCAGCATGCCCACCCCGGCCTACGTCCAGGGAATCTCTGTCCCGTTCTCCTATCCCGTCCACTTCACCCGCAGCGTCCTCAGCCCCGACAATCCCATCCTCGCCGATGTCCTGGGCGCGGGTGGCAAGGCGCTTGCCTACCTCGACGCCGGCCTCGTGGCGGCCCACCCCCACCTTCCCGGCGCCGTCGTCGAGTACGCCAAAGAGCACCGGGATGCGATGAAATTGCTGGCCGAGCCGCGCTTGCTGCCTGGCGGCGAGGCAGCCAAGAATGGCTGGGCGGTGGCACAGCCGGTGCTCGACGAGATCATTGCCAACCGCCTCGACCGCCACAGCTACGTCGTCGCCGCAGGCGGCGGGGCGTTCCTTGATGCCGTCGGCTTCGCCGCCAGCCTCGTCCACCGCGGTGTCCGCATCGTCCGCCTCCCCTCCACCACCCTCTCGCAGTGCGATGGCGGAGTTGGGGTGAAGACGGGCGTGAACCTGGGCGATACCAAGAACCTCATTGGCACCTTCGCCCCGCCCTTCGCCGTCATCAACGACCTCGACCTCCTGCGAACGCTCCCCCGCGACGTGATGCTCGACGGCGTGGCCGAGGCATTCAAGGTGGCGATCATCAAGGATGCTGTATTCTTCGAATTCCTTTGCGGCGCGGCCGACCGCCTGGCCACGGGCGAGCGGGAGGCGGTGGAGGAAACCGTCCGTCGCGCCGCCGTGCTCCACCTTGAGCACATCCGCGAGGGGCGCGACCCCTTCGAGATGGGCGACGCGCGTCCGCTCGATTTTGGCCACTGGGCCGCCCATCGTCTCGAAGGGCTCTCCGGCTACGCCGTCCGACACGGCCAGGCTGTCGCCGTCGGCATAGCCCTCGACTCCGTCTACGCCTGGCGCAAGGGCCTCCTCTCGCGCGGTGAGCTTGACCGCATCCTCTCGGCCTTTCGGTGGTGCGGGCTGCCCACGTGGCATCAGCTCCTCGCCGAGCGCGATGCTGCCGGGCGCCTCGTCATCCTCGAGGGCCTCGAGCAGTTCCGCGAGCACCTCGGCGGCCGCCTTTCCATCACCCTGCCCAACGGCATTGGCCGCAGGGTCGAGGTCCACGAGATGGATGCCACCCTCATCGAAGAAGCGATTAGCCGATTGAGCGACACCCAATGAGAATCCCCGGCGCCAATGCGCACCTGACCTACTGCCTCACCAATGCGCACCTGACCTACTGCCTCAACGTGCATCCCGGCGGCACGCTGGCCGAGGCTGAGACCGCGATCTTCGAGCACGCGCCCAGAGTCTTCGCAGAGTTCCGACGGCTCAGCGGCCTCGAAGGCCCATGCGGGCTTGGCATGTGGCTCTCGGCGGTGGCGGCAGCCGAGCTGGGGCAGGCAGGCAGGGCTGAGACGCTGCGGGAACGCATCGAGCGCGCAGGGCTTTACCCTCTCACACTCAATGGCTTCCCCTACGGCCGCTTCCACGCCACCCGCGTGAAGGAGAAGGTTTACAAGCCCGACTGGGCCGAGCCCGACAGGGTTTCCTACACGCTCCAACTCACCGTCATCCTCCGCGATCTGCTGTGCCGCACGAGCAAGGGCAGCATCAGCACCCTCCCGATCACTTTCGAGCCGTGGGCTAACGCGAAGTTGATCGCGAGAGCCACCCAGGGCCTCATGGAGGTCGTTGACCACCTTGGCCATATCATGCGCTCAACCGGCACGGAGATCACCCTCGCCCTCGAGCCCGAGCCCGGCTGCTATCTTGAGCGCGTCGACGACGTCATCAGCTACTTCAAGAGCGAGCTGCTTCGCGACGGGCGCAACATGCTCGTCGAGAGGGATGGGATCAGCAAGAGCCAAGCAGAGGAGCTCGTCCACCGCCACATCGGCGTGTGCCTGGACACGGTGCACACGGGCGTGATGGGCGAGGACCCGAACGAGGCGCTGCGCAAGTATGCCGCCGCGGGCATCCGCGTGGTGAAGGTGCAACTGGGCGCCGCGCTCCGCGTCCAGGTCGGGCCCGATGGCCCGCCTCCCGCCCTCCGAGCCTTCCAGGACGAGGTGTATCTGCACCAGACAGTCGTGGCGACGCCGGATGGCCGAGAGCTTTACTTCAACGACCTTCCCGAGCCGCTCGGCATGAGTCCCCCGCCCCAGGGCGAGTGGCGGGTGCACTTCCACGTGCCGCTGGCCTGGCCGGGCGAGGGGCCGATCGGCACGACGGCGGACCAGGTGGACGCGGCGTTTCTCGCCGCCGCGCTCGCGGCCGGCTGCGAGCACTTCGAGAGCGAAATCTACACCCTCGACGTCTTCCCCGCCGCCCGTGACTCGCGCGAGGCCATCCTTGCCCGGGACCTCGCCTGGCTGTGGCAACGGTTCCACGAAGGGGCGCGGACAGGGCAGCCCACCTGAAATTGACGAGCAGTCCACGACTTGGTAGGGTGTGCATACGTGCACACCAGATTCCGCGTGGGAGCATGCGCGCGCCACCAAGGAGGAAACTCGATGGCCAGGGGTGCGAGGCGGATTGTGGCAGCTTGTGTTGCTGCGGTGGCGGGCCTGCTCGTCGCCGGCTGCGGCGGCGAGGAGGACCGCGGGGCAGCAGCGGCGCGAGGCGAATACAAGTTCCTCAAGTGGCGCGACGACGGGGGCGTAGACCTCATCACGTTCCAGGACAACGAGGTGATCCCCCTGGGGAAGGAGCAGCTCGGGACGCTCTTCGGGAAGGGCAAGGTGCCGTTCGCGGGGAAGCGCATCGCCGTCAGCGTGCTCAACAGCGGGGTGAAGGGCACCATCTCGGGGCCGCTCTACCGCCTGAGGCCCGCCTGGGAGGAGCTGACGGGTGCGAAGCTGGACATCGTGGAGGTGCCCATCGCGGAGCTGCTCAACAAGACGATCACCGACCTTCGCCTCGGCGGCGGGCAGTTCGACGGCTTCATCCAGGCAGCCTGGTTCATGGGCGAATACGCCACGCCGGGCTTCATCGTGCCCACCGACGCCTACATCAAGGACAAGCGTTTCCCGCACTGGGACCCCGCCTGGATGCCACCCGCACTCCAGGCACTCCACACCTGGGAGGGGAAGTGGTACGGCACACTGAACGACAGCGATGGCCAGGTGCTCTACTGGCGCAACGACATCCTCTCCAACCCGGAGTGGCAGAAGAGGTTCAAGGCCGAGACGGGCAAGGACATGCCCTTCCCCGTGAAGACCTGGCAGGACGTGCTGGAGATCGCGAAGTTCTTCAACGGGAAGAACTGGGACACCAACGACCCCGAGCCCGACACCGGGGTGGTGATGCACTTCCGCGTGAACGAGCAGGGGATGTTCCACTTCATGTCCCTCTCTGCCCCATTTGTGGTGATTGGGGGCGACAAGGTCGACCGGGGGCGGAACAACTACTGGTTCGACCCCGAGACGATGGAGCCGCTCGTGAACCAGCCGGGCCACGTGCGCGCTCTCGAGGTCCTCTGCGAGCTGGCACGATACGGGCCGGCGGACCAGTCGGCCTGGGACCTGGGGACGGCCTGGGACTGGTTTCTGCGCGGCAAGAGCATCTTCGTGTTCTCCTGGGGTGACGTAGGGGCGCTGGTGCAGGACCCCGCCCGCTCGAGGATCAAGGGCAAGCTCGGCGCCGCAATACTCCCAGGCTCCTACGACGTCTACGACATGAACAAGAACCAATGGCTCAAGCTCGATGAGCCCAACGTCGTCGGCAACACCGTCGGCGGCTCCTGGCACGGCGTCATCTCGGCCAGGAGCAGGAACCCCGAGGTCGTCTACAGCCTCTATGCGCTCATGGCCACCGAGCCGGTGAGCCAATGGAACGCCTACCGTGGCTGGACGGGGGTGGACCCTGGGGCGAGCATCCATTTCCTGCCGCCCCACGGCACGGCGACGCTGAGGGGCTACGTGGACGCCGGCTGGAACGAGAGCGACCTGAGGTACTACCTTGACGCCTACCATGCGAACTTCTCGGCGAAGACGATGCTGCCCTACCTGCGTATCAACGGCGCCGAGGAGTATTGGCGGGCGCTCGACCAGAACCTCTCCGCGACGATGGTCGGCACACTCAAGCCCCAGGAGGCCCTCGACCGCACGGCGGCCGCCTGGGCGAAGATCACCGAGCGCCGCGGCCGCGAGGCGCAGCTCAAGCAATACCAAAGCTCGATCGGCTATAGAAAGTGACCGGGCCTTGGAGCCAGGCATGCGCCGCGGCACACGCACCAAGCTCATCTTCATCCTCCCAGCCGTGCTGTGGGTGCTCTGCTTCACCCTGTTCCCGCTGGTCTACAGCGTGCGCCTGTCCTTCTATGACGCAAGGGTCGGAGAGCCGGAGAAGTTCGTCGGCCTGACCAATTACGCGACGTTCCTCCAGGACGCCCAGGCCCGGCACTCGCTCGGCATCACGCTGGCCTTCGTCGCCTGCGGGGTCACGGCGCAGGTCGTCCTGGGCATGGCGCTCGCCCTCCTGTTCAACCGCCCGCTGCCGATGCGAGGGGTGCTGCGGACGCTTCTGACGGCGCCGCTGTTCGCCACCCCCATCGCGGTCGGGCTCCTCTTCCGCACGATCTTCCACGGCGAAGGCGGGCTCATCAACGGCCTGCTGGGCATGAAGATACCCTGGCTCTCAAGCCCTCGCTTGGCGCTCGTCTCGGTGTTGCTTGTGGACATCTGGCAGTGGACGCCGTTCTGCTTCCTCATCTTCCTGGCAGCGCTCCAGGGGATACCCGAGGACTACTATGAGGCGGCGCGGCTGGAGACGAAGAGCGGCTGGACGCTCTTCCGCACGATCACGTTGCCCATCCTGAAGCCGACCGTGGCGCTCGTCGTCGTCCTCAGGATCACCGAGGCATTCAAGGTCCTGGACATCCCCTACACCCTCACCGACGGCGGCCCGGGCACCTCCACCCAGGTGCTGAGCCTGTACGCTTACTTCGTGGGCCTCAAGGACCGCAACTTCGGCTACGCCTCCTGCGTGTCGGTCGTCATGCTCATCCTGGTCACTGGGATGATCCTGGTGTTGTTCAAGCGCATGAGGCAGGTCTACCAATGATGATGCGGCATCGCTCGCGGCATTTCCCGAAGGCGTTCTTCGCGGCGCTGGCCTTCGCGGCCGTGGGCGCGGTGTGCCTGCCGTTCTACTGGGCGCTCAGCCTCAGCCTGCGGCCGGCGAGCGAGACCTTCACAGTGGGCGGCCTCGGCATCCCATGCGTGCAGTACAAGCCGACGTGCGAGAACTGGAAGGAGGAGCTGGCGACGGGCGAGATGCGGAGGGCCGTTGCGAACAGCCTGGTCATCGCGCTGGCCACTGCGGCGGTGGTGGTGTTGCTCGGCGCCCCGGCCGCCTACGCCGTCGCTCGATTCAGCTTCCGCCGGCCCTCCAATGAGGACATCACGCTGTGGTTCCTCTCCCAACGCGTGCTGCCGCCGGTGGCCACGATTGCCCCGCTGTTCCTCACCATCCACTGGCTCGGACTGCTCGACACGCGGACGGGCCTCGTGCTCCTCAACGTCACCTTCAACCTCCCCCTCGCCGTGGTCATCCTGCGCCAGGCGTTCCTCGACCTCCCCGTCGAGCTTGAGGAGGCGGCGATGGTGGATGGCGCGGGCCAAGGCACCGTCTTCCTGCGCATCTGCCTCCCCCTCGCCGCACCGAGCCTTGCCGCCGCCGTCCTCATCGTCATCGCCTTCACCTGGAACGAGTTCCTCTTCGGCCTCATGATCGGCTCGCTCAACGCCAAGGTCGTCACAGTCCACATCGCCGGCACGGGCAGCACGCGAGGGCCGGACTTCCCGTTCCTGGCCGTCCGCGCGCTCATCGCCATCACCCCGCCCGTCGTGCTGGCGCTCCTGGCCCAGCGCTACATTGTCCGCGGCCTCACCTTCGGCGCTGTCAAGGGCTGAAAGCCCGCCCGGGGGCAGACTCGCCCGCTCAAGTCGCCCTCGCCCTCTAGCCTCGTGCAGCTTTGCCGGACGCCAGCATTCTGGTAGAATAGAGCGGATACACCTGCGGAGCGAGCGGCCATGACCCAACTTGAGCTTGCCCGCGAGGGCAGGATAAGCGACGAGATGCGGCGGGCAGCCGAGGCCGAGGGCACCGAGGCCGAACGCCTCCGCGCGCTGATCGCCGACGGCAAGGCCGTCCTCCCCGCCAACGTCCGCCGCCAGCGGAAGCGGCCGGCCGCGGTCGGCCAGGGCCTCCGCACCAAGGTCAACGCCAACATCGGCACCTCCGCCGACTACGCCGACCTCGCCAGGGAACTTGAGAAGCTCGCCGCCGCGGAAGAGGCCGGGGCCGACACTGTGATGGACCTCAGCACCGGGGGCGACCTGGGCGCCATCCGACAGGCCATCATCGAGGCCGCAACCGTCCCAATCGGCACCGTGCCCATCTACGACGCAGCAGTCCAGGCCGTCCGCGAGCAAGGCTCCATTCGGGCGATGACCGCCGACGCCATCCTTGGCGCCGTCCGCGCTCACGCCGAGCAGGGGGTGGACTTCCTGACCGTCCACTGCGGGGTGACGCGGGCGGTGGTGGACACGCTGCTGGGGAGCGGGCGGCTGTGCGGCATGGTGTCGCGTGGCGGCACGTTCCTCGCCCACTGGATGCGCGCCCACGGCCAGGAGAACCCGCTCTTCGAGCGCTTCGACGAGGTGCTGGGCATCGCCCGCGAATACGACGTTACGCTGAGCCTGGGCGACGGGATGCGGCCTGGGGCCATCGCCGACGCCTTCGATGCGGCCCAGGTGCACGAGCTGATGGTGCTCGCCGAGCTGGCCGAACGCGCCCGCAAGGCAGGCGTCCAGGTGATGATCGAGGGGCCGGGCCACGTGCCCCTCCACCAGATAGAGGCCCAGGTGCGCCTCCAAAAGGAGCTGTGCAAGGGCGCGCCATTCTACGTCCTCGGCCCGCTCGTCACCGACATTGCGCCCGGCTACGACCACATCACCTCGGCCATCGGCGGGGCGATTGCGGGCGCAGCGGGGGCCGACTTCCTGTGCTACGTGACCCCCGCCGAGCATCTGGGCCTGCCGGGCGCCGAGCAGGTGCGGCAGGGCGTCGTCGCCGCGCGCATCGCCGCCCACGCCGCCGACATTGCGAAGGGCGTGCCGGGCGCCGCCGAGCGCGACCGCGAGCTCTCGGCCCGCCGCCGACGGCGCGACTGGAGGGGCCAGCTCGAGCTCTGCCTCGACCCGCGCCTCGCCCGAGCGCTCCGCGACCAGGCCCGCCCAAGCGACCAGGAGACCTGCTCCATGTGCGGCAACCTCTGCGTCTTCAAGATCGCCGACGAGGAGCCCGCCCGTGGCAACTGACCAACCCCCCCCGCCGGCGGCACCCCAGCGCCGCCGAAGCATGCTCGAACAGGTCGGCGTCGCCTTCTCCACCATCTGGTCGGCGGGCATCGCCGGCCAGCGCAACGCCATCGAGCGCATGGGTGCAGGGTTCCTGTCCATCACCGAGGCCATCGGCCACGACGCCATCCTGTTCGCCCGCACCGTCGTCGCCTGCCGCAGGATTTATGGCAAGGGCCGCGAAATCCTGCGCCAGATGTTCCTCTGCGGCGTCATGAGCTTCCCCGTCGTCGTCCTCGTCGCCATCTTCGCCGGCGCCGTGCTCGCGCTCCAGGCCGGCCTCACCCTCCGCGAGTACGGCATCGCCTCAAAGATCGGCTCCATCGTTGCCTGCTCGATGACCCGCGAGATGGGGCCGATCATGTGCGCCCTCATCCTCGCGGGGCGCGTCGGCTCCGCAATGGCCGCAGAGCTCGGCACCATGCGCGTCTCCGAGGAAATAGATGCCCTCGAGGCAATGTCCATTGACCCCATCCGCTTCCTCGTCATGCCGCGCGTCGTGGCCATGTTCATCATGGCGCCCGTCCTCACCGTGTTTGCCGACATCATCGGGGTGCTCGGCGGCGCCATCGTGGGCTACTACCAGGTGGGCGTCACCTACGCCGCCTACTACGAGTCTGTCTTCGACGCCCTCGTGCTCACCGACATCAACAGCAGCGTCATCAAGGCCATGGTCTACGGCGTCCTCATCGCCGTCGTCGGCTGTGGACGTGGCCTCCGAGCTCAGACGAGCGCCGAAGGGGTCGGAAAGGCCACAAAGGACTCCGTCGTCGCCTCCTTCATCCTCATCCTCATCTTCAACTACCTCATCACCAGCATCGCCAGGCGGTTCTATTAGAATGATCGACCTGATCGACGTCTACAAGTCCTTCGGCCCGAAGCAGGTCCTCAACGGCTTCAGCCTGCACGTCGAGCGGGGCGAGACCTTCGTCATCATCGGCCGCAACGGCATCGGCAAGACCGTCACCTTCAAACACATCATGGGCCTCATGAAGCCCGACCGCGGCCAGGTGATCGTAGAGGGGGTGGACATCACGCACCTGGACGGCCCCGCGTTGATCGCGGTGCGCGACAAGTTCGGCATGGTCTTCCAGGGCTGCGCCCTCCTCAACTGGCTCACCATCGCCGAGAACGTCGCACTGCCCCTCCGCGAGCGCACTCGGCTCTCCAAGCGCGAAATCCAGGACAAGGTGGCCCAGAAGCTCGAGCTCATGGGCCTCCAGAACGCCGGCCACCTCTACCCCGCCGAGTGCAGCGGCGGCATGAAGAAGCGCGCCGCCGTCGCACGGGCAATCGTCCGAGACCCCGAAATCATCCTCTACGACGAGCCCACCGCCGGCCTCGACCCCATCATGGCCAGCGTCGTCAACGACCTCATCATCGAGCTGCGCCAGAAGCTCCAAATCACCTCGATGGTCGTCACCCACGACATGGCCAGCGCCTACCGTGTCGCCGACCGCATTGGCATGCTCTCCGGCGGCAAGCTCATCGAGATTGGCACCCCAGAGCAGATTCGCGCCTCACAGAACCCAATCGTCCGCCAGTTCATCGAAGGCCGCGTCACCGAGCCTGCCGTCGCCGAGCAGCCGACCTGAGGGCGAACAACATGCTCACGGAGGATGTCGCCATGTCTTCCGTGACCGAGGGGCCACCAAGGGCGGGGCCGCAGAGGGCGGCGTTGCGCAGCAGAGGGCAGTTCTGGACTCCGCAGTGGGTGGCCGAGGCGATGGTGGCCTACGTCCTGCGCGGCGGGGCAACCGAGGTCTTCGACCCCGCCGTGGGCTCGGGGGCGTTCTTCCGCGCCGCAAAGGCGGTGGCGCAGCGCCTTGGCGTCAACCTGTCCTTGGCGGGCACCGAGATTGACCCCGCCGCACTCGGGCAGGCGCGGCAGGCGGGTCTCTCTGACGCCGATCTGGCTGACGTGCGCATCGCCGACTTCCTGCTCGACCCGCCGACCCGTCCCCTCGCCGCGATTGTGGCGAACCCGCCCTATGTCCGGCACCATCGCCTATCCCCGGCTATGAAGGGCTGGGTGAAGGGCTTTGGCGCCTCGCTGACGGGGCGAGCGCTGGACGGAAGGGCTGGCCTTCATGTCTACTTCTTGCTTCGCGCCCTCCAGCTACTTGCCCCTGGCGGCCGGCTGGCGTTCATCCTCCCGGCGGACGTCTGCGAGGGCGTCTATGCCGACGACCTGTGGCGATGGGTTGTGTCGGGGTGCGAGGTCACACCGGAACTCATGGACCGCCTCCGCGCCAAGGGACGAGCCACCCTGCTCCTCTGCCCGAATGGCAGGTCCAAGGAGGAGTTGCCCGAAGCAGTCCGCGCATACCTTGATGAGGGGGAGAAGGCCGGCCTGCCCCAACGGGCAATCATGAAGGCCCGCTCCCCTTGGTATCGGATGGAGAGGCGGAAGGTTCCGCCCATCCTGTTCGCCTACCTCGGACGGCGCAACGCGCGCTTCATCCGCAACCTGGCCGGGGTTGTCCCGCTAACCTGCTTCCTGTGCGTGTACCCCAGGCGCGAGGACCCGCATTTCGTCGCCGCGCTGTGGAAAGTTGTCAGCCACCCGTTGACAATTGCCAATCTGCCGCTGGTCGGCAAGTCTTACGGCTCGGGCTGCATCAAGGTCGAGCCGCGCTCCCTGGAGCGTCTCCCTTTGCCCCCCGCGGTCGTGGCGGAAGCGGGGCTTGCCCTGTGCTCGCGCCGGCGCCAACTCCAACTGGCCCTTTGAGGGTCCGCGCGATGCTTGCTACAACTCCTCAGTACAAGGGGGGCAGAAACAGGGGCGAGCGCCCTCCCGAAGGTTCCAACACCTTCGGGAGGGTAAACGGGGCGTGCCTCCGGCGTGGCCGAGGGACGTTACCCTCCCGAACGTATTGGAACGTTCGGGAGGGAGTTCCTCGCTTATTGCTAAGGGCGGTCGGCCATACCCTCCCCTTCCTCCTGCTTGTGGAGGTCCACGCGCTCGCCGTGGGCGCCCAGCCGCCAGACATTGTGCGGCGGGACTGGTGGCTCCGCGAATCGCTCGCCGCCATCAGCGATTGGGAGGATGTCCTCGCCAAGCAGCCCGATGGCGAGACGCCCGTCCTGCCCGTGCCGGCGAATGGCGAGGCCATCGAGTGGCCGAACCCCATCCCCCTCAAGCTCCTGCCCGACGACGATGCGAAGGGGCGGGTCCGCGTCTGGTTCGCCGACGGCAAGATGCAGGTCGAGCGCGTGGCGCCCGATGGCAAGATCGAACGCCAGGCGGTGAAGCCGGGCGAAGTCGTCGTGGGCTACAAGCACCCCGGCGGCGGGGGCAAGAGCTACTGGTATCACAGCTACGTCCGTCGCTTCGACCGCCTTCTCTCCTTCCGCCCCAAACCCGCCCCCTTCGCCCTCCAACTGAACGCCCCGCTCGACCTGCGGCGCGGCAAGAACGAGGTCGTTGTTGCCCTCTCCAACGTCGCGGACAAACCCCTCGAGCTCAAGGTCTCGCTCCAATCGCTTGTGCGCAACGAGCCGCCAAACTCCCCTCCCTCTCAGGGAGGGGGCAGGGGGAGGGTCGAATCGCGGACCGACCCTCACCCTACCCTCTCCCTGAAAGGGAGAGGGGTGAAGGCAGCAGCCCGCTTGCCCGTGGAGCTTCCAGGCGAGGGCGGAGGGTTGCTGCTCCTGTCCGTCACGGCCGCAGACGAGACCTTCTCGCTCCCGCTGCTGACCCATGTTGAGAGGGCCGCTCCCGCGCAAGACCAACGGC
>FWPV01013495.1_pt1 | contig 12249 bp, 12 predicted proteins | sample 2228371 | NCBI WGS metagenome assembly FWPV01 (sample SAMEA103939776, study PRJEB20133) | metagenome | reverse complement strand
GGAAGGCTCTCGGCAGCGGGTGTGCCCAGGACACGTCCATGTAGCCTGGCGCGTAGTCAACTCGTGCCCCAGCCATGGCCATGCTGGTGAAAGCACCGAAGCTGTGGCCAGCGTAGGCCACGCGCTCCAGGTCCAGTCGACCGGCGAGTTGGGGAGATGCGGCCGCGATCGCGGGCAGCGCGTCGAGGACGGCCCAGGCATCGCTTGGGCGATACCAGGTCATGGGCTGCAGCGCCGCGCACTCAGCCGGTCTGGTCAGGCCGAGCTTCGCGCAGAGGGCGGGCTTGTCGGGGGAGATGTGTGCTGGCTGGACCACGACGTAGCCAGCCCGGGCCAGCGCTGTCGCCCATTCCCGGTTCATGGCCAGCGAGGCCTCGTCTCGCGCCCCGCCGCCGTGGGACCAGACCACTACCGGCCGCGCCCCGTCCAGGCCCGTCGCAAAGCGAACCACCAAAGGCAGCTCCCGACCCTCGGCCGCGTTTTTCACCGAGTAGCCTTCGAGCGCTCGCACGGCCAATGCTGCCACCCAGGTAGCCGGCTGATAGTGGCACCTCTCCAATTGGTCCGGCGCGCAACCGTTGATGGTCCCCGGTACGGTCGTGGGCGCGACTGTGGCAGTAGGTGGCGGGACCGTGGCCGGCGCGGGCAGATCGGCCAATGCCGCCCCGCGGAGGGCGAACGGCATGTAGCTAATCGCTCCGTCCGGCGGGGGCGTCGCTGTCGGTTGTGCCGTCGTCGTCAGCCTGCCCGTCCGCGGCACGGCTGTGCCCGGCGCAAAGGGCGACAACACGAGCGGCTCTTGCTCCGGATACCGCCATGCTCCGCCTGTGCATTGGTGCAGCGCATCGTCCGGCGTCCAGACCTCGGCCCAACGCTGGAGAGCCGGATTCCAGTCGCTGGCGGCCGGCCCTCCGCCGGCGGACTGGACGGCGGCCAGGACCGCGACGAGGAGGGCGGTCAGAGCTGGGAAGCGGCGCCCGGACCGCTTAGGACTGCCCTGTCGAAACAAGATGCTCATCGGTTTTGGCCTTTCGAAGTCCGCATCGATCGATACACCATACCCGCCTCACGCGGCGCCGGCGCGCCGGGGCTGGCGCCGGTCCACCGGCCTAGCCATGCGCTGGAAGGACGACGCTCACCGCGTGGGGGCACGGCGCATGAGCCAGCCGCCTCCGTGACAGCGCGGCAAGCATCAGGGCGCGGTAGTAGCGCCTGCGTGGGATACGATTTTGGCGGCTGCGCGTGACTTTTCCTCCCCTCGGGCGATAACCAGATGGCAGCTGGAACCTGGGTCAGGCAACTCGACCCGACGCCCATCAGGATGCACCCGGCCGCCCCGTTTTGGCGATCGCATCTCTGTCGCCAGCCGTGGCCCGCAGTGTCCCACATGCCGGCCAGGGCGGGATTTCACGGGCACCGAGTCCGCCCAATGCCCTGCTGGCCGCTCTTGCAGGGCGCGAGAGCTGGGTGCCCGCTGCACCTGCGTTTCGGCGCCACCAGCGACGACCAGCCGCCTTCACCCGCGGGGCCTGTCTCAGTTGTGGCGGACCGCCATTACGCTGTCGCGGCGAGGCGACGTTGGTTCGAGCCTGTACGCAACTTCTGGCCGCGGCTCAGGGGCCGAGGGCGATTCTGTCGGCAGCCTGTCGTCTGAGCTGGACACGATCCCCGCACCCGACCTTTGCGAGCGGAAGATGACCGATCTAGGTGGCCAGCTGCCCAACGGCGCGGCCGCAGTGCGACGAGAGCATCGCTGCGGTCAACACTCCTTGGGTGGGCGGCCGCGCACACGCCCTCGGCTCCTCTTAGGTGAGGTGGGCGACCCCGAACACGCTCTCAGCGTCCCGACCCCGGCACATTGCCGAGCCTGGTATACTGCTACTCGCCGGCAAGGTTACACCGTTATCTTGGCCCAGTTGCAGGCGCCTCTTGGCGCTAACCCGGCAGCCACTCACCGAGGCGATGAGATCATGGAAGAATCGGTCAGCATCGTCGCCGCCGCGGCCGGCGCAGCCCTTTTGGGTGCGGCGCTGACCGCCGCCGGTGGGGTGCCAGCATCTTCGCACTGCTGTTTGAGATGGGGGAGCGATGTGCGGGCGGCCTCTGAGAGCCCCGCCGCCAGCGGTCAATCGAAGTCTCTCGTGCGCGGGCTGGCCGCGCACCCCGCCAACGAAGTTGCGCCGCTCGCCCCGCCCGAGGAGAGCGACGATATCATGCCGTGGGCCGTGGGCGGCGTTGGCGGCGCGTATCTACTCGCTCGACCGGGCGACCTGAAGATCGAGGTCTTCAAGCGCGACCTGAACGCCAGATCGTGGCGGACGGATCTCTCCGCGATCCTCGCCGGGCCGGACCGCCTCGTCGTTGACGAAGCGGTGATCCCGCACCTCGGCGGCCGGGCGGGCGATCCGCCCGGCCCTGTGCAGCGAGTCCGTCTGGGGACTCGCGTCGAGCGACCGGGCATCTACGCCCTCAACATCACGACCAAGAACGACCGCTACGGCCTCAATCTGGCTTGGGGCATGCGCACGAATGCTGCCGCCTACGTGATAGAGACCGCGCGTGGCCACCGCGACGAGGCCCATCAGGAGCCCATCGTGCTCCTCGACCCCGAGCGGCCCGCCGACGTGAGCTTCCTGCCGCGCCGAGGGCCTTTCGAGATCGAGGTCGAAGGGCTGCCCATCGATGTGGCGGAACTGACCCTGTACGACGAGCACGATAGCGTGGTTGCTAGCATCCCGGTGGCCGGCGAGCGGAGCACAAACATCCGCGACTACCTTCGCGTGCCGGCCCCCACTCGCCCGGAGGGCTCGGTGAAGTACCTCGTGGCTGCCGGGGAGGAGCGTGGAACGCAGCCGTGGCGCCTCCACTTTCCCCGCGGAGAGGCTTTTGTGAGCATCGATGGCTTGACCCGCTGGGAGGCTGGCGATCGGTATCGGGACCACTGCGTGTGGACGCCCGACCCGGCGTCGTGGTTTGCCTTTCTAGAGTACCGCTGGCTCATCACGCCCTATCAGCGCACGGTGTGGCTAGCACCGGGGACGGAGGGCATGATGGGTTTCCTCGTGCACAACAACGCCCCCGCGGAGCGGACGGTCTCTCTCGCGCTGGAGTGCCCCGCTCTGCCCACTCCCTCGCCCAGCCCCGGGACCCGCATCTGGCTGCCTCTAGTTTCTCGACCGGGCGACCTGCGGGAGCCACCGGCCTCCACCGGAACTGGGGGTCCCAGCCTCGCCGACTCATCGAGCGGCAACAGGGCGTCGCGCCCGCGGGACGATCTCGCCGAGGCAATGCGCCACAAGGTCTCCTCGCGTAGCGGTCGCAGCCAGGCGCCCCGCGGCGTCTCGTTCGCCGACAGCAGACCGCCGGCCCGTCTTTCGACGAACTCCGTAACCCTCGCCGCCGGCGAGGCGCGCGAGGCAGCCGTGAGCTTCCGAGCCCCTCTGACCGGTGAGCTCGTGTGCCACATAGAGGCCTCGCCCTTAGAGAACCCGGAGATCGCTACCTACGCCACGCTGCGAGTGCTGGCTGGCGACAGCCCGGCGCACCGGCCCCTCGATCTGCCGTTCGTGCTCAAGCCCTACGCGCACGAGAACCGACAGTTGGGCTACCTGCCCGATTATCCGGTGGACAATGAGCTCTACTTCGATCGCCAGAACCGCCCGTACGTCGTCACGCCAAGGCGTCTGTACCGCCGCCTCGCCGGCGAGTGGCTGGTAACCGACATCGGCCGGGCGGTGGTGGCGCGCGTGCCCGAAGGACCACTGGGGACCTGGGCCGCACTGACCACCAAGGTAGCCTTCGACCGTGACAACGACGTCTACCTGTTGGGCCGCTCTGGGTCGTCCGTCGCACTGTTGCATTCTCGAGACGCCGGTGCCACCTTCACCGCCTACGTGCTGCCCGGGCGCGAGGACGAGCCACGCTCGTGGGATCTCGAGCAGTTCTCGGGCCACAACGTGCCGGAGGGACCGCCGCCCGTGGTGCGGCTGACGCGGACTTCTCGCGAGGTGGATCCGGCCTGGCGGTGGCGCAGCGTCAACGACCTGGACCTATTCGTCGGCACAAAGGCGCCCGACGGGCACATCGACATCGCTGCGCCGGTGCGGCTAACCGACAGTGCCCTTGGCTTCTCGATGCACTCGGGGATCCCGTCGTCTGTGGTCTCCAGGGGCTCACTGGTCCACGTGGTCTGGGGCGAAGCCACCGACCCGGCGACTAGCCGGGACGAGATACCCGGCGTCCCGGTGTATGTCGCCACCTATGACCGTGTCACCGGCACTGCTAGTCCCCCAGTTTTTCTGGCTCATGGGGCACCGCCCAACGATAGCCACAACACGCCTGGCATCACCATGGACGGCCAGGGATACCTGCACGTGGTGGTCGGGACGCACGGTCAGCCGTTCTTGTACTTGCGGTCCCTCGAGCCCAACGATGCCATGGCCTGGACGGCGCCTGTCCAGACAAGCGACACCAACCCGCGGCAGACCTACGTGGGGCTCGTGAGCGGCGCCGACGGCACGCTCCACCTAGCATTCCGCCAGTGGCGCTCCGGCGAGGAGTACCTCGACGGGGCCACTTGGGCGGCCCTGGCCTATCAGCGGAAGCCGCCCGACGGAGGTTGGTCGGAGCCCCGTGTGCTCGTGGCGCCGCCGTTGTCGGAGTACAGTATCTACTACCACCGCTTGACCATCGACCGGGACGGGGCCCTGTTCCTGTCCTACGACTACTGGTCGACGATGTGGTACTATCGCAACGACCAGCGCGGTGCCGTGGCGGCTGCCTCGGGCAGGCCAGGAACGGGATGGGGCCGCGCCGTCTTGCACTCCGCCGACGGCGGGGATACCTGGTCCTTCTGGTGAGCCTCCGGAAGCCCGGTGAACACCGCGGATGCGTCGCCGGCGCCGGCAGGACGAGGCGTTGGCGCCCCCAAGGCCGGCCCGGGACGCGCTCCGGGTCTGTGATGGCAACGACCGCGAGACGTACATCACGCCCGAACTCTACTGGAGCTCTGCTGCAGGCATCGCCAGGACGCGCAACATGGCCGGCACCGGGCTCTTCGGCGTCTCGACGTGGTAATGGTGCGGACAGCAATCGTCAAACTCCGAATCCCAGGTGTGCCGCTACCTCGAGCAGTTGGACGAGTTCGAGCGCGACTTCCCGCGCATGCGGTTCATCTACATGACCGGCCATACCGACGGCCCAAGCGACACGCTCGCGCGGAAGAACCCCTGGACCACGCGGTGCGCATGGTGGCGGAGCAGGAAGCGCCACCCTCGCGCGCAACAACCAGCTCGTGCGCGACTTCGTCGCCGCCCACGGCAAGGTGCTCTACGACTTCGCCGACATCCGGTCCTACGCCCCGGCGGGCCAGAGGCGCCAAGAAGTGCAACCGATGGGGCAGACGTCCTAACGCAGGCGCGCGGCCGGGCATAGGGGTTAACGAGAGCGGCCGGCGGCGATCACGAGGCAATGACTTCCGAATGATCCCCACTCCTTGAGTCACCCTACGTTGCCGTAAGCCACCGTGAGGAAAGGATAGGCACTTTCAATGTCCCTACCCCTGATCGACCAGCAGATCACCTTCCTGTACACCCGCGATCTGGAAGCCTCGGCCCACTTCTACGGCCAGGTCCTTGAACTGCCGCTGGCACTCGACCAGGGTGGCTGCCGTATCTACGCCACCGGCCCTGGCGCTTTCATCGGCATCTGCGAGCGCCAGAACGCCCCCTCAGGCCCCCAGGACCCTGGCACGCGCCACGTGATTCTGACCCTGGTCACCCAGGACGTGGACGGCTGGCACGAAGCCCTTTTGGCCCGGGGCATGAGCTTCGAACAAGCGCCCGCTTACAGCGAGCGCTATCGCATCTATCATGCCTTCCTTCGCGATCCCAGTGGCTATCTCATCGAGATCCAAAGTTTTCTTGACCCGGCTTGGCCTAGGGCCACGGTCTCCCGCCCGCGGGGCAAACGCAGCGATCCCTGAAGCGGAGACGCTCCGCGGCGATGTGACGCGCCCTGGATTGGCGTCTATTGGCCACTCTCGGTATCCCCCTGACAGTATGACCGGCACGGGGCCGAACTCGTCGTGGTCGTACGGAACAGTCGTGTGCGCTTCCGGCCGGTAGTCCAGTACGATGCCATGCATCGTGGCAGGTGAGCGCTGGGTCCGGCACGATGGCGCCCCGGAAGCGGGCGGTGGCTACAAGAAGGTGATCGACCGGATACCGGTCGACGCCTACCGCCGGTTCAGATTCAGAGGCCCTTGCCGGGACGCCGAGCCGCAGGTGTCCGAGCCACAGCTGCTGGTATCCGGTCTTTTGCCCGAGGACAGCCAATCAGTTGGCAGCCTGCAGCCGCTGTGGGGAATCCCGGATGGCTGGCTAGATACCACCCCGCGCTCCGGCGGCGACGGGTTAGTGCGCATCCTTGATGCTCAGCACAATGAGCTGTGGACCTCGTCGTTTGAGTGGCGTGCCGAACCGGGTGGCTACGGCTTCTTCGTTCTGCCGGCACCCGATCCGCCGGAGGCTGCGGCGGTGGAGCTGTACCGCAGCGGGTCCCTGCAGGATGTGATTACCCGCACTGTGCACGCCCCCCAGGTCACCCTGGCCAGTCCGGTCTCGGGCATGCCTGTCACCGAGACCTTGCGGATCGAATGGACAGCCACCGATGCCGACGGCGATCAGCTTCTGGCGGAGGTGTTCTACAGCAGCGATGGGCGAGCTGGCTGGGTGCCATTGGGAAGTGGGGGCCCTGAGGGCGTGTTGGTTGTTAGTAGCTCTGCCTTGCCCTCCAGCACGGCCGGCATCGTGCGCCTTTACGTGACCGATGGCTTCAACACGACGGTCAGCGAGGTCACCGACCTAGAGCTGTTGCCCGACCGGGCTCCCACGGTTACGATCTACTCGCCCATGGAGGGCCAGAGCTTCCTGCTCGGCGAGAACATCGTCTTCCTGGCGCATGCCTACGACCTGGAGGACGGCTGGCTGGGCCCAGAGGCGGTCAGCTGGCACAGCTCAATCGATGGCTTCCTTGGCACCGGCGAGCTCAACGTTGCCAACCTCACGCCCGGCACACATGTGGTGACGGCCGTCGTATCTGGTCACGGCGGGCCAAAGAGCGCGGCCGCGACGATCAGTGTAAGCCTGCCATGAACCGGCTGCGCCTGACGCTCACCGCAGTCTTGCTTGCTTCGGCGGGTGCTGCCAAGAGCGGGCTGCCGCCCCAGCCGCTCTCGGGCAGCGCCCCTCCAGCCCTGCCGTCTGGGCCATACAGCCGCCGCCCGGCGGTGTTTCTGCCGCTCGTCCTGCGATCTACCGAACTGCCCCTGGCGGCCCGTAGCCGATGGCCGTGGATACGCCCGTCATGGCCCGAGCCGTATGAGACGCCGGCCTACTGGGTCTACGCCGGCTGCATCGTGGAAGAACGCAGAGACTATGACGGAGACGGAGCCATCGACTTGTTAGAAACCTATCAATACTCTCCCAGTGGCTTTGCTGTTGTTTGGTATCGGTATGACAGAGGAGCCGATGGTTCGGTCGAAAGCCGTTCGGAGAGCACCCTCGATTCCTTCGAGAGGCCCGTCGCGTACCGATACGACGTCGACGGCGACGGGACATTAGACGATACGACTTTCGTTCATTATGATGATCGTTACATCCGATATGAAAGCGACGATGGCAGCGACGGGATAATTGATAGTATGGAGATAGAAGTTTATGACGCCAATCATTTTCTGATCGCTGAGCATTTTTACTACTACTCGTTTGGCAATCCAAGCGAAGTGCTGAAATACTATTACGACGAGAATCATCGATGGATAAAAAGGACATCAGTGTACGAGGGGATTGAATCGACCAACTACCTATTCGAGTGGGATGGCCCACTTATGGTTCGTGCTGACTTGTACGCCTGCGGCGATCATCTCTTCGCCGATACTTTTAGGTACGATGATCTTGGTCGTTTGACCGAAATGGAGACCTACGGTGTCATCTCTGATCGAATGGAGAGGACATTCCACTTCTACGGCAGAAGCGGGCTACTTTGGAGAACAGAGAGGACTGGTACCCTATTTGGCACGCCACCTACTATTACTCAGTACGTCCGAGATGGCCTCGGTAGAGTAACGCGGGAGATCAGGACGGATGTGGGAAGCGGCCTCAGCACTTACCGCCTCTACAACTACACTTGCCCATGGCCGACCGAGGGTTCGAACGTGGCCTCAGGCGCAACGACTGTTCCCGGCCTATGGGGTGCGGCGGTGCGACGCCAAGTATGGCCAGACCTTCAAGCCGGCGGGCCTCGGCTCACGGACCGGGGCCCAGGGACCTGGGCGAGAACTTGCTCGGGGGATCGAGCCTTTGGCGATGCAGCTTGCGACCTCGCATGTTCTGGCGGGGCCGGCCTTCCTTGTGTCATAGACCGGCCAACGGACCGCAGGTGAGATAGGCGAGCCGGACCACGTTTCTGCATCGTGCCTTTCGCGCGTCACAACATGACGAGTATGGCACGTGTCTCGATGGCATGGTGGGTTCATCAGGCAACTCGCTGACTGGTGCAGTAGGACTTCCCGTCCACGACCACGATGTGGCTGCGGTGCAGTAGGCGATCCATCGCCGCCGTGGCCAGCAAAGGATCACCTGCCAGGGGATACCACTCGGCGACATGGTGATTAGATGTCATCATGGTTGAGGACTTCTCGTACCGTTGACGGCTGACCTCGTAGAGGTCCATCCGTTCGCCGCGCGCTAGGCGCCTTGGCCCCAGGTGAACCACGATCAGGAGCCGGGGGCTCGAGTCGAGCGAGGTTGCCCTCGTGGGTGCCGTTCCAGACTAAATCTGAAGTCGAAGTCCTGGAGCTACTTCAGGCTGTCGAAGCCGGGGCGAGTCAACCGCAGCTGGAGTTGCCTGCCCTCACGTCTCCAGTCGACATGCGTGGCAAGGCACGGATCTCACTCAAGCGGCTGGGGCGTGTGGACGGCTTCCGTCATGGTGTCAAAGCCAATCGGCAATATCGTCCCACAGCTCCGGCATCTCGAGCGCCGCCGCGAACTGCGTCAGCCAGCGCCTGATGCGGTCGCGATCCAGGTCTGGATGGGTCTCGATGATCTCCCGGATGTCCAACAGGTCCTTTGGCCGATGGGCGACGGCCTTCAGGATGATCAGGTCCTCGGGTGTAGGCACGCGGACCTCCAGGCCCCCTAGCTGGCAGAGCGCGCTGCGCGCTACGACTTCGTGTTCGAAGGGCAGAGCACCCAGCGAGATGTCCACGTTGACCCCACTGGCGACATGGCGGAGGAGTACGACCCGGTTCTGCCGGGCGAATCCGCAGGCATCTGAGATACGTGGCTCGAAGCCCTCCGCCGTGGCGTGTTCGATCAGCCGAGGCAGATCCTCGATGCTCAGCAGGAGCAGCACGTCCAAGTCGGCGGTGAGTCGCGGCCTGCTGAGCAGGCTGACGGCGATGCCGCCGATGAGGGTGCCTCGCCCCGCGAAGCGATCGATCAGCCGCTGCACAGCCGCCAGGGGCTCAAGGAATGGGGCCAGGTTGTCAGGCCTTTCCGTCACCTGAGACCTCGAAGACGCTGCCAACGTTCCCAGATGCGCTCTTCCTCAAGAGGGTCATCGGTGGCCAGCCAACCGAGCGCCAGCCCGAGCCCATACACTGCGTTGAGCTGGCGCCAGCGAAGCTCAGGGGACGCCTGGCGCAACTCCTGGCGCTCTACCTCCTCCACAGCACTCCAGCCGGCAAGGCGAGATCTCAGGTCGGCGTTCGGCATGAGGTGATTATGCCACGGGCGCTCAGATGGCCAGCCACTGACGCGTTCCGTCCCGGGCTCTCATCCGCTGCCCCGCTCCTTGGCTACCATCCCCCACGGTGGTCGTAGACCCACAGTCCGTGCTGCCCGGCGAGCTACGGCATGCTGCCCTGCGACCGCAGCCATTACAGGAGGGTGGCCACGGCAGGGTCAAGCGCTAGTGTTGTCGGCATCCGTCGAACCATACATCCGGTGATGTCATGATGGCAAAAGCGGCGTGGACCGCGTTGACGCTAGCTTGCCCACGGGCGCCAGGTAGACGGTGAACTCATCGACGCCGCCGACGCCGCTGTCGTCGGCCAGGCGGCAGAGTTGATGGTCAAGCGGCGGGTAGGGGTGGAGGCCGCCATCGTGACCGGTCACACGGTTCACCGTGAGGTACTCGAAGCGGTGCCGGGAACTCTCCAGAGCCCGTCGACCTCCTCGGATGGCGCGGTGGTCGCCGTACCAGGCCACCTCGATCTCATTGATCCGAAGATCTGCGTCGCCCCTTTCCCGGCAACTACTGCTGCGCAAACCAGTGGCAGAGGGTCGGTTGCCGCAGGCCCCGTCGGCGTATACCATTGGTGCCGGGAGGCCGGCAATGGACCAGATGCGCAGGTTGACAGCGATCATTGAGCGAGACGGGGATGGGTTCGTCGCATTGTGCCCGGAGTTGGACATTGCCAGCCAGGGCGAGACCGTCGAGGAGGCGCACCGGAATCTGGCCGAGGCGCTGAGCCTCTTCTTCGAAGCAGCTGATCCGTCCGAGATCGCCGCGCGACTCCGGTCCGAGGTCTTTGTTACCAGCGTTGAGGTAGCGGTTGGGTAGGCCCGGTGTATGGTCCGGCGCGGAAGTCTGCCGCATTCTCGCCGAGCAAGGCTTCGTGGAAGTCCGTCGACGGGGCAGCCACGTCGCCATGCAACTCCGCACTGGTGGCTCCACCATAACCGTCCCGGTGCCGGACCATCCAGAGATCCGGCGAGGCACCTTGCTGTCGATCATCCGGCAGTCGGGCCTGCCCCGCAGTCTGTTTGAACGCGACTGAGAAGCTGGCGGGAACTGGGCGGCCCGGCGGCCTACGCCGCGATCCCTTCAAGGCGGCATGCGTGCGCGCTCCAGATCGGTCCGCGACCCGCCGAGCTATTCGTGACCTACGATGTCGTCCCCCTTCAGCTCTGAACCCGCCATGTCCGCAGGGCCTGCTGGGTCGAGGTAGGTCATCCGGAGCGTCTCCGGTGAGGTTCCTGGGCTTGCTCAGGAGCTGGTCGCCGTGTGGCAGGGATGGGTGTCGTGGGTTGGAGGCGGATCGTGTCGAGCCGAAAGCCGCAGCACAGGGGAGGCGAGCCCGGGAGAAGCCAAGCCGCGGCACGGTCGAGTGGCCGGGTGGCCGATGCTGTTCGAGAGGGTTGGACGCTGGGGCCAGCGCTCAAGCGGGGATAGGCAACGCGTTTCCCGCCACCAATCGCCAAAGCCGAGCGCGCGGGTCTCTGGCCTTCCGGCGCATGTCCGCGAGGATGCGGTCGATCACCTTCGGGTCCATGCTGACGGTGATGATGCATCTCTCGGCCCCCCACGCAGCCTAGCCCAACTGCCGCACTCCGGGAAGTGAGATGGCCATTTGACGGGCCTTTGTGGTCATGCCACCCTTTTGGGTCCCTACGGGCGCACGTCCGTCGTAGCATTGAGGTCCTGGCGGGTAGCCCGAAGCAGGCACGAGCCCGCAAGTTCTTCCGGCTTCGCCTGCCGCGCCCCGTCCGCCGACCACAGAAGTGAGCGCCCGGAGCTGTCGTAACCTATCTGGGAGCAGTGGGCCACTGTCGGGTGGCTCTCCACCAAACGCCCGGTGGCTTGCTGGATCTTCGCCTCGCGCACCAGCCGCCCCGTGCGGATGCGCTGTTGCGACTTGCGCCAGTCGGCCGCCAGTCGCGCGGCCCCTTAGGGGTGGAGACCGCCTCGACGAGGAGGTAGTTGTGATACTCCTTCCCCTTGACGCGCTTGGTCGTCTTCTTGATGCACACGAGTCCCTGGCCTCCGGGACCCCACAGTGCACCGCGCAGAAGTGTAGGCGTATTCAGTGGGGATTTCGACAGCACCGAAGCCGACACGGGCGACAAAGCCCGAGGGCGCCTTCGCCGCTGGCGACGAGGCGCTCAAACTTGGGCCCAGAGCGCGGAAGTCAGGTTAGTGCTAGGAATTTGGCCGGCTGATGGGCCTCGGCGACGCACGGGCAAGGTGCCTTGCTCGGCTTGGCTACTAGGGCCGCAGCAGGCGGCGCCTTGGCTGGGCAGTCGAGGGCGTCAGACGCGCGGCGGTTCAGCCGGGTTTCAAGGCCGCCGCCCCGAGTACCCATTCGCAAGGGGCGGCGGGCTCTTGCGCCGCGCCCGCAGGTCAAGGCGGCTGGCCTGTGGTGATGGCCTGCCAGCTTGGCCCAGCCGGGCGCAGCTACGG
>FWPV01013494.1_pt1 | contig 12251 bp, 11 predicted proteins | sample 2228371 | NCBI WGS metagenome assembly FWPV01 (sample SAMEA103939776, study PRJEB20133) | metagenome | reverse complement strand
GTCAATGAAATCAACGATCTACCAACACCACCTCCGCGCCAGTGCTAGCTTTTCGTACCGTCACTTATTGCACTGAAAACGAGGAGACCCCGCTTACGCCGCTGGTGGAGGCGGTGAGCGAATTCGCGGGCCGCGCCGCCGAGAAGCTGAGGAAACAGAACTGCCTTGCCACCGAGCTGCTGGTATTCATGCACACCTCGCCGTACCGGCCGGGGGCGCAATGCTCGCGCAGCGTGGTGGTGCCCCTGCGAAGACCGACCGACGACACGCTGGCACTCGCCAATGCGGCGGCGGACGGCATGCGCTACATGTATGTGCCGGGCTTCCGCTTCATCAAAGCCGGCGTGATCTTGGTGGACCTACAGCCGGCAAGCCTTCTGCAGCGGGAACTGGACCTGGAGCCAGAAGAGACCCTTGAAGTCCCGCGAGACCGCTCCCGGCTGATGGTAGCCATGGACGCCATCAACGGGCGCTATGGCAAGGGCACGGTGCATCCGGCGGCCACGGGAAAGGCAGGGCCACAGCGGGTGTGGGGCATGAAGCAGGAGCGGCGCACGCCGCAGTACACGACGCGGCTGGAGGATGTGCCGATGGTGCGGGCGTGAAACGACTGGTCAGACCCACCCAGGGCATGAACCTGGTACTTTGCGCTCGCCAGCGGCTTCAGGCTGCTTGCTGTCGGTGACCTGGCACGCTTGAATGTCGGTAGCCGAGGTCACCAGTCCTTCCAGGATGGAAGGGTCGAACGACCGCTGCACCTCCGTCACCAGCCTCTCAACACATGCCGGCCTGGTCGCGCTTCGAGAATGACCCCTCGCGTCCGAGGTTAGCGGCTGTGCCCGACCCTGAGATGACATCCGGGTCAATACCTCAATCCGGCCAGTCCAGTCACGACAGATCAGGGGCGTAACCTCTGAGGAATCGGGGAAGCTGGAGTTACAGAGTGCAGCCGCCGTAGACCGCCGGCTGCTCGAAGCTGCCAGTTCTCCAAAGTGAACTCACCGGGCGTTGCGGCGCTTGCCGATGGCTCGATCGTCACATTCACAGGTCGATCGGCCGAACTGGAACAGCCAATCCCGAACAGATGTTGCACAGCTCGCCCCTGACAGCAGACATTCAACTGAAGTTCACTCCACCATACGACCCCGTCAATGCCAGTCCGGCCTGTATCCAAATCTGACACGCATTCCGAGATCTGGTGATCTTTCAACCTATTGAAGTCTGTGACGGCAACATGGACGCATGCATCTCACTTTTCACGACCAACTTGCTGTACGGCGTCAAGGTTGCCGAGCATGCGCTTGAGCAGGTCAATCAGCATTTCTCGCTCGGTCGCGCTGATGCCTTTAAGTAGTGCTTCTTCGCGAGCCATAGCGTATCGGTAAATGGCGTTGTGCCATTTGCTGCCTTCACCGGTCACTTGGTACTCGATCTTGCGCAACCCCTGCGGCCTCGAATCCAGCCATCCGTTGCCCACAAGCGTGGCGATTGCCCGGCTCACTGCTCCCTTGTCGAGACCCATGAGCTCAGAGGCCTTGGATGCTGTGGACCAAGGATAGATATTGAAATAGGCAAGTACGCGCCATTCCGTTACCCCTACGCCGAATTTCTCGTTGTAGAGAAGGGATGCGCTGCTGGACACCTTGTTGGAGAGCCACAGCAGCAAGCCGGGTACGTACCTTTCCAGTTCGAGTTGCATCGTGGTCTCTGAGCGGTCTGTCGATTCGCGAAATCTAGCCATTGATGACACCTCCATCAACCGTGATGACCTGCCCTGTGACGTAGGAAGCTGCGCCACCACACAGGAAGCCGACAACGCCCGCCACATCCTCTGGCTCGCCGAAGCGCCCAAGTGGTATCTCGGCCAAGCGTTCCGGTCCCATGGCCGCAACCAGATCGGATGTCATTCTGGTTCGGATCAGTCCGGGTGAAACGGCATTGACCAGCGTCCTAGGTGCCAGATCGCGCGAGAAAGACCGCACCAGGCCTACGATGCCGCCCTTGGCTGCGGCATAAGCCGCGCGCCCAGGCGTGCCACGCTGGAACGCGCGAGACGTGCACAACACCACACGGGTCGTCTCTCCAGGATCGCGAACTTCGCGAAATGCCAACACCGCCTCATAGGCTGTCGTGAGGTTGCTGGCGATGGCCCGATCCCAGACCGACCGGTCTTCTGCGTCGAGTGGATCCTGTTCGAACAACCCGGCCATATGCACCAACGCATAAAGCGGCTCTCCAGCCGCTTGCGCGGCCAGCGCGCATTCATGGGCGTTAGACAAGTAAGAAACCTGAGTGCCGGTTCGTTCAGGAAAACCCAAGGCTATACGGGTCTGCTGCAACCGTTGGGCATCCACATCCACCAACGTCACCTTAGCGCCTCGCTCCAGGAAGTGGCGCGCACACGCGCTGCCAATGCCCCCGGCACCACCCGTCACAAGCACGTGCCTGTCTTGAAATTCATGTGTTTCCATTCGTCGGATTGTGAAGATAGCATGAGTATTTTCCAATTCAGGTATGAGCCTGAACCCTGGCGAATGAGTGTGTGCTGGTCAGGCGGCGCGTCTGGATCGTTTTTGGATTGTGCCAAAGAGGAGCATGCGAGCGGCGTTGAGGTTTTCAGCGGCCTGCAGATCGGTGGTTTGTGTAGCGCGTTGCTGCAAGTCTTTGATGGAGATACCGGGGCGAAGCTTGCTGTCGATCTCTGACAGGCTGGCGAGCTTCTCCAGAGGGGTTTGCACCAGATCGGCTGGATAGGTTTTGCGCACCCGGCCCTTGGCGTCGACGAGCTCCTTGGCGAACATGCATGGGCGGTGCAAATTCAGGTAGGGGTTGAGGTGCTCCTGGCAGAAGGCATTGATCAGGCTGGCAAAGCGCTGAGGGATGTGGCTGTAGCCAAAGGCCTTGCGCACCACGGCGCCGTTCTTGCTTTCGGCCAGAGCGTTGTCGTTGCTCTTGCGTGGGCGTGATTTGGTCTGCTCGGCATGGAGCTTTTGCAGCAAAGCGGCCACCGTCTTGTTGATGTACTCCCCACCGTTGTCGGAATGAAAGCCTTTGATGGGGAAAGGAAACTGCTCGATCATCTGCTGCAGGACAGGCAGCAAATACGCCTCGCTGATGCGCTCACAGGTGGCCACCACCTCCCACTGGGTGAGGATGTCAACGGCATTGATGTGATAGACCCCCTTGGTGCCGTCCAGATCGCCCTGGTGGACCGAATCGATGCGGATGAAACCCACTTGCCCCTGCGGGTTGGGCGCACGGCGCTCGCCGATAGCATTGAGCACGGGGCGGGTCTTGGTGAAGGACACGCGCGCAGCCAGGTACTGACGGCTCTTGCGCAGGTTGTACAGGTGAGAAGGCGAGAGCTGGGCCAGGCGCTCAAAGCGGACATCGCCATGCACGACCCAGGCGCGGCGCAGCAAATGCGCGGTAGCGGGGCCTGAGAGGCAACCGTGGGCGCGATCAACGGCCACCAGCAAGTCCACGTCGGCTGGGGTGTAGCGCCGGGCAAAGGCATGGGCCGGGGCGCGGTAGCGTTTGCCCATGGGGGCGCCATCCATCACACGAGCCAGCAGTCGCGTCAGTTGGGCGCGAGAGTAGCCACTGGTGCGAGCCAAGTAACGCAGCACCACACCCTTGTCGGGCCGAGACAGCTTGGCGTAGCCAAAGCGGCGCACCACGCTGGCGATGTGAGCGTAACGCGCTGCGTCATCGGCAAAGGGGGCAAAAGAAACTTCAAGGGTGCCTTCGAGGAAGGCATGCAGTTGGGCAATGGTGCCCAAGGCAGAGTCGTTCATGTCGATCACCATGTGAAAAATGATCGACCCAAACGCCCCCTTCAGGCTCACACCTCGTTGGAATCACAACCCCTCGTTCAGGCTCATACCTCGTTGGACAAGACTGCATGTTGACATGCCAACCTAAATTGCGAGATACTTCGATTAGGTTGATTCAACAACCTAATCGAAGTATCGTTACGACGTGTGACTCAAGTCGATGAAGGAGACAAGATGCAACTGGATATGTTGGTGGTGGGTGCCGGATTTGCCGGTATCTACCAACTGTACAAAGCGCGCGAAGCAGGCATGACGGTGCGCGTGCTCGAAGCTGGTGAAGGCGTGGGTGGGACCTGGTTCTGGAACCGTTACCCAGGTGCGCGATGCGACGTTGAAAGCCTGGACTACTCCTACTCATTTTGCCGCGAGCTGGAAGAGGAATGGGAATGGACTGAACGCTACGCAACCCAGAGTGAGATCCTGAGCTACATCAACCATGTGGTCGACCGATTCGACCTGCGTCGAGACATTCAGCTCGACACGCGGGTGGCTTCTGCTCACTTCGATGAGGATCGCGCGCTCTGGTCGGTTCGAAGTGAAGACGGCGAACACTTAGAGGCCAAATTTCTGGTGATGGCGACAGGGCAATTGTCTGTTCCGCAAAAACCCGACCTTCATGGATTGGATGACTTTAAGGGCCAGTGGTACCACAGCGCGCGCTGGCCCATGGAAGGTGTCGACTTCACCGGACAGCGCGTCGTGCTCATAGGTACCGGCTCCAGTGGTGTGCAGATGACGCCGATCATTGCGGCCCAGGCTAGCCAACTGACCGTGCTGCAACGAACTGCCAACTTCAGTGTGCCCGCGCACAACAAGCCCTTCACACCCGAATCGCTGAAGGCCGCCAAGGCCCGTTACCCGGAGCGTCGCGCCATGGGGCGCGAAGCCATCACGGGAGTGTTCCTCAACGCCAACACCAAGACGGCGGCCGAGATGACAGAGGATGAGCGCATCGCGGAACTTGAGTACCGCTGGAAAGGCGCCGGTGGCGGGTTTCGCATGCTCCGCGCCTTTGCCGACCTGATGTCGAATCCGCAGACCAATCACCTGGTGGCCGAGTTCGCGCGAAACAAGATCCACGCTGTCGTCAAAGATCCTCGGAAAGCCGAAATTCTTTCTCCCAAGGGTGATCTGCCCTTCGGCGCCAAGCGATTGTGCGTGGACTCGAACTACTACGACACGTTCAACCAGAACCACGTCGACATCGTTGATGTCGCGATCGACCCCATCGTCGAAGCAACGCCCAGCGGCATCCGCACCCAGACGCGCGAGTTTGCATGCGATGCGATTGTGTTTGCCACCGGCTTCGACGCCATGACCGGCGCGCTCAAGTCCATCGACATACGCGGCGAACGAGGCATTTCCCTGCGCGACAAGTGGAAGGACGGCCCAACTTCGTATCTGGGTATCAGCATTGCTGGATTCCCCAACCTGTTTGTGATTGCGGGGCCTGGAAGCCCCTCGGCTTTGAGCAACGTGGTGCACTCGATCGAGACCCACGTGGACTGGATCATGCGCCTGCTGCGCACCGCGCAGACCAGACAAGTGCGTCGCATCGCGGCCCTGCAGGAGGCCGAAGACGGCTGGGTACATCGTTGTGTCGAAGAGGCCAACAAGACCCTCTACCCCAAGGCCAAGAGCTGGTACATGGGTTCCAACATCGAGGGCAAGCCGCGCGTCTTCATGGCATTCGTGGGGGGTGTACCGCTCTACCGAGCGCTCATTGAGGAAGTTGCATCGAACAACTATCAGGGATTCGAACTCGCCTGAAGCCTGCCGGCTCAGGGTACCATTTCATCAATTCAAAGGAGACATACCCATGGACCGCCGAACCCTCATCAAATCCGCCGCCGTACTGGCGGCCCCCGCTATCGTCACCAACGCCAGGGCACAGAGTGTCACCACACTGCGTTTCCACACTTTCGTCCCCGCTATGTCCACCGCGTACAGCCGCTTGATCACCCCCTGGATGGCGAAGATCGAACAGGAATCGGGAGGACGTCTCAAGTTTCAAGCATTCCCGTCTATGCAAATGGGTGGTGCTCCCGCTCAGCTCTACGATCAGGCTCGTGATGGTGTCGTCGATGTCGTTTGGTCCTTGGCGGGCTACACCCCGGGCCGATTTCCGCGCTCAGAAGCCTTTGAACTGCCCTTCTTCACCTACGACGCTGAAGGGTCCTCACGCGCGGCCTGGGATTACATCGCCAACTACGCTCCTGACGAATTTCGCGGGGTCAAGCTGCTTGCTTGTCACACCCATGGGCTGAACATCTTGCACATGAAGAGCAAGCTTGTCACCAAGGCCAGCGACATGCGCGGGCTCAAGGTCAGGGGCTCGACCCGCAAGCATACCCAGATCCTCTCGGCTGTTGGTGCGATCCCGGTAGCCTTGCCGCTATCGGAGGTTCCGAATGCCCTGTCTAAAGGCGTGATTGAGGGCGCCATCATGCCCTGGGACACCGTACCGGCGGGCAAACTCGACGAGCTTACGAAGTTCCATACCGAATTCCCCAAGGGCATGCAGGGCTTCAACAACAGCATCCAGTTCTTGGCCATGAACAAGGCCAGCTATGACAGTCTACCTGCAGACTTGAAAAAGGTCATAGATCAGAACAGTGGCGCGGACGTGTCGGCCATGTACGGTCGTGAGGCTGAGGTCCAGGGCCAAGTGGTCCGCCAAGCCACGGTGGCGCGTGGCCACACCGTCCATGTGATGGGCAAAGCAGAGGCCGAGGAATTCAGGCGCCTCATCACCAACCCTATCGTGGAAGAGTGGGTGAAGGAGATGAATGCCAAGGGATTCGATGGTGCCAAGCTGCTCGCCGCTGGGCGCGAACTTGTCGAGCGCTATCGCCCCAAGGCTTGACGACCAGCAGATAGCCACATGGCCGGCGCCCTGTGCCGATCAGGCGCGCCGAGCCCCACCATCTCAGGAGCAGTTTTTTGGAACACATGGAATGTGATGTGCTGGTCGCCGGCTCAGGCGCAGGGGGCTTGTCGGCGGCGATTGTCATGGCAAAGGCCGGGTTGGATGTGCTGGTCGTTGAAAAGGCGGATCTGTTCGGTGGCACGACCGCACTCAGCGGTGGGGTTCTCTGGATTCCTGGCAACCGCTGGGACCCACAGAAGGGTGAAGAAGCCCGTGTCATGGCGAGGCGCTACCTCAACGCTGAAGCGGGTGAAACACTCGATTCCGAGTCGGTCGAGCAATTCCTGAAGAACGCGCCACACATGGTGGAGTGGTTCGAGCGTGAGACCTGCGTTCGTTTTGTGCCCACGCAGTACCCGGACTACCACCCGGATCAACCGGGCGGCGCCGTCGTGGGGCGTTCCATCCTGGCTCAGCCGTTCGACATCCGGGCACTCGGTGATGACATGGCTCGATTGCGCCCGCCGCGCTCAAGACAATCACCTTCATGGGCATGATGTTCAACTCCTCGAACGCGGACCTCAAGCACTTCTTCAACGCCACCCGCTCGCTGCGTTCATTCACCTATGTGGTGCGTCGTCTGGTCGCGCACCTGTGGGACTTGCTTCGCTACCGCCGTGCCGTCCAGTCCACCAGCGGCAATGCCCTTGCAGCACGACTGGCCCGAGCGGCGCTGGATGCGGGCGTGCCTATCTGGACGTCCGCCCCCATCAAGCACTTGCTTGTGCAGGCGGGCAGTGTCGTCGGAGCGGGCATCGAGCGGGAGGGCACGGTCGTGCGTGTGAACGCTAGACGTGGTGTGGTCCTTGCCTGCGGTGGGTTCCCGCACGATCCAGCGCGCATGAAGCAGGCCTATCCGCACATGCGGCGGGGCGCCCAGCACATGTCGCCAACACCGGAGGAAAACACGGGCGATGGCATCCGCCTGGCAGAGCAGGTGGGCGGCGCATGCCAGACCGGTCTGCCGCACGCCGCGGCCTGGATGCCCGTGTCGCGAGTGCCATTCTCAAACGGAAGCTATGGCCTGTTCCCCCACCTGCTCGACCGGTACAAACCTGGCGTGATCGGGGTCAACCGTGCCGGACGCCGCTTCTGCAACGAGTCTGACTCTTACCACGACGTGGGCGCTGCCATGATCCGAGACGGCTCCTCCTCCCCGGACACCTCGATATGGCTGCTTTGCGATCGACGCGCGCTGCGCAAGTACGGGCTGGGCGTGGTCAAGCCCGCGCCGGTGCCCATCGGAACTTACCTGCGCAACGGCTACTTGATCGAAGGCAGCACGCTGGTGCAACTCGCGCAAAAGACAGGCATCGATCCCGACGCACTGCAGCGCACGGTCGCCGAGTTCAATGCAGATGCGGCGCAAGGTCAGGACAGCCGTTTCGGTCGTGGCCATTCGGCGTTCAACCGCTACCTGGCTGATCCCGAAAACCGCCCCAATCCTTGCGTTGCGCCCATCTTGCAAGCGCCGTTCTATGCGGTGCAGTTGCACGTGGGCGACCTGGGCACCTTTGAAGGACTGGAGACCACGCCATGGGGCGCGGTGCGCACAGATGATGGCGCGGTGATCCCGGGGCTTTACGCGGTGGGCAATGACCGGGTCAGCGTCATGGGCGGCCACTACCCGGCTGCTGGCATCACCCTCGGGCCGGCCATGACTTTTGGCTGGATGACCGGCCAGCACATCGCGCAGGTGGCGCGAGCGCAAACCCGTTCGGAATCGCTGGCGTCCGCTTCAACGATGTATCGCGGGGCGGTTCCAGCCCATGAATGAGAAAGGACAAAGAATGAACACCGATCAACCTGATACGGCGCGAGTGGCCGTGGTGACGGGCGCGGGAGACGGAATTGGACTGGCCACAGCGCAGAGGCTCGCGCGCGACTTCGAGCACGTGGTGATCGCTGATGTGCGTCCCGCCGCAGCGTTCGCACGCGCCGCCGAACTCGGGCAGCGCCATCTTGGGGTTGCCTGCGATGTGACGAATGAGTCCGATGTCGTGGGCCTGTTCGACGCTGTGCTTCAGCGTTTTGGCCGACTGGATGTCCTGGTCAACAACGCCGGGATCGGCGAGCAGTCCGTGATGACCCTGGAGCAGACCGTGGAGGGCTTCGACCGCATTCTCGCGGTGCACCTGCGCGGCACTTTTCTGGCCAGCCGTGAGGCAGCGCGCCATTTCGTGGCGCAGCAATCTGGCGCCATCGTGAACTTGGGCTCCATTGCCGGCCTGGCTGGGCACCCTGGCCGAAACGCCTATGGGGCCGCAAAGGCCGGCATTGTCGCCATGACCGAGGCGATGGCCAGCGAATGGGCGCGTGATGGCATCCGCGTCAATGCGGTGGCGCCGGGCTACGTGATGACCGATCTTGTGCGAGATCTGATTGCGCGCGGCGCGCTCAACCCATCAGACATTGAAGACCGCACGCCGATGGCGCGCTTCGCACGACCCGAGGAGATCGCCGAAGCCATCGCCTTCCTCGCCTCACCGAGCGCCAGTTACATCACGGGTGTGACCCTACCTGTGGACGGAGGCTGGCAGGCCTTTGGCGCGCCTCCAGCGCGACTGGGGCGTGTCGCCGACAAACGCGAGTCCCATTAAATTTCATAGAAGGACAAAGTACATGGACGCAGAAATCACCGCCTTGCTGCAAAAGGTCAAGGACGCCAAGCGCACGCCTTTCTGGCAAAGCACGCCTGCACAAGCTCGCGAAGGTCCCATGCTGATGGACCTGCTGTTTGGTGCAGCGCCTGATGTGGCTCGGGTAGAAGATTTCAGCATCACCTCTTCCGATGGACACGCGCTTCCGGTGCGTCTGTACGTGCCACAGAAACAGCCGCGCGGATTGATCGTCTACTTCCACGGGGGCGGATGGGTCATCGGCTCCGTCGCGGCCTACCACCCTTTGACGGCCACGTTGGCGGTGCGCACCGGCTGTGCTGTACTGTCTGTGGACTATCGGTTGGCTCCTGAGCATCCCTTTCCGCTTCCCCTGGAAGATGCCATATCGGCTTTGAAGTGGAGTGCCGAGCACGCAGATGCAAGGCTCGGTTCAAGCTTCGAGCGCCTCATCGTCATGGGAGACAGCGCGGGCGGCAACCTGGCCACCGTGGCAGCGCGACTACACAACGGGACCGTTGCTGCCCGGCCCGTCGATCTTCAGATCTTGGCCTACCCAGTGACGGCGCATGACTTCAGTACCGAAAGCTATGAATCGTTTGCCGAGGACCACCTGCTGACGCGTCGCGACATGATGTGGTTTTGGGATCAGTACTTGCCAGATCCCGCCAAGCGCGATGACCCGTTGGCGTCACCACTGGCCACACCTGATCTGGCGGGCTCGCCTGCAGCATTGATTTTGTCTGCTGGCTGTGATCCGCTGCGCGACGAGGGTGAGGCTTACGGACGGCGTCTGCTTGAGTCCGGGGTGTACGCGGACATCGTCCGTTGCGATGGCCTGTTGCATGGATTCCTGTCGATGATCAACTATGCGCCGAGCGCATCCCAGGCGTTTGATCGCATCCTTGCGGCAGTGAAACAGTCACTGACCGATAGCAGCACTTGAAGTTCATTCTCCCAATAGCCACGCGTTGACATCCCGCAGCGTAGAACTCAAGTAGTTTCGTGAGCGAACGGGAATTGCCCTAAGCATAGGGATGGAGTTGAACCGACGTCGGCTGTGCACCTGAAGCCGGCCGCCGGGTCCTCGAGGATCGTTGCCTCTCGAATAACAGCTGCTGGCCACATACTGTGAGGTCGCGGTGAGCTCTTCGCCGACAACACCCGCAGTAAACTTGCCGGTCACCGGTGAGCACCCGCTTGAGGCTGGCTGCCGTCGTTCACCTCTGAAGTACCAATGACCGCTGCTACCGAAAGCAGTCATTGCACTAGGACTTTCGAGAAGGTCAGCTCTACACCTTAAAGCTGCCAGTGGAATCTCACGATCACCAAGTGTGGAGTTGACCCACTTTCGTGGACGGGTATTGGTTTGATTCTCAAACCGTTTCGGGTGTTGTCTCGATATGCACGACGGCATCTTCGACAACATCAAACAGGGCTTCGTTGTTCCTTTCAAAGTTCAGGGGTGAGAGGTAGCCCAGGCCGCTGTGACGGCGCCGGGGGTTGTACCAGCCTTCAATCCAGGTGAAGACCGCCATGCGGGCCTGCGCCTTGCTCTGGAAGCTGTTGCGCTCGATGAGCTCGCCCTCCAGGCTGGCGAAGAAGCTCTCAGCCATGGCGTTGTCGTAGGCATCCCCTACCGTTCCCATCGAAGGGCGCACGCTCATCTGTCTGCACCGTTCACCAAAGGCCAGGCTGGTGTACTGGCTTCCTTGGTCCGAGTGGTGAATGACGCCCTTGGCTTTGCGCTGCTCCAGCGCCATGTTCAACGCTGCGAGCACGAGGTCTGCAGTCATGCGCTCGCCCATGGCCCAACCCACGACGCGGCGACTCCAGACGTCGATGACCACGGCCAGGTAGAGGAACCCCATCCAGGTAGGCACGTAGGTCATGTCCGCTACCCACAGCTGGTTCGGGCCACTGGCATGGAAACGCCGGTTGACCAGGTCACGGGCCGGCGTCTGGCGCTTGTCGCGATGGGTGGTCACGGTGAACCCTCGTCGCTTGCTGATGCCTTGAATGCCGGCCGCTCGCATGAGACGCGCCACACGTTGGCGGCTGATGCACACGCCTTGTTCGATGAGCTCGAAGCGCACCCTGGGCATGCCGTAGGACTCGTAGGATTCCTTGTGAATCTGGCGGATACGCTCGGTCATCACGGCATTGGCAATGCTGCGTTGTGAAGGAGCTCGCTCACGCCAGGCATAGAAACCGCTGGCGGAGACGCCGAGCACGCGGCACATGGTGCGAACAGGGAGGTCGGCCTGGTTTGCCATCACGAGTCCGAAGACTTCGTTGAAGTCGCATCGCTGCGACCCGCAAACCAGGCCGTAGCCTTTGCCAAGATGTCGCGCTCCGTCTGGACCTGGCGCAACTGCCGGCGCAAGCGCACCAGCTCTTCCCGCTCGGCAGTGGTCAGGCCTTCCTTGCCGGGCAAAGGCTTGCCCTCGTCAATGGCAGCCTGGCCGACCCAGTTGGTGATGGATTGGGCGGTGACGCCGAACTCGCGCGAGAGCTGCGCGGGTGCGCGGCCGGCTCGAACCAGCTCGACCATCTGCTGGCGGAATTCCGCCGGGTACGGCGGTCGTACTTTGGACATTTGCGACTCCTTGAACACAAAGAATGATGTGTCCACGGATTCGGGTCAACTCCAAGTGACTGCTTTGGCGTGTGCTGAGCTGGCGCTATCGACCCTAAGCAGTCATGCGACCCTATAGGCCGACCTGTGATCGGGGTCCGTTTCTTCCACCTCACTATCGTTTTCAGGTTGATTTCATGGCGCGCAGAAAGGGGTCTCCTCGTTTTCAGTGCAATAAGTGACGGTACGCAAAGCTAGCACTGGCGCGGGGGTGGTCTGGGTAGACCGTT
>FWPV01013493.1_pt1 | contig 12252 bp, 10 predicted proteins | sample 2228371 | NCBI WGS metagenome assembly FWPV01 (sample SAMEA103939776, study PRJEB20133) | metagenome | reverse complement strand
GCTGATTGGCCAGCTGTTCGATGATGGCCGGGGCGATGGCGGGATGGTTTTCGCTCACGTGCCCTTCTTCCCCTGAAAGGTGGTCCTCTGGGTTCAAGGGTAGCGGGTTCCCGGGGCTCGGGATATTCAGGTTTTTTTGGGGAGGGCTCAATCGAGCATGGCGCGCAGGATCTCGTCCAGCTCGTCGGCCAGCGGCGAAGCGCCGGTATCCACGCCCAGCTTTTCCGCGGCGGGTACGCCAATCCAGCTGTCTTCGGGGCTGTCCTGCCCGCTCCTGGCCTGCAGGATGGCCACGATGACCACGTCGGTGTAGTCGGCGGGGCCGTCATGCTCGCGTTGCAGGTTCTGGCATTCGAGCACCACGCGCACCAGCGGGTCGGGGAAGTCCCAGGCGCGCAGGATCTGGCCGCCGAGGCGGGGCTGCAGCTCGGTGGCGATCTGGTCGAGCAACTCCGGGTGATGCAGCAGCTTGGGCAGCTCCTCGGCGATCGCATAGACCGGCAGGGCGCCGATGGCATGGGTCAGGCCGGCGAGCAGCGCCTGGTCGGGGTCGAGATGGTGCTGCCGGCGGGCCAGCATCTGTGCCAGTGCCGAGACCTGGGTGCTGAACTCCCAGTGCCTGCGCATGCGTTGCTGGATGACGGGCGTATGGGCGCGGAAGCTCTGCTGCATGGAGATGGACACCACCAGCTGGCTGATGGTACGCATCCCCAGGCGGGTGACGATCTGCGGCAGGCTGGTGATCTCGTTCAGGCCGCGGTACAGCGGGCTGTTGGCGATCTGCACCAGACGCGCGGCGATGGCGGGGTCACGGGCGATGGCGCCGGCCAGGTCCTGGGCCGAGCTGTCGGGATCCTCGGCGATGGAGCGAACCTGCAGAGCGACATCCGGCAGGGTGGGCAGGTTGAGGCCCTTGCTCTCGATACGTTGGATGAGGGAGTCGAGCAGGGCCGCGTGTGTGTCGGTCATGTTCCGTGTCCGCGTAGAAAGAGTTCGTAGATGGTGAAGCCGATCTCGATCACGATCAGGATCGTAATGTACCACTCCACCCGCAGGCTGCGCTGAGCCTGCAGCAGGTCGAGCAGGGTCTCGGCGGTGCGGGTGATCAGCTCGAGCTTGCGCTCCAGCGCATGGGCGCGCTCCTTCAGTTCGAACTCGTCCTCCAGGCGCAGGAACAGGGCTTCGAGCTGGGGGCGCTCCCACAGCAGTTCGGGCTTCTCGATGATCTCCGCCCGCCCCACCATGCGGTGCTGGGTGAGCAGGGTGTCGCCGATGTGGCTCAACAGGTCGCGGGCGCGCCGTGCGCCGCGCCCGCGTTGGCGTAGCCCCTCGGCGAGGGGCTCGATGCGGTCGAAGCTGCTTGCCACCCGCTTTTCGTACAGTCCGAGCACGCTGCTCTTGGCCAGCACGTCGGCCACCACCTGGAGGCGCTCGACGTTGAGGTCGTGCAGAACGAGGATGTCCTTGTCCATGCCCTCACTCGCCTGTGGGTCGATGCGCAGGGTCAGCGTCTCCATTTCCGGCTGGGCCAGCGGTTCGCTGACGAAGGGGCGGAGCTGGGCGAGGAAGGCCGCCTCCTCCATGGCCTCCACCTCGAACAACACCACCGCGCCATAGCGGAACAGCACGGCGCGGCCGCGTGCGCCGACGGCGATGGTCAACGGTGCGCTGGCCAGGCGTTCGGCCGCTTCCAGCGCGCGCAGGTCGAGCCGGTCGCCGATCAGCATGGCGCGGGCCTGGATGAGGGGAGGGTGGGTCATGCCATGCTCCGGGTGCCTAAGACTCTCCTTGATATTACCGACCCGAACGCATCCGTGCCGAGGCAGGGTCAGGGCGCCGTGGGAGGGGCGATGGGTTTGTCCTTCGCTGCGCCGCCTTCCATGGCGTGCAGAATGCTCTCCACCGAAGCGAAGAACTTGCGGTAGAACTCGCGTTCGGTGATGGTCTCGTCGGTGGTCTTGACCATCGAATCGGCGCTCTGGCCGATCGGCAGGGAGACCGAGCCGATCACGCTCACCCCGATGCTGGCGGGTGTTGCCGATTTCTTCAGCTCGTAATTGCTGCGCAGGCCGTTGGCGTACAGCGTGCTCCCGCCGCCGGTGTCCGGCAGGCAGACCACGGTCATCTCGATCACCGTGCTGCGGTCACCGTCGCTGCGGTAGGCCTTGCGGCCCTTGATCTTGTCGACGCTGACCTGGTCGGTGATGTAGCCGTCCCCGAGCAGGGCGCGGTTGGCGGCGGCGCAGGCGGCCTGGGCGTCGACCGCGAACTGTTTCTGGAACGGGCTGTCGCTGGGCGGCGGCTCCTTGCTTGCCGAGCGCGAGCCAAGGCTTCCACAGGCCGACAGGGCCAGGCTCAGAGCAAGCAGCAGGCCGATGCTCAAGGTGCGTGGTGCATGGAGGCGGTTCATGGCAGCTGGGCGGTCATGGAGGGATGGAGAAGCCTTCGAGAATCATGCTCCCCTCCCCCTTGAGGGGGAGGGGGGCGTGCCGCATGGCAGTCTTGCGCACGGACATGATACTACGCCGTGATCAGTGCCAACCGGAAACGAAAACCCCCTCGGCTGAGGGGGCAACGCAGATGCTTACTGCTCCAGGCGCTTGTACTTGAGACGCTTGGGCTGGTCCGCATCGGTGCCGAGGCGGCGGTGGCGGTCGGCTTCGTATTCCTGGAAGTTGCCCTGGAAGAAGGTCACGCCGCCGTCGTCCTCGAAGGCGAGGATGTGGGTGGCGATGCGGTCGAGGAACCAGCGGTCGTGCGAGATCACCAGCACGCAGCCGGGGAAGTCCAGGATCGCCTGTTCCAGGGCGCGCAGGGTTTCCACGTCCAGGTCGTTGGTCGGCTCGTCGAGCAGCAGCACGTTGCCGCCGGACTTGAGCAGCTTGGCCAGGTGCACGCGGTTGCGCTCACCGCCGGAGAGGTCCTTGATGAACTTCTGCTGCGCCTCGCCCTTGAAATTGAAGCGACCGAGGTAGGCGCGCGAGGGCATCTCGAACTTGCCGACCTGGATCACGTCCAGCCCGTCGGAGACCTCCTGCCACACGGTCTTGTTGCCATCCAGCGCATCGCGGCTCTGGTCGACGTAGGCCAGTTGCACGGTCTCGCCGAGGGTGATGCTGCCGGAATCCGGCTTTTCCTGGCCGGTGAGCATCTTGAACAGGGTGGACTTGCCCACCCCGTTCGGGCCGATGATGCCGACCACCGCGCCTTTCGGTACCGAGAACGACATGCCCTGGTAGAGCACCCGGTCGCCAAAGGACTTGCTGAGGTTTTCCACCTCGATGACCTTGTCGCCCAGGCGCGGGCCGGGCGGGATGTACAGCTCGTTGGTCTCCGAGCGCTTCTGGAATTCGACCGACTGCATCTCCTCGAAGCGGGCCAGGCGCGCCTTGGACTTGGCCTGGCGGCCCTTGGCGCCTTGCCGCACCCATTCGAGTTCCTGCTCCATCGCCTTGCGGCGGGCGGACTCGGCCTTCTCCTCCTGGGCCAGGCGCTTCTCTTTCGCCTCCAGCCACTGGGAATAATTGCCCTCGAACGGGATGCCCTGGCCGCGGTCGAGCTCCAGGATCCAGCCGGCCACGTTGTCGAGGAAGTAGCGGTCGTGGGTGACGGCCACCACGGTGCCCGGGTATTCCTGCAGGAAGCGCTCCAGCCAGGCGACGGATTCGGCATCCAGGTGGTTGGTCGGCTCGTCCAGGATCAGCATGTCCGGGTTGGAGAGCAGCAGGCGGCAGAGCGCCACGCGGCGCCGCTCCCCGCCGGAGAGCTTGGTCACGTCCGCATCCCAGGGCGGCAGGCGCAGTGCGTCCGCGGCGATCTCCAGCTTGCGGTCCAGATCCCATCCCCCGGCGGCATCGATCTTGTCCTGCAATTCGGCCTGTTCGGCGAGCAGTTTTTCGAAGTCCGCGTCGGGGTTGGCAAACTCATTGCTAATGTCATTGAAACGCTGGAGCAGCTCGGCGATCTCGCCGATGCCCTCCATCACGTTGCCGCGCACGTCCTTGTCCGGATTGAGCTGCGGCTCCTGCGGCAGGTAGCCGATCTTGATGCCGGGCTGCGGGCGGGCCTCGCCGACGATGTCCTTGTCGACGCCGGCCATGATGCGCAACAGCGTGGACTTGCCCGCGCCGTTGTAACCCAGGACGCCGATCTTGGCGCCCGGGAAGAAGTTGAGGTAGATGTCCTTGAGAATGAATTTTTTCGGCGGGACGACCTTGCCCACGCCGTTCATGGTGAAGATGTACTGGGCCATGCAGAGCTTTGCTGTGAGGAAAACGGGTGCGCCGGATTATGCGGAAAAGGTGGAGCTGCTTCCAGCAAGGTTGGGGGGGCGTAGGAGGCCCGCCCTCGGGCCGATCACCCCTGCCTGGGCTTTATCGCGGCGGGGGCGCCGCTCCTACGTGGCCCATGATCGCCATCCCATGCGATCGCCGAGAAGGCATTTCGCTGTTTGGGCCGCCATTCTTTTGACGTTTCTCGCTGCGTTAGGTTCCCTGCCCGTCCGCGCCGAAGGGCCTCAGGAACCGGCCCTGCCGCCCGCCACCCTGGCCGAGCCCGGCAAGCCTTTGCCTGCGCCTGAGGTGCGGGTGCTGATCGACATCTCCGGCAGCATGAAGCGCACCGACCCGCGCAACCTGCGCGCCCCGGCCCTGCGCCTCTTGGTCGGCCTGTTGCCGCCGGAGGCGCAGGGTGGGCTGTGGTTCTTCGGTGAGGACGTGCGCGAGCTGCTCAAGCCCGCCCCGGTGACGGAGGCCTGGCGCAAGGCCGCGCTCGCCGCTGCGGGCCGGATCACCTCGGAGGCCCCGTTCACGAATATCGGCGCGGCGCTGGAGACGGCGCTGGCCGGTTGGGAGCCCGCCGCCAGCCAGGACGTGCGCCGGCATGTCATCCTGCTGACCGATGGCATGGTGGACATCAGCAAGGAGGAGGGCGTCAACCCCAAGGCGCGCCAGGCCATCCTCGACACGCTGCTCCCGCGTGCCCAGCAGCTCGGTGCGCGGCTGCACACCATTGCCCTCTCCGGCGAGGCGGACCACGATCTCTTGCAGGCCCTGGCGCGCGGCACGGACGGTGTCTATGAGCGCACCGACGATGCGGCCCAGCTGCAGCGCATCTTCCTGCGCCTGTTCGAGAAGAGCGCCCCGCGCGATGCCCTGCCGCTCAAGGACAATGCCTTTACGGTGGACGCCACGGTGTCCCAGCTGACCCTGCTGGTGTTCCGCCTGCCGGACGCGGCGCCCACCCGCATCCTCACGCCCGACGGGCGGGCGGTGGACGAGGCCCTGGCGGCCAAACTGCCCGGCTGGCGCTGGGCGCGGGAGGAGGGGCACGACCTCGTCACCATCGACCGGCCCATGCCAGGGCGCTGGCGCATCCAGGCCGCCCTAGATCCCGACAACCGCGCCCTGATCCTCTCCGACCTGCGCCTGAACAGCCTGCCGCTGCCCAACACCCTGTACCTGGGCGAACAGGTGGACTGGGCAGCGTGGTTCACCGAGAAGGGCGAGCTGCTCAAGGACGAGCGCTTCCACAACACCGTCTCGCTCAAGCTCGCCAGTGGCCCCGCGGGCGAGCCGCCGCGTGAGCGCTTCGTCGCCGACCAGGGTCGGGGTGGGGATTTCGTGGCGGGCGATGGGGTCATCAACCAGCGTCTGGGCGATGGCCTGCGGCCGGGGCCGCAGCTGTTGCTGCTGGAGGCCAGCGCCAAGACCTTCACCCGCCTGATCCGCCACGATTTTGACGTCGATCCCACCGAGCTGATGCAGGTACGCATCGAGCCCGTGGGCGAGGGGGCTGGGCGCCATTACCACGTCAGTGCTGAGGTGGATGCAAGCCGGGTACGCGTCAGCGAGGCGGCGATCAGCGGCGTGCTCGACTGCCCGCCCGGCAGCCCTCTCCCGGTGGGGCTGGTGGCCGGGGAGGCGGGGTTCGTCCTTGACCTGACCCCCGAGCAGTCGAGCAAGGCGTGTAGTCTGAAGCTGCGTCTGGACGGCCGCCTGGTCAACGGCCGCCCGATCGCCTGGCCTGCCCCGGTGCGGCCGCTCGCCCCGCTGCCCGCCGTGGCCCCGGCGGCCACCGAGGAACCGGCACCGTCGGGCGGCTGGCCGGTGATCGCCGGGGTGGTGGGCGGCACCAACCTGCTGGCGGGCCTTTTGGCATGGGGCTTGCTGAGCTTCCTTCGCCGTCGCAAGCGGCAGCAGATCGCTGACGTGCTGAAAGGGTTTGCCACATCATGAGCGCCGAGATTCAAACCAGCCTCTTTCTCCTCACCGCCGAGATCGCTGCGGTGACCACCGTGGCTGCCTTGGTGGCGGCGGGCGTCGCCTGGGCGCGGGGGCGCGCACGCCTGAAGGCGGCCCAGGCCCTGCGCGATGCCGCCGGAAGGCTGCCGGGGGAGGGCGAGGTGGTGCACAAGGAGCGCGAGCTGTTGGGCGAGTTCGCCCGCGCCTACCTCACCCGGGACGCGGAGGTGCTGGCCGGCTTGCCGGCTCGTCTGCTGAGTCTGCGGCAGGTCATCGAAGCCGCTGCGGCGCCCGCTGCGCCGGAGGTCGATCCGGCCCAGGTCCAGGCCATGGAGGCTTTGGAGGTGGAGCGGGCGCGCTTGCAGGCGAAGGTTGAGGGGCTGGAGCAGCAGCACGCGCAAACCCAGCAACACCTGGACACGGCGCTTGGGACCATCAATGCCCTGGTGCAGGAGTACGGCCGGGGTCGGGGGCAGGAGGTTGCTCCGACCGCCGAGGCCTTGTTGCAGTCGCTGTTGCAGGTCGGGGCGGCGGCTCCCGCGTTCGCTGCAGCAGGGGAGCCTGCCTCCGCCGAGGACGCCACCTCCCGGCCGGACATCGAGGTGAAGGCGGGGGCACAGGCCGAGGAGGAGGCGATGATGGACCTGTCCATCGATGATCAGGTGGTGGTCGGCGATCAGGAAGAACCGCCTGCCCCCGGCGAGCCGGAGGCGGCTCCCGTGGCGTCCGTCCCCATCTCTTCGGTCGATATCGACGCCCTGCTGGAGGATGTGCTGGGTGCCAGTGCCGCGGAGCCGAAATCCGAGGCAGCTTCCGGGGAGGAGGCTGTCGGAGACGTTGCAGTCACGCCGCCGCAAGCGGAGGGGCTCGACGATCAGGGCCTGGATCTGTCGGTGCCCGTGGAGCCGCCGCCCGCACATGGTCCGGAAAGGGGGTATGACGCGCCCGCCCCGTCCCCGGGTGAAGCCGGGAAGGATGAGCTTGATGAGCTGGATATCGATGCCCTGCTCGACGCCGAGCTTGGGCGTCAGGCCCGGCTGCTGACCCCACCCTCCGGGGCGGAGGAGGACCTTGATCTGGCCCGCACGGATGCCAGGGGGGGAAAGTAAATGCGCCCGCATGCGGTCTGCACCCAGGGGCTGTTGCGCGGGCTGTCGTCCGGGGGCGGCCGGCCCGCGAGATTTCAACCGTCAGCGACGGGGGACATGACATGGATCTGAGCCAATTTCTGACCCCATTCTTCGACGAGTGCTTCGAGCGGCTCCAGCAGATGGAGATCGACCTGCGTGAGCTGGAGGCCGGGTCGCCCTCCGCCAACCGGGGGGAGCTCATCGAAAGCCTCTTTCGCGGAGCCCACTCGATCAAGGGCGGGGCGGGAACCTTCGGCCTCGGCCAGGTCGCTAATCACGCCCGTCAGCTCGAGGAACTGCTGGGTGCCATGGCGTCGGGCAAGCAGGAGCTGGCGCCCGACGTCGTGCAGGCCCTGCGCGAGGCGGTCGGTGCCCTGCGCGACCTGCTGGTGGCCGAGCAGGACGGCTCCGCGGTCGATCAGGATGCGGTCGGGCGCACGTTCACCCGGATCGCCCGGTTGCTGGAGGGGGACGAGGTGGTCGGTGGTCGGTCGCCAGTGGTCGATGAAGGCTTTTCCGAAGCGGGCCATGCGGAGGCGTCAGAGGTGGCCGATCCGCTCCCTCCGTCTGCCGCTCACCGGTCACTGGCCACTCCGGGGTGGCATATCCGCTTCCGTCCGGCGGTGGATCTGGCCGCCCAGGGGGGCGAACCGCTGCGCATCCTGCGCGAGCTGGCACGGCTTGGCCGTCTGCAACTGGGGACACTGGATGAGGGGGGCGCGCAGGAACCGCCTTCCCCGGGCTGGGCCATCGACCTGCTGGCCGACGTTCCGCGCGAGCGGGTGGAGGATGTCTTCGCCTGGGTGATGGATCAGGCGGAGGTGGCGATCGAGCCGATCTCGCCGGTTGCGGAGGGCGGCTCGGCCCCCGTCACCCCACAGCCCACTCCCGAGGTCACCGTTGGCCGGGGTGAGCGAGATATGTCCGAAGGGGGCCCTGTCCCTGGCGCGCTGGAGGATCGCCGGGGCATGGCGGCAGGCCTCGACAGGCTCGTCCAGGAACTGGCGGGGCCCCTGCGCGAGGCGGCGGAAAGCGTGCAGTCCTTCACCTCCGAGGTGCGGGCGGGGCTTGCGCGGCATGCGGAAGGCCAGGCGGGGACCCTTGCCGGTCTGACCTCCGACTTGACCGGGCTTGGCGTCGCGGTCGCCCGGCAGGCGGCCGAATTGGCCTCGGTGGGGGATGCGGCGGGGGAGGCCTGCCAGCGTCTGGAAACGGGAAACGTGGCCGTGGGGGAGGCCGTCCGCCGGACCGATCTGATGCGGCAGGACGTCCTGGCGATCGGTCAGGTCCTGGGGGGGCTGGAAGACGCCGCCTTGCAGGTCGGTTTGCTGCGGGTGCATGTCGCGGTCGAGGCGGCCCGCCTCGGTGAGACTCAGGGGCAGGCGCTGGCCGGCATCGCCCGCGAGCTGCGTGCCCTGGCCGAACGGAGCTCGTCCCAGTTGGCGGAGGGCAGGACGATCATCAGGACCCTGCAGGCGCGGCTGGACGATGAGGGGCGGCTCCTGCTCCAGGCAGGCACCCTGTTCGACGAGCTGGTCGGCGAGGTGCGGCTGATGCGCGAGGACATCGCCCGGCTGGCTGGCGCGGCGGAAACCCAGGCCGGCCATGCCGAGGCGGCGGTCATGGGGATGGCCGGGCTGGAAGGCGAGGGCAGGCAGCAGGCCGCCTGGCTGGACGAGGCCGCCGGGACGGCCCGCAGGATCGAGGCCCAGGCGGAGGGGCTGCGCCGCATCGTGCAGGGCCTGGCGGGCACGGCGGAGGGCTGACCCCGCCATGCCCCGGCGGGGCTCCGCCCCTTACTTCTTGCCGGTGCCGAACAGGTAGAGGTTGAGGTTGGACACGTCCTCGCTCGCCCGGCGGAACAGGTGGTCCAGGCTGATGATGGCGTATTCGAGCAGGTTCACCGCGATGTAGGGGTGCTCGATGCGCAGGCGCTTGTACATCGGACGGGTCAGCTTGAGCAGGCGGTCACGCGGGGTGGCGGCCTTGAGGCGCACCTGGCGCGGCTTGCGGTCGAAGAAGCTCATCTCGCCCATCAGCTCGCCGGTGTGGATGCGCCCCACCTCGATCTCGCTGGCCGGGCTGCCGGTGACCAGCGAGACCTCGCCCTCGACCACGAAATAGAGTGCCTCGCCCACCTCGCCGATGTCGGCAATGATCTCGCCCTGCTTCACCTCGATCAGTTCGCAATACTCGAGGAAAGTCTCGTACTCGCTGCCCTTCATCGTCTCGCTGGGCCATTGTTCGCGCAGGATCTTGGCCAGTTGGCTGCGTTCTTCAGGGGAAATCATGGGCTGTTCCTTGGGATTCGGGATGGGATGCCACTAGTTTAATGGCATCAAGGACCGGATGTTCATAAGGGCGTTCGATTGAGATTAAAAGATCCTTGATTGTCGCTCGCGCCACCGTCGGGCCATGCTGAAAAGCTGTATCCACCGGAGAGCCCTCCATGACTCTGCATCACGCCAAGTCTCGTCCATTCCGTACCCTGATTGCCGCTGCCCTTGTTGCCGTCGCCGCCCCCCTCGCCGCGGAGGAAGTGACGCAGAAGTCCGGCGACCTGACCCTGCGCGCGAACCTCGAGCTTGCCGCCGGCAAGAGCGCGAAGGATGGCGTGGTGCTGATCACCCACGGCACCCTGGCGCACAATGGCATGGAGCTGATCAAGGCCCTTCAGGACGGCCTCAAGGGCAAGGGCTACAACAGCCTGGCGATCAATCTCAGCTACGGCCTCGATGCGCGCCCCTCAAGCATGTACGACTGTCCGACCCCGCACGTGCACAAGCACACCGACGCCGTCGAGGAGATCGCCGCCTGGACCCGCTGGCTGAAGGACAAGGGGGCCACCCGTATTGCCCTGCTGGGCCACTCGCGCGGCGGCAACCAGACCGCCTGGGCGCTGGCCGAGAAGGACGACCCGGTTTACACCTCCGCCGTGCTCGTTGCCCCGCAGACCTGGGAGCCTGGCTATCACCTCAAGGACTACAAGGAGCGCTACAAGGTCGACCTCAAGCCGCTTTTGGAGAAGGCCGAGAAGCTGGTCAAGGATGGCAAGGGCGACACCCTCATCGACATGGACTTCATCTATTGCGAGAAGACCCGTGCGGCGGCCAAGAGCGTGGTCAGCTACTACAAGGATGATCCGCGCATGGACACCCCGACCCTGCTTGGCAAGACCAAGAAGCCTGTGTTGGTCATCATCGGCTCCGCGGACACCACGGTGAAGAATCTCGGCGAAAAGATGGCCAAGGTCGCCGATGGTCAGCGCATCAAGGCCCATACCGTGGACGGCGCGGACCACTTCTTCATGGACCTCTACGGCGACGAAGTGGTCGAGCAGGCCGCCCAGTTCATTGGCTGGAAGTGATTCCTCCCCCTGCGGCCGGGCGCTGCGCCCGGCCGGGGGGCTGGCCGGAACGCCAGGCCATCGCCAAGGAATGCAGCCATTTCATGCTGTTATGCACGCCCGGCCATGCCGGGCGTGCCACTTTTGGGGTAAACTACGCCCCAAGTTTCCGACCCGGCCCGTGCCGGGTATTCGTTTTTTCAGAACTTTTACAGCATTGGGGTGCGCCGAATGTTTACCCGCGACATGACGATTGCAGGCTACGACGATCAGCTTTGGCAGGCGATGGAGCACGAGCGCCAGCGCCAGGAGGAGCACATCGAGCTGATCGCCTCGGAAAACTACACCAGCCCGCGCGTCATGCAGGCGCAAGGGTCAGTGCTGACCAACAAGTACGCCGAAGGCTATCCCGGCAAGCGCTATTACGGTGGCTGCGAGTACGTCGACGTGATCGAGCAGCTCGCCATCGACCGCCTCAAGCAGCTGTTCGGCGCCGACTGGGCCAACGTCCAGCCGCACTCCGGCAGCCAGGCCAACGGCGCGGTGTTCCTCGCCCTGCTGCAGCCGGGCGACACCGTGCTGGGCATGTCCCTGGCCCATGGCGGCCACCTGACCCACGGCGCCAAGGTCAACTTCTCCGGCAAGAGCTACAACGCCGTGCAGTACGGCCTGAACCCGGCCACCGGCGAGATCGATTACGAGCAGGTCGAGCAGCTCGCGCGTGAGCACAAGCCGAAGATGATCATCGCCGGCTTCTCGGCCTATTCCCGCGTGGTCGACTGGGCCCGCTTCCGCGCCATCGCCGACGAGGTGGGGGCCTATCTTTTGGTGGACATGGCCCACATTGCCGGACTCGTCGCGGCCGGGGTTTATCCCAGCCCGGTGCCGTTTGCCGACGTGGTCACCTCCACCACCCACAAGACCCTGCGCGGCCCGCGCGGCGGCATCATCCTCGGCAAGGCCAACCCGGAGATCGAGAAGAAGATCAACTCCGCCATCTTCCCCGGCATCCAGGGCGGCCCGCTGGAGCACGTCATCGCCGCCAAGGCCGTGGCCTTCAAGGAGGCCCTGGAGCCTGAGTTCAAGGCCTACCAGCAGCAGGTGGTGAAGAACGCCCAGGCGATGGCCAAGGTGTTCATGGACCGCGGTTTCGACGTGGTGTCCAAGGGCACCGACAACCACCTGTTCCTGGTGAGCTTCATCCAGCAGGGCCTGACCGGCAAGGACGTGGACGCCTGGCTGGGCGCGGCCAACATCACCGTCAACAAGAACGCCGTGCCGAACGACCCGCAGTCGCCGTTCGTCACCTCCGGCATCCGCATCGGCACCCCGGCCATCACCACCCGCGGCTTCAAGGAAGCCGAGTGCGTGGCCCTGGCCGGCTGGATGTGCGATGTGATCGACGCGCGCGGCGAGGCGGCCACCGTCGAGGCGGTCAAGGGCAAGGTGCTGGAAGTCTGCAAGCGCCTGCCGGTCTACGCCTGAGATGGTCCAAGGCAGGACGCGAGGGGACGGGACGCCGGGGCTGCGCCTT